>Ga0335075_10007078_pt1 | contig 17296 bp, 16 predicted proteins | sample Lox_Sample_24_FD_206723 | JGI IMG/M metagenome (GOLD analysis project Ga0335075, IMG submission 206723) | Soil microbial communities from Loxahatchee National Wildlife Refuge, Florida, United States - Lox_Sample_2.4 | ecosystem: Environmental > Terrestrial > Soil > Wetlands | place: USA...
GCCTGGTGACGCGGCTGTCGTGCTGGTGCTTGAGCGCCTGCCGGATGCCCGCCGTGCCGGCCGCCAGGTGATCGCCGTGCTAGATGAGCCGCCGTCGGCGGCGGACGACCCCGGGGCCGTAGCCGAGATGGTCATCGGCGACCAACCGGGCGGGTCGAGCGCGGACGACGGTGTCGCGGGCCGGTTTGATCCGGCCGAGCTGTTCGGCCGGGCACACGCGGCGCACGGCCTGATCGCGGTCGCCGCCGCGGCCACCGCCATCCGGCACCAGGCGATCCCGCGATCCGGCGAGCTCGCCGTTCCGGTTCCAGGCACCGTGTCCGCAACGGCCGTGGTCGACCCGCTTGGCGCGGGTCCGGCGTGCGTCCGGCTACGGCCGGATGGCTTGCCGCAGGCATGGGCCGCGGGCCCGGCTCCGGGCCTGCATGTGTACTCCGGAGCGGACCGGGCCGGCGTGCTGGAGTCGCTCGCGGCGGCCCGCGAGTCGGACGAAGGCCCCGCCCGGCTGGCGATGGTCGTTGGCAGGCAGGAAGACCAGGCTGGACGGATCGAGGCCGTTCGCCGGTGGCTCGCGCAGAACGGGCCCCGGCCGGACGCGGTCGCGTACCGCGACGCGCCGCTAGGCGGCCAGGTGGCGTTCGTGTTCACCAACGGATCGGCCGCCTACCGGGGTATGGGCGCCGGGCTGGCGCTGGCCTTCCCGGACCTGGTCGGCGAGTTCGAGGCCAGTCACGCGCCGCTGCGCGAGCAGGCCGGTCAGCCGTGGGCGGGCGCGCCTGGCGGCGTGGTCGACCGGATTCTCGCGGCAGCGGTCCTCGGCGCCTTTCATGCGCAGATCACCCGCCGTCTGCTGAAGATCCGGCCAGATGCCGCGATCGGGTACTCCTCAGGCGAGTCCGCGGCCCTGGCCGCGCTCGGGGCGTGGACCGACCCGACAGCGCTGTTCCGCGATGTGCGCGACAGCGAACTGCTTGCCACCGACCTGACCGGTGAACTGCGCGCCGTGCGCCGCGCCTGGCGGCGCCTCGGCGTCATCGGCGAGCGGTGGTCCTGCTACCTGGTCAGCGCTCCCGCGAGTCAGGTCCGCCAGGCGCTCGGCGACGAGCCTGCTGCCTACCTGATGGCCATCAACGCACCGGACGCCTGCGTCATCGGCGGAGAGGCCGCGGCGTGCGACGCGGTGCTGCGGCGCCTGGACGGCGCCGCCGTGGCGCCCATCGACTATCCGATCGCCGCGCATGCCCCGGTGCTCGCCGCCGTGGCAGCGGACTACCGGCAGCTCCATCTGCGGCCTACGGCGGACGTACCGGGCGTCAGGTTCTACAGCGGTGCTACCGGCGACTCCTACCGGGCGTCGGCGGACCGGGCTGCCGACGCCCTGCTGGCACACGTTCTCGGCACGATCGACTTCGTCGCGGTGATCGAGCGTGCGTGGGCGGACGGCGTGCGCGTCTTCGTCGAGCACGGGCCGCAGGCGCAGTGCACAGGCTGGATCCGGCGCATCCTAGGCGACCGCGAGCATGTCAGCATCGCGCTCGACGCACCCGGCGGCCAGGCCACGCGCCAGCTGTGCCGGATGGCGGCCGAACTGGTCGCGGCCGGCGTGCCAGTAGATGCCGCGGCGCTCTTCGATCGCCTCGCCGCGGCTACCCCCGCGGCCGCCGCGGAGGCGGAGACGATCCGGCTCGCCGCCCATCCGCCGCCAATGCGGGTGCCGGCCCGCGAGGTGACACCCGAGCCAGCGGGCGCGGCGGGCGACATCATGCCGCGGGCGCCGCGGCTGGCGCCGGTGGCCGATAGCTACTCCGGCGGCGCTCCCGATCCGGGCAGCACGGACCACCCGTCGCCGCCAGAGCCGCTCGCCATCAGCACCGCCGACCACCCGCCGCAATTGGCCGGGCTGCCTGGGCTCGCCGCTCGGCAGTTCCAGACGGTCACTGAACGGCACCGCGACTACCTGGCCAGGCTGACCCAGGCTCAAGCGGAGTTCATCCGCGCGCGCCAGCAGGCCATCGCGGCGCTGGCCGTGCTCACCCGGCTGCACCTCCCCGACCAACCAGCCCCGACCGACCTCCCGGCCAGCCCCGACCGACCTCCCGGCATCGCGCACCGGCCGACCGGCGTGCAGCCGATCACGCCGGCGTCGGCCGCGCCGGACGATCGCGTGGCGGTGTTCGACCGCACCCAACTCGAGTACCTCGCCGACGGCAAGGTCTCCGCGCTGTTCGGCCCGCGGTTCGCCGTGCTGGACGACCGTCCGAAGCAGACCCGGCTGCCCAAGCCCCCGATGCTGCTTGCCGATCGGGTCATGGGCATCGACGCGGTGCAGGGCTCGATGGGCACCGGCACGATCTGGACCGAGACCGACATCGCACCGGACGCCTGGTACCTGGATCCGGCGGGCCGGATGCCGGCTGGCCTGATGATCGAGGCCGGGCAGGCGGACCTGCTGCTCATCAGCTGGCTCGGCATCGACCTGATTGGCGACGGCGACCGGGTGTACCGGCTGCTCGGCTGCGAGGTCACCTTCCATGGCAGCCCGGCGCTGGCTGGTCAGACGCTCCGGTACACGATCCAGATCTACCAGCACGCCGAGCACGACGGGGTGCGGATCTTCTTCTTCCGGTACGACTGCTACGTCGGCGGCGAGCTGCGGATAACGGTCCGCGAGGGCCAGGCGGGCTTCTTCACCGCGGACGAGCTGGCCAGCGCGGACGGTGTGCCCTACTTGCCCGACCAACCGACCCCGACCGGCCTCCCGGGGGACCCAGCGCAGCTAGCAGCCGAGGACAGGCCACTCGCCCCGTCGGCCGTCCCCGTCGTCAGCCGCCGGTTCGGCCCGGATCAGGTACGCGCCTTTGCCGAGGGACGCCCGGCCGACTGTTTCGGCGAGCAGTGGGCCGCGGCCAGCGCGCATGTGCGGACGCCGCGGATCAGTTCAGGCCGGATGCTGAGGTTCGACACGGTTACCGAGCTCGATCCCGCAGGTGGCCCGCTGCGCCGCGGCTACCTGCGGGCCGAGGCAAGCGTGACCCCGGATGACTGGTACTTCGACGGCCACTTCAAGAATGACCCTTGCATGCCGGGAACGCTGATGCTGGACGGCGGCATGCAGGCCATGGAGTTCTACCTGGCCGCGCTGGGGTTCACGCTCGGCCGGGACGGCTGGCGTTTCGAGCCGGTGCCAGGAGAATCCTGCCGGGTGCGGTGCCGCCGCGAAGTCAGCCCGGCTAGCCGGACGATCGGGTACGAGATCTTCGTGTCCGGGCTCTTGCCGGACCCCTATCCCACCCTCTACGCGGACATCCTCGGGACCGTCGACGGCGTGCGGGCGTTCCACGCGTCCCGCGCCGCAGTCCGGCTAGTGCCGGACTGGCCGCTTGATCACTGGCGTCAGCTTGGCCCGCCACGAGTCCAGGCGACCGGGGAGTCCCTCCCGCCGCCCGCACTCGGCGGACTCGTCGGTCTCGGCGGTTCCCGGCCGGATGGCGGCGGCCCGGATGCCGGCGCCGACGTCGATGGGGTCCGGCGGGACTACGCGGCCCTGCTGGCGTGCGCATGGGGACGGCCCACACAGGCGTTCGGCCCCGCCTACGCGCGCTTCGACGGGCCGCGCGTGCTGCCGCGCCTGCCTGGTCCGCCTTATCACTTCGTGACCAGGATCGTCGCGGTGGAGGGTCCGCCGGCCGGCCTGCAGCCTGGGATCACCGCCACGGCTGAGTACGACGTTCCCGCGCAGGCCTGGTATTTCCAGCAGAACGGCGTGCCCACGATGCCGCTCGCCGTCCTCATGGAGGTCGCGCTGCAGCCATGTGGCTGGCTGGCTACCTATGTTGGCTGTGTTCTTGAGTCACGAGCGGACTTGCGGTTCCGGAACCTCGACGGCACCGGGACCGTGCTGCGCGAGGTACGGCCAGGCACCGCTGTGTTTCCCCGACTGTGCTTCCCCGACCAACTGTGCTTCCCCGACCAACCTCCCGTGCTGCGCACCAGGGTCAAGCTGGACAGTCTCTCCCAGCTCGGCGATGTCACGATCGTGTCGTTCACCGCCACGTGCACGAACCTCGGCGGCCCTGCCGGGGAGGACCCGGTGTTCGAGCTGCAGACGGTCTTCGGCTTCTTCCCGGAGGAAGCGCTGGCCAGCCAGGTCGGCGTGCCGCCATCGGACACGGAGCGAGCCGGCATGTCGCAGCCCGCCGAACTCGTCGCCGATCTGCGGGCCTGCCCGCCGAAGTTTTTCGCGGGCCCGGCACGCCTGCCCGGGCCGATGCTGCTCATGCTGGACCGGGTCACCGGCTACTGGCCCGATGCCGGGCGGGCCGGGCTCGGCCGGCTGCGGGCGTGCAAGGACGTCAATCCCGGCGAGTGGTTCTTCCGGGCGCACTTCTTCCAGGACCCGGTCATGCCGGGCTCGCTTGGTGTTGAGGCAATGTGCCAGGCGCTCCAGTGGTACCTGATTGAGCGCGGTGCCACAGCGGGCCTGGCCAGCCCGCGATTCGAGCCGATCATGACCGGCCAGCCGCTGACCTGGAAGTACCGCGGCCAGGTCCGGCCCACCGACGCACAGCTCATCGTTGAGCTGGAGATCACGGCAGCCGGCCAGGACGACCACGGCCGGTATGCCCTCGCCGACGGCTGGCTGTGGGTGGATGGCCTGCGCATCTACCACGTGACCGGCCTTGGCATGCGGGTCGTTCCCGGAGATCGGTCCCGGACAGGAGCCACACCGTGATCAAGCAGACACTGAAGTACTACCGGCAGCTCGCCGCCGAGGTTCCGAGCCTGCGCACCGTTGTCGTCAGCGAGCCGGACGCGCTCAGCGAGGCGAAGAAGCTGCACGCGCGGACCTACCTCAGGGTGGGTATCCAGCCAGCCGAGGCCCTCACGAGCGATGGCCATATCGGGCTGGCGGCCGACCCGTACCAGACGCACGCCCAGTACTTCAGCGTGCAGGATTCCCGGGACGGCGAGCCGCGGACCGTCGCGGCCGCGCGCGTGATCTTTGCCGACCCGGGTTCCGGATTCGACTCGTTCCCTTTTTTCCGTGAAAGGCGGCCACTGTACCCGCGGTACCGAAGACTGCTCGAAGCACTCGATCCGGCCGCCTGCGGGGAGATATCGGCCCTAGTGCGCGAGCCGGGGACGAACGGCAAGGCGGCACTCATGCTGTACCGGGCGGTGTGGCACTACGCGCTGAGCCAGCGCTACGAGTGCCTGCTGGTGTTGTGCGAGGCGCGCCTCTACCGCCGCTGCAAGATCATTTTTGGCCCGTCCTGGATCAGGGTCGGGTCCAGCGACTACAGCATGAACGTCCGTATCGTGCCGGTCATGATCGACATCCGGGGTTCGCTGGACGAGGCGCTCACGCTCAGCCGCGTGAACCCCGTGAAGCGCCGCATCAAGCTGAAGGCGCTGCGGTTCTTCCTGCGCGGCCTGCCCGAGGACGTGATCCAGCCCGCGCATCGGGTGAAGCTCGACAGGTACCGGCTGCAGACAGCCACTAACGGGTCAGCCACCACAGGCCATGAGTCCGGGGGCCAGCCCACTCCTCCCTTCGCGCCATTGCGTTCGCTCCTTCGGGGGAGGCACTCGTGACCGGTTCCGATGGCGCCCGCCCCCGGCGCGCCACCCGCTCCGGAGCAAGAGCGCGGCGCTGGCCGCCCTGTGTATGGGCGCGCTGATCCTCAACGTCGACACAACTATCGTGACCGTTGCGCTGCCCGACCTAGTCCGGCAGACCGGGGCGACCACGACCGACCTGCAGTGGCTGGTGGATGCCTACAGCCTTGCGTTCGGCGCGCTCGTGCTTGTGGCCATCGCGTTACGATGACGGCGCCGAGTGCGGGATCACCAGGGGACGGTCCGGCCGAAGCGGTCGAGGAACTGCAGGCCAGGAGTCCCTTTCTGGGAGAGCATGACGTTCACCAGGCTGGGGATGCTTTCCTGGATGCTGAAGGGCGCGTCGGGCCCGCCCAGGTCCGTGCGGACCCATCCGGGCGCCATGAGGAGCATTGTGCGTGATGGTTCGGGCTGGCGGGCCGCGAAGCTTCGCATGAACATGTTCAGCGCCGCCTTGCTGCCGCGGTAGACCTCCCGCATTCCGGTCTCGTTGTTGCTGATGCTGCCTTGCCCGGATGACATCGCACCGATAATGCCCGTGGCCGGGACCAGGTCTTGTAGTGATTCGATGACGCGCATCGGGCTCAGCGCATTCGTGGTCATTACGCTCGTGAATTCTTCGGTCGTCACGTCCCCGATCTTGATGTGCTCATCGATTGTGGTGATTCCTGCGTTGATGAACAGGATGTCGAGCGTCCTGCCTGCCAGGCGGTTGCGCAGGGCCGCGATCTGCGCTGGCTCGTTGATATCCAGGGTGTCGATCTCCGCCCGGCCGTTGGCGGTCTCGGCCAGATCATGGAGCTTGGTTCGCGATGCACCGGGCCGGACCGTGCCGATGACGCTCCAGCCCCTCTTCAGGAATTCTTCCGCCATGGCGTGCCCCAGCCCGCGTCCGGCTCCCACGATCAAGATCGTCGGGGCGGCCTGGGACGAATCTGATGAGCTCATGGCTGCGATATTAGGATATAGAGCGTGCTCGAAGTCGGACCCCAGCCGACCTCCCGTGCGCCGAGGATCTTGAGGGGCTCCTCGCCGCCATCAAAGCGAACCTTACCGAGTCCTGACGCGCCGGGAAAACATCCCGGCGAGCGGTAAGCACACGCGCCCGCACGTCACTAAGCCCTTGTCCGCACTGACTATCCAACGGAGGACAAGGACTCATGAAAAGCTCTGTTCGCTTCGCCGCGATCGGCGGCATCGCCACGGTCGCCACGGCTCTCCTTGCCGGAACCAGCCTGGCCGCCACCCAGCCCCGGGACGGGGCCGCCTCCGGCGAGGTGTTCGTCCAGACCGACGCCGTCAGCGGGGACCACCGCCACCGACGCCGGGACCGTCGACGCGGCGGCCTCGCCCGACGGGCAGTACCTGTATGTCCGGGCCGGCGCGGAGGGCATCGTGGACGAGTTCCGCGTCAACCCCGGCGGCTCGCTGACCGCGATCGGCTCGGTCACCGTTCCCAATGCCGTCGGCGGCGAGGGGATCGCCGTCTCCTAGCAGGCCCGGGCGGGGAGCCACTGGCCCATGAGTAGTCAGCCACCGTCCGTTCGGGATATCGCCCTTATTTTCCCGAACGGACGGTGGTGTCTCACAGCGCCCCCCGGTGACACCGCGACAAATCAGGCGACCGCGGTGGCAACTGACTTCAGCGGCTGCGGGGTGTGTTACCAGGTCTGCTCGGAGGCGCGTACGAGGATCCCGTTGACGGCTACCCTGCAGCACGCCCAGGGCGCCGGCGAATCATCAATAGCACATCATTCCACGAAAAAATCACCAAAAGCATGTCTTTTTTACAGAAATCAGTTCTTTGGCCGATAGGCCTGGTATAGCGTGACACCCACGCAAGGATGCGGCGTGCGGCAGGGGGGGCCCGGCATGACCCTATTCCAACCCCATCGGGGAAATACGGATAGCACAGCGGCGCCACCGCCTCGCCGCGGGAATGCCAGCGGCTATGAAGCCGTCTGGGCTAGCCGGGATTTTTGGACAATCAGGCGCCGTTTGGGGTCTTTTGTCGGCCCGGCCTGTGCGTTGTTCATCATCTGGTACTCCCTCTTCGTGATCATCGCCGTGTTCGCGCCGGGCTTCATGCGGATCAGCGTGTTCGGCGACCTGAACGTAGGGCTGTGCTTCGCCGTCCTGCAGTTCGCCTCGACGTTCGCGATCGCCGTGAGCTATCGCCTCTGGGCGCGGCGCAGACTCGACCCGCTGTCTGACAGGCTCCGGCATCGCCTGGAGGGGGGGCGGAGGCAGTGACGGGCCTGTCCGCCGCGGGTTCGCTGGCGTCCGCGGTCGTCGGCACGCCCTCGCTAAACTTCACCATCTTCGCCGTTTTCGTCGTGGTAACCCTCGTCATCGCCATCAGCGTGGCCAGGAAGAACAACTCGGCCACCGATTACTACGCTGGCGGGCGGACCTTCACCGGGTTGCAGAACGGCATCGCCACCGGCGGTGACTACCTGTCAGCCGCCACATTCCTTGGCACTCCGGGCATCATCGCGATATACGGATACGACGGCATCCTCTACTCGGTTGGCTTCATAGTCGGCTGGCTGCTTGTTTTGCTGCTCGTTTCCGAGCCGTTCAGGAACACCGGCCGGTACACGATGGCCGACGTCCTCGACCTCCGGCTGAAGGCGGCCCCGGTGCGTGCCGCCGCGGCGCTCTCCACCCTCATGGTCAGCCTGTTCTACCTGCTCGCCCAGATGGCCGGCGCCGGCGCCCTGGTGAGCCTGCTGCTCGGCGTGAATAGCTCAGTCGGCCAGGATGTGGTCGTTGCCGTCGTCGGCATCCTCATGATCTTCTACGTGCTCGTGGGCGGCATGAAGGGCACCACCTGGGTGCAGGTCGTCAAGGCCACGATCCTCGCGGCCGGTACCGTGGTGACTACTATCTGGATGCTGTCCCGGGCCGGGTTCAGCCTGCCCGCCTTGCTGCATCACGCCGCGGCATCTAGCCGGTTCGGCACCGCGGTGCTCAGCCCCGGCCTCGAATACGGGGTGAACACTGTCTCCAAGTTCGACTTCATCTCGCTGGCGATCGCGCTGGTGCTCGGCACCGCCGGCCTGCCGCACGTCCTTATGCGGTTGTATACCGTGCCGAACGCGCGGGAGGCGCGCCGGAGCGTCACCTGGACCATCTGGCTGGTTGGGCTGTTCTATCTGTGCACGTTCGTGCTCGGCTTCGGCGCGATGTGGCTGGTGGGAGGCAAGCGCATCCTTTCCGCGCCCGGTGGCAGCAACTCTGCCGTCCCCCTGCTCGCCGACAAGCTGGGCGGGACGTTGCTTCTTGGCATCATGGCGGCCGTCGCATTCGCCACCATCCTGGCCGTGGTGGCAGGCCTGACCATCACCGCGAGCGCCTCTTTCGCCCACGACGTCTACGCCGGCGTGCTGCGCCGCGGGAAAACCGATCCCGGCGACGAGGTCCGGGTGGCTCGGATCACCGCGGTGGTGATCGGGATCATCGCGGTGCTCGGCGGGATCTCTGCGAAGGGCATAAACGTTGCGTTCCTGGTGGGACTGGCCTTCGCGATCGCGGCGGCGGCGAACCTGCCGTCGATCCTGTACTCGCTCTTCTGGCCGCGGTTCACCGCGCGAGGCGCGCTGTGGAGCATCTACGGCGGGCTCATCAGCTCTGTCGTCCTGATCATCTTCTCTCCAGTGTTCTCCGGCCAGACAAAGCCACTGGGGGGTACTAGCTCGTCGCTGATCACCGATCCGCACATTAACTTTGCTTTCTTCCCGCTGAACAACCCGGGGATCGTGGCTATCCCACTGGCGTTCTTCCTCGGTTGGCTCGGCACGGTGACCGACCGGCAACCCGCCGACTCGGACCGGTTCGCCCGGATGCAAGTGCGGGCGCTCACCGGGGTAGGCGCCGAGCGAGGCGGTCGTTCCTAGGGCGAGACGGAGGGGAACCTGAAATGGCGGGCCATCTGAGCTACGAGGTACCACCGAATGCGCAGCAGCCACAGGCTCAGTACGTGCAGCCACAGGCGCAGCCGCCTCAGCCTCCGTACCCGCAGGCAGATCAGCAGGAGGCACCGCACCTGCTGGGAATTGACCCGGGAATCTGGCCAACCATCCGTCAGTCAGCCGCCCAGCTGTCCCGGAACGAGGATGCGTTCATCCAGCAGCTGCACTACAACATCACGAGGCTGATCCGGGTTCCGGCCGGGGCCCAGGCACCCGACATGTGGGTGTTCTCCGAACGGATGGTGCGGTCGCTCCTGTGGGTCGCGCTGACCGACCAGCCGCTCGGCATGGTCGCGGACACACTGCGCAAGGTGGGCGCGCAGAACTGGGATGAGGGCTTCCCCGACGAGCTGTACCGGGACGTCGCCCATGCGGTGGTTCGGACGTTGCATCTCCTTTGCGCGCACGACTGGTCTGCCTCGACGGCCTCGGCGTGGATTAGCTACTTCATGTGGATCGGGCCGCACCTGCTGGCCGGGGCGCAGCAGGCCGCCGCACAGCACGCTGCCATACAGCAGGCAGCCGAGCAGGAGGCGGCCGCGCAGCGGGCCGCCGCCGAGCGAGAGGCTGCCCGAGTCCAGGCGCTTTCCCGCGATCCACGTGGCGGCCACACGCAGGTGGTCGGCGACGTAAACCTTGAATCGGTGGCAAGCCTGCTGGCCGACGAGGATGACGAGAACGTGGGCTACGGCCAGATCATGGTCTCCATGACCCGGAACTCGCGACGGGAGCACCCGCGGCGGCCGTCCTGAACCGTTGCCGTCAGCGGGTTTTGGTGATCTTCTCGCTGGTCAGCGAGCAAGCCGCCTTATACTACGGGTGTCTGTGCCGCCGTGGCCAGTTACGCCGAGCGCGGCGTCGAGCAGTGCCGTGGCTGCGGTACGTGCCGCGGCCGCGGCGGACGGGTCGTGGTCCATGCGGGCGGACAGGCTGGCACCGTCATAGAGCAGATGAAGCTGCCGCGCCAGGCCGTCAGGGTCTGGGGCCCCAGCTTCCCGCGCCAGGCCGGTGAACAGGTCACGCACCCAGCCGCGGTAGTCGGCGGCGGCCTTCTCCACCACGTCGTTCGGTGACTCCGCGCTGGCGCTGACGAAGGCGCAGCCGCGGAACCCGGGGTCGACGAACAGCTCCCCCTGGGCGTCGAACACGCCGAGCAGCGCCTCGCGCGGGGTGCGGTAGCGGCCGAGCGCACGGGTGATGCGCCCGGCCGTGTCCGCGTGCCGGCTTTCCAGGTAGGCACGGACCAGCTCATCCTTGCTGCCGAAGGTGTTGTACAGCGAGGCCTTGGCGACTCCGGCCTGCTCGATGACGCGGTCGATGCCGACCGTGTGCACGCCCTCGGCGTAGAAGAGCTCGCTGGCGGCGGCCAGCAGCCGCTCGCGCGCCGACGGCTTGGCCTGTGACTTCACAGCCATGACGTCACCTTCTCCGGAGTCTCTGTCACGCTATACAGACCGTACTGTCTAGTACAACGGCTTGGATCCGTCATGCTATTTCCGGACGGTTAGTCTTCCGGCTATTCGGCTGGTGGGCTCTGGGACCTTGTGGAAGGCCAGCCGCGGACCGCTTGCCGGGTCGGTGACATCGATCGCGGCGTTCTCGGCGTCCGCCGCCCGCTGCCGTACCGCCGGCGCGGAGACGACGAGGCTTTCGTTCACGCGAAGACAGCTCCTTAGCCGGCTTAGATAGCGGTCCTGCCGCCGTCGGCGGCGATGACCGCGCCGGTGATGTAGCCGGCCTTCGGCGAGGCGAGGAAGGCAATGACGTCGGCGATCTCCGCCGGCTGGGCAGCGCGGGCCAGCAGCGTGGTGTTGCCGAGCGCCGTGATGCGGTCCGGGGACGCGCCGCCGGTGTACACCGGGCCCGCGGCGATGGTGTTGACCCGCACGCCGCTCGGGCTGAACTCCGCCGCCCACGAGCGGGTCAGCGAGGCCAGCGCCGCCTTGGTCGCGCTGTAGGCGGCTCCGCCGGCTAGCCCGATCTGCCCGGCCATGCTGCCGAGGTTGATGATGCTGCCCGACCCGCGCTTGGCCATCCCCGGCGCGATCGCTGCCACCAGGTAATAGGCGGACCGCACGTTGGCCGCGAACATCTCATCGAAGGTCTCCGGCTCCAGGTCGGCCGTCGGCCCGAACCAGGAGAACCCCGCGTTGTTCACCAGCACGTCCACGTCGCCGGCCTGCTCTGCCAGCCGCCTGATCGCATCGGTGTCGGTCAGGTCTGCGGAGACGAACCAGGCACGGCCGCCGGCCTCGCCGATCTCCTGCACCACGGCCTCGCCGCGGCGGGCGTCACGCCCGTGCACCAGGACGGAGAAGCCATCCGCCGCGAGCTTGCGCGCCACTTCCCGGCCAATGCCGCTGGTGGCGCCGGTCACCAGGGCCACCGGCGCCCGCCGTTCAGAAGCGATGCTCATGACCACTCCTCTATTGAGTAGACCGTTCTGTCTGATACAAGAATAGACAGACAGATCTGTCTAGTGCAAGTCAAGGCTGTGCCGCGCCAAAATCCTGCGCAGGACTGCCGCCTTACGCTCGCGCTCGCGCTGATCCGTCTCGTCTACCTGTTCATGGTCCGGATACTCGGCTGGCTGGTGCTCTTGGCGCGTAGTGACGTTGGTGTGCTTCGTGCAGGATCGCACCGGCACGGCCCCGGATCTGCGAATGTTTTCCCGGGACGCTGGTAAAGAGGATTCACCGGCCCGGGGAGAGAAGGAAATGACTGCGGATGGCGGGCTGGCGGCGTGGGCGGAGGAACCGGGCCGTAGCCGGACCAGGTGCGGGCGCGATGGGTTGCGGTTCGCGTCCTACGGGGGTGTCGGCCGAGGACCGGCAGGCTGTCTGCCCCTAACGAAAGGACACGGCAATGAACGGGGCCCAGGCGCTGATGCGCACCCTGGCCGACTCCGGCATCGACACCCTGTTCACCAACCCTGGAACCACCGAACTGCACCTGGTGGAGGCCGTTGAGGCGACTGGTGGCCTGCGGTCGGTGCTCGCGTTGTTCGAGGGCATCGTCAGCGGAGCCGCTGACGGCTTCGGCCGGATCGCCGGGCGGCCTGCGGCGACGCTGCTGCACCTGGGGGTCGGCCAGGGCAATGGCTGGGCAAACTTCCATAACGCCCGCAGGGCACAGACCCCCATCGTGAGCGTGATCGGCGACCAGGCCACGTTCTATCAGAAGAACGACCCGCCGCTGATGTCCGACATCGCCGCCCTCGCCAGAGCGCTGCACAGCAAGGTAGCCGCCCCGCGGGCCGCCGGCGAAGTCAGCGCAGCGGCCCGTGCCGCCGTCGCCGACGCGACCTCCGCCCCGGGCCGCATCTCCACCATCGTCATGGCCGCGGACGTGTCCTGGTCGCCCACCGAGGTGGGCATCAGCCACCTCATCGTGGCCGGCAGCCGCGCGCCGGTCTCCAACTTCGCCTACCCCGACCGTTCCGGACTGCTCACCCCCGACGGCGCCGCCGACTTGGTCCTGGCGGGCCCGGACGAGGATGTTGCCGCGGCTCTAGCGGACCTGGCAGACCAGCTCGCCCCCCAAACCAGGCCGCAGGTGGCTCAGCCGTCACGGCCGCAGCTACCCGCTGGGCCGCTCACGCTAGACACCTGGCCGCAGGTGATCGGAGCGCTGCTGCCCGATAACGTGATCGTTTGCGACGAGACCATCAGTTCCGGTGCTGCCCTGCCTGCCGCGACGTCCGGGGCACCCCGCCACGACATGCTCAGCTGCATCACCGGCGGCGCGATGGGCCAGGGTCTGCCGCTCGCCATAGGCGCCGCCATCGCCGCTCGGGACAGGCCCGTAGTCCTGCTCGAGGGCGACGGCTGCGCCATGTACACGATCTCGGCGCTGTGGAGCCACGCCCGAGAGAACCTCGACATCACCACAGTGATCCTCAAGAACAGCTCCTACGGGATCCTCCGGGAGGAGTGGACGCTGCTGCGCGAGCCTGGCCAGGCAGATCTGCACGACAGCCCGCTGATCAACCTGACCGGCGACAGCATCGACTACGCCAGCCTGGCCCAGTCCATGGGTGTGCCCGGCTCCCGCGCGGACACCGCGGAGGAGTTCGCTAGCCGCTTCCGCCAGGCGATAGCCGAGCCAGGACCGCACCTGATCGAGATCACCATTCCCGCCATCATCTGACTGCCCGAACCGGAATCATGAGGCACGCATTTATCTCGCGCAGGTCACGACGCAAGTCCTATTGTCGAACGACACGGGTCAAGTCGAGGCGGTGCCCATATACCCGCAGGTGCAGGGTGGCCAGGTCAAGGTGCGGCACGGCGACGCCGAGGGACCGGGCGCGGGAGGTCAGGTCGCCGAGAATCTGCTCCACCTCAGTGCCCTGTCCGGCGACGACATCCCGGTACATCGACGACGCGAACGCCGATCCCGGCTCCGTGATCGTCGCGGACGTGCTGCGGAGGAAGTCGGCGGGCACGGGGTACCCGGCGGCGGCCGACACGGCGGCGGCCTCGGCCAGGACTGCGGGGCCGAGGTGCGCCCCGTCAGGGACCGCCACGATGTCCCCGATGGTGCCGCGCATGAGGCAGGTCAGCGCGCCGACGGTGGCAATGAAGACCCACTTGTGCCACATCGCGGCGGCGATATCGAGCGACACGCTGAAGCCGAAGCCGGCTCCCTCGAGCGCGGCCTCGGTCGTCCGCAGGCGCCCGCTTGCGGTGCCGGGCAGTTCACCGGTCGTGATGGCGGCCATCGGGGCAAGCCGCACGATCGTCCCGTCGGGGTCGAGCGTGGTGGCCACCATGACGACGCCGCCCAGGACCGGCCCGGTGCCGAACCGGCCGGTGAGCGCGTCCAGGTGCGCCATGCCGTTGAGAAACGGGACGATTGCCGTCTCCTCCCTTACCGCCGGCGCCATGTCGGACATCGCCTGTGCCAGTCCGCCGGCCTTGACCCCGAGCAGGACGACGTCGTAGGCGGCACCGGCCGCGCGCAGCTCATCCGCGGTCACCGCCGTCACCTTCACGACCTCGTCGCTCCCTAGGCCGCGCACGCGCAGCCCGTCAACCCGCAGCGCCTCGGCGCGCGCGGGCCGGACGAGGAACGTCACGTCCCGTCCCGCCTGTGCCAGCCGCGCGCCGAAGTACCCGCCGGTCGCTCCCGCGCCGACGACCAGAATCCTTGCCATCACTTGTTCATTGACCGAACTAACCACGTCCGCAGGCTACCATGAGAGTTCAGTGACTGAACAAAAGGTCGATCTGGGAGGTTTCGCTTGGCGCTCCCTCGCGACTACACCGGGCAGGCCTGCTCGCTGGCGCGGTCGCTTGAGCTGGTCGGGGAACGGTGGACGCTGCTCATCGTTCGCGACGCGTTCTACGGGGTACGGCGGTTCAGCGACTTCCTCGCGCACCTGAACATCCCGCGCGCGGTGCTGACCGAGCGGCTCGCGGGCTGGTCGCGGCATCTGTTAGAGCCTCGGCGCGAGGACCTCGCCGCGTAGCGCACTCGCTAGTTCAACGGGATGATGAGGCAGGTGCTACTCGCGTGAGGTTAGAAGATGAGGATGCGGGTTCTGATGATCGCGCCGCCGGGTGCGGGCAAGGGGACTCAGGGCGCGCTGATCGCCGCGCACTTCGGCATCCCGCACATCGTCGGCACCCATCACGAGTTCCGGCGGCGAGGCTTGGCCCGGGCAGTAATGCTGCATGCGATGAGGCAGATGCAAGAGGGAGGGATGAGGCGGGTGACCGTGAACCATCTCGCCGACAACGTCGCGGCCCTGAGACTGTATGAGGCAATCGGCTTCGCCAAGCAGCACGAAACGCTCGGATTCCGGCGCGCTCGTTCCGTGGAGCAAAACTGATCAGCCCGGCCCGATGCCAACGCCGGTCATCACATGGACTTGCGGGCGGTCGCTATCGGCGGTGGGACTATGGCAACTCTTTGCGCATCAGCGTGCACACTGTCTCGTAGCGGATGATGGTTCCGTCGGGGGCCTGTTCGTCCCAGGAATCGGGTGCGCGCCCGTAGGCAATGTAGCCGAGCCGGTCATACAGCGCGCGGGCCCGTGGGTTGTCTTCTTCGACGCCCAGTCCAGCCCGGTGCAGGCCGCGGGCGAGGATGCGCTGCTCTGCCGCCTGGATGAGGAAGGTGCCGATCCCGCATGACTGCAGCGCCGGGTGAACGGACAGCTGGAACAGCGTTCCGGCGCCGGGGTTCTCGGCGTAGTCGATCCCGCCGATCGCTACCGGCAGGCCAGATGGCGGGCAGGCGGCGAGATAGTCCACCTCGCCACGCCGGGCGCGCTCCAGCTCCTTGGCGACGCTCGTCAGATGGGCCGCCGACCCGGACCAGGGGCACGACGGCAGGTCTTCGGGGGTCAGGTCGCGGAACATGAGCGGTATCACGATCTCGGTCACGGGCGCCCTCTTGTGTCACGTGGTCTTCCGGCTGGCTGCCGCGCCGTTTCGTAAACCGGCCGCGGTCCAGGCTAGAGGTCGCAGCCAGAGTCCTCGGAACCTCAGCGCAGAACCAGGAGGTCGAGCCAATTAGTTCTGGGCTCCGGGCTGGGTGCCTGCTCGGCGTCCTGCACGGCCCGGCGGAGTTGTTCCTTGCCGCGGAAGAATTCCTCCTCGGTGAGGCCGCGCATGATGGTGTCGGAGTGGCGGTAGGTGTCCGCCCGGGCGAGGAACTCGGCGAGGCTGATCAGTGTCTCGGGAACCGGCTCAAGCGCGTCGCGGCGGAATCCTGCGGTGGCGAATGCCCGGCATGTCTGCTCGGCGGAGGGAAAGGTATCGGTCGTCCGGGCGGTCTCGGGAAAGAACTCCCAGGGAAAGGTGCGCGCCGTGTCGGCCCTGTCCGGAAATCCCTGGCGGATGAGCACGGGAGCGCCGGGCCGGAGAACGCGCCGGATTTCCCGCGCGGCGGCTTCCAGGTCGGGGATGTGGTGGATCATGAGGGACAGCCAGGCGCCGTCCGCGGAGCCGTCTGGAAGCGGGAGGGCGCTGGCGTCGCCTTCAAGCACCCGGATGCCCGGCCGGCGCGGAATCTGGGCCCGCATCGCCGCCGACGGCTCGACCGCGAGGATGTCGAGGGCGAACCAGTCGCTGAAGGCGGCGCTGAACTGGCCGGTCCCCGCGCCGATATCCACCAGGGTCATCCCGGGCGACGGGCCGAGGTGGCGTCGTACCGCGTCACGCCAGTGCCCGAGCCCGTCTCGCGGAACCTCACGAATCGCCTTGTATGCTGTCGCGGTCTGGTCGTCGTAGGAGATCCTGGCCATGTCGTGCCTCCTGATTGACACTGCTTCGAGATGGCGCCGCTGGGCTGTCATTACGTTCACCACTGGGGGCGCGTCACGCGCCCTTCCGGGTTTGCGCCCGTAGCCGCGATGGTGTCGCGGACCCGGTCCTCGGTGGCCCCAAGCCTGGCGAGCGTCCGGGATGCGGGCCCGTCGTCGTGGTACTGGGCGAGCAGAAGGTGCGTGGTGCAGATGTCGGTGGTGCCCTGCGCGAGCGCCTCGGGCAGCGCGGAGATCCCGGTCCCTTCTCCAACTCGGATGAGGGTATGAAGATAGCGGCGGCGGCGTGGTCGCTGAACCGCGCGAGCATCCGGCCATCGACGGACATGCCGGCACCGCTACGGGTGCGCCGGGCAGGGCCGTGAAGCGGGAGCCGCACGAGGCTCTCCTTGTTCCTGATGTGCGGCATCCTGATACCACGCGCGGCGGG
>Ga0335075_10007079_pt1 | contig 17294 bp, 18 predicted proteins | sample Lox_Sample_24_FD_206723 | JGI IMG/M metagenome (GOLD analysis project Ga0335075, IMG submission 206723) | Soil microbial communities from Loxahatchee National Wildlife Refuge, Florida, United States - Lox_Sample_2.4 | ecosystem: Environmental > Terrestrial > Soil > Wetlands | place: USA...
CGGACAGGGACACGGCGGGCAGCGGGCAGCGCTCGCTGGCCAGCGCCACCACGGTGTTGCCGGTCACGACGGCGGGCGCGACGACAGAGGCGAAGCCGAGCAGGCTCGAGGCCTGGGGCGCGATCACCGCGACCACGCCGGTCGGCTCGGGCAGCGAGAAGTTGAAGTACGGGCCCGCCACCGGGTTGGCCGCGCCGCGCACCTGGGCGATCTTGTCCGCCCAGCCTGCGTACCAGACCCAGCGGTCGATGGCCTCGTCCACCGCCGCCTCGGCCTGTCGGTGCTTGAGGCCCTCGGCGCTGCCGACCTCGGCGGCGAACTGAGCACGGCGGCCTTCCAGCAGCTCGGCGACCCGGTACAGCACCTGGCCGCGGTTGTAGGCGGTCGCCGCCGACCAGCCGCCGAACGCCTTGCGCGCGGAGGTCACCGCGTCCCTGGCGTCCTTGCGGGAGGCCATGGCGGCGTTGGCCAGGAAGCCGCCCTTGTGGTCGGTCACCACGTAGGTCCGGCCGCTTTCCGAGCGGGGGAAGGCCCCGCCGATGTACAGCTTGTAGGTCTTCCGCACGGCCAGGCGGGCCGGCGCGCCTGGTTCAGACATCGAGGTAGGCCTCCAGCCCGTGCCTGCCGCCTTCGCGGCCGTAGCCGGATTCCTTGTAGCCGCCGAAGGGCGACGACGGGTCGAACTTGTTGAACGTGTTGGCCCAGACCACGCCGGCCCGCAGCCGCGACGCCATCCACAAGATCCGCGATCCCTTGTCGGTCCAGACCCCGGCGGACAGCCCGTACGGGGTGTTGTTGGCCTTCTCCACCGCCTCGGCGGGCGTCCGGAACGTCAGCACGGACAGCACCGGGCCGAAGATCTCCTCCCGCGCGATGCGGTGCGCCTGCGACACCCCGGTGAACACCGTCGGCGGGAACCAGAAGCCCTTGACCGGCAGCTCGCACGGCGGGGACCAGCGCTGCGCGCCCTCCTCCTCCCCCACCTGCGACAGTTCCCGGATCTTGGCCAGCTGGGCGGCGGAGTTGATGGCGCCCACATCGGTGTTCTTGTCCAGCGGGTCGCCGAGCCGCAGGGTCGCCAGGCGCCGTCGCAGCGACGCCAGGACCTGGTCGTACACGGACTCCTGGACCAGCAGCCTGGAGCCAGCGCAGCACACGTGGCCCTGGTTGAAGAAGATGCCGTTGACGATGCCCTCGACGGCCTGGTCGACGGGCGCGTCCTCGAACACGACGTTGGCGGCCTTGCCGCCCAGTTCCAGGGTGATCTTCTTGCCCGGCTGCGTCGCGCCGTACCTGGCGATTTCCTTGCCGACCTCGGTGGAGCCCGTGAACGCCACCTTGTCGACGCCGGGGTGGGTGACCAGGGCTTTGCCGGTGTCCCCGGCGCCGGTGACGATGTTGACCACACCCGGCGGCAGGTCGGCCTGCTGGCAGATCTCGGCGAACGTCAGCGCGGTGAGCGGGGTCGTCTCGGCCGGCTTGAGCACCACCGTGTTGCCGCAGGCCAGCGCGGGAGCGATCTTCCAGGCCAGCATGAGCAGCGGGAAGTTCCACGGGATGACCTGTCCGGCCACGCCGAGGGGTCTCGGCGCCGGCCCGAACCCGGCGTAGTCGAGCTTGTCGGCCCAGCCAGCGTGGTAGAAGAAGTGCGCCGCGACGAGCGGGACGTCCACGTCGCGCGATTCCCTGATCGGCTTGCCGTTGTCGAGCGACTCGAGCACGGCCAGTTCGCGGGCCCGTTCCTGGATGATCCTGGCCAGGCGGAACAGGTACTTGCCGCGTTCCTTCCCGGCCATTTTCGACCAGATGTCGTCGTAGGCAGAACGGGCGGCGGTCACCGCGCGGTCCACGTCCGCCGGACCGGCCTCGGCCACCTCGGCCAGCACCTCCTCGGTGGCGGGCGAGATCGTCTTGAACGCGCGGCCGTCCTCGCCGGGGGTGAACGCCCCGCCGATGAACAGCCCGTAGGACGCCTTGATGGACACGATCGCGCGGGACTCAGGCGCGGGCGCATACTCGAATCTGGCCATGTCAGTCAAAACATACCCCTCCGCTGGTAGGCGGCTAACTCCACTGCAGCAGCACCTCGGCGCGGGCCTCGGCCGAGCGCCCGGCGGCGATGATCTCCACCCGGGCGGGCCGTCCTAGCGGCGGCGTGACCGTCAGGCACGAAGTGGGATCGCCGCTGGCTCCGTGCCAGCCGTCGCTGTCGGCGACGTGCCAGTGGCCCCCGTCATCGAACAGCCATAGCTTCGGCATGAGGCTCGCGTCGGGTCCGAGCGCTGTCGCGTGCACATGCAGGACGTTTTGCTCCCCGTTGTCGTGCAGGCCGAGCAGGGTGATCGTGGTGCCGTCGAGCTCGGGCAGCGTGACCGCGATGGCGGCGCAGCCGCGGCCGGCGGCCAGGGCGCCGGCCGCCAGCATCAGTCCAGGGTGAAGTAGTCGGAACCGGAGTAGCGGCCGGTCGCCATCCTGGTGCGCTGCATGAGCAGGTCGTTCAGCAGGCTGGAGGCGCCGAGGCGGAACCAGCGGGGATCCAGCCAGTCCTCCCCCGCCGTCTCGTTGACCAGGACCAGGTACCGGATGGCGTCCTTGGCGGTGCGGATGCCGCCGGCGGGCTTGACGCCAACCTGGCGGCCGCGAGCCTCGCGGAAGTCACGCACGGCCTCCAGCATCACCAGCGTCACCGGAAGCGTCGCGGCGGGCGAGACCTTGCCGGTCGAGGTCTTGATGAAGTCGGCGCCGGCCAGCATGGCCAACCACGAGGCGCGCCGCACGTTGTCCAGCGTGACCAGCTCGCCCGTCTCAAGGATGACCTTGAGGTGCGCCTGGCCCTCGCAAACCTCCCGAACGGCGGCGATCTCGTCGTAGACGAGCTGGTAGTCCCCGGCCAGGAAGGCGCCGCGGTCGATGACCATGTCCACCTCGTCGGCGCCGGCCGCGATCGCGTACTTCGCGTCGGCCAGCTTGATGTCCAGGCCGGCCCGGCCGCTGGGGAACGCGGTGGCGACGCTGGCCACGTGGATGCCGGTGCCCTTCACCTCGGCCGCCGCGACATGAGCGAGATCGGGGTACACGCAGACCGCGGCGACCTTTGGCGCGGTCGGGTCGGCGGGGTCAGGGCGCTTGGCCTTGGCGCACATCGCCCGCACCTTGCCCGGCGTATCCTGGCCTTCCAGCGTGGTCAGGTCGATCATCGAGATCGCGGTGGCGAGCGCCCACTGCTTGGCCGTGGTCTTGATCGACCGGCTGGCCAGCATGGCCGCCCGCGCCTCCGCCCCCACCTGATCGACCCCGGGCAGCCCGTGCAGGAACTCCCGCAGCGAGGATCCCGCGATTGCCGGTGCACTCATCGACGTCTCCCTCCTGCGACCATTCTCACCGAACGAACGGCATATAGGGGCTTTGATCAAATCCCCTAGCCCGTCCAGGGCAGCGCGTCGGCTCGTGATCGGAGCTGCGCTCGTGCTCTGATGCAGCATCAACCTTGCCGCACCCGAGCATGTAACAGCAGATCGCCATTCCGGACGGGACGGCCCGCAATGCAAGCTCGGGATCGCATCCCCCGCGCGATGCGGCCGACCTTCCGCCGGATCCGGATCCGCCCGGGGACACCGGCCCTGGACGTCGCCCCGCAACCCGGGCCGCGCCCATGGGTACTCAGTCGTGGCTTCTGTGTCCTCCGTTGATGGTTTAGTTAGTGCGGACAAGGGCTTAGCGACGGGCGAGCGCGGGTTGCTTACCCCCGCCGCGATTTCCGGTGCGGTCAGGATTCCGCGAGATCCGCCCGGATGGCGGCGAGCAGCCCTTCGAGGTCCTCGGCGCACGGGCCGCAGGACCGCAGGTGCGCCGCCACCTCCGGGTACCGGCGCTCCGCAGCAGAGGAGTCGGCGGTGGCGAGTTCCGCGTAGATGTGCAGCAGTTCCATCGCTGTGGCGCATCCCTCGTCGCGGGGGTCCGTCTGCAGGAAGCGGTCAAGTTCCGACCAGCTGTTCATGAGCGCCTCACCGGGTTCTCGGGCAGGTATCCATTAGCGACGAGGCGGGCCCGCAGCTTACGCCGTGCGTCGAACATCGTCTTGTAGATGGCGTTACGGCTGGATCCGAGCTCGATGACCAGCGCGTCCAGCGGCACGGCGTCCAGCACGATCGCGGTGAAGACCCGCCGCTGGTGCTCCGTCAGGTCCTCCTCGACCGCCTGCCTGAGCGCCCTGGCCAGGTCGCGCCATTCGGACTCGCGGGCCGGGTCCAGGCCGAACCTGTCCGGCAGCCGCTCCCAGTCCGCGGCCTCCATCGGCACCCGTGGCCGGCGCCAGAAGTGCCTACCGATCTTGGCGGACACCTCGAAGATGACGAACTTGTACGCCCAGGTGGTGAACCGGCTCTCGCCGCGGAACTCGCCGATCTTGGCGATGATGGCAACGACGGCGTCCGCCGCGGCCTGGTGCGCCAGGTCATCCAGCTCGGGGCCGGAAATCCGCAGCTGGCCGCTGCGGCGGCGGGTTTCCGCCCGGGCGGCGCGCAGCAGCATCTCGTGCAGCCGGGCCGCGGCATGCTCCCGCTGGGTCCCTTCTACACTCAGTGCCCAGACCCAGTCCTCCGTCTCCGCCTCCGGTACCGGCTTGTCGTCCGCCGCGCCTTCTGGCGGCGAGCCCGCTGCCTTCATGGTCATCAAGCTACTCCAAAGGCCGACGTCACGACCTCGCCCGCCATACTGATGCACCTGCCCCGGCCCGGGCGGAGAGATCTCCGCCCGGGCAGGAGCCCCGCCACGGCGGCGGCCCGGGTTTTGTCATGCCGCTGTGCGGCCGCCGTCGACAGGCAAGATCGCCCCGTGAACGAAGCTGGCGTCGTCGGAAGCCAGGTAGGTGATTGCTGCGGCGATCTCGTCCGGTGAAGCCGGCCGGCCGGCCGGAGCCAGCGCTGCGGACTCGTTGATCGCCCCGCCCAGCACCGCTGTCCCTTCGGTCCGGGTGGGTCCCGGGTTGACGGCGTTGACCCGGACTCCGCTCGGGCCGAACTCGGCCGCCCACGCCTTGGTGAGCAGGACGAGTGCGGCTTTGCTGGCCCCGTAAAGCGACGTGCCCGGCATGCCGAACTCGGCGGCCATCGTGCCGACGTTGACGATCGCGCCTTTGCCTCGGCTTGCCATGGCCGGGGCCAGCTCGCTTACCAGCACGAACGGCACCTTGACGTTGATCGCGAACACTGCGTCAATATCGTCTTCGGCCATGGACGCCGTGGGGCCCATAGGGAAGATCGCCGCATTGTTGACCAGAATGTCGACGTGCCCGCCGCCTAGCTCGGTGGCCCGACGGGCCAGCTCACGCGCTGACTCCGCGCTGCTCAGGTCCACGTCGATGAAGTCTGCCTTTGCGCCGCGGGCGCGGAGCGACGTCACGACCGCCTCCCCACGTGCCGCATTACGGCCGCCCACCAGCACGTGGGCGCCCCGGCCGGCCAAGGCGAAGGCGGTGGCCCTGCCGATACCGCTTGTGGCTCCGGTGATCAGGGCGACAGTTCCGGTCAGGTCGGTGCTCATGGTGACTGCTCTCCTCGTGTTTCGATGTCGTGCGCTTCCATAGCTGCTTGACGGGGGGCCGGCTCGCTGTTCGCGTTCCTACTTCTTGAGGCGCCGGCTTCCGCCGTGCCAGTCCTCCTGGATGCCGGTCTCGCCAGGGTCAACGCCGAAGCTCCGCAGCTGGGGTCGTTCTCGCAGGCTGCGCTTGAGCTCGGCGAAGCCGGGGAAGCAGGCGAGCCCGACGACGTGGTCCCACAGCCGGACCGCGTCCTGGTCGCTGGGCAGCCGGCTGATGACCGGCCCGAAGAACGCGGTCCCGTCAGGCGGCCCGAAGTGGATGATCGGGGTGCCGACGTCCTTGCCGGCCAGCGCGAGTGCCTCGTCGGTTTCGGCCCGCAGTACCCCGTCCCAGCTGGCGTCATCCAGGGCGCTGGCGAGCCCGGCGGGCAACCCGGCCCGCTCGAGCAGCGGCTCGACGAACTCGCGGCTACCGCGCTCTTCGGGTCCTAGTGCGGGCGCGGCGGCACAGTCGAATGCCTGGGCGCCGATCGCCTCGTAGAGGGGCCCGACCGCCTGGCGGCCGTGCTCGGCGCGGGTCCGGGCGGCCACCCGCAGCAGCCGCAGCCCGGCGGTGTGGCCGGCCTCGTAGCCGGCCGGGAAGTGACTGTCGTAGTCGATGTCGGTGTTGAGCATGCGGAGCGAGATGAACCGCCAGTCCACGGTGTAGTCGCGCTGCGCGGCGACCTGCCGGACCCATTTGCTCGTCATCCAGGCGAACGGGCACAGCGGGTCGAAGTAGAAATTGATATCCGCATCGTTCATGGCGTCCGGTCCCATCGCCATCACGATGACGCGGCGGCGTGCTGGCGCAGGTACCGGACCAGGCCGATCACGTCCTCGGGCACCAGGCGGCCGATGGCGCCGCTGGAGTACACGCTCACGATCACCTTGCCCTGCGGGTCCAGCACGAAGCCGGTCGACTGCAGATACAGCGGGTCTTCGTTGACGAACGCGCCGGTCAGCCCGGCGACCGCGCGCGCGTCGGCGCTGTGCCCCAGCGGGAAGGTCAGGCCGTGCCTGGCGGTGAACTCCGCGGTGGCCTGCTCGTCGTCGACCCACAGCGCGGCCACCCGGAGGCCGGCCTGGGCCAGGGAATCACCGGCCCGCTGGAACGCGCGCAGCTGGGCGGTGCAGTACGGGCACCACGCTCCGCGGTTGAACAGAACAACTCCGAACTCGCCGGCGAACCAGCCGGGAACCCGGATGGCCTGCGCGCCGGGAAGGTTGAGGGTCAGCTGGGGGAACGTGTCCCCCGGATGCAGCAGGGGCATGGCCTGCCTCCTTATGGATGTCGTCGCGTGAATCGGTGTGCACGGTTAGTGCGCCCTGCGGCCGCGGTCTTACCCCGGCGCCGTGATGGTGGTGATCACTTGAAGAAGTGGGTTCGTGCGGGGGGCAGCCGCACGCCGTCGACGTCGATGTCGATCTTCTCGTTGTAGAAGGCGACCAGGCCGGCGATGGGCAACAGCTGGCGGGTGGGGAAGTCATAGGCCCAGGCGAGATCCTGGTGGCCGTCGCGCACGTCGTCACCGGTGCGCACCGACCAGTAGGCGCTGGTGACGCCCTTGTACGGGCAGGCCGTCCGGGTGGCGGTCGGCACGAGGTGACTGAAGTCGACGTCGGTGCGGTCGAAGTAGTAACGGGTCGGCAGGCCGGTCTCGAACACCAGCACCGGCCTGGTGCTCTCGGCCAGCGTGATGCCCTCCAGCGAGGCCCGGACGTGCCGGTGCGAGCGAAGCGCGTCGACGCGGACGTAAGGGTTGCGCGGATGGACGAAGACCTGTTCGTCCTCCTCATACCAGGCATCCAGCGCGTCCCAGTCGAAACGGGCCGTGTCGGCCACCCCGTCGATCGCTTCGTCACCGAAGACACGAACGGCGCCCGGGCGGTCCACGCCGCCGGCCCGCAAGCCGTGGCGGCGTGCCGTGCCCTGGCGCAGACGCTGCTCGTGGTGCTCATCCACCAGGAAACGCTCGTCGACGTCTTCCACCGGGATGTAGTACTGGGGGTAGTACGGCCATTCCCACACGTACCGCGCCCGCGTGCTGTCGAAAATCAGCTCGCCGCCCAGCATCGCACGCACTCGCCGCGGCGCGGGTTCGGCGTGATCGGTCTCCGCGATCATCTGCGGATAATCACGATCGGCTGCCACATCAGATACGGCCATCATGCCTCACTCCATAATTCGGTAATTGAACTCGGTACGAAGTGAGCGTCACCGGCCGCGGCCTTCTTACCCCTCAGACAGCCAGCGCACTGCCACACCGAAGACCAGCGCGCACGTTCAGGCCGCACCCGGGACTACGTCGTTCCTCCGTAATCACTGTGCTGGCCGGTAAGACTACGGCCGCGGCTGGCACCAACTTGGCACGGTGGACGCTGTACGTGAACCTGGTCTTCGCCGGGGCCGCCCTCGTCGGCGCAGCCGCGTTGCTCGGGCGGGAGCCGGCCCGCGGCGGCCAGCGGCTGGACCTGCCTGGCGCGGTGCTGGTCGGCGGGGCGATGTTCTGCCTGGTCTACGGGTTCGCCAACGCCGCCACCCACAGCTGGGGCACGCCGTCGACATGGGTCTTCCTCGCCGCCGGTGCCGCCGGGCTGGGCGCGTTCGCCGCCCGGCAGGCGCGGGCGAGGGACCCGCTGCTGCCGTCGCGGGTGGTGCTCTGGCGTTCCTGCCCTTCCCGGCGGCAGTGGTGGCATCGGTCAATGCCGGGCAGATAGCCAGGCCACGCCGCCGGCCGCGATCAGCAGGCCGAGCCCGATCAGCGGCTTAGGGCCGGTCCGCGGCATCAGCACAGGTCACCAGCAGCGGCCCGAGGATGCGCCGAAGCGTACCCGGAGCGGACGCCGATCCTGGTCAGGCCTGACGGTCCCGGTTGGCGTCTTTTCGCCGTGCCGCCCCACCTGAGGCATGTTCACTATGACCGGCCGGATGGGCTTTTGCCTGCCGCGGTCACACGGGCTGTTCGCCGCCATGCGCGGCGCGCCACGGCAGGGCGGCACCGAGGGAGTCGCCCAGTGTCCACAGTGAGGCGCTTACCAGCACGAGGTCCTTGAGCAGGAACTGGCCGGGCAGCACCGACAGCACCGGGAATCCGGACGCCGCGGTCACTCCGGGCGTGGTGAACAGGAAGCTCAGCGTGCTGAGGAACAGCAGGATCCCCATCGCGCTGCCGATGACCGAGATCCGTGGCCACAGCGGCCGGATGGCGATCAGCAGCGCGGCAATGATCTCCAGGCTGCCGAGTGTGGCGGCGAAGGTGCGCACGCTGAGGATGCTGTCAAGCCAGCTGAAGATCGGGCTGTGCGCGATCAGCGGGTGGATGGCGGCGGCTTCGTATCCCGAGTACTTCAGCGCGCCGATCCAGGCGATCACGACGACGAGAGCGTACCTGACCAGATACCGGCCGACGGTGGCGACCGGGTGTTCCGCCGTTACAGTTGTGGTGGCAGGGGGCTTTGTGATTTGCAGCATGGTCTTTCGTGCCTTCCCTCCGGCAACGCCGGAACGTGGATGACGGCGACCCCGCCGCCGTCTCGCTTGTCTCGTGGGTGTCAGCGGCGGCCGGGGTCTTACCGGCCCGCAACGTGATTACGAGGGAATGACGTGGTCCTTGGGTGCGGGCCGAAACGTCGGCCAGTTGCACGACGTGGAACAGGTCCGCGGTCAGCACGGCTTGCGGCAGCATCCGGCGGACCGCCGAGGCGTAGATGCTGCACAGGTCGATGCAGTGCGAACAGCTGCCCGCCGACCCGGCCGACGGCATCCTTTGTTCGAGTTACCGATGATTGCCCTTATCGTCGGCGAAAGCCCGACCCTCCCCGATATCCCGGCCGCGGGGCGCACCACGGACCGCTCAGGCATCACAAGTGGTTAGCTGCACCGCACTATGCACGGGACCGCGACAGGCTGGGACCGACCGGGCAAACCCAAGCAGCCAGGGCAGTAGCTGCGGCAGGACACGGGCTCCGTTACCGGCACGGAAATGGTCCGGCCGGCCCCCGTGTCGGCCGGACCATCGCGTCAAGCACTTTGGACGTCGCGGCGCGGCGGAATTCATCGCGGAAGCTCAACATGCTGGTCCGCACGCGGGAGAACCCGGATGGCCTCGGGGATCGCGTCGCTGACACACAACACGCCCACCCGGCAGCGCGGCCCGGCCGGCACCCCTGATTTCCCGGCACCCCCCTTGGCCGGGCCGCGCCACCTCAGGCGACCAATCCGGGCTGAAGGCCGAATGGAGAACCTGTGGAGATTCGGTGAAGACGCCCTGGGGCTTGTCCCGCGACTCGGGCCGGGAGCCGGGGGCGGGTCAGCGGCGGCGTGCGAGGAGCAACAGGATGCAGACCGTGGCCAGGGCGGCGCCAAACAGGATCCACGGTGCCGCCACGATCAGTTCATCTCCGGTCATGCGACCGCCTAGCTGCCGGTAGTTGTTGCCGTCAGTACATAAGCCGGCCGTGAGCGCGCGGTGAAGCTGTCATGGTGACGAGATGGAGATGCCCGGACCATGGCGAGGCGGGGAATCAGAGGCGGGGATCATGGGAAGTGCCTAGGGCAGGCGGAAGGTAGGCGGTGATGGCGGCGACGGTGCTCGTGGTCGAGGATGAGCGCAAGCTGCGCGAGCTGGTCCGGTCTTACCTGGAACGGGCCGGGTTCACGGTGCTGTCGACCGGGTCCGGGGCGGAGGCGATCACGATGGCGGCTGCCGCCGTGCCTGACTTGGTGGTCTTGGATCTCGGATTGCCGGATGTGCCGGGCGAGACGGTGGCCCGCGAGCTGCGGGCCACCGCGCTGGTCCCGATCGTGATGCTGACGGCCAAGAGCGCGGAGGAAGACCGGATCGCCGGCCTGGAGCTGGGTGCCGATGACTACGTGACCAAGCCGTTCAGCCCCCGGGAGCTTGTGCTGCGGGTTCAGGCAGTGTTGCGGCGCGGCGGGCAGGCCGCCGCACAGGGCGTCACGAGCTACGGCCGGGGCATGCTGGTCATCGACGAACCGCGCCACGAGGTGCTGGTGCGCGGCACGGCGGCCGAGCTGACGCCGACCGAGTGGGGTGTCCTGGTGGCGCTGGCCACGGTCCCTGGCCGGGTGTACTCGCGCTACGAGCTGATCAACCGGGTCCGTGGGCACGAATTCGAAGGGTATGAACGCACCATCGACTCGCACGTGAAGAACCTACGCCGCAAGGTCGAGGCCGATCCGGGCCGCCCGGTCATCGTGCTGACCGTGCTGGGCGGCGGGTACCGGCTCGGCCTCGCCCGTGATGACTGACGTGGCCGACCCGGCAGCCCGCCGAGCCCGCGTCGATACCCTCGGGCTGCGGCTGGCTCTGGCCTTCCTGGCGGTTGCGCTGGTCGCGATAGCGCTGCTGGCCGGGCTGACCGCCGTGTTCGCCGCCGCGGACGTCTCGAGCCTGACCGCTCAGCAGCGCACGCAGCTGACAAGCGCGATAGCGGCGGCCGCTGCGGCGGCCTGGGACCGCGGCGACAGCTGGACGCCGGCCGACCTGTCTCCGGTGCTGGACCTGGCCGCAAGCGTCGGCGCGGATGTACAGGTCCTGGACCAGGCAGGCCACACGGTGGCCTCCTCGCCCCGATTCGGCCCGGCGGCGGGCCCTCGGTACAGCGCGCCGGTGGTGGTCCGCGGGCAGCGGGTCGGCGAAGCCGTGGCCCGGTTCACCAGTTCTGGCCTGAGCGCCTCCGACGGAAGGCTGCAGGCGGACTTGCTGCGGGCCATCGCCGGGACGGCCGGCCTGGCGGCGCTGCTGGCGTTGACGTCCGGCCTGGTCGTGGCGAGAAGGATCACCCGCCCGGTCGCGCGGCTGATCGCGGTTACCCGGGCCATGGCGGGCGGGGACCGGGCCGCACGGGCTGGGCCCATACGCGCCTCCGGCGAGCTGCGGGAGCTGGCGGCCGCGTTCGACCAGATGGCGGGGACGCTGGACCGGCAGGACCAGGTCCGGCGCGACCTGGTCGCCGACGTGGCCCACGAGCTGCGCACCCCGATCGCGGTCCTGCAGGCCGGGCACGAGGCGCTCCTGGACGGCGTCATCGAGCCCACCCCGTCCGAGCTGGCCTCGCTGCGCGATGAGGTGCTGCGGCTGGCCCGCATGGTCGGCGAGCTGCAGGACCTGGCCGCCGCCGACGCCGCCGCGTTGCACCTGGACCTGCAGCCCTGCGACCTGGCGAGCCTGGCCGCCACAGCGGTCGACAGCCTGGCCCGCCGGTTCGAGGCGGCGGCCATCACGGTGGACCGGGAGCTGGCCACGGCCCCGGTCCTGGCCGATACTCGCTGGCTGCACCAGGCCATCACCAACCTGCTGAGCAACGCGTTGAAGTTCACCCCGCCTGGCGGACACGTGACCGTCGCTACCAGAAAGTCGGGCCCCGACGCCGTGTTGCAGGTCACCGACACCGGCCCCGGCATCTCCGCCGATGAGCTGCCGCACATCTTTGACCGGTTCTGGCGCGGCCGCCAGGCGGCGCACACCTCCGGCAGCGGTATCGGCCTCGCGGTAGCGGCCGAACTTACCCGCGCTCACCGCGGCCGGCTGGACGCCACCAGCCAGCCGGGGTCCGGCATGCAGATGACCCTCACCCTCCCTGGCGCCTGAAGCATCGCCGGCCCGGGCAGCCGTTTCTCCACACGTTCACCATCGGCGCGGCAACCGGCGTGCACACGTGCCGGGTTGGCTGGGTGAGGTCACTGGCGATACGCGGTGCCTGAGCTAGGGGGCTGAGCCGATGAGACCGACCATGATCGCGAACCCTGCCTGGCGAGCGCTCCTGGAAGACCGGTGGCAGGCGCGGCTGCGTGAACTCACCGAGTTGTCGCTGGCCTATCACGGTGCAGCAGACGACGTTCGTCACGGGGCGGAGCGGCCGGAGGCTCGTGCGCTGCTGCATCGCGCGGTCGCGGCCCGCAGGAAACTGGCCGACGTGGAAGAAGCGCTCGGCCGGCTCGCGGCCGGCGGCTTCGGGCACTGCGAGCAGTGCGGATCGGCGATCCCGGCCGGGAGGCTCGCCATCACTCCCGAGACCAGGTACTGCCCGCGCTGCGAACCGGTGCACAGGTGAGCGGGCTGGCTGCGCTACAGCCCGGCTCGCCGATCTCATATGCCATCGCGTTCGCCCTGCCCGCGCTCGACGCGATCTTCCCGGTGCTGCCGAGCGAGACCGCGGTCATCGCGCTCGGCGTCGCGACGGCAGGCAGCACCGATCCCCGCATCGCGCTGCTGGTCGCGTGCGCGGCGGCCGGCGCGTTTGCGGGCGACAACCTGTGCTACTTCCTGGGCCGCCGCTTCGGGCCCCTGGTCGAGCGCAGATTCTTCCGGGGTCGCGACGGCGCGCGGCGGCGCGCCCGGGCCGAGCGCTCACTCGGGCGGTTCGGGATGCAGCTGATCGTCGTCTGCAGGTTCTTTCCCGGCGGCAGGACCGCGGTCACGCTCTGCTGCGGCATCATCGGCTACGCGCGCCGTTGCTTCGTCATCGCCACCGGGGTCGCGGGCGTGATCTGGGCGTGCTACTCGTTCTTCATCGGCCGCCTTGGCGGCCAGGCCTTCCAGGACTCGCCCTGGGCCGGGTTCGCGGTGGCGTTCGGCATCGTGATCGCTGTCAGCGGCCTGATCGAGGCGGTCCGGCGGATATGGTCTCGGCAGCACGTCACGACGGAGCCGCACCGGAGAGGTGAAGGCCGATAACCCCAGCCAGGACCAGGCCGATCGATACCAGCTTGATGGTGGATACCGTGTCGCCGAGGAAGATCATGCCCACCGCCGCGGCCCCAGTGGCGCCGATCCCCGTCCACACCGCGTACGCGGCTCCGACCTCGAGCCTGCGCAGCGCCACGGTCAGCAGCGCGAAGCTGATGAGCGCGCACGCCGCGAAGCTGACCGTGGGCCACAGCCTGGTCATCCCATGGCTCAACTTCAGCGACACCGCGAAACCGGTCTCGAACAGCCCGGCCGCCAGAATGATCAGCCATTCCATCGTGTCATCCCTCCGTGGCGCCCGCTGGAGCCCTTTCCCGTTGGTAGCACGGACGGGAGGGGTTCTGGGTGTGCCAGGGATGGAGCCCGGATGAAGAAACCTGGCCCAGGGATTACTGAGCCCGGAGCATGCCGGCGACGCCGCGGCGGCGCAGTGTTCTGGTCTGGGCGGCCAGCGCCGCCATGGCCAGCAGCACGATCATGGCGGCGGGCAGGCCAAGCGAGATGACGTCGGGCTGGAGTTCCACCGGACCTCCGGTCCCAGAGAACGCTGAAAGGTCGATGGCCGAGCCGACCAGCCGAGGCAGCGCCGCCGCGCACGCGGCGCTGGCCAAGACGGCCGCGAGCACGGCCGGCATGCCCTCGGCCAGCACCAGTCCGACGGGCCGCTCGTAGCCCATGACGGCCAGCCTGGCCAGGGTCAGCTCCCGGTCGGCCGACCCGAGCGCGACGCCGACAAGCACGATGAACAGGCCGAATGCGGCGGCAGCCACGATGGTCAGCGCGATGATGACGACGCCGCCGTGCTGCAGCGGTGAACCGGCCAGGGACGCGAGCACGGTGGCGCGGAAGGTGACGGTGCTGCCGGGGATCGCCCGGCTGGCCACGGCGGACAGCTGGGCCCGGTTGATCCGGGCGCCGTTGACCAGGACGAGGTTCGGCGCCGGGTGGCCATTTTGCCCCGGCAAGGTCCGCAGCGGCATGACGACGAACGTGCCGCCGCCCGGCAGGGCCGGGGTGGCGCTCAGCTTGCCCACGACGCGCACCGTGAACGGCCCCATCGAGGCGGCCGAGAACAGCCGGGCCGCTCGGCCGAGCAGGGCGGCGGCGGCCGGCGAGGCGAGAACAGATACCGGCCCGCCGACCCTGCCCGTCGCGTGGCCGAGCCCAGCCGCGGGGAAGGGCGGGAACGGAGTGCCGGCGGTGAGGGCCGCGTATCCGGCCGGATCCACGGCCAGTACGATCACCGGCTGGCCGTTCGTCGTCTGCCAGCTCGTGGCCCACACCGCCGTCGCCTGCCGCACACCGGGGACCGCGGAGATGTCCCGCACCGCGGCCGAGCTGACCGGATGGGAGGCTGGCCCCTGCCTGATGACCGCGTCGGCCCCCGTGCTCTGCCATGAGGCGGCCGCCTCGCCGCGGCCGATGCCGTCGCCGACCATCCCGGCGAAACTGGCCAGTCCGAGCGCGAGCACGAGCGCGAACGCGGGCAGGACCGCTGAGGCCCGTACCGCCCCGGACAGCGCGACGAAGCCGGTCGCGCTCGTGCCGCGCGCCGACAGGGAGAGCAGGCCGCGCACGGCCAGCGGGTACAGCCGCAGCATGATGAGCACGATCGGGATTGCCACCAGCACGGGCGCCGCACTGAGATACAGGTTGGCGCCGTTGGCCGGGAGCCCCTGGTCGTGCAGCACGACCAGGCCGGCGATGCAGGCGACGCACGCGGTGACCTCGGCGACCGGGCGGCGCCACGCCACCTGGGACCCGCGGGTTTCCGCCGTGGTGATCAGCGCCGGGTTGACGGCAGGGCCGGGCCTGCGGTGCCGCCACGCCGCGATCAGCGGCGGGCCGGCCAGCGCCGCCGCCACCGCGATGCTGGCCAGCCACCAGCCCAGCGGCGGCATGGCGGTACCGCCTGGGACCGCGGCGATGGCCAGCACGGCACCGAGAGCCGCGCCGGGCACGGCCGCGACCAGCGCGCCGCGGGCCATCACGGCCGCGAGCTGCCGCACCGATCCGCCCCTGGCCCGCAGCATGCCCAGTTCGATGTCTCTTCGCGCGACGATCATCCGGCCCGCGAGCGCGATCACCGCTGCGCCGGTCACGGCCAGCGTGACGAATAGGAGCAACAGCACCGTCTCCACCGCCGACTGGGTGGCGAGGAACACGGCCAGGTCGGCGATCAGCGGCGAGGTGACCGTCAACGTGCCCGCGGAGGCCTGGAACTGCCCGGTTAGTGCGGGGAGGGCGCCCACGGCCAGATTGAGGTCGTCGGACAGCCCTTGCGCCTGGTCCGCGTTCACGTCGCCGACTGCGACCGGGAACAGCCAGTTCAGCGTCATGGCAACCTGGCCGAACGCGTTCTGCACCGCGCCGAGCTCGCTGGGGTCGGCGAACACCGCGCCCGCCCAGTACGACGCCACCTCCGGCGGGGTGTTGAGCGTCGGCATGACGACGGTCGGGTCCAGCGTCCAGAATGCCGAGCCTGGGTCGCGCTCCCGGACGATCGCGGTGACGACGAGACGCACCGGGTTGGGCCGGGTCGCCAGCGTCAGGCGGCTGCCCGGGCGCAACCCGAAGCGCTCGGCCGTCTGGGTGGTGACCGTCACTCCGATCGCCTTGGCCGGAACCCCGCTGCTCGCGTACGTGCCCGCCACGACCTGCGCGTTGCCGGCCAGCGGGTCGCGGTAGACCACCTCGAGCTCGGGGCTTGCGCCCGCCTGAGCCTGGGGTCCCGCGCCGGAGACGACGACGAACAGTCTCGTGGTCAGGCTCGCCCACGCTCCGGCGGCCAGGGGTATGTGCAGCGCGGTCAAGCCGCCGCCGAGCTCGCTCGTCGAGGAGGCCAGCTCGTCCTGCGTCAGCTGCCCCGGCGCCTGCGCCTGCCCCTGGCCCTGCAAAGACGTCCCGTTGGGATCGGTGAAGTCGCTCCACAGCGCGGACATCTGGACGGTTTTGTCCGTACTGGCTACCCCGGCCAGCGTCCGATGCAGCGCCTGGCTGCGGGTGTGCAGGCTGAGCGCGGGCCCTGCGAGCGCCACGAACACGCAGACGCCGACCAGCAGCGCGAGCGCGAGGGTGCCGGCTGCGGCGGCGCCGATCCACCGGCTCATGGACCCTCCGAGGCGCGTAGCCGGGCGGCTGCGTCCGGCCGCCGGGCGATCGTCAGGCCAGCCGCGAGTACCGGCAGCACGGCTACTGCGACCGCTAGCGGCACCGCCTGCGACCACCCGATCTCGATGAGCACTGGCGGCACGGGCACGGTCGCGGACGAGGTCAGCGTGATCGCGGGAACGAGCAGTTCGGCCAGCACCGTGCCGAGCACCAGGCCCGCCGCGGCCGAGGGCACGCTCAGCATCAGCTTCTCCAGGCAGAGCTGTCCGGCCGCGGCGCGCGGCGGCACGCCCAGGGCGGCCAGCAGCGCGCTTTCCGCGCGGCGCTGCCGGACGCCCGCCGTGATGCTCACGAAGAAGCCGGTGACGGCGAGTAGCGCGGCGGCGATGGCAACCGCGAGCAGCGCCTGCTGCGGCACGGTCGACAGCGGATCGCCGAGCAGCCCGGCCGCCATCGTGGCCGCGCTGATGACGGCGGAGGCCGGCGGCACCGCGGCGGCCAGGCCCGGCGGCGTCCCTGACAGGCCAGTCGAGGTGGCTAGCCACCATTGCGTCGCCTGGGCGGGTACGGCGGAGTCGCTGGCCAGGATGCCCTCCAGGGCGGCCAAGTCCACGACGAGGGCACCGCCGGACGCCGACACGGTGGGGAACGCGGCGACCGCGGCGACGACTCGCACGCCGACGGTCGTACCGTTGACGTCGGCCTGCACGATCGAACCGACCTTCGCGTTGCTCGCGGCGAGGAAATCCCGCGTGGCCAGGCCGGGCAGCACGGTGACAGGCGAGGATGCCGTCAGGGCGAGCTGGCCCGCCAGCGGCGTCGGCGGCACCGGCTTCGGCGGCTTGCCGTGGAACCCGTTGAATCCCATCCCGTACCCGGAGTCGAAGGCCA
>Ga0335075_10007080_pt1 | contig 17294 bp, 3 predicted proteins | sample Lox_Sample_24_FD_206723 | JGI IMG/M metagenome (GOLD analysis project Ga0335075, IMG submission 206723) | Soil microbial communities from Loxahatchee National Wildlife Refuge, Florida, United States - Lox_Sample_2.4 | ecosystem: Environmental > Terrestrial > Soil > Wetlands | place: USA: Florida...
AGTCCCGGCTGCGGACGCTGGCGGGCTCCCGGATCAACGAGATCCTGCGGGACCGGCTGACCGCCGACGGCCTGGTGGTCGCCGGGACCAGCGCGGGCGCCACCGCGATGGGCCGGACGATGATCCTCGGCGGCGAGGGCGCCGACGTGTCCGCCGCCACGGTGCGAACCGGTCCCGGGCTGGGGCTGATCCCGAAGGTGCTCATCGACATGCACGTCGGCGAGCGCGGGCGGCTGCCGCGGCTGCTGAGCGCGGTCGCGCTGGACCCGGATCACCTGGGCGTGGGCATCGACGAGAACACCGGGATCCTGGTCGGGGGCGGCAGCTTCGAGGTGCTGGGCACCGGCGTGGCCACGGTCGTCGACGCCGAGCAGGCCACGGTGGTGCACGCCGCCGGAGACGACGACCCGATCACCCTGTTCGGCGTCCGGCTGCACCTGCTGCCCGCGGGCTGCATCTTCGACTTCGCCACGCGCGAGGCCACGATCGGGCCCGCGCACGACCGGTACTGACTGGCGTCATCGCCGCCCACTCACCCACGTAGGGAGCGTCACGTGCGCCTGGAAGACCTGCGTCATCTGTGCGGGCCGAACGTCTTCACCGACCGGCCGGCCTGCTGCGCGCGCATTGAACTGGACGAGCTGACCGGCCGGGAGACCTCCGACTACCCGGGCTTCGCCGAGCGGCTCACCGCGGCGCTGCCGGGCCTGGCCGGGCATCACTGTGCCGCCGGGCGCCCAGGCGGCTTCACCGAGAAGATGGCGCGCGGGACCTATTTCGGCCACGTCATCGAGCACGTGGCCCTGGAACTGTCCGCCCTGGCCGGCCGCGACGTCCACCTGGGCCGGACGATGTGGGCGGGCGCCGAAGGCCGCTACGACATCATGATGGAGTGCCCGCGCGACGAGCCGGCCCAGTCCGACGTCCCGCGCGACCTGCTCACGCTGGCCATCCAGGCGGTTGGCGCGGTGCTGGCCTGGCGGACGCCCGACCTGGCCGGCGAGCTGGCCAGGATCTCGGCGGTGGTCGAGCGGGAGCGGCTCGGCGTGAGCACGGCCGCCCTGGCGGAGGCGGCCCGCGGCCGCGGCATACCGGTCCGCCGGATCGGCGGCCGGAGCATGCTGCGGCTGGGCTACGGCCGCCACCGGCGCCTGGTCTGCGCGGCGCTCACCCAGCAGACCTCGGTGATCGGCGTGGACATCGCGGCCGACAAGATGCTGGCCAAACAGCTGCTGGCGGACGCGGGCATCCCGGTGCCCGAGGGGATCGTGGCCTCGAGCGCGCAGGAGGCGGCTCAGGCCCTGGCCGCACTCGGCGGGCCGGTGGTGGTCAAGCCGCGGGCCGGCAGCCACGGCGTCAACGTGACCGTCGGGGTGGCCACCGCGCAAGACGCGGCGGCGGCGTACGCGCAGGCGACCGGCGGGCACGGCACCGCGATCGTGGAGCGCTTCGTCCCGGGCACCGACTATCGGGTGCTGGTGGTGGACGGGCAGGTGATGGCCGCGGCGCAACTGTGCCCGGCCGCGGTGACCGGGGACGGCCGCACCGAGATCGGCGAGCTGGTCGCCCGGGTCAACCAGGACCCGCGGCGCGGCGACGGCCACTCACGCCCGCTGACGAAGATCCGGCTGGACGACGACACGCTGGCCCACCTAGCCGGTCAGGGGCTCGACCCCGCCAGCGTGCCCGCCGACGGCCAGGTCGTTACGCTGCGGCGCAACGCGAACCTGTCCACCGGCGGGACCAGCCGGGACGTCACCGACCTGATAAACGACGACGTGGCCGCCCTGTGCTGTCGCGCCGCCGCGGTGGCCGGCCTCGACGTATGCGGCGTCGACCTCCGCCTGGCCGACATCGCCTCGTCAGCCGACGGAGCGGTCATCGAGATCAACGCCAGCCCGGGCCTGCGGATGCACCTGTCCCCGGCCGAGGGAAAGCCGCGCGACGTGGCCGGCGCGATCATCGACACCCTGTACCCGCCCGGCGCGCCATCACGGGTGCCGGTCATCGCGGTGACCGGCACGAACGGGAAGACCACCACGGTCCGGATGATCGGCCACATCCTGCGCCAGGCCGGGCTGCGCGTCGGCATGGCGACCACCGACGGCGTGTACTCCGGCGACCGGCTGATCTACGACGCCGACGCGTCCGGGCCGCGTTCGGCCGAGATGGTGCTGGACGACACGAGCGTCGAGGCCGCCGTGCTGGAGACGGCCCGGGGCGGGATCATCCGCGGCGGCCTCGGCTACGACCAGGCCGACGTGGCCGTTATCACCAACGTCACCGCCGATCACCTGGGCGCGGACGGGGTGGACGACCTCGACGAGCTGGTTGGCGTGAAGGCGCTGATCGCCGAGGAGATCCGCGACGGCGCCGCCGTGGTGCTGAACGCGGACGACCCGGCCGTCGCCGCCATCGCCGAGCGGCCGCGGGTGCTCAGGAACAACCCGGCGATCAGGTTCTTCAGCCTGTCGGACGACAATCCGGTCGCCGGGCGCCACCGGCGGGCCGGCGGGATCACCTGCGAGCTGCGCGACGGGCAGCTGGTCGAGTTCGAGGCCGGCCGGGCGCGGACCCTGCTCACCGTGGCCGACCTGCCCGGCGCGTTCGGCGGACGCGCCCGCCATCTGGTCGCGAACGCGCTCGCGGCCGCGGCGGCCTGCCGCGCCGTCGGGGTAAGCGCCAAGGACGTCAGGCGCGCCCTGGCCACGTTCACCCCGGGCGAGTCCAACCCCGGCCGGGGCAACCTCTACCTCGCCGGGCGGGGCCCGGTGATCGTGGACTACGGGCACAACGCCGCGGCGCTGCACGCCACCGGGCGCATGATCAGCGACGTCTGGGGCGGCGAGCCCGTGGCCGCGATCACCCTGCCCGGCAACCGTCGCGACGACCTGGTCGCCGCGACGGCCGAGGCGATCGCCGCCTGGTTCGGCCGGGTCGTCGTCTACGAGGACGCCGACCAGCGCGGCCGCGAGCCGGGCGAGATGACCGAGCTGATCATCGCGGCCATGCGCCGGGTCCGGCCGCGGATCAGCTGCATCGCGGCCAACGGCCCGCGGCCGGCCCTGCAGGCCGCGGTCGCGATGGCGGCCGGCGGGCCGGTGCTGTTCCTGTACGAGAAGCTCGCGATGGCGCACGACGCCCTCGACGCGATCGGCGCCCGCCCCTGGCCCGCCGGGACCGCGCCCGTCGGCTGAGCCGGCCCCGCGCGGTTGCCGCACTCCGCAGTCCGGGCGTGCCCGCCAGCGCGGCGGCCGACTAGATATAGCCAATCCCGCTAGATCCCGCTATATATGTTTTTGATGTTACGCAACGACCACCAGGCTGCTGGGCTGGCCGCCCGGCCGGGGAGGCTGATCGCCGAGTCGCGGCAGGCGGCCGGGCTGACCCAGCAGCAGCTTGCTGACCGGGCGGGGGTCAGCGTCGGTCTGGTGCGAGACCTGGAGCAAGGACGGACAACGCGGCCACGCGGCGACACGATCGAGAGGCTGGCGCGAGCACTCGGAATGGATCCGGCCTTGGTGAGCGACGCCGCGGGCTGGCCGACCGCTATCGGGTACGGTCCTGCGCCCGCCCACGCCGACCTGGTCGCCGCGCAGGGCATCCGGCTCGGGGTGCTCGGGTCGCTGGCGCTGTGGCGCGATGGCGTGGCGGCCGACCCTGGCGCGGGCCGTCAGCGGGCGGTGCTGGGCCTGCTGGCCATGTACCCGGGCACCGCGGTCCACCGGGAAATGATCATCGATGCTGTCTGGGGCGCCCGGCCGCCGGCCAGCGTGGTGCCGATGGTGCAGACGTACGCGAGCCGGCTGCGCCGCGTGCTCGGCGATGACCTGCTGGTCTCGGACGGCACCAGCTACCGGCTGGTGGTCACCGTCGATCAGCTCGACGCCCTCGAGTTCGCGATGCTGTCCGACCGGGCCGGCCAGGCCGCCACGGCGGGAAACCCCGCCGCGGCGTGCCGGTGGTATGAACGGGCGCTCGGGCTATGGCGGGGAGAGCCGCTGGCCGACGTGACCGCGATGCGCGGACATCCGGCCGCCATGAACCTGGCCAGGCAGCGGGCTGTAGTGATCCTGGAACACGCGGCGGCCGCCGCCGCGGCGGGCTGCCCGGAGCAGGCACTGCCGCAACTGCAGGCGCTGGCCGCGGATCACGCACTCGACGAGCGGGTTCACGCCCGGCTCATGCTCACGCTGGCCGCCTCGGGGCAGCAAGCCGCCGCGCTGTCGGTGTTCGAACAGGTCCGGCAGCGGCTCAACGACGAGCTGGGGGTCATCCCTGGCGCCGGGCTCATGGCCGCGCATCTGCGCATCCTGCGCGGCGAGCTGCGCTCCCCCGGCGCCGATGCGGGCGGCGCCGTCCGGCTGCCGCCGCCTCGCCAGCATGTACGTCACGGCGTGGCGGCCGGCCAGCCGCCGGACCGGGCCGCGCCGGGCACACCCGCGTCGCCGGCCGGGCCGCGCCAGCTCCCGGCGGTCGTGCCGCAGTTCACCGGGCGGGCCAGTGAGCTCGCGATGCTATCCAGGCTGGCCGATCAGGCCGCCGGGACCGCGGGCACGGTGGTGATCTCGGCGATCGGCGGGATGGCGGGAATCGGCAAGACAACCCTGGCGGTGCACTGGGCGCACCGGTCCGCGACGTCGTTTCCCGACGGCCAGCTGTACGCCGACCTGCGCGGTTTCGGCCTCTCGGGCAGGCCGGCCGCGCCCGGCGAGGTGCTGCACGGATTCCTGGACGCCCTTGGCGTGATGCCGGCCCAGGTTCCGGCCGAGCTGGACGCCCGGGCAGCGCTGTACCGCAGTGCGACCGCCGGCAAACGGCTGCTGATCGTGTTGGACAACGCCAGAAACGAACAGCAGGTTCGCCCGCTGCTGCCCAGCACGCCCGGCAGCCTGGTGGTCGTCACCAGCCGGCATGAGCTCACCGGGCTGTCCGCCGCCGAGGGCGCCCACCTGCTCACCCTTGACCTCCTTACCGCGAGCGACGCCCGCACGCTGCTGACCGCACGGCTAGGCGCCGAGCGGGCCGCAGCCGACCCCGGCGCGGTCACCGAGATCGCAGCCCTGTGCGGGCGCCTGCCCCTCGCCCTGGCCATCACCGCGGCGCGGGCCGCAGCTCGCCCCACGTTCACCCTGGCGGCGCTGGCCGCGGAACTGCGGGATGCCCACGGCCGGCTCGCCGCGCTGGACACCGGCGACCCGGCGGTCGGCGTACGCGCGGCGTTCTCCTGGTCTCACGCACAGCTCGCCCCCGCCACGGCCAGGATCTTCCGGGTCCTGGGCCTGCACCCCGGCCCCAGCATCTCGCTTCCGGCCGCCGCCAGCCTGGCCGCGATCCCGGCCGGTCAGGTCAGCCGGCATCTGGCCGGGCTCGCCCGCGCCCATCTGGTCACCGAGCACCGCCCCGGCCGGTACGCCCTGCACGACCTGCTCCGCGCCTATGCCGCCGAACAAGCCGAGGCCACCGACGATGAAGCCGAACGGCGGGCGGCCGTGCACCGGATGCTTGACCACTACCTGCACACGGCCTACGGCGCCGCGCTCCTGCTCAACCCGTCGCGTGACCCGATCACCATCACGCCACCGCAGCCCGATGTCGCACCCGAGCCTCTCGGGAGCGACCAGGAGGCAATGTCCTGGATGGAGTCCGAGCATGAGGTCATGCTGGCTTCCGCCCGCCTCGCCACCGACATGGAGTTCGACAGCCACGCCTGGCAGCTCCCGTGGACCATGACCGACTTCCTGGACCGGCGCGGGCACTGGTCCGAAATGGTCGCCCTCCAGCAGAATGCCCTGAAGGCGGTTACCCGCCTCGGCGATACCGCCGGGCAAGCCGTTACCCATCGTCTCGCCGCCAATGGCTATTACAGGCTGGCCGATCGCGACCGGGCACGGGCGCACACCGAGGCGGCCCTCCGGTTGTACCAGCAGATCGGCGATCGCATTGGTGAGGCGCGCAGCCATCAGGCACTCGGCATCCTCGCCAACGGCCAAGGACGCCTCGCCGAGGCGCTGAGCCACGACGAGTCTGCCCTCAGCGTTTTCGAGGCGGCCGGCCACCGCGCGGGGGAGGCGCGCCTGCACAACAGCATCGGCTGGACCCACGTCCAGCTCGGGGACCCGCTACGGGGCCTCACCTACTGTCGGCAGGCCGTGGACCTGCACCGCGAGCTCGGCGACCGCGCCGGGGAAGGACATAGCTGGGATAGCGTCGGCTTCGCCAACCATCGGCTCGGCCGCCTGGCGGAGGCCGCGGACTGCTACCGGCAGGCTCTCGATATCTTCCAGCAGCTCGGGGACCTCTTCGAAGAGGCCTGGATCCACATCCACCTAGGCGACAACCACCACGCCACCGGCGAGCTAGCCGCCGCCAGGGAGAGCTGGACGCAGGCACTCGCCATCCTCGACAACCTGCACCACCCGGACGCCGAGCAGGTACGAGCCAGGCTGCGACCGCCGGCGAGCTCTTAGCGCGCGCCGGCGGTCGCAGCACCAGGATCGCCGGTCAGGAGGTCAGCGCGGGCAGGTTCCATTCCTGAGTGGCGATGTAAGAGCAGGGCTCGAGCACCAGCGGGGTGGCGGGGGTCGTGTCGTTGCTCTCGGTGTTCAGGCACTTGCCGGATTCGGGATTCAGCAGTGTGCCGTCCGACTGGACGCGCCACTGCTGCGAAGCGCCCGAGTTGCAGCCGGTGATGTCCACCTCGGTGCCGTTGGCCGTCCCCGAATCATGGACATCCATGCAGTCGCCGTTGGCCGAATTGGTGATGGTGCCGTTGGCCTGGACTGCCCAGGTCTGGCTGGCTCCGCCGTTGCAGGTGGTGATCCATAGCCCGTTGGTGGAACTTCCGGTGATCACCCCGACGCACAGGCTGATGGCCTGGGAGGTGATCGCACCGGTGGAGGTGGGCACCGGATAGGGCATCGTCCACTGCTGCGCGGCGTCGGTGTCACACGTGTTGATCCACAATTGGGTGCCGTTGGCGCCGTCGCCCGAGCTGGTGATGCCCACACAGTCGTTCAGGACACGGTCGGTGAGCCGCTGCGGGTAGTTCGCCAGCCACTCCTGGCCGCCGGAGCTGCAGTTCCACACCCATATTTTCGACCCGGGCGCCGCGCCGCTTCCGCCATCGATGCCCAGGCACATACCGTTGCCGGTCTCGATCTTGCCGCTGGGCTCCCAGGTCCAGTGCTGGGCGGCATCACCAAGGCAGCTCCAGATCTGGACCTTGTTGCCGCTCGTCGTGGAGTTGTTGGCGTTGTCCATGCACTTGCCGACAGTGCCGTTGTAGATCGCGCCGCTGACCGTCCCGGTGGAGGTGAACGGGATCACCGCCGCCGGCGTGCCCTCGCCGGTCGGCCCGTCATACCCGGTGCCGGCGGTGCACCAGGAAGTGACCGAGCAGGTGCCGTCGCTGCCACTGGTGATGTCGTTGAGCAGGGTCGGGTGGCTGTACGGATAAGAGGCCGGGGTGCTGCCGGACGCCGGGGTCCCGGCCAGCGCGTAGATCCCGGCAACGACGGACGCGGCCACCGGCGTGCCGCCGGCCTCACCCCAGCCCGTCGAGTCGAAGCTGTCGTAGAAGGCCATGGGGGTGGGCGACGAAGCCGATGCCGCGACGGCGGCGACGTCATTGTCCATCCGCCCGGAGCACCCGGTGCTCAGGTTGGCCTGGAAGGACGGCGCAGGCTCATACGCCGAGCATCCCGAGCCGGTGCCCGACCACGCCGTCTCGGTCCAGCCCCGGGCGACGCCGGAATTTGCCGTCAGCACCGTCCCGCCGACGGCGGTCACATAGGGCGACGCCGCCGGGTAGCTGACGCCGTAGCCGCTGTCCCCTGCCGAGGTGACAACCGCCACGCCCGGCTCGTCGAAGTAGGTGTCGTCGCTGCTCTCACCGGAGAACTCCGGCGTGCTTGGGGTGAAGTCAACCACCCGCGCGCCGTCGGCCACCGCGGTCTGTACCGCGGTGCCGAGGTCGGGCATGTCCGCTGCCGGCGCTTCGACGAGCATGATGTGGCACATCGGGCACACGGCCGACACCATGTCCATGTCGATCTGCGCCTCCTGCGTCCAGCCCGCGTTATTGGTCGGCGCGGCGGCCAGGTCCACCTTTGTGAAGCACCCATCGGCGGTCGTGCACGGCGGCAGGCCGTACTGCGACCGGTAGATGCCCAGGTCCGGCGCGGCCGTCGGGTCGTCGTAGGGCACCACGACGGCCACGGTCTGCCGCATCCCCTCCGAGTTGGACTGCAGCCCGTAGGCCGACTGCAGGTTCGCCGGGGTGTAGCCCGGAGGCGCGGTCGCGGCCGCCGCGCCCGCATGGGCCGACCCGGATGGCGCCGCTCCGATACGCACGAGCGCGCCGCATCCGGCCACGCCCGGCGTCGTGGACGGAGGACACGCGTACCTGACACCAGCTGGCAGCGTGAAGCCAGAGCCTGCCTGGGCAGCCAACCGGACGGATACCGCCTGCGCCGGCGCCGCCAGCGCTGGCCCGGCCAGGCCCAGACCGAGCACCGCGCCCGCCACCGCGGCACGCCGAGCCCACCACATGACAATTTTGAGCATTGAGGGTCCTTCCCAGGCACTGCTACCTGTGCCAGCACGGCGCGTGAATGGTCCAGAAGGTGGCACGGCATCCGGCTGTGCCGGATCTCAGGATGTGCCGGCGAGCAGACAGCAGGCCCACGCCGCGCCATTTTTGAGCCCGTAGCTACTCGGCTGGCACCTGGGTCGGTTTGCACTGGTCACACGGCCCGCAGCGGTCAGCGGGCCGATGGCGGGCCGGGCCCCGACTACGGGATCTGGCGGCCGGACTACGGGCGTTATTCGAGGGCCGCGCCGCCCGGCCCGCCACGGGCCGGTTCAGGGCGGTCCCGGAATGCCCGGAGGAGGCGGTGGCGGAAATTCCGTATCGTCGGGACCGCTGCCGTGAGTGATGCCAGAGAGGATTCGCGCGATCTGCAGGATTACATACAAGGTCTTCCTGGCGGCGCCTATCTTTCCGTCGACCGGCGAGATTGGCCGGGTGGCGCCGGGCGGAGTGACCTCGGGGTCGGACGGCCGAGGGTTGACCTCTACCGGCCTGTTGGCATCGGAAATTTCGGTGACGGTATCGGGCACCGTACCCGGCGCGCTCGGGCTGCTGCCAAGGCTCTGCGCGTACTGCTGGAATGAAAGCTGGTTATATTCTTCGCCGACGTCGGTGACCGTTCCATCGCTGCCGACGATGAAGTCGGCTCCGGCCTGATTGGCGCTGTCGGAGACGACGTTCCCGTTGACGTCGAATCTGATGATTCTGATGCTGCCGCCATCGCCGGGGTCCGGTGCATCGGAGGCCGGGGGGGCCGGCGGTGGCGGATTGCCGCCACCACCGGCGCTGCCGCCAGACGCCGGACCGCCGGATTCGGGGCCGGAGGCCTCAGGTGTCGCGGGCTTGTTGGCGGCATTGCCCGAATCATTCGTCAGGGCATTGTCGCCGCTGCCGCTGCCGGTCGGGGAACCGTTCTGGCCGTACTCATCGTCGAGACCCTTGACGTACTGGTCGTGCAGTTCCTGGAGGAGCTGGTCCTCGTTCGGCGGCTCGCCGGTGATGTCGTTGGTGGCCGGTATGTTTTTCGGGTTGGTCGTCTCGGTTGGCTTATCGGGCTGGTACTCGTCGTTCTTCAGCGAGTTCGGGGGCTCGGGCGGGCTGCAGGCATCGACCGCATAGCAGTCCTGCGGCGGCGGCGGAGGCGGAGGCGGCGGAGGGGGAACGCACAGCCAGGGCTCATCCGCGCACACCGATGCGGCACCTATCCCGACTGCACCGACGCCGCAGTACCAGCCGCAGCCACCACCACCACCACCGCCACCACCGCCACCACCGCCGCCACCACCGCCGCCGGTGTTGTAGCCGTGCTGAAGCGCCCACTGGTACTCCCCCTGCGCCCAGTTCTGATCTCCCTCTGCGGGATAGGACGGCGCCGACTGCGGCGCCGCAGCGCACCAAGAGCCGAACAGGCAGGCTATGGCGGCGCAGGGGTCTGCGTAGTAGCACAGGGCTGTTGACAGGGCCTGGCCGAGCGAGCTGTTGTTGACCCAGTTCCCGACCGCCCCGCCATTCCAGACATCGCGGGCCCAGTTGACGACGTTGCAGAGGCCGAGGAAGCAATGGCCGTTGAGGTCGGTGTTGGTGAGCGGGTTGCCGTCGACGTAGCCGTACGGACTACCGCTGATGACGGACGGATCGGGCATGCCGGTGTTCGTGCTGTCGCTGCTGGTGAACGTGCCGGTGGACGGCGCGTACCAGCGGGCCGACATGTCCGTGTCCCCGGTGCCGGGGTCGGTGTACTGACCCTGGTAGCCCAGCGGCGGCATGCTGCCGCTGGTCGCCGTCACGGTGCCGTACGGCGAGTACGCGGCCGAGGCGGCCAGGCTGCTCGTGCTGCTCGCCGGGGCGAACGCGCCCGTGACATCGCCGTGGACGTCGGAGAGCACGGCGCCGGCCGTGCCACCGGAGTGCTGCTCGGCGACCATGGCGCCGGACGGGTTGTAGCTGTAGCTGGCGGTGCCGTCACTGGCCACCGTGTCGCCGGTGCCGGAGTATGCGAAGTCGGCCGTCCCGCTGCTGGTGGTGCGGGTGGCCAGCCGGCCCAGGGCGTCGTAGGCGTAGCTGAGCCCGCCCGGCGCGGATACCGTCTGGCCGTAGGCGTTGGACGTGTACGCCTGCGCGGACCCGGATGGCGGGGTTACCGAGGCTAGAGCACCAGAGAGGGTGTAGCCGTAGCTCGTGGTGCCCGCCGAGCCGACGGAACTGGTGAGCTGGTCCTGGGCGTTATAGGCGTACGACGTGGATCCGGCCTGGGTCAGGTCGCCGGCGGCATCGTAGCCATAGCTGGTGGCGGCGCCACCGGTGGTGGCCGAGGTGAGCTGGTCGGCCCAGTTGTATCCGTACGTCGTGCTCGCCGCGCCCGCGTACCCGGTGGTCGCCTGCGAGGTCAGGTTCCCGTCCGGGTCGTAGCCATAGGACGCTGACGCGATCGAGGCCCCGGACGCAGATGTCAGCGTGTCCGAGGCGAGCTGGCTCAGGCCCGTGTAGGTAAGCGCCTGCTTGGGCCCCGCTGTGCCGCTCTTGGCGTACCCGATCGACACCGGCAGGCTGTTCGCGTTGTAGCTGTACGAAAGGGTGGAGCCGGTCAGCGGGTCGGTCACGCCGGCCAGCCGGTCGGCGGCATCGTAGGTGTAGCTGGTGGTCCCGGCCGCGTCCCCGCGTGAGGTCATCAGGTCGTCGGCGTTGTAGGCGAAGCTGGCCGTTCCCGATGGGCCCGATGTAGCGGTCAGCTCACCAGCGTCGTTGTAGGTGAACGCGTCGGTCCCGCCCGGCGCGGTCGCCGAGGTCAGGTCGCCGTTCAGGTCATATCCGAACGTCTGCGACGTCGTGGCCGCGGCCGCCCCTGACCCGCTCTCGGAGGTCAGGTCGCCCATCTGGTCATAGCCGTAAGACAGGGTGATCCCGCCCGGCTGGGTCACCGTGACCGGCTCGCTGTCGCCGTTATAGGCCGTGGCCCAGGTCCGCTGGGCCGCCGTGGTTGCGGCGGTGGTGGCCGGCTCGATCACCGACTCGGGCAGGCCCCAGGAGTTGTAGGTGGTCCAGGTGGTGTTGCCCTTGCCGTCGGTCACCGACGTCTGGTTGCCCGCGGGGTCGAATCCGTAGCTGGTGGTGTCCGACGCGGACGACGACACCGGCGTAGCCGTGCTGGTCAGCTCGTCGGCCGCGTTGTACGTCGATGTGGTGGTGTGGCCGTTGCCGTCGGTGGCGCTGACCTGGTTGCCGTCGGCGTCGTAACCGAACGCCTGGGTGGACAGGGGTGAGCCGATCGCCGGGGCCGGCGGCGGCGGCCCGTATTCCTGGGCGGAGGTCAGGTACCCGGCCGGGTCATACCCGAGGCTGCTGTAGGACTGGTCGGGGTTGGTGACCTGGCTCAGGTGCCCGAGGTAGTTATAGAGGTAGCTGCTGGTCTCGCCGTAGATGTTCGCGCTCGAGGCCAGCTCACCCAGGTGGTCGTAGGTGTCGGTGGTGACCGCCCCGTCCGGCGTGGTCGCCGTCAGCGGGTCCCCCAGGTAGTCATAGGTGTAGGCCGTCGTGTTGGCCTGCGTGCCCGACGACGTGCGGATGTCCTGCGTCGATGTCAGGTTGTCGCCGAAGTAGTCGTAGGTGGCCTGGGTCTGCGCCCCGGTCGGGCTGGTCGCGCTGAGCTGCTCACCGTCAGCGTCGTAGGTGTAGGTCCAGGTCCCGGGCGCGGACTGCCCGGTCAGCTGCGGGTCGGTCTGCGAGACTAGGTCGTCGAGCGCGTCGTAGGCATAACTGGTTTTGTTCTTCAGCGGGTCGGTCACCGACGTGAGGTTCCCGTCCCCGTCGTAGCCGTAGCTGGTGGTCGCGGTGATCACCGTCGAGGAACCCGGCGGGGTATACGCCGGCTGGGTCACCGAGAGGACTCGCCCGTCGTTGTCGTACCCGGTGGTGGTGACGTTCCCGTCCGGGTCCTCGGCCTGGGTCTGGTCGCCGAACGAGTCGTACCCGTACATGGTCACCGGCCGGGTCGTGGCCGGGCTCTGCGCGGTGTACGACGCCGTGGCCACCGGTGGCCCGGTGACCTGGGCCAGGTTCCCCGCCTGGTCATAGGCGTAGTTCGTGGTGAAGTTCGCCGCCGTGGCGCCGGAGACGTTGCCGTCAGGGGAGACCATCGACACCCTCTGGCCGAGCTGGTCAAAGGTCCAGGTGGTGGTGTCGTTCGTGCTGCCGTTCACGACAGCCTGGCTGGTCTGCTCGTCCGCGCCGTTGTACCCGAAGTCCGTGGTCGTCGACCCGCCGTTGCCGCTGACCGTCTGGCCGGTCACCAGCCCGTCGGCGTTGTAGGCGTAACTGGTGGTCCGGTCGGCATATCCGGACGGCGGCGACCCGGATGGCGGAGCGTCCGCCACCATGGCGGTCACCTGGTCGTCGGCGTTATACGCCCAGGTGGTCGTCGTCGTGTCGGCGGTGGTGACCGGATAGTTGCTGACCGCCTCGCTGGCCAGGTTGCCCGCCGGGTCATAGGTGTAGGCGGTCTGCCGCCCCGGCGGTACCGTGCCGTTGGGGTTGGCGGGCGGCTGCTCCCGGGACGCGACGAGATCCTGGTTGCCGTCGTAGGAGTAGTTCGTGATCCGGCCCATCGCGTCGGTCGTCGCCGCAAGCAGCCCGGCCGGGTCATAGGCGTAGGAGTCCAGGACCAGGTCACAGCCGTCGGTCGGACCGGGCACCTGCCCGGACGGGCAGGCAGGCGACGGGCTGGACTGGTTCGTGGCTGCGGTGTGCACGCTGACCTGCGTGACCTCGTTGTACTCGTTGTAGGAGTAGTCGTACTCGTTGCCGTCGCCGTCGATCATCGAGGCGATGTTGCCGGAGGCGTTGTAGGAGTACCCGGTCGTCGTCCCGGCCGGGTTGGCGCTCGAGGCGCCCTGCGACTGCGCCGAGCCGCCGCTGGTCGCCCCGGCCGGCCCGGTCACGCTGGAGACCTCGCCGTCGTCGTTGTACGTCCACGTCGTGGTCCGGGTGGGATCGTTGCCGGTCAGGTCGGTCTGGGCCTCCGACAGCAGGTTACCGTCGGCGTCATAGGAGTAGGCGTCCTGCGGCGTGTGCGTCACCCCGGTGACCTTGTCGGTGACCGCCGGGGAGGTGACCGTCAGCGGCTGGTTGGCGTCGTTCCACGAATACGTCGTGGTCAGCCCCGCTGGATAGGTGTCGCTGTAGGTGATCGCGGTGAGCGCCCGGCCCAGGCCGTCATAGGTGTAGACCGTGCGCGCTCCGCTCGGCTGCGTCACCTGCGCCAGGTCACCGTTGGCGTCGTAGGAGTAACTGGTCTGCGCGCCGCCGGGCGAGGTCTGCGACACCAGCAGGCCGGCCGGCGCCGTCCCGCTGCCACCGTAGGCGGGCGTTGACGAAGTGGAGTACGCATAGGCGGTGGTGCGCCCGGACGAGAATCCGGTGGTTGGCGGCGTGGTCGAGCTGGTCAGCTCCCCGGCCGCGTTGTAGGCGTACGACGTCAGGTAGGTAGTGCTGGTAGCTGACGACGAGCGGGCGTCGGCCACGCCGGTGAGCTGGTCGTTGCGCGGGTCCAGGGGATTGGCCTGGTCGTCGTAATAGGTGTAGTAGGTGGTGCAGCACGCGGATTTGGCGGACAGGTCGGTCCAGGTGCGTGACAGCACGTCGCCGCGGGCGTCGTTGGTGAAGGTCACCAGGTTCCCGTCCGAGTCGGTCATCACGTTGAGGAACCCGGCGGCGTCGTAGCCGAATACCCGGGGTGCGTCCCCGTTACCCGGGCTGTAGGACGTCAGCCTGCCGCCGTTGACCGCGTCGTATCCGTATACCTCCTGATACCCGCCCGGAGTGGTCACCGTCACGTACCGGGTCACTGACGGCAGCGCCTCGGATGAGGCGATGTAACCGGACACCGACGGCGTCCCGATCTGCCAGGTCCCGCCGTTCGCGTCCGTGTACGAGCTGACCCGGTCGTTGACCTTGTCGTAGCTGATCTGTGCCGCCGTCCGTCCGGCCGGCGTGGTGACCCGGGTCAGTTCCGGCGACGCCTGGCCGGCCAGCGCGTCGTGCTCGCTGACCGCGGGCTGGCCCAGCGCGTGCGGATAGATGGCCACCTCGGCGATCGACCCGGTGAAGTGCCCGTACGGGTCGGTCGTCAGCGTCGGCGAGGTTGTGGTGATCGCCTCTGGCCAGCTCGACCAGAAGCCCGCGCCGACCGTGTCATAGTCGTTGGTCCCCTGACTTATCTGCCCGGACAACGTGCCGGCCAGCTTGCCGTCCAGGTAGAGCGACTGGGAGGTCGCGGACCCGGTCAGGACCGCGTAATGCCACTTCCCGTCGTTCACGGCCGTCGAGGAACTCATCGGGTCGATCGACCCGTTCCACAGCTCGCCGTACAAGTCCCCGTTGCCGCCTACGTACAGGGCGGGCACATGCGTCGCCGCGTCACCGGTGGCCGATGCGGTAGTGATCGGGTCGGCGTCATAGGAGTACAGCACCCCGCCGTCCCCGGTGTCCTTGAACCAGAGCTCGATGGTCACGTCGGCGCTGTCGGCCACCAGGTTCTTGGCCAGCGACACATATGAACTCGACCCGTTGAACGAGCCCGCCGTGGCGCCCCCGGCGGCGAGCGGCCCGGCGGCGCCCAGCGTCACGTTCGAATACGTGCCGTTGGTGCTGCCGAGGTTGGCATCCACGCTGTCGGTGGCGGTCGTGGACCCGGCGGGGTCACCCAGCCGGTAGTACGACCGGGGACCCGAGTCCATGACCGCGGTCGCGTAATGCGAGGCGGTCGCGCCGAAGGCGTACCCTGTGCAACCCCCTGTCGGCGCGCACACACCGGTCAGATCATCACCGGTATAGGAATACGTCCAGGTCAGCCCCGTCTGGCCGGTCGCAGGCGCGGGTGTGGTCACGCTCGCCACATGCGGGTAAGAGGCCCCCGTCGGCGTGGACCAGGTCAGGGTCAGTGCCCGGCCCGAGGCGGTGTCGGTGATCGTGACCGGCTTGCCGGCCGAGTTGTCGGTGAACGTCTGGGTCAGCCCGGTGGGGCCGGTGATCGTGGCCAGGTTCCCCGCGCTGGTGAAGGCGTAGAAGCTGCCGCCGCCCACGCCCAGGGTCCACGTGCCGTTGGCGTTATGCGTCAGCACGTCCGGGCTACCCGGCGGCGGCGCATACTGAGCCACTCCGTTGCTGGCGGTACCGGTGTAGCCGAACCGGGCCTGGCTGCCGTCCGGCAGCGTCACGACCACGCTGCCGGACCCGTCGTTGTCCTGCGTCACCCCGGTGTCCAGTACCGACGACCAGCCCGCGCCGAACGCCCCGGACACCGACGGGTTCAGGCTGTTATAGGTCCGGGTGATCTGCAGCGGCGGTCCCGGCACCTGAACCGCCGCCTCAGTCGCCGATGTGGTGTAGTTGCCGCTTTCCGGGTCGAACGGCTCCCCGCTGGAGCCGCCCGACGTCGCCGGGCCGCCCGAGACGCCGAGCTGGGAAGAGATGTCGGGCTGCGGCACCTCCGGCGTGAGCGACACCGGCCCCACCGTCGTCGAGGCGCCGTTCGTGGTCGCGGTCACCGTCCACGAATATGGCTCATCCCACGTCAGCGGCGTGGACACCGTCCAGTACGGAGTCGTCAGCTTGCCCGAGCCCACCGTCGCCGTCGGGCACAGCGTGCCCGGCAGCGGGTCACAGGTCAGCGCGAACTGGTAGGTGATCGACGATCCGGTGGTGGAAAACGCCGTCGTGGACAGCTCCGGTGTGTCGGTGGGCGTCGCGTATCCGGTGGGCGGGTACACGCCGGTGATCGCGGGCGGCGGCTGCGGAATCGACAGCCCGACCGCCAGCGTCGGGATGCCCTCGGAGAAGAACGACACCGGCGAGGAACTGGTCGCGTTCTTGTACATGTCGAAGTCGAGCGCGTAGCTGCCCGCCGACAGCGCGTTCACGTTCGCCTCCACGGTCACCGAGGCGTTCGGCGCCACGGTCACCGGCATCGGCGTGAACACCGGATGGCTTGCGACCAGCTTCCCCGACGCGCTGTACACCTCATACGACAGCTCGTATCCGTTGGTGGGCGTCCAGGTGGTCGAGCCCAGGTTGGTCACCGTTACGTTGATCTTGCCTGCCGTGCTCGGGGTGACCTGCACGGGCGGAACCTTCGATGCCAGCGCGTAGCTGGCGCCGTCGGTGCTGTAGGTGACGGCCAGGAACGGGTCTCCGACGCCGTTGTTGGGGCTATCGCTGGTGAACTTCTTCCACCCGTAACTGTCGGTCGCCGACGCCCCCAGGGCGAGGCCGTTGTTGGCGATCGTGCCGTGGGTCCACCCGTTCAGCAGCGTGTTCCCCGCCGTCCCGAGGTTGAAGCCCTCCCACTGGTTCGGGCACTGCGACTGTGACTGCGCCTCCCCCAGTGGCACCCACCCGGTCGCAAATGACTTGCTGGCCAGAGCCGGCCCGGTCGACGGGCCCGGATACGACTTCGCCCCGCTGACCGACCACGACGCGGTCACCGGATACACCGATACCGGCCGCGGCGAACACGAATACGACCAGGAGTTGAACACCGCGAGCCGCGCCCCCAGGACGTAGTCGTTCTGCAGCGTGCTGGACACGTTGTCGAACTTCAGGAACGACTTGGCCACGTTCGTCCCGCCGTTGTAGGTCCCCACGTCGATCTCGTTGTCCGAGGAGTAATCCGCGCTGCCCGGGGACTCTACGTACGTGGTGCCGTTCG
>Ga0335075_10007081_pt1 | contig 17291 bp, 18 predicted proteins | sample Lox_Sample_24_FD_206723 | JGI IMG/M metagenome (GOLD analysis project Ga0335075, IMG submission 206723) | Soil microbial communities from Loxahatchee National Wildlife Refuge, Florida, United States - Lox_Sample_2.4 | ecosystem: Environmental > Terrestrial > Soil > Wetlands | place: USA...
GATCGCCACAGTTCCTGCACTACCAGAGCTTGCCGGCCATGCTGACCGGGCTGGCGGGCCTGGCGGTCGGCCCCGACGTGGCGTTTCGCTGGTCGCTGTACCTGCTTTTGTCGCTGTGGCCGGTCAGCGTCTACCTGGCTGCCCGTGCCTTCGGGGCGGGCAGGCCGGCGGCGGCCGCTTCGGCCGCGATGGCCCCGTTCCTGATGAGCGCCACCGGTGTCGGCTACGAGCAGCAGGCCTACGTGTGGACGGGGTTCGGCGTCTGGACGCAGCTGTGGGCGTCGTGGACACTGCCGCTCGCGTGGGGCTGGAGCTGGCGGGCGATCCGCGACGGGCGCGGCTACCTCCGGGCGACCGGCCTGACCGCACTTACCGTCGCGCTGCACTTCGAGACCGGCTACCTGGCGCTTTCGGTGCTGCTCGTCTGGCCGCTCGTCGCCGGCCGGCCGCTGGCGGTCCGGCTGCGCCGGGCCGCGATCCTGCTGGGTGGTTCGCTGCTCGCGGCGGCGTGGGTGATCGTCCCGCTCGTGGCCCAGCGGCAGTGGGCGGCGGTCAACGAACCGCTGCAGGGCAGCGGGCTTGTCAACGGCTACGGCGCGCGTGACGTGCTGCACTGGCTGCTCTCAGGGCAGCTGCTCGACTTCGGCCGGCTGCCCGTCATCACCGTGTTCGCGGCGCTGGGGTTCGGGCTGGCCTGGCTGGCCTGGTCCTCGGCCCCGGACGCCCGCGCCCTGCTGGCCGCGCTCGCGGTGTGCCTGCTGTTCGCGTTCGGCCGCACCACGTTTGGGTCGCTCGTCGACGTGATCCCGGGCAGTGCCGACATCTTCTTCCGCCGCTTCATGATGGGCGTGCAGCTCGCTGCGCTGCTGCTGGCGGGCCGGGGAGCGGCGTGGCTGGCGGCGAGATGCGTGCGGCTGCCCGAATCCCGGCTCGCGCGCTGGCGGCCCGGCCTGTCCCCGGCTGCCGTTCTCGTTGCCGCGGTCGCGGTGCTTGCGCCCGCGTGGCTTCAGCTCGGCGCCTACGACCGCCAGGACGCCACCGCGATCGCGGCCCAGCGCCATGCGGACAGCACCCAGGGCGCAGACCTCGATCGTCTCATCGCGGTGATCGAACGCGACGGCGGCGGCCGGACGTACGCCGGCATGGCGTCGAACTGGGGCGAGAACTTCACCGTCGGGGCGGTGTCCGTGTTCCAGTACCTGGAGAGCCGCGACGTCGACGAGGTCGGGTACACGCTGCGGACGGCGTCGCTGATGACCGACCCGGAGTACTACTTCGACGATCGAGATCCCTCCGACTACCTGATGTTCGGAATCCGCTACCTCATCCTTCCCGCCCGCGGCCGGCCGCCGGTGCCCGCGCGGCTGACGATGCGCTCCGGCCCGTACTGGCTGTGGACGATCGGCAGCGGCGGCTACATCCAGGCCGGCCAGATCGTCGGTGAGATCTCGGTGAACCGGGCGAACGTGGGTACCCGCAGCGTTCCGCTGCTTCACTCCCGTCTCGCCGCGGACGGCGCGTATCTCGGTGTCAGGTACGGGTCCGGCAGGGCCGGTGATAACCGGCTGCCGACGGTGCGAAGCCAGTCCTCCGCCGGCCAGGTCAGCGCGGAAAACACCGACCTCGATGATGGCGAGGCCTCGGCGACGGTACGGATGCACCGGCCCGGAGTCGTGGTGCTCAGCGCCTCCTATGACCCCGGGTGGACGGCAGCCGTCAACGGCCGGCCGCGACCTGTCCGGATGGTGGCGCCGGCGCTCGCCGCCGTGGACGTGCCCGCGGGCACAGACCACGTCGTGTTCCGCTTCCACGGGTACGGCGACTACCCGGTGCTGTTCGCGCTGAGCGGCCTGAGCCTCGCCGTGATCGGCCTCGCGTCGGCATGCCTGTGGTACGCGAGGCGTCGCCGCGACGCCGAAGCGCCGAGCCTATCGTCGTGCTGGCGATCTGACCGACCTGGTTAGCGACCGGGCAGGATGAACCTTTCCACCGCGTTGGCGAAGCCCTCTTCGGTGTTGGAGGAGGTGACGCGGCGTGCCGCGCGCTGAACCGTGGCGTCCGACTGGCCCATGGCGATGCTCAGCCCGGAGTGCGCGAACATCAGCACGTCATTGGGCATGTCGCCAATGGTCGCGATGGCTTGCGCTGGGATGGAGTACTTGGTCGACAGATAGCGGGCGACGGCGCCCTTGTTCGCGTCCGGATGGGTGACGTCAAGATAGTACGGCTGAGACTGGGCGGCGCTTACGTGATCACCGAACCGTTCGCGGGCTGCGGAGGTCCCACGGGCGACCGCGTCCAGGTCATCGCTGACGCCAACCAGTTTCGCCACGTCGCTCGTCAGTCCGTCCAGACCGGTCATCACCTTCGGCGCGAACCGTACCGTCGCAGATTCGCGCGCCACGTGCGAGCCATTCGGATCGGGCACATACCAGTCCGCACCCTGGTAGACCCAGACGTCCAGGCCGAACGACCCGATCAGCTCGGCCACAGGCCGCACGAGGTCCTCGGGAAGCACCCGCTGCTCGATCACCGACATGTCCCTGCTGACCAGCAGCCCACCGTTGAAGGCGGCGATAGGGGTCGTGATGTCGAGCGGCTCAATCAGCATCGACATGCCCATCGGCGGCCGGCCGCTGGTGATCGCGAACAGGATCCCGGCCTTGCCGAGGCTTCGCACGGCCTCGATCGCTCGGTCAGTCAGAACCTTGTCCGGCGTCACCAGCGTGCCGTCGACATCGGCAAGCAGCAGACGGATCCCGTCGCTGTCCATGAGGTCCTCCCGCTGGGCGGCTTCGGCGCACAACAAGTGCAGCACGAACAAGCCCCGACCGCGAGCAGGCGCGGCCATCAGGAGACTTGACCGTCTTGACCTTGCCTGAGACGCCTTTGGGGCCGACGGCCTACAGTACATGGCACGGCTGGCCGCCGGGCATTCCCGGGTGACGGCAGGGCACCGCGCTGCGCGCGGGTCGGGGCCGCGCGAGATGATGGGACTGAGCCGGATGGGGGAACCAGGAATGCATCATGAGCTGACGTCGCTGTCCAGTCCCGACGCGGTTGCCCAGGCCGGGGCGGAGTTCGTCGCTGGGCAGGCCCGTGCCGCTGTCGAGGATCGCGGGATCTTCCACTTCGCGGTAAGCGGCGGCCACACGCCGTGGGCGATGTTCGCCGCGCTGGCCAGCCAGGAGGTGCCGTGGGACGCCATAGTCATCTACCAAGTAGATGAACGGGTCGCGCCGCCCGGCGATCCCAGCCGCAACCTCACCCACCTCACCGAGGCACTGGGGTCGGCGCCCGCGACCGTGCTGCCGATGCCGGTCAACGACGCCGATCTGGCTGCTGCGGCGGCCGCCTATGCGACGGACCTGCCCGGGCAGTTCGACCTCGTGCACTTGGGTCTCGGCGACGACGGGCACACGGCATCGCTGGTTCCCGGCGATCCTGTCCTGTCGGTCACCGACCGCCTGGTCGCGGTCGCTGGGCCTTATCAGGGCCACATGCGGATGACACTGACCTATCCGGCCCTTGGCCGTGCCCGGCAACTGCTGTGGCTGGTCACCGGAACGGACAAGCAGGCTGCGCTGAGTTCGCTGCTGGCCGGAGACACGGCGATCCCGGCCGGCCGGGTGCGGGCGGCGGCATCGCTGATACTGGCCGACCGGGCGGCGACGCTCACGGGACAATGAATGGATATTCAGGCCCCCTGCGTTGCTGCCTAGCAGGGATCCCGAGCTGCCAGATGTCTCCCGGCCTGGATTCTTTGTGATCGCCCTCACCGCGGGCAACGCTCCGGCTTTCAGTTCCGCAGTTATTAACCTCGCATGCCATTGCTAGGCCAGCGCTGGACGTGGTACGCAGGGAATCCTCAAGGGGGGGAGTTCGGCGATGCGTAAAGCACGGCTGCGGGTGGCGGCTGCCATCGTTGCCATGGGAATCCTGGCGGTACCCGGCGTCGCCAGTGCGGCGGCCGGGCCCGGGGACCGGGCGGCCTCAGTGGCCGGGGTGAATTCCCTGGACGGCGTCACCTGCCCGACGGCCAAGACTTGCGTCTCGGTCGGCTTGGATGAGGATCTTAGCGGCAAGAGCGTGGTCATCAACGCCGCCACTGGCGCGGTTAAGGTCTGGTCCGGCGACTTGCCCGCAGACTCGATGAACGCCATCGCCTGCCCGGGCACGACGTCATGCCTGGCCGTGGCGGACGACGCTGTGGCCAGCGTGCAGGTGTCGAACGGGGCGATGAAGGTGACCGCGACACCCAAGAAGCCAGCGAACGGCATCGTGGCGCTCGGCGCCATCGCGTGCGCGGGTGCCACCACCTGTTACGCGGCCGGGTTCGAAGGCACCGAAGCTGCGCCCGCCGCGATCGTGGTTCGCTTGTCCCCGGCCGGGAAACTGCTCGGCACAGCAAAAAACACTGGAACCGGGATTGGCGCCATTACCTGCCCGTCAAGCAGCCTGTGCCTGATGGGCGAACACTTCACCAGCGGGGAATCGATCCAGTTGCTGTACAACGGTAAGTTCGGCACCTCGCACGCCATGCCCGCCAGTACCTACATCCAGGCCATGAGCTGCTACAAAGCCAGCCTGTGCTACGCGCTCGGCGGCAAGAGCACATCATCGCCGGCCGCGACCAACGAAATCTTCCCGCTCAACCCGAAGACCGGGGCGATCGGGAGCATGGCCACGATCAGCGGATTTGACGGGACAGACATCAGCTGCATCAACGCCAGCACATGCCTGATCTCCGGCTTCACCGGCTCAGGGGCGGCCGCCAAAGCCGCGGTGGTGACCGTCGTCAACGCCAAGCCCGGAACCCCGGTCAGCTACCCAGGCTCGAGCCTCAGCTTCCAGAGCCTGGCATGCGCCAGCACCAGCGCCTGCTATGCCGTCGGATCCTCGTCTTCAGGCGCGATCGTCGACAAGGTCAAATCCTAAGCTGTCGAACCACCACGAGGGTATGGCGTCTTGGCTGGGTGATCAGGCCCATTGGGGGCGCTTGCGGTCACGGGTTGAGCACGAGATTGCCGGGGCGTGCCCGGCCATGCCAGCCTCGCGCAGGCGGCGGTACGGCGGCATTTGTCCGCCCCAGCGACCAGCAGGGCACTGGGCCGGCTGCGACTTACAATGAACGATGCTGTCCGGCCGCTCATCGCCACCCCAAGCAAGTGACCGACCGCCTTACCCGCAGGGCAGAAGGCCCGGCGGTGGGGCACATTAAGATCGGGCAATGGCCATCCCCGCCTCCTTTGATCTATCCGGCCGGGTGGCGGTAGTCACCGGCACGGGCAGCCCCGACGGCATCGGGTTCGCCTCCGCCAGGCTGCTCGCCGAACTCGGTGCGGCCGTGATGATCAGCGCCACCACCTCGCGGGTCCACGACAGGGTCAGCGAATTGCGTGGCGCAGGCTTCGACGCGGCCGGGGTCACCGCGGATCTCACCGACGCCGGCGCCGCGTCCGGGCTGGTGTCGGCTGCGCTGGATCACTGGGGGCGGGTGGACATCGTGGTCAACAACGCAGGAATGATCTCCGCCGCTGTTCCGGTGTTCGAGTCCGGCACGGTGGAGTCCATGGACCTGACGACCTGGCAGGCTGCGCTCGCCCGCAACCTGACGACCGCCTTCCTGGTCACCAAAGCGGCGCTGCCGGTCATGATCAGCCGCAACTGGGGACGCATCATCATGGTGGCCAGCCTGACCGGCCCGGTGATGGCGATTCGCGCAGATGCCGGTTACGCCGCTGCCAAGGCCGGCCTGGTCGGCCTCACCCGCGCGGCTGCGGTCGACACCGCAAGGCACGGAATCACCGTCAATGCCGTCGCCCCAGGCTGGATAGCGACCGGGTCCCAGACCCCGGAAGAGCGCGGCCAAGGGCAGGCCACCCCGGCCGGACGCAGCGGCTCCCCCAACGAGGTCGCCGCCGCCATTGCCTGGCTGGCCAGCCCCGGCGCCTCCTATATCACCGGGCAATACCTGGTCGTGGACGGCGGCAACTCAATCGCCGAGCAGCGCGCCACACCAGCGTGACTGGGGGCACATGGAGGGATCCCCGCCCTCCTGACAGCTCGCGAGCGGCATAGCCGTAGGTGGCGCTCCCTACGATGCCGTGCGCCTTGATCCCGGCCTTGGTGAACTCCTCGACCGCAGCCTCGACCTGCGCCTCGTCGGTCGACTCGCTCTCGACGAGTCCCGCCCGCGGCATGCCCTCGCGCTCCCGCAGGTGCAGCACCCAGGGATCGGCCGAAGGTCCAAATCGCGGCAGCCCGGGCCGGTGTCCCCGGCCCGGGCTGTCGGCTGGTAGTCATGCCACCTTGACCTTGGGGGCAGCGGTCGACGTGATCGCGGCCTTGACGGCCGGAGTGACCCGGCGGCTGCGCACGAACGCGGCCGCAGCGCCGATCAGCGACAGGCCCGCCAGCGCGAACGCGGTGATCGCGGCGATGAAGGTGATCTGCGACACCTTCCACCATCCATAAGCGTTCAGCAGCATCGCCCGGAGCGAGTCACCACGGAACACCGTCTGCACCAAACCAGCCAGCTTGGCGTTGTTCGGCTGCGCCATCGACTTGGCCGACAGCGAGGCGTAGGTCTGGCCCGGCGCCATGTTCTGCAGGTGCTGGGCGATGAAGTGGTCGGCGTAAGCCTCGGCCTGCTGGCCGGTCAGCAGCTGCTGCCCGGCGTACTGCGACACGCTCGGGATCATGTTCGGGGTGATTTCCGTGCCCGCCTTGGGGTGGGCGAACGCGGCCTTGGGCGGGAAGTAAACCTGCTGTGCGGCGAGCTGGTTCTGCACGCTGTTGTGCACGTAGGTGGATCCCCAGATCAGCAGTCCGCCTGCGACTCCAAGGGCTACCGTCAGCGCTAGCCCTGTCCTGGCCAGGACGGTGAGGGTCTTCGGGCTCATTGCGTTGCCTCCTGTCTGCAGCCCAGACCGGTCGGCCCGGGACGCTGCGATTTCCATCGCCTGCAGCCTGCCGCCCACAACCCAGACCCACCACGGCTCAACGGCCTCTTACAACCGGGACTTCGGTCATGTCCCGGCCGGGCCGGGCGCCCCTCGTGTGCGGTCGCCTCCCGCCAGCACGGCAGTCAGATTGGTCAGCGGCCCGTCCTCGTCACCTGCCGGCCCGGTGACATCCTTCCAGCACAGCTTCATCGTCAGCGAGCAGGCACCGCCGCGATCTGGGGTCGCGACGCCGCAACCCAGGCCGGCCAGATCATCAACCAGATCGCCCACCCCTCGGTCCGCGACGAACTACGGCAGGCAGGCCACGACCTCGGTTTCCACCTGCCGGCAGCCGCCGTCTCTAAGCCGCCCGCGGCAGCTGGCTAGTGTTCCGTCTGAACAGCCACCAGCTCCAGCCCGCGAGGCCTGCCGGTGGTCTTGGGGGACCGCAACTAGCCTAGGGGCGATGTTGATGAGGGGGTGTCGGCATGGGCAACGATGACGACGCCGGGCGTGTCAAACGCTGGCTGGAACTGCTGGCCAGCGAGCGCGACGCCGCCGCCCTGTACACGCGGATGGCCGCGGTCGAGACCGGCGAGCGGCGGAGCATCTTCGAGGAGCTCGCGGCCGTCGAACGGCGGCACGCGGGGCACTGGGAGGAGAAGATCCGCGGCGCGGGCGCGCCCGTGCCGCCACCAGGCTCGCCGAGCCTGCGCACCCGGCTGCTGGGCACGGCCGCGCGCCGGCTGTCCCCGAACGCCGTGCTGCCGCTGATCGAGCGGGCCGAGCGGACCGATGCCGGTGTGTACGACGCCGACCCGGACGCCGCACCCGGCATGGCCGCCGACGAGCATGGTCACGCCCGCACAATCGGCAAGCTGATCGAAGGCGGTAAGCCGAGCCCGCGGGCGCAGATCGCCCGACGCGAGCGGTGGCACCGCGGCGACCGGTCGGGCGCGCTGCGCGCGGGCGTGTTCGGCGTGAGCGACGGCCTGGTCTCCAACACCGCCCTGGTGATGGGCGTGGCCGGCTCCGGCGTGTCGCACACGGTCATTCTGCTCACTGGCACGGCTGGCCTGCTGGCCGGCTCGTTCTCGATGGCCGCCGGGGAATACGTGTCGATGGCCAGCCAGCGCGAGATGTACCAGCGCGAGATCTCCCTGGAAGCACAAGAGCTGGAAGAAAAGCCCCAGGAGGAACGAGATGAGCTGGTCCTGCTGTACCGGGCCAAGGGCATACCACGGGATGAGGCCATCCGGCTGGCCGACCGGATCATGGCCGACCGGCAGGTCGCCCTCGACACCCTCACGCGGGAGGAACTGGGCCTCGACCCGACCGAGCTCGGCTCACCGCTGTCCGCGGCGATCTCCAGCATGCTCACGTTCGCGCTCGGCGCGCTGGTGATCATCTTCCCGTACTTCTTCGGCAGTGGCACGGCCGCGCTGATCGCCGCCATCATCCTCGCGGCCGCGGCGCTGGTCGGAGTCGGGGCCGGCATTGGCCTCCTGAACGGGCGCCCGGCACTACGGTCGGGCTTGCGTCAGCTCGTGCTCGGCGCCGCCGCTGCGCTGGTGACCTACGGCATCGGTCACCTGATCGGCGCACACGTCTCGTGAGGACGGGGTAGCCCGGTGGCCGCGGCGGCCCAGGTCCAGTTGCTGACCTCGGGCAGGTCCTCGCCGTGCTCGCGGGTCGACCGACGGAAAGATCGCGCTCAGGCGAGTGCGGTGAGCATCGAGTCCAGTGTTGCTTCCGCATCGGGGAAACCGGTGATCTCATCGCCCAGGTTCTGCGCGGCCTTGCGGTACGCCGAGTTGTCCAGCACCCGTGTCACAGCCGCCGGGATCTCCTCCGGCCCGGACACGCTGATGGCAGCGCCTAGTCCTGCCGCGCGGGCCGCGTTCCAGTGCTGATCGGCGATCTGAGGCATGATCACCATCGGGACTCCGTGGCGCAGTGTCGACAAGATTGTGCCGAGGCCGCCTGCGGCGACTACGATGTCGGCGCCCCGGGTGAGTAGTTCCAGCGAAACGAACCCGACATGGCGGACGGCGTGGTTGTCCTCGAGGCCCGCCGGGACCCCTGCAGGACCATGCACGATCGTCGTGACGGTTCCGGCCCGGTCCAGCGCCGCCGTAATGCCCCCGATCAGTTCCGGGCTGCTAGCGGCCGTCCCCAACGTCACGAGAACGCGGCCTTTGGGCGCAGGGACCGTGTCCGTCAGCAACGGCCAGCCGGCCATTTCCCCGCCCAGGGCCGGGCACTCGGTCCGGATCTGGATCCGGTCGGCCGGCGCAGCGAACCCGGGTGGTTGCATACGATCGGGGACCGGGTCTACCAGCGTGGACCGGTCGGTCATAGAGCCGCCCCGGAGTGCGTACCGACGCGAAGCAGCGGCGGCCATGGCCCGTTCCATGGGCCCGGGAAGCTGGGTCGTCACCGCAACCTGCACCCACGGCACCCCGCAAACGGACGCGACGAGCGGGCCAACGAAGTCCACTGACTCGCTGACCACGAACTCAGGCGCGAATTCTCTTGCTGCTGACAGTGCTTGATCGGCGGCCATATCGACGCGTGCGCTGGCGAACTGCTCAGCGGCAAGCTCGGGAGTCGGGTCCGTTCTCGCGTTGCCGCCCCCGGTGCGCCGGGCCACTTCGTCCGCTAGCTCGCGCCTGCGGGGCGGGATCTCAAGCAGACGCGCCGGCGGGACCACGCTTGCGACCTCCGCACCGGTGAGCACGGCAACGTCGTGGCCGTTCGCGACCGCGGCACGAACAAGGGGCACCAGCGGCAGCACGTGGCCGTAGAGCGGGTTGGAGGAGAAAAGGACTCGCACCGGTTGGCCTCTCGTATCGGGGTGACGGGGCGCCGAGCGGCAACCCCGTTGCGGGCACAGTTCCCAGATGCCAACATGGCGCTTTCAGGCTCCGTGCTGCCGGCAGACTGGCTGGGCCCTCCTGGCGACGATGTGCGGCAGGCGGCCTGTTGACGTTTACGGCGGTGGCGCCTGTCCTTCGATACGGTGTCTGATTTTCTGGGCGATGGCGCCGAGTTGGCGGAACTGCGAGGGGCTGAGCGCGTCGACCACCAGATCCCGTACGGTCTGGGCGTGGTGAGGTGCGGTGGCTGCCACTTTCTCCCAGCCCGACTTGGTGAGCACGGCATTTGTCGCCCTGGCGTCACGGCCGCTCCCCTCGCGTGTGAGCCAGCCTCGCGCCTCGAGCCGGGCGGCTACATGCGAGAGCCGCGGAAGCGAGGCGCTGGCGCGGGCGGCTAGTGCGCTCATCTGCAGCGTCTGCTGAGGTGCCTCCGACAGTGAGGCGAGCACGGTGTAATCGAACATGGTCAGGCCCGCGGTTCGCCGCAGGTCACTGTCGAGGGCGGCGGGCAGCATCGTCAACAGGGCGACGACCGCCCGCCAGGACTCTTGCTGCCCGTCGTCAAGCCAGACCTCCCTGTCTGCCTGCTGTGATCCGCTCATGGGGTGAGTGTATCGCGTATTTAGTTGACGGTTTAACTTTCAGCGGCTAGATTTTGATTGTAGCTACAACCAAGCTGCTGCGCGGCCGCCCCTCGGCTGCTGGATGTCGCGGTTGGCCGGGGCGCGTGCTGGCGGGCGCCCTGCGCGCACTCACGTCAACCAGGGGAGAGCAATGCTGGATACCGACGAAGCGCTTATCGAACTGGACCGGCTTGACGACGCGGCCCGCGCCATCCTGTTCACCAAGGGGCGGACGGCCAACTCTTTCAGCAGCCGGCCAGTGACCGGCGAGCAGCTGCAGGAGATCTATGGGCTAATGAAGTGGGGCCCTACCTGGGCTAACACTCTGCCGTTGCGGATCGTCTATGTCACCTCGCCCGAAGGCAAACAGCGGCTTCTCGAACACATGAACCCGGGCAATGTCGCGAAGACGGCCTCCGCCCCGGTCAGTGCCGTGCTCGCCGTGGACAACCGCTACCACGATCAGCTTCCCCGGCTGCTGCCCCTTCCGCCCCGAAATGCGCGACACGCTGGAGGGCGACGACGCCTACCGGGAGAGGATCCGTGACTTCGGCCGGGCCATGCAAGCGGCGTATTTCATCATCGCCGTCCGGGCAGCCGGCCTGGCGGCGGGACCGATGGGAGGGTTCGACCAGGCCGGCCTGGACGCCGACCTGTTCCCCGACGGGCAGTGGAGCTCGATCCTGGTGGCCAATGTGGGATACCCCGGGAAAAATGCCTGGTTTGCCCGCCTCCCCCGGCTCGAGTACAAACAGGCGGTGCGGCACATCTAATGCTCTGCCCGCCAGTCAATACCGTCGATTACTGCAATATTCACGATGCTCGGAGAGGATGACATATGACCGCCATTTCAATAGTCGGAACCGGGAACGTCGGCACAGCTCTTGCGCGCGTGTTCGCCCGCAGCCGGGTCGATGCGATGATCGCCAATACCCGCGGGCCCGACTCATTTCCCGAACTGGCCGCCGAGGTCGCGCCCGCGGTACGCGCAACGACCCTGGAAGAGGCCAGGCAGGCGGATGTGCTGTTCCTGGCCATCCCATTCCTGGCGGTCCGGCCGTTCGCGGCCTCGCAGCCTGAGTGGCACGGCAAGATCATCGTCGACGCGACCAACTCGTTCATGGTGCCCAACGAAGGCGAACTTCTCGCCGGCCGCCTGTCGACTGAGATCGTCACCGACGCCTTTCCCGGCGCCGAAGTGGTCAAAGCGTTCAACCAGCTGCCCGCCAATGTTCTGGCCCGCCCTTTGCCGGCCGGTGACGGCAAAACGGTTGTCTTCATCGCCAGTAACTCCAGTAGGGCGAGCAAAGAAATAACCCGGATAACCGAGCAGCTTGGCTATGCCCCCGTCGAACTCGGGCGAGTCGATGAAGGTGGCCGCCTCATCCAAGCACGAAACGCCCTAGTGCTACGCCATTTCATCGAACGCCCCCTGTCCTGACAATCTTGCCCTCAGAGAGTAACCCCAGATGACCGACGTCCAAGACACGACCCGGCCAGCCCAGGAGCAGGCCGACTAGGCGCTGCAGCGGTTCGCCGACGGGTTCAGCTCGCCGCGCCGGTCCCCCGTCCTGCACTGGCCATCCGAGCACGGCCTCGACTACGAGGACATCACCTGCCCCGCCCGTGACGGCGTGCCGATCGAAGGCTGGTTCATCCCCGCATATGGGGCGGGCAAGCTGATCATCGCCAACCACCCGCTGGGCTTCAGCCGATCCGGCATTCCCACCCATCTTCAGCCCTGGCATGCGGACTGGGCGCCCAGCGGCAACGGGTTCGAAGTCGACCTGGTGCCTGACTACAAGATCCTCCCCGCGACATGGTGATCGGACTGTTCAGCCGGTGCATAGGCGCAGTTTCCACGCTCGCCGCGATGACGCGTTACCCCGGGGCGTTCGACGGGGTGCGCTGCCTCGTCTCCCCCCAGCCGGTCACCCCCCGGTACATCGCCGAACGCCGGCTGGCCGTCTTGGGCCTTGGCGACCGCCTCGACGACTTCAACACCCTGCTTCGCCTGCGTACCAGCATCGGGCTCAAGCGGCGGGTCCCGCAGGAGTGGGCGAAAAACGTCCGCGTGCCGACCTTCCTCTACCAGGTTCGCGGCGACACCCTCACCGACCCGAGCGATGTCCAGGCGATGTACGACAACATCCCCACCGCCGACAAGAAGCTGCAGTGGATCGAGGGCACCACCGCCCGCTGGGACGGCTACCTCGAATTCCAGCGGCGCCCCCAGCCCATGCTCGACTTTTTCGCACAGCACATGTCCTGAGCACTGTGAGCGACGAGGGCGAGTACGACGTCATTGTTTGCGGCGCGCGCTCCGCAGGGTCGACGGTCGCGGGGCTGCTCGCAGCCGACAGGATCTGCGGGTGCTGCTACTCGAGGCGGGACCGGATGACGCTGACGACCGGGTGTCCGACCCTGACCGGTGGGTTGAGAATCTCGGAACCGAGCGCGACTGGGGCTACGTCAGCACGCCCGGAGCCGGGGTCGACCAGCGGCGGCTGTTTATTCGATGGGCAAGGGCCTCGGTGGCCGTTCCAAATGTATGACGACCAGGTGGCCCTCGAGCAGCCCAACGCGCCCGGCAGCAACCAGGTCGACCATTTCAGCAACTGGCAGCGCATAGCTCAGCTTCGGCCCGAACCGGGCCCGCCCGCTCTTGGCATCGATCGCGCACAACAGCAGATCCATCCCAATAGCCACGATCACCAGGCTACGCGCGATACACAGCCAGCATCAGCGCCCCGACTGCGGCATGCCTGGCGCCTGTCCTCATTTCGCCAGCATCATGAACGGGGCGGTCGGTGCCGGCTCCATCCGAAAGACATGATGTCGCGCAGTTCAAAGGGCCAGGCAGCGGGCGAGTTGGCCCGTCTGGGCGGAACGGTCTGCTGGCTGGGAACTAGTTCCTGATCATGTTCAGCAGCGCGTCGTGGGTGTCGCGGTCAACTGCCGCGATGAGCCCGCCGGCCCCGGTGTGCACGGGCTGGCCGTGGATGCCGGTGACGATGCATCCAGCGGCCTGGCATAGGGCGATCCCGCTGGCGAAGTGGACGCTGTCGCGCAAGTGGCCGTCGGTGACGTAGGCGGCTCGCCGCCCGGCTGCGACCCAGGCAACGGCCAGGCTCGTGGAAACCACGCGCGGCCGGAATCGCCTGTTGAACGTCTCGCTGGCCAGCAGGTTCACCGCGCGGAATCCCGGCGCGTTGGGAAACGGCGGATCGAGGTTGACGTCCACCAGCCGCGAGTCAGCGGACGGGGCGAGCACGGTGTCCGCATCGCCTCGGCGTAGGCAGGCACTGTTGCCATCGGTCCAGAACACCTCACCGGAGAACGGGTCAGCTGACGCCGCTGCGGTGATGCCAGATCCTGCCCGCAGTGCGACGTTCACGGCGGCCAGCATCATGCCTGCGGCGTAGTTCAGCGTGCCGCACAGGGGATCAACCAGCCATCGGCGCTGCGCGCCGTCCGGGCCCGCGCCGCCGGTCTCCTCACCCGTCACGGCGTCAGCGGGCCGGGCAGCCCGGATAACACCGACGATGGCCCTTTCCGCTTCCAGGTCAGCGGCGGTGGCGAAGTCGCCACCGGATTTGTCAAATCTCGTCAGCACCTGCCCGTACATGGCGCGCACCACAACCGCTCCCGCTTGCGCGGCGGCCACGGCCAGTTCTGCGTCCGTCCTGGGGTTCGTGATCACCCGCGCAGGATAGTCCCGTGCCTCAGGCTCTGCTGCGGCACGGCGGCGGAGAGCAGGTAGCGCGGGCATGGCCCTTGTCGTGATCATGGCGATTGCTCAGATCTGCCGCGAAAAGAGCTGGGGCTAGGCGGGTCAGACGTTTACAGAGACCCGGATGGCGGTCCACCGGTTCCTTTTGCTAAGAAAGATGACCTGCCTAGCAAGCCCAAAGCCTTGTTGACGGCGACCCCTGGACGACCGCCTCCTTACCATTGAGCGGCACGCTGCCCAGGTCCGCCCATCCCGCGGCGAAGAAGGCCCTGGCCGAGATCGGGGGCGCCGAGGACGCAACCCGCGCCCGCGCCGCGATCAAGGCGTTCGGGGCCGGCCTTCACCAGCGGCAGGCTCGCCGAACGACCTGATGATCAGCCCCAGCCCGATGCGGCCTGAGGCCCCAGGACACGGCGTGACAGCGCCAAGAAAGGCGGCCAGCAGTGCAGATCGTGGTAGATGACCTGTCCGGCCCTCAGATCGCCCAGTTCCTCGACGAGCACGTTCAAGAGATGCGGTCCATCACGCCATCCCCCGAAAGCAAGCACGCTCTCGATCTCGACGATCTCCGCCAGCCTGAGATCACGTTCTGGTCGGTCATGGACGGGTCTGCTCTGGTCGGTTGCGGTGCGATCAAGAGGCTGGACGCCAGCCACGCCGAGGTGAAGTCGATGCGCACCGCCCCAGCCCGAAGAGGCGACGGCATCGCGGCCATGCTGCTCGAGCACATCATCACCGAGGCCCAGCGCATGGGATTCACCCGGCTCAGTCTCGAGACCGGCTCCTACGAGTTCTTCCTGCCCGCCAGGAAGCTGTATGAGAAGTTCGGGTTCGGCTACTGCGGCCCGTTCGCTGATTACCAAGCCGACCCGAACAGCGTATTCATGACGAGACATCTCTAAAAGATCTTGATCCACAGGTCTTGGCTATTGCTCGCAACTTCCCAGACCCGCGGCCCGGCGTTCTGAGCGCTAGCAACTCGGGCCGTGGCCGAATCCATCCGCGTGCAGCTGGGTAGAGATGCCCTGGTCCTCATCACTCCCGGGCCGCGTTCATGCCCTGTAGTCATTGCGTCCGTCCCCGGATATCCAGCCCGCCTCACCGACGCCCGGGCGGAACGGGACAGCGAATCGGTCAAACCCGGAGAGGTTGAACGGATCGCCTACTCCGTCCCCGAGACTGCCCGGGCGCTGGTTGGCTACTCGGCACCGCCCTCGCAAGTGCCGCTGGTGCATTCTGAGTGGCCAGCTCGGTCGACGTTGTTGCCGCTGGCTAGGCGCCAAGAGTCGCTACGATCACGTAAGTGCGCTCCGGTTGCTGGATTCGGCGAGTGCGGCGCAGAGAGGTTGCCACTTGGTGACTCAAGAGTCATCGCCCCAGGTTCAGTCTGGGGCCTGACCCTCGGTCTTTGTATGGGTCATAAGGCTGGGATAGCGTCTGTGCAGCGAGTGGGTGATCACCAAATTCGCGGTGCTTCGGTTGCGGGATTGTGCTGGAGGGCGGATGTCTGAGCGGGATGCCGTGCCAGCGGACGGGTTGGGGCTGGCGGATGCGATCGGGCTACTGCGTGATGAGCTGCTGAAGGCCCGGGCCGTCGGTGGGGATTCGGATATTCAGTTGCCGGTGGAGTCGATGACGGTGGAACTCACAGTTACAGCCGCCAAGTCGCGAGACGGCAGGGTCGGGTTTACGGTGCCGGTTGTGGGTTTGCAGGTGGGCGGCGGGGGGGCAAGAGAGCGCGGCTCGGAGCAGAAGGTGACGGTCGTGTTTGGCGGCCCAGTGGACCGCGCGGGCAACCCGGTGAAGGTCGCCCGGGCGAGCGGCGAGCGCAAGGGGTAGGTCGGTGACCGCGCCATTAGCCGCCCGCGTGGTCGAGGTGATCGCGGAGCTTGGGCCGCCGTCCGGTGGCCGTTACCGGTATGGGTCGGGGTGCATCGTGCACGGCGGGACGGTGCTGACTTCGGCGCACGTCGTTGCGGACGCGGTGTCGGTGGTGGTGCGCGACCCGGCCAGACACGAGTACATCGCGACCGTGGATCCGCGGTTTGTGGGTGATGCGGCCGACCCCGGCCCGGACCTGGCGTTGGTGGAGATCGCCGACCCGGCTTTCGCTAGTGGTCTGCCGCGGATCGGGCTTGCGAAAGTCAACCGGGACAGCCTGGTCGCCGAGCCGGTGAAGCGCTGCCATGCGGTGGGATATCCGTGGTTCGCAGAAACCCGGTCACCTACGGCGGTGCGCGACACTGTTGACGCTATCGGGGTAGTCCCGGTGCTTTCGAAGCTGAAGTTTGGCCTGCTGAGCGTGCTGGTGAGCGTCGCTCCCCGCGAGCTGCCACCGGAACAGATCGCGCTGGGCGACTCACCGTGGTCGGGGATGTCGGGAGCACCGGTATTTGCGGCAGGCTGCCTGCTGGGGGTGGTGACCGAGCACGCCCAGCGGGAAGGGGCATCGGCGATCACGGCAGTGCCGTTGACTGCGCTTGAGGCTGACACCGTCCACGATTGGGGGCCAGGCGTTGCCGATCCTGGGGCCTGGTGGGCGCGGCTGGGCGTGAGAGGTATCGGCGACCTGCAAGAGCTGCCAGTTGCGGCGCTGCCCCACCAGCCACCCCGCAGCCCTGCGGGGATCGGGCCGGGCCGGCTGATCAGCGAGCTGGCTGATCCGTTTGCCCTGGAGGTGCACCGGCCGGTCGTGGTCGCGTCAGGCGGCGCGGCGCTGGGGCTACTCCCGCCATATGTGCGCCGCGACCATGACGAAGAACTCTCCGGGGTGGTCGCTGAGGCGGCCGGAGGCCGCTCAGTGCTGACGGTGCTGGTTGGTGGGTCGTCGACGGGCAAGACCCGGGCTTGCTGGGAAGCTGTGCACCAGCTGCCCGCCGGGTGGCGGCTGTGGCACCCGTTCGACCCGACCCGGCCCGAGGCCCTGCTCGCCGACCTACCCCGGGTCGGCCCGCGGACCGTCGTGTGGCTGAACGAGACCCAGCTGTACCTGATCACGGCCGGTGATATAGGCGAGCGGGTCGCGGCGGCGCTGGCGAGCCTTATTGGTGACCGGGCGCGGGCGCCCGTGCTGGTCCTGGGCACATTGTGGCCGCAGTACTGGGACACA
>Ga0335075_10007082_pt1 | contig 17290 bp, 16 predicted proteins | sample Lox_Sample_24_FD_206723 | JGI IMG/M metagenome (GOLD analysis project Ga0335075, IMG submission 206723) | Soil microbial communities from Loxahatchee National Wildlife Refuge, Florida, United States - Lox_Sample_2.4 | ecosystem: Environmental > Terrestrial > Soil > Wetlands | place: USA...
GGCGCCTTTCTGGCTGAGCTGAGAAACTCTGCAAGGGCAAACCTGCAGTACAGATTCGCCGGGCTCGAGATTCAGGTGTACGCCATCGAGCGACGCAGCTGTCCAGTACGGCCCCTTGGTGTCCCCCATTTCGCGGACGAAGAAAAGACGTTGCGGCAGCATCGCGGTCATACCTCCATTCATGTGATCACCGAGGATCTCTATTATTGGCGTGTCGTACTCTGGGTGCATGCCCCCCGCACGGGGGGCATCTCAGCCGAAGCCAACCCGGAGCGGAGTTGCTGAATAGGACGTGTAAAGGGCTACCTTGGCCGACATGATGATCCCGTCCTCGATGGCCCGCGCTAGGAGGACGTCTTTACTCGGCGCAGTCCGACCGACGGCAGCGTAGTTCATCCTGGCCCGGTTGAGGTACTGCCGGACGGTGCTTTCCGAGATGCCGATTTCTAGCCGCCAGCGGTGATCTGTCATGTGCCCATTGGATCGCTAACCGAGGAGCCCCCAGTCGGCCATCTGTTCGGCACCCTCCGACAGCAAGTTGCTGTTCGGGTAATCCAGGTGAGTGCAATGCGTGGCCGTGCTGCACGTAACCGCGCCGACAAGTTGTACGGCTGCGCTGGCAGTAGAAACAGCGCCAAGGTAGTTCTCACCCGCCACCGGGTCGAGGGGAAGGCTGTAACTTTTGACCAGCATGGTGGTGGGGTTGCCGACGGGCAGCGGGTACGGGTAGGACAATTCGGGCATGCACCCGTCTCCCTGACCGAATAGCCGGACGAGTCCCTCGTCGAGGAAGTCCTCATCGGTGAAGCACGGGTCACCGTACAGCATCACGCTGCTGATCTGCTTCCACTCGCTCGGGTGGCTTATGATCCACGCGTTAATCACCCACGCGCCCTCGGAGTATCCGACGAGGTTAATCTGGTCCTGCCCCGCCGGACACGTTTCGGACGTGTACGTCGAGATGGCAGCCTGCAGGTTCGCCACGCCCTCGATCACGCCGGGGAGGATGGAGGTTTCGAAGTTTCCACTCCCCCATGCGCTGCCAGCTGTCGTTGGATACGGCACGGAGATGAAATTGAACCGCACCTTCGCGTAGTGTTTCAGATCGCTCTTAAAATGGGAGAGCTCGGGTGATTCATTCCCTACCGTGCTGGACGGCCCCTCGCCCATACCGTGCAAGCCGAAAACGACCGCGACGGGGCTGCATTTCGCCGACGCGGTGTGGATGGTGGTGCCGGTGGCGCTGGTGGCCATTGCAGGCGCGCCAACCACCAGCGGAATTACTGCTGCGACCACTATGGCAGCCAGTATCCTCTTGCGCATTCTCACTCCATTTCTTTTCAGTTTCCTGGTATGGGCGGAGTCCCAAGAGGCTAAAGGGAAAAATCTACCTGAGGGCGGTGCCTGTTGGGCGTCGCTGGGGCCTACCGCAATGGCCACTGATGAATCTGGGGTCCAGCGATCTTTGTCGCGAGCTTCTGAACGTTGGGGGTCGAGTTTCCATGCAGAGCGACCAGTGCGCGCACGCCGTGCGCGGACGGCGCTTAGAAGAGGACAAATATGCTCAGGTACTTTGCGCGCCGCGTCCAGATGCGCCAGTCGTAGAACCCGCTCAAAGCAGCTAGGATGAACCCTCCGAAATGCCCCGTGCCGGGCGCGAACAGCATGGCATTGACGAACAGGAATGTCCAGAGTGCCCAGCAGATCCCGCATACGATGCGCCGTGTTGTCATCTTCCTTCCGGCGGGTGGCTTGCCGAAAGCCCGGTTCAGGAAATTCTGGCCCGGTGTGGGCGAGGCCGCAAACGGCTGGCCTGCCGCGGACTGGTTGGCTGGCGTGGGCGTATTGGTGTTCATGAAGTTCCTTTCTCGGGTTGAGCGAGCTTAAGCAGGAACTAGCCGCTGGGTATTACCGTCCGCGGAAATGTCCCCCGGTCGTCTCCGCCGACAGTCCGTTGGCGTCTGACCACATGCTGCCGGCGGCCGGACTGCGCGGCGAGGCAGTCGCGCAGGGGTCTTGACAGCCAAGAATTTCTCGAAGAACATACTTGGCCCGGCCTTTAGGGAGGCCGTTAGTGCCGGATCTGGGCGTGCTACCGGTCGGTGGACCGAGACCGAGCGGCGGCGGATACGTACTCGTCGCGCACGTCGGCTAGTGTGATCAGGCCGTCCTCAAGGGCCCGGGTCAGCAAGGCTGCCTTGCTGGGCGCGGGCCGGCCGACGTTCGCGTACTTGACGCGGACGCGGTTGATGTAGTCCTTGACGGTGTCCTCGGCGATGCCCAGGCGCCGGCCGACGGAGGCTTTGGACATGCCCTGGAACCAGAGCCGTAGCGCCGCCGCTTCCTGTGGCGCCAGCTTTGGCCGGCTGGCCCGGGTGTCGGCCAGGATTTCGCCCGCGTGCGAAGGTGTGAGGTAAGGCAGGTCGCTGGCCGCCGCGACGATCGCCTCGACGAGATGAGCAGGTCCCTCGTCTTTGATCAGGTACGAGCTGGCGCCGGCGTCTATGACCTGGCTGATGAGTTCGGGCGTGTTGTGGCCGGAGAACACCACTATGCGGTGACCGTCGGCAGCGAGCCTGGCGATCTGCTCGATGACCATCCCGCGCTTCAGCTCGAGGTCCATTATCAGGACGTCGGCGCGAATTCCAGGTCCCGCTTCGAGTTCTTCGATCGTGAGGGCGGCCTGTATCAGCTCGACGCGGTGCCGGGTGTCGGCGGCCAGCCAAGCGCGCACGCCGTCCAGGATGACCGGATGGTCATCGACGATCGCTGCCGTTACGGTGCCTGCCATCTGGCCTCCATCCACAGCCGGCCGTCATCCCGCTGACTCGTGATGGCTACCTGACCGCCGGGGATCGTCGGTGGCGGGTCGGCCGGGCTGTCGCAGAACACGCTGACCGCTACTGCGGCCTGGTCGGAGATCACCGTGATGCGTGCCCTGGCCGGGCTGGTTGCGAGCACCGCGATCGCGGCCTCGGTAAGTTCACGTCGCGCCGCGTCCGGGATCTGCGGGACCGCGCCGGCCGTGGCCCAGTCCACCGCCACGCCGCGCCGGTCAGCGATGTCGGCGCAAGCGTGCAGCTCGTGCAGCAACCGGTTGGGCACGTCGTCGCTTTCGGCAAGCATCCGGCGCAGCCGCGCGGCCTGGACGGCGCATCGCTGCCGGATCTCGGGGTCATCGGCGTGGAGGCTTCCGTCCGCCAGTCCTTCCAGCAGCGGCTCGTTCCTCTCCCGCACTGCCCGGTACCTGGCCTGGCGGTCGGCGTGGACTGCCTCGGCGATGCTGCGCCGGGTGGCCGTCCGCGCCGCAGTCTGCGCGGCATCTGCCGCCCGCCTCGCCGCGCCCCTGAGCGCCCGGGCCGCGATCACGACGGCCAGCTGAATGCTGGCCGAGGCGTACAGGGTCGAGATGTAGCCGGAGGCCGATCGCCGGTTCAAGCCATGGACCGCGGCGAGCGCGCAGAACGTGATCACGGCGGCGATCGCCATCAGGACCACGAGCTCGCGCAGCGGCCGGTGCAGCAGGAGCAGCACGCCCACCCAGACCGTCGCTCCCCAGGCCCAGTTCGCCGACAGCATCCCGTCAGCCGGGCAGGCCGCTACGGCTGCGATCCCTGCCGCCACGTCCACGCCGACCATGCCCCACGCGGTGTACCGGCCGAGCCGGCCTTGCAGCAGCAACACGGCGCCCACAGCAATGACGCCCGCTTGGACGGTCCACGCGGCGACCTCGACACCGGGGGACGCGTAGAGGGAAAAATGGCTCAGCAGCAAGAGCCCGGCACCCGCGATCTGCCAGCCGGCCACGACGATCACGGTGGCGATCTCGAGCCCCCGGATATACCGCGTGTTGAACACGACCGCTGCAGAACCGGCCGGAACAGCCGCAGGATGCGACGGAGTGACCGCGGCTCCGGCTGGAGTGAATGCGCTCACGCCGGCCACCTCAGCACCACGACAGTCCCTTCTCCCGGCCGGCTGGTTACCTCGGCGGCCCCGCCAGCCGACTCCATCCGGCCGATAATCGACCCGCGTATTCCCCGCCTCGATGCGGGCACCGCAGCAGCATCGAACCCGTGCCCCTGATCGCAGACCGTCACCACGACCCCCCGCTCCCGGTCTTCCAGCCGGACCTCTGCCTCACCCGTGCCCGCGTGCCGGGCGACGTTGGCCAGGGCCGCGGACACACTGTGGCCGATAGCCTCCCCGGCCGCCTTCGGCGCCTTTGCCGATGAGCCGGAAAACCGCACCGAAATGCCGCTGGCCAGCGCGATCTCGGCCAGCGGCCTGGCCAGGTCAATCAGCTCGCAGGGCAGATCGTGCCCCGCGGCGAGCGGACGGGCCGGCAAGCTCGCCAGAACCTCCAGGTCGCTGGCCGCCTGACCTTGCAGCGTCGCTGAAGCACGGCTTACCGCCCCCGATGCCACCACCGTCAGCGTCGCCAGGATCGTGTCATGCAGCCGCCGGTACTGCTCCAGCTCATCGGCCCGGCGCCCGGCCCGGACCTGCTCTTCCCGCTCCGCCTGTGCGCTGTGAGCGACCGCGGCGTCGGCGGAACGCCCGCCCCGGCGCAGCAGCCACATCAGCGTGCGGGTGACCGCCGCTTGGACAAGGAGGATCACCGGGCCTGCCGTCAGCACCGGCTCGGTAAGCCCGTACGCCATGGCTACCACCACCGCGACCCCCGGGCCTGTCCACGGTCGCCGCAAGATGAGCTGCGAGATGAAAACCGCGCTGCTGGCGAGCACCAGCGTCCAGCTCGTGCCGTCAGCGATCAAGCCGGCGGAAACCAGGTGCCTCTGCACCAGCACGACCGCAACCACCGCAACCGCGTCAGCCACCGCAAGGCTGCCGGGCAGGCCGCGCCTCCTCACGATCCACGTAAACAAAACAGCCCAGCAGGCTAGAGCGGCCAGGACAACCGTCAGCAGCCCGGGGGAAACTCCTCGGGAGGGGCCTACCGGGCCCGCGATGCAGGCTGTCGCCACGGCCCCGCACCGCAAGAAGACGGCATACCGTTCGGCCACCCCGGTGACGGCACGATCCGACGTCCCCGCGTCATACAGCGCGTTCTGACTCGCAGCTAGCAGGCGGCGTTCGCGGTGGCCCCGGCTAACCCGGGCAGCGGCCATATACGCCGTGACAACGAGAACAAGGCCCACGCCGACGCCGGCAACCGTCACCGTGGCCGTGCCGGCCCGTGACCGGTCAGGCAGCGAATCCACGACCAGCAAGACGACGAACACCATCCCGGCCAATGCCGCTAGCAGGCCGGCAGCGATAGCGTCGCGACGCGCCGCCAGCGGGCCCGGCGCCCGCGCAAAGCGCAGCAGCACCACCGTCCACAGCACAGCCGTAACGGCGCACATCCCCGTGAGAAAAACAGCGTGGTACACGCCGGCCGCGTTGAAATGGTGCGGCCGCGGAAGAGTCCAGTTCAGCCTCGGCGATGAGTCACGCAGCCACTGCACCTGTGTCGCGATACCGAGACAGGCACCGAGCAGGCCTGCCCCGACACTGACCGGCCGTTCGTGCGATGCCGCCGGCAGCCGGCCGATAGCGAAGACAAGCGCACCGCTCATCACCGGCAGGGCCAGGCCATCGCCCCAGGTGGCGCTCAAGAAGTCGAACAGGCCAGGAAGCGCCCTGGCATGCGGGACGACAGAATAGAAAACTGCCAAAGTAATGAACCCTGCCGCGAGAACCGCTCCTGCGACCGCTACTGCATTCACAACTGTGCGTCTTTGTTTATCCCGCACAACGCGAAAGATCGCAAGGAGCAACCGCGGCTCCGCCCGGAGACAAGCAGACACCACGGTCCCCTTTAGGCGTTTTGGACTCACACTCCCCCCACCGCTCGAACCAGCCCCAGCGACAGATCCCACGTACCCCGTTCTTATTAGACGACTCCCGCCCGGCAGCCGGGTCGTATTCTAGAAATCATAGACAGAATCGTTATTATTCATAACTCACGTGACAGTCGTGACGGATGTGAAGGACGAGCAAATCACTTCGCTGCCCGGTGGCACTTCTCGTCGCTCGACACCATCCATCACCGTCAGGAGCGGACCAACACGCCAGAGGTCGGATCGGAATTGAGCTATCTGCGCGGGCGTGACCACGGCAAATTCGGCCGGGATAATCGCGCCGATTCGGCAGGCCGGCCGCACTGGTCCTGCGCGGCGTTACGTCACGGTGGCAGGCCACGGATAACTCTGGTACTTTGGTACTTGAGCTGGAGGTATCGAGATGGCTTCTGGGGTAGCTCCTGTTAAGGTTGACGTCGAAACCGACGCCCTGATTTCCCACGCAGCGCATTTCCTTGACAGGTCGAAGAAAGATGTCGTCGATGCCGCGGTACGCGAGTACATCGAAAACCACCGCGACGAGATCAACGCGGGCGTCCGCGAGGCCCTAGCCCGGCTCGACGGCACCAAGGGAAGCGTCGTCTCCATGCTGACAGGCTTCGACGCGGCAAAACTCGCCGAACTGGGCGGAATGGGCGAGTAGTTCGATTAATGCCGGCTATTCGAAATTGGATAATGACAGGATTGTCGTAGTCGTAGGGGTCTTGTATGTTGCCGACATGGCAAATTCCCCCCGTACTCGTGTACGCCCGACAATCAGGTTCCTCCGTGACTTTGGCCTGTCATTCCCGAGGCTGGATGAACCTCTCTGGCAGATAATCGGATGACTTTGGGGCCGCCATCTGCGGTCCAGGCGGAGCACGAACCGTTCGGGGTGCTCGACTTTGGCTTTCCTAAGGGATGTGCTGGGAGGGTCGTCGTAGGCGATGCAGGGGTGGCGCGGTGTCCGGGTTCGAGACCTAAGGCGTTGATAAGCGCGCCGCGGCCTGCCCACTTCCTCTTGGCTGTTCGATGACTCCTACTGAGAGTCTCGCGGAGGGCAATTGTCATGTTGACCTCAACTGCGCTTGAAGTTTTAGGCTTCCGGCATGACCCTTACCGAGGCAGAGCAGCGCTTCCTGGCCCGCCAGGCCCGCGGGCACCTGGCGACCGTCGGCCCTGACGGCATTCCCCAAGTCAAGCCGCTGGGGTTCACTTACAACGCGGCACTCGGCACGATCGACATCGCCGGGATGAACATGGCGGGCAGCGCCAAGTACCGCAATGTCCGTGCTAACCCGCATGTGGCCTTCGTGGTGGACGAGGTGACCGCGCCGAACGTGGAAGGGCGCACTTCCTCGAGATCCGGGGTCACGCGGTGACCGCAATCGGTCCCGGTGATCCGACCGGCCACCTGGCCCGGGAGATTATCCGGATCCATCCGCGCCGGGTTCTCTCGTTCAACGTCGACCCCGACCGTCCCGGCTTCGAGGCGGCCTCGAACTCCTCGTAGACCGCCTGGCTGACGACCAGGTCGTGTCACCCGCCTCGCGCAGGCCGAGCGCCCCGAGCAGGCCGGAGCCGGTGACAATGTAGCCCTGGGACGGCAGGCCCAGCTGTCTGATCGCGTCGAGGATGATGCCCAGGACCTGCACCCCACCCAGTGGCGGCTGCTGCGCGGCCGTGGAGCCGGGACCGGACGACCTGTTCATCGCGGCCGACCCGCACCAGCGTATCTACAACAACCGGGTGTCCCTCGCCAGCCTGCGGATCAACGTTCGCGGGCGGAGCCACCGGCTGTCGCTGAACTACCGGACCACCCAGGAGATCCTCGACTGGGCCGTACCGCTGCTCGGAACGGAGCCGGTGACCCGCCTGGACAGCGAGGTGGATTCGCTGGCCGGGTACCGTTCGCCGATGCGCGGCACGCCCCCGCAACTCCGCGTGGCGGCGACCCGGCCCGAAGAGTTCGGCTGGCCCGCCGAGCGGATCGGCTCGTGGCTGGCCCTCGGCATCGAACCGCAGGCCTTCGTGCGCAGGCCGACCCGGAAGTCATCGAGCCAGGCCCCTGCCTCCCCGCACGCGGTCAGTGAGCCAGAGCCGCTGCCGCGCGATCGGGATATCGCTCCGCCGGTCGCCTCGGATGTCGCCTCCGCCGTCGCCTGGGAACCGTCAAGGACCGCCCCGGCCGCCCCGGGCGTGGTCAGCACGCAGGAAGGGCTCCGGCTGCGCGAAGACTCATGGCGGCCGCTGCTGGTGACTCCACCGGGTAGGCGGGTAAGACGGACGCGCGCGGCCGCGGCACTTCGCACCGCGGGCAGACCGGGCCGACTTATCTGTCGATGGCGCGGAACGTAACCGTGAACGTCGCCGGGGCGGCCGACAGCCGGTGGCTGGGCAGGACACCCGGGCCGCAGGAGGCGGACCCCAGGCCATTCTGGGCGTAATCGATGTTCAGCCAGATCCGCTCTTCCGCCTCCAGGTCGAGAGGATGGCGGGCGGCATCGAGAGCTTCGGTCGTCCATTGGCGTGCGGTGACGTCGATCTGGGGATCCCCGGCCACGGCTAGGCCCGCTCCGGCATCGTCTCGCAGCGTCATCCAGCGGACATCGGCTCGATTTCCGTTTTCCTGCGGAAATACGTAGGGCGTCTGCAGCTCATCCACTCTGGCCCGGAACCGCCCAACTCGCACGGCGCGCCGGGAGTCCCGGTATGCCTCTCCGGGACCCAGGCCGAACCATTCGATGTTCTGCAGCTCGCCCGGCAGCGCCATGCGAAGGCCCAGGCGGGGCAGCGGCAGCTCCCAGTCACCATCAGGGGACACTTCGACCGTCAGCCGCAGCGCCTCTGCGTCCGCCGTCCAGCGGTACGTGGTGAACAAACCCACGCGGGTCGCAGCCGGAGCAACGCGTGTGCGCACGACCAGCTCGTCCGGGCCGACCGCCACCTCGTCGATCCTGTGCTGCATCCGGTGCAGGCCCAGCTTCCGCCACGCTAGCTCATTCGGGTCGCGGGAGAACGAGCGATCGTTGTCGATCGGCGCCCGCCACACGTCGAGTTGCGGACCTTCGACCGGGACGCCGCCAAGTCGGCCGAGCCTGCCATCTGCCGCGGCGAATACTCCCGGTCCGACGCGTATTCCCTGAGTTGTGACCGTCACCGGCCCGCGCGGGCCGACGGCGCGGCGGGTCGCTTCCCCGACCTTCAGCTGCCCCCAGCCGATCTCGTGCCCGGCCGGCGCCCACAGGGTCTCCTGCGCCAGAACCGCCCGGACGGTCAGCCACGCTTCCCCGGGTACCGGGGGAAGCTCCGGTATCGGCACCACCGTGGACTGGCCTGGTCCGGTGTCCGGCACCGTCAGCCGCCCGGTGGCGCGTTCGATGCCCTCGCCCTCAACGGACCACACGAAGTGCAGGTGGGAAAGCCCGGCAAAGTCGTACCGGTTGGAGATCCGCAGTCCGCCATCCTCGCCGCTGATCCGGATCGGCTCGATGACCTTTTTGTACTCCAGCAGCCCGGGGGACGGCGTGCGGTTGGGAAACAGCAGGCCGTCGGCCACGAAGTTGCCGTCGTGCAGCGGTTCGCCGAAGTCTCCGCCATAGCCGAAGTACTCGCCGCGCGGCGCGCGGACGCGGATCCCGTGGTCGATCCACTCCCAGATGAATCCGCCCTGGCACCGCGGGTAGGTATCGAATAGTTCCTGGTACTCACTCAGCCCACCCGGCCCGTTGCCCATGGCGTGGCCATATTCGCACATGATGAACGGCATGGCCCGGCGCCGGGCGTCCAGTTCCGGGTCCTCAAGAGGCTCTTCTTTACCCTGCCCGATGAGCTCGACCTGCGCGTGCGGGGGATACATAAGGCTGTAGACGTCGACGTCGCGGAAGGTGTAGTCCCGTTCGTAGTGGAGCGGCCGGGACGGATCGCGCTCGCGGGCCCAGCGCGCCATGGCGCTGAGATTGCGGCCGCTTCCGCTCTCGTTGCCCAGCGACCACATGATGATGCTCGGGTGGTTCTTGTCCCGCTCCACCATGCGGCGCATCCGGTGCACCAGCTCCTCGCACCAGGCCGGCTCGTCGGCCGGATTGCCGGGGATCACGCCTTCGTGCGGGAGGAACCCGTGCGTTTCCAGATCACATTCGTCGATGACGTAGAGGCCGTAGGTGTCGCACAGGTCGAGAAAGCGGGGGTCCGGCGGATAGTGGCTGGTCCGCACGCTGTTGATGTTGTGCCGCTTCATGAGCAGGATGTCTTCGAGCATCGTCGCCGCGGTGAGCGCCCGCCCCCGGTCGGGGTCGAACTCGTGCCGGTTCACGCCACGCAACAGGATGCGGCGCCCGTTCACGGTCAGCACGCCCTCGGCGATGGCCACCCGCCGAAAGCCGATCCGCAGCGGGATCCGCTCTGCCCCGGTCGCGAGCTCCCCGTCGTAGAGGCGCGGCGACTCGGCCGACCACGGTTCGACCGCAGGGACCTGGACCACCTCCCCGGCCGCGGCGTCGATCCCGAGTTCGGGGACCGTGACCCGAGCGGGGGCATCCACCTCGACGGTCAGCGTGCCGCTGCCGGTCCGATGGTCGTAATCGGCATGCACAAAGTAGTCTTCAATACCTCCGGCCGGGCGGACCTCCAGGGTCACCCGCCGGAAGATACCCGACAGCCACCACATGTCCTGGTCCTCCAGGTAGCTGCCGGATGACCACTGGTGCACCCGGACGGCCAGATGTTCGGTTCCCTCCCAGCTCATGGTGTCGGTGACGTCGAATTCGACCGGGAGTCGGCTACCCGACGTGATTCCGATCTCGGTTCCGTTCAGCCAGACACGCGCGCAGGAATCCACCCCGTCGAACCGCAGGACGATCCGCTGCCCCCGCCAGGTCGACGGCACCCTGAAAGCGGTCCGGTAATCGCCGGTGGGGTTGTCCGTCGGCACGCGCGGCGGGTCGACGGGAAACGGGTACCGGATGTTCGTGTAGACCGGAGCCCCGTACCCGTGCAGTTGCCAGTGAGACGGCACTGGCAGTGTCGCCCACTCGCTGTCGTCCAAGCCTGGTTCCACGAAGTCCAGCGGGGCGTCGGCCCGTGGGGACCAGCGGAATTTCCAGTCACCCGACAGATCGAGGGTAGGCGCGTCCGAGGTGAACCAGGCCCGGGGCGGTCTAGCGCCCGACGTCGGCTGGAAGCGCTCCCAGTACGGTGTGGTCATCACTCGGATCACAGTTTCCTTCCGCGGGGGTGGTCGGCCAGGATCAGGACAGCTGGGTTACGGGCCCGGTCGTGAAGCCGGGTCAGTGCATGGCAGGCGGCGTTCCGGGTTATCCCCGGATGGCTCCCACCGCGACCCCTCCGCGCCAGTAGCGCTGCAAGGCGATGAACGCGATGATCAGGGGAATGACCGAGACAAGCACGCCGGTCACGACCAAGGCGGTGGCGTTCGGCGGCGCGCCGATAGCGCTGGCCGAGGCGTACATCGAGTAGAGCCCAAGCGTGATCGGGTACAGGTGCTGGTCGTTGAGCATTACCAGCGGGAGCAGGACGTTGTTCCAGATCGCGACGAGCTGGAACAAGAACACGGTGATCAGGGCGGGCCGCATAAGCCGCAGCGCGATTGACCTGAACACGTAGATCTCGCCCGCTCCGTCTATCCGGGCCGCCTCAAGCAGTTCGTCCGGTACGCCCGCCTCGGCGTAGATCCGGCACAGGTAGACCCCGAATGGGCTGACCAAGCTGGGCAGAAACACCGACCAGTACGTGTTGGTGGCGTGTACCTGGCTAAAGAGCAGGTACAGCGGGATGGCCAGGACGTTCGGCGGCAGCAGCACCCCCCCGAGCACGACGGCGAAGAAGAACCGCCGCCCCGTGAACCGGTACTTGGCAAACACGTAACCGGCTCCGGCCGCGAACAGAGTCGCCAGCGCAGAGCCGATCACCGCGTACCCGAGTGTGTTGAGGATCCAGCGCTCAAAGATGTGGGACTGGAAGTCGAACAACTCCCGCAGATTGCTGGCCAGGTCGAAGCCGTGCGCGAACCAGAACCCTGAGGTAGCGAACAGCTCGGCGGAATTCTTGGTCGCAGACACCACCAGCCACCACACGGGCAGCAGGCAGTACGCGGCGAACAGGATCAGGACGAGCAGCAAGCCGGCTTTGTTCGGCCACGCGATCCGGGACGCTGGGTCTCCGGTACTGGCCGCCCGCCGGCTGCCCCCGGGCAGGCTGCGCGCCTGCGCCGGGCTCATCGGGCGGCCCGCCGGTTGACGACGGTCAGGAAGATGAACGACAGGGCGGCGGTGATAACGGCGAGGATCACCGAGATCGCCGCCGCGAAATAGTAATCGTCATTGCTGAATGCTTCCGTGTACGACATGAAGTTCGGTGTGTACGTGGTGGTCACGGACTTAGTGACAAGCGAGAGCACCAGCGGCTCGTTGAAGAGCTGGAGGGTGCCGATGATCGCGAAAAGCACGGTCATGACGAGTGCGGGCCGCAACTGCGGGATCTTGATCCGGATCGCCTCGCGGACCCGGCCGCAGCCGTCGATCCGGGCTGCCTCGTACTGCTCCGCCGGGATCGCATTCAGGGTCGCGGTGAGAATGAGCATGTTGTAGCCAGCGAATTCCCACACCACGATGTTCGCGATTGACCAGATCACCATGTTGGTCGAGAGCAGGTTGACCTGGCCGGCGCCCAGCGCGCTCAGCATGTCGCTGTACGGGCTGAGCTGGGGCTGGTACAGGAAGGCCCAGAGGATGCCGCCCACCACGCCGGGGATCGCGTAGGGCAGGAAATAGATGACGCGGAAGAGCCCGCGGCAGGGGATAGCGCTGGCGTCGAGGATCAGCGCGAACAGCAGGGCCAGCCCTATGGTGAGCGGGATGTTGATCAAGCCGAAGATGGCGATTCGTCCGATACCAGCCCCGAACTGCGGGCTGGTGATGGCGGACCAGTAGTTGCTCAGGCCCGCGAATACGGTGGTCGAAGGGCCCAGGCCGAGGCCGCTGGATTGCTGGCCCAGGAAGCTCTGGTAGACGGCATAGCCGATCGGCAGGATCAAGAACAGGAAGAAGATCACGGCGAACGGAACGATCAGGCCTGCGCTCCGCCAGGTCAGCGAGTTGCCGGCCTTCTGCCGCCGCCGGTGCGGCCGATGCGGCCGGGCGGCGGCGGCCGGGAGGGCTGCCGCCGCGAACTGGTCCTTGGTGACCACTAGGATGCGGCCTCCGCCGAGATGCCCTGCGACTTCAGTTCCTGCAGTTCGGTCGCCTCCTCTTGCTGCAGGGCCTGCCAGATAGTCCCGTGCCCCGAGAGCGCCTGGGCCAGGTAGTTGTTCAGATCGGTGCTGACCGAGTTGTAGTTCGGACCCCACTGCCAGTTCTGTTCGGTGGTCTGGTTGGACTTGGTGTAGATCGCGTCGGGGTTCTGCCCGCCGAAGTACGGGATTGGCTGGTTCAGCTGGGGAATCTTGGCGCCTGACGTCGTGGTCGGCCAGCCGTACCCTGATTCATAGTTGAGCACCTGAGCCTGCGGGTTGGTCAGCATCCATTGCACGAAGGTGTAGGCCGCAGCTGGATACTTGGTGTCCTTGAACACGGCCAGCGAGCCGCCGCCCTCCTGCCCGTCCACCTGGTCCCCGGCCACCCACTGCGGGGCCTCCGCGACGCGGAACTTTCCGGACTGGCTGCCGACCTGCTGGGCGAGCAGCGCGTCCGCCCACTGCGGGCCAACGAAGCTGGCTAGCTCGCCGCTGGCCAGGCCCTGATACCACGGGGTCAGGAACGACATGTCGGTGAACGCATCCCCGTTGTTGATCAGGCCCTGCAAGTAGTTAGCCACCATGTGGCTCTGCGGGCTGGTGAAACCAACCTGCCAGGTGTTGCCCTTCGCGGTGAACCAGCGCCCCCCGGCCTGCCAGGTCAGCAGGGCCAGGTAGTTGGTGTTGGGCGGCACGTCGATCAGGTAGCCGCTGGGGTTGCGCTCATGGTAGATCTTGGCGTCGGCGGCGAGCTGGGCGTACGTGGTGGGCACGGTGTTGATGCCGTACTTCTTCAACAGCGTCTGGTTGAAGTGGTAGCCGATCGGGCTTGCGCTCAGCGGCAGCGCGTAGACGCCGCCGTTGAAGCTGACCTGGTTCCAGGCCCACCCGACGAACTGGTTCTTGATCTCATCCGCGCCGTAGTTGGCGATGTTCAGCAGTCCGCCGGTGGCGACGAACTGAGGCAGCGTGTCCAGCTCGATCAGCCCAACGTCGGGAGCGTTGCCCGCCTTGATCGCCGCGAACATCTTGGCGTAGGTCGGCGCGCCCGCCGGAACGATATCGAGCTTGACCCTGATCCCCGGATGGCTCTTCTCGAACAGCGATATGGCCTGGCTCGAGTTCACCCAGTCCCACACTGTGATGGTCACGGGGTGCTGGGCGGTCCCGGTGTTCCCGCTGGCGGAGGAGCCGGAACTCCCGCCGCACCCGGCGGCCAGCAGCGCGACCGCGCATAGCGCGGCTGCGATCCGGCCGGGCGCGCGGAGCGGGCGCCATACGGCCGGCAGATGCGTCTTGATCATCTTTGCTCCTCGGTCTGCTCTGGTCGCGCCGTCCGTAGGTCCGGGGATCCGGGTTCATAGCAATGCCAGGCGGCTTGCGGCAGGACGGCACAGTTACCGGGACGCTCCGTCCCGGACCTGTAATCGCTCACAGAAATTCCGGCAGATCCTTGTGGCTGGCGACGGACGGGCACTCCGTCACACGGGTACTGCGGGTCGGGTACACCTTGATCGAGCTCAGGACCGCATCGATCGCAATGCCGCGATTGTTCACCCAACAACCGGGGTGGTGTCAAGACCTAACTCCCCGCAGGTACGAACTCTCCGCGGTTCCTTGACAGCCATCCTAGCCAGAGCGCATCCTGTGAGCGCTCACAGGATGACGTCGCCGCAGGACCGGTCGACGTGATCAGGCGGATTCATCGCGTCAAGGAGGACCGATGCCTTCTGGGTAACAGCTCACGGACCCAACGGCAGCGTCATGCCGACGGTCCCATGCGGGCACCCGGCTTCTCGTCGCTGTCGCTTCCAGAGGTTCAGGCGGATTTCCGGACGACGAGGCGGGTCGGGAGCTGGACCGCGGACGGCTCGGCCCCGCGGATCAGCCGCGTTAGAAGCTGGACCATCTCCTGAGCGAGCTGCTCGAACGATTGGTGCACCGTCGTCAGCGGGGGGTCGGTAGTGAGGGCGATCCGAGAATCATCGAAGCCACCCACCGCGACGTCGTCGGGAACCCTGCGTCCCAGCCTCCGCAGCGTGCCGATCGCGCCGGCGGCCAGCAGGTCAGATGCGACGAAAACAGCGTCGATGTCCGGCGCGCGCTTGAGCAGCTTGGCCATCGCCTCCTCGCCGGCATGGTGACTGTACATGGGCGCCTCTACGATCAGATGCTCACGGACCCGCTTTCCCAGCACGTCACGGTACCCGGCTACCCTGTCCACGCCCCCGGAGGTGTCCATCGGCCCGCTGATCATCGCGATCTTCCGGTACCCCCGGTCGAGGAGGTGCTGGGTCATCAGGCGGGCGCCGCCCCGGTCATCGGCCACCACGTAAGACAGTGCGTGCTCGTGGCCAAGCGGGCGTCCGCAGACCACCGCCGGGACCTGAGCCTGCGCCAGTTGCCCGAACAACGGATCATCGCCATGCGTCGACACCAGCAGCACACCATCCACGTAACCGCCCCGGATGTAGGTCAGGATGCGGTCCCGCGCGTCACCGCCCCCATTCAGCGTCAGGAACAGGGTCATCTGCTCCTGAGCCAGCGTCTCGGTCACCACCCGCAGCAGCACGCTGAAGTTGGGATCCTCGAACAGCAGGTCTTGCGGCTCGGACAGCACGAAGGCGACCGCGTTGGTCCGCCGGGTGACCAGGCTGCGCGCACTGTGGTTGACCACGTAGCCGGTCTTCCGCATGGCTTTCTGCACCGCGGCGGAGGCGGCCGGGCTCACCCAGCGGCCTCCGTTGAGGACCCGGGACACCGTGCCGCGGGAAACGCCGGCGGCGGCGGCGACATCGTCGATGGTGGGACCGCGCTGCGGGGCCCGGCGGGCCGCGATGGGCGACCTCGGGCGGGGCGGGGCCGGCTCGGCAGCGCCGGGTCCGCCAGCCTTATCCGTCATATGCATACTCCAGTCGGCAGTCCGGTTACTGCGGACGATATGTGATCGTTCCCAGTCTCACCAGTAGATGCAAAATGCCAGCCCAGGAGACAAGCCGTGACCGGGCCGGTGACGGTGCTAGTCAGGCAGCCGCTGCTCCTCGATACCAGGCATGATCGTCTGCCGCATCTCCTGGTCCGGCTGCAGGATAAGTCCCGGCTGGCCAGCCTCGACGCCGGTCAGGGTGAGTTTCATGTCGTGCAGATACTCGGGCTCCGCGCCGGCACGCAGCCGGAACGGCAGATCGTGGCCGGGGTAGATGATGTCCCCGATGGCCAGCAGTTTGCTGATCGACTTGGTTGCCTGCTCGTTGTTCCAGAAGACCAGCGCATTGCGCCGCTCACGGGCAACCGTCGCGTTCTGGATGGAGTCGCCCGCGATCACGGCGATCCCGTCGCTCGTCGCTACGGCGACCGCGATCGTCCCGGCCGAATGCCCGGGTGCCGCCACGATCTCGACGCCCGGGAGCAGGGTGGTGCCTTCCGCTACGGTCCGGACCCGGTGCTCGTACCGGGCGAGCACAGCGTCGATCCAGTCTGGGGAGGCGAAGTCGTTGCGATGCGGGCGGCGCGCGTAACGTCGCTCGTCGGGATGCATTACGACCTCCGCCTTCGAGAAGATGTCGAGGTTCTCGATGTGGTCCCAGTGCGCGTGGGTGCACACGATGATGTCGATGCTGTCCCGGGTCAGGCCGCGCTGACCCAGCGCTGCGTCCAGTGCGGGGCGCCGCCCTGTGTGGCCGGTGTCGACCAGGATCCGCTTGAGCGCCCCCTGATCGTCCAGCCCTTCGACCAGGGTGATCGAGCAGAACGCGATTGCTCCCTGGTCAGACCCCAGCCGGTAGCCGTCCAGCACGGTCTCCACGATCGGGCTACTCAGTTTCACAACATTTCTCCTCACCGGAGCCAGCCGCGCCAGCTTGCTCGTCACTTCGGCAGGCTCTGGATGCAGCGCGTAAGTGGCCGTCCCGGCCCGACGGCCGGAGTGGCGCGGCCGCTCACGGGCCATCTTCTCGCGGTGCGCGGCGTCCGGGGCGAAATCATAGTGGACCAGATCACCACCCGCTCGATGCCCGCCCGTCCGTGGGTCTGCGCAAGGATGATCTGCTGGCGCTGACTGTCATGACCGCGGAACTGCCTCGCCGCAATCGCGTCCATGGCTGGCCGCGACCTGTGGGGCCGAGGGCGAGACTTCTGACCCGGGCATCAACGCGCTGCGTGCCCGGCAGTCCCGCGCCATGCTCACCACGCT
>Ga0335075_10007083_pt1 | contig 17290 bp, 16 predicted proteins | sample Lox_Sample_24_FD_206723 | JGI IMG/M metagenome (GOLD analysis project Ga0335075, IMG submission 206723) | Soil microbial communities from Loxahatchee National Wildlife Refuge, Florida, United States - Lox_Sample_2.4 | ecosystem: Environmental > Terrestrial > Soil > Wetlands | place: USA...
GAGAAGTCGGTGCCGCCATCGCTCGCCACGGCGTTCACGCGGGTGGGATAGCCTTCGCCGTAGATCGGCTGACTGACGAAGGACACGGAGTCGGCGCGGAAGCCCACGGTGTTGATGTTGGCGATGTTGTGGTTGTTGACGGCCTGCGCCAGCATGATCTGCTTCGCGCCCGTCATCGCCACATAGAGCCCTCTATCCATTGGTGGCGATACCGATGACGGTCTGCGACATCTGGTCGGCCGTGGTGATGACCTGGGCGTTCGCCTGGAACGCTCTTTGCTCGGTGATCATGTTCACGAGCTCGGTGGTCAGATCCACGTTCGAGTCTTCCAGCGCGCTCGCCTGCACCGTTCCGAACCCGGCCGAGCCGGCCGTTCCCTGGACCACGGTCCCGGAAGAGAAGGTCTGCGCCCACTCGGTGTCGCTCAACTGCTGCAGCCCCTGGGGGTTCGGGAAGTTCGCGATCGCGAGCTGGCCCAGGTCGGTGGAGCGGCCGTTGGTATAGACCGCCGACACCACGCCGCTCGAGCTGACCGACACCGTGCTCAGCTGGCCCGTGGTGTATCCGTTCTGGGTGATCGAGCTCACGCCGAACTGCGTGCCGTATTGCGTGGTGTTGCTGAAGTTGAAGGTCATGGACATGGGCGCGGCGCCGTCCGTCGGGTCGAACCCCGCGAAGGTGACGTTGCCGTTGGCGGGCGTGGTGAGCGCGCCGGTGGAGGAGAACGTCATCGTCTGCGCGGCCCCGACCTGCGTGCCGTTGACCGTCATGTTGACGTCCCAGGTGCCCGGCGTCGCGGTCTGCGTGAAGTAGAAGGTCGCGGGATAGGAATTGCCGAGCGAATCGTAGACCGTGGTCGACGTCGACTGGCTGTAGGTGTCCGGGTTGGTCGGGTCGAATGGCGCGACCGTCGGCGCGGTATCGTTCGACGGCAGGTTGAGGATCACGTCGCCCGTGCTGGTCGCAACCGGCGCGCTCTGCGCGGTATCGAGGTTGAGGTTCTGCAGCGCGCCGGTATTGAAGCCGCCGTTGGTGAGCGGCGGGTAGACCTGCAGGAACTGTCCCGTCGCGCTCACCACGTTGCCGTTCTGATCCTCCTGGAACTCGCCGTTGCGCGTGTACACGTAGCCGCTCGGACTGTTCAAGGTGAAGAAGCCGTTGCCGCTGATCGCCATGTCGAGCGGCGAGGAGGTCGTGGTGATGTCGCCCTGCGTGAATTGCTGCGCCGATGTGACGAGCTGCACGCCCTCCCCGCCGGTGGAGGTGTTGAGGTTGACCGCACCCGAATCGAACACCGTGCCGAACTCGGCCTGGGAATTCTTGAACCCCGTCGTGTCGGCGTTCGCGATGTTGTTCGAGGTGATATCGAGGGCCGAATTGGCGGCCGTCAAGCCCGATAACGCGATACTGAAGGTAGCCATGCCTTGCGCTCCTGATGAGTTAGTTCGAAATCTGCTGTACGCTGCTGAAGGGCACGCTGCCGAGACCGGCGACGTTCAAGGTCAAGCCGCTCGAGCCCGAGCTCGAGCTCGACCCCATGGTCACGCTCTCGACGGTGCCGCTCACCAGCGTGGTGATGGCCGTGCCGCCCGAGACGCCGCTCACTTGCGCGCTCAGGCTGTAGGTGCCCGCGGGCGCCGCCGAGCCGCTCGAGGTCTCTCCGTTCCACGAGAAGTTCGCGAGCCCGGCCGATTGCGCGCCCAGGTTGATCGACTGCACCAGGGCACCGGCGCTGTTCGAGATGTTGACCACGACTTGCGAGCTCGTCTGAGGCACGCTCACCGCGCCGTTGATCGTGCCGCCTGCGCTGCTCAACGAGGCCGTCGAGCTCGCGACCAGCGCCTGGTGCCCGAGGAGCGATGAGGCCTGCAGGGCCTGGCTCGATACCAGCGAGTTCGAAAGCGCCGAGAAGGAGGTGTTGAGCTGCGTGATGCCCTGCACCTCGCTGAGCGAGGCGAGCTGGCTCAGGAACTCGTTGCTGTCGACGGGGCTCGTCGGGTCCTGGTTTTGCAGCTGCGCGAGCATGAGCGTCAGGAAGTCGGTGCCTCCCAGGGTGACGCCGCCCGTGGCCGCGTTGGCGGTGGTGCTGCTGCTGCCGCTGCCGGTGGTGCCGCCCGTGCCCGTCGTTCCGGTGTTGCCGCTCGCCGGGGTGTTGGTGGCCGCATGTATGAGGTTGATCATGATCTAGTGCCCCATGGAGATGACTTTGAGCAGCAAGTCGCGCGCGGTGTTGACCGCGAGCACATTGGTCGCGAACGACCGATTCGCGGAGATCATGTTGGTCATCTCCTCGATCGAGTTGACGTTCGAGGTGTAGACATAACCGTCCTTGTCCGCGAGCGGATTGCCGGGCTCGTAGGTCTTGAGCGGCGGGGTGTTGCTTTCCACCACGCCGAGCACGCGCACGCCCGTGGAGGCATCCTCATCGTCGAGGCCCGCATCCGTGTCCATCATCGCCTGGAACACCGGATGCCGCGCGCGATACACCTTGGTGGCGTCGCCGTTGACGCTCTCGGCATTCGCGAGATTGCTGGCCGTCGTGTTGAGGCGGATGGTCTCGGCGTTCATCGCGCTGCCGGCGATGTTGAACACGTTGAACAGCGACATGTGCGTCTCCTGGTGCTTGCTGCTGCGCTGGTGATTGCCGTTACTGGCCGGCGATCGCCAGCTGCAGCTCGGAAATTCTCAGGTTGATGAAGTTGAGGCTGGCCTGGTAGCGCACGTTGTTCTCCGAGAACGCCGCTTGCTCTACCGGCATCTCGACGGTGTTGCCGTCGAGCGAGGCTTGATAAGGAATGCGATACTTGAGGTCGCCTTCGGGCGGATCGCCGTCGTCGAACGTGATGTGCGCGACGTCGGTCACCTGGAGCGGCAGCTGCGTCTCTCCCTGCGTTTGCGCCAGCACGGCGCCGAAATCGATGTCGCGCGCCTTGTATCCGGGAGTGTCCGCATTCGCGAGGTTCGCGGCGAGCACGCCGAGGCGCTGCCCGTGCAGCGTGAGCGCCTGTTCGTGAATTCCAAAAACGTTCTCAAACATCGTTGAAAAATCTCCTCGGGGGGGACCAAAGCAAGAGCTATGCCAAGACCCCGGAACGAGCGCTCCGGGCGCCGGCAAGTGGCTGAATCGGCGCGATTTTGCGGGAAGCCGCGCGGCTTACTCCCAGCGGCGGCACGGCCGCCTGCTGCAGGTCGCTGGCCTTGGCTTGAGGCGGCAAGCGGCAACGCCTTGCCGCAGGCGGCACCGTGCAGGCGGCACCGTGCAGGCGGCACCGTGCAGGCGGCACCGTGCAGGCGGTGCCGAGGCATGGCGAGAGATCCCTCCGCGGCCGCGGGGCTGGCACGTCGCTTGCTTGTCTTCATGGAGTGATGCAAGTACCGTCAAAAACTCGTCGCTGGATGGCGCTCCTCGGCCTGATGGCGGCCGCAACCCCCTCTCTTGCCACGCCGCCGCGCGCGGATGCCGCGATTCCCGGCTTTCAGGATCTGCGCCAGCTGGAGCAAGCGGCCAGGACCGAGGCGGCGCTGCATTTGCCGCCGCTCACCGATCGCGAGCGCCTCATCGCGGGTCCCATCAGCTCCGCGGTCCAGCTCAAGCGCTGCAGCGAGCCGGTCAAGCCCGCCGTCGGCCCCGGCGCGCACATGCGCGACCGCATCCTGGTCGAGCTGCGCTGTCCCGGCTTCCCGCCCTGGCATCTGTATGTGCCGGTGCGCGTGGTGGGCACCTCGCCGGTGACGATTGCGGCGCACGCCATCGTCGAGGGCACCGTCTTGACCGATCAGGACCTGCGGGTCGAGCAGCGCGACATCTCAGAGCTCCCGCCCGGATACCTGGACGACCCCAAGGTTGCGGTCGGATTGACCGCCAGCCGGCCGATTTCCAGCGGCGCCGTGATCACCAATCAATTCGTGATGGGCGCCAAGGCCGTGCAGCGCGGCCAGACGGTGACCCTGGTGGCCGATATCGGATCCATGAGCGTTCGCATGGCCGGCCGTGCCCTGACCGACGGGCTGATCAATCAACGGGTTAAGGTCGAGAATCTGTCATCTGGCAAGATCGTCGAGGGAATCGCCCGGTCCGAGCAGGTGGTCGAAATTATTTTGCAGTAGCCCCTTCAGTGATGCGCGTCACAGCCGATAAGGCATCGAGAAGGTCGTAGTAGGCAGATCGTTAAAGTCCATCCATCCCCTGACGATAACCAGGGCAAGGGCTGGTTTCCTGCCCAGGAGTGATTTCGGTGCCATCAAAAATCAGTGGATATTCAACGCCGGAGCCGGTCACGCCGCCCAAGGGCTCGAGCGCCGGAAGCGTTGCTGCTGACAAGCCGCAGGCGGATGCGACTGCTGCGAGCTCGACCTCGCAGACCGGCGACCACGCCACCCTGTCGACCTCGGCCCGTTCGCTCCAGAAGTTGTCCGACGCGATCGCGCAGGCCCCGGTGGTCAACGCCTCGAAGGTCGCCTCCGTCAAGCAGGCGGTGAGCAGCGGCAGCTATCAAATCGACGCCTCTCGAGTTGCCGACAAGCTGTTGCAGTTCGAGAGCGGGCTCAAGTAGTGCATGAACGAGGATTCGCGCCGCCGGCTCGAGGACTTGCTCGATCGCGAGATTGAAATCGCGCGCGAGCTGGCCGCCGCGCTCGACACGGAACGCACCGCCCTCACCGGTCCTTCGCCGGAGGCGGTGGAGCGGGCCGCCGGCGAGAAGATGCGGCTGCTCGGCTGCATGGAAAGGCTCGAGGACGAGCGGCGCGCGCTCGCGAACGCCGCCGAGCAAGCCCTCCCCGGAACCCGAGTGCCGCGCGAGGCAGGCATCGCGGCGACCGTCGCCGAGCGCTGGCGCGCGCTCATGGATCTCATGGCTCGCTGCCGGTCCGCCAACGAGGTCAACGGCTACATCATCCACACACGGCGCGGCCAGATTCAACAGCTCATCGGGATCGTCAGGGGCGCTGCGCCGCTCACCTATACCGCCCAGGGAAAGACCATGGCCAGGGCGCTGCGCGCGCTCGCCAAGGCTTGAATCATGCTGGTACTCAGCCGTCGTGCCGATGAATCGATCGTCATACAGCCCGCCGATGGCGTGGACGTCAGCATGACGCTCGCGCAGCTGTTCGCCAATGGACCCATCCTGATCACGCTGCTCGGCGGGACCGGCCGGCGCGTCAAGATGGGGATCGAGGCGCCCGAGCAGCTCGCCATCCGCCGCAAGGACGTGGCGTAAACGTCCGCACGTCGGTCGCCCGCGAGGGCGGCCCCGCCTTCCCCGGCGCCTCGATGCCTGCATCCGGGCCGGCGCGTGCCACATGTCAATTTGACTTATGAGCCGACGCTCCACGAGGTGCTTCGCGAAGCGCCCTGCGGTGTGCATAATGACTCCTTCCGCGCAACGCCGATAACAGGATCAGAAGATGGAGCGCCGCCTGCACACCCGCCACCGCGCACGCACCACGGTTTACGTCATCATGTCCGGTCGCAAGAGCCGCATCTGCAAGGCCAAGAACTTGAGCGCCAACGGCGTGTTCGTCGAGACGGAGAATCTGGGGCTGCGCAAGGGACAGCAGGTGCAGCTCGCCTTTGCAATCAATCTGGGATTGATCACCAAGATCCATCGGCGCACCGCCATCGTCGCGCACGTCACGCGCGGGGGCACCGGGCTCATGATGGAGCAGTTTGCCGGGCGATAGGGCCTCGCGGGCATGAGCCCGCCGCGCATTCGCGCCGCGCGTGCCGGGGACGTGCCTGCGCTCGCCTTGCTCATCGAGCAATACTGGTCGTTCGAGCGCATCGGCGGATTCGAGCTCGAGCGGATGCAGACTCTCCTGCGCCAGGCGCTATCGCTCGGGGATCGGGTGCAATGCTGGCTCGCGCAAAGCGATCGCGAGGTCTGCGGCTACCTGATCGCAGTGCTCATGTTCAGCCTCGAGCACGGCGGGATGATGGCGGAGATCGACGAGTTCTTCGTCGCCCCCGCGTTTCGCAATTCCGGAATCGGCGCGGCGCTCCTCAGCAGAGCCGAAGCGTCCCTTAAGCGCAAGGGCGTGCGGCGCCTGCAGCTGCAGCTCGGCTCGGGCAACGTCCAGGCGCGGGCATTCTACGCCTCGCGCGGCTATCAGCCGCGCTCGAGCTTCGAGCTGTGGGACAAGGCGCTGCATCGCGCCTGACCATCGGTCACCCGAAGCGAAGGGCAGGTATGAAGGAGATGCGCCAGCTCGAGTCCCTGATCCAGGCCCGCTCCGAGCTGCAGGGTGGCGCGATGGTATCTTTCCCCTATCGAACGCATGCGTACTGCTGCGCACGTAAGTGAAGCGCGGGCGGCGGCTCAATCGGCGCGGGCGGCTCAATCGGCGCGGGCGGCTCAGCCGGCGCGGGCGGCTCAGCCGGGTGGTCGCGCTAGGAGAGCTTCTTCGCCCGCACGCGACCCACGAAGTCCCGCTTGCCGATCTGTACACCCTTCCAGCGCAGGATGTCGTAGGCGGTCGCCGCATGAAAGTAGAAATTCGGCTGCGAGAAAGAAAGCAGAAAATCCTCGGCGGTGAAATCGAGTTGCCGCTCACCCGCGGCGAAGCGCATGTCACGCCCGACGAAACCATCCACCTCGGCGGCTCCGATTCCCTCGAGCACCGCCAGCGTCTCGGCAACGCGCGCCTTGAGCGCGGCGAAGGTGTCGGGTGGCTGGGTGTTGTCCGGCGAGAACACGCCGCGCCGAACCGCCTCGATGGCGCCCAGCGAGTGCACCACAGTCGATTTCACCTGATAGGCGAAGGGAAGCATGTCCTCGGCGAGCCGTGCCTGGATGATCTGCTCGGGCGCAAGGTGCTTCTCCGAGCAGAACGCTTCCGCCTTGTCGAGCAGACCCGATACGGACTGCAACATCTGCACGTACCCTGGGACGACCGCGGAATAAAGTGAGAAGCTCATGGCGGCGAAGAGTGTAGTCCGGGGCCGCACAAAGCGGAAGCCCGCTCAATATCGAGCCAGATGCCGCCCTCCTCTGGCGCACTTTCCGCGGAACCCCTCATGCAGCGAGCTGCACCCCACAAGCATCGTCGAGATCCTGGAAACCGAGCGTTGCATCGCAGGCGAGGCGCCGCGCCGTCTCGACCGGCACGCGAGGTCCATCTTCCAGATGGCAGCGGCCCGCCGAGTGCTCCTTGAATGAGTCCGCATCGACGTGCAGCACCACCTGGTGGCGATCGCCGCTGCCGCCCCCGCGCTTGGTGCCGTGCAAATATCCTTCGGCCACGACCGCCAGAGCATCCGCGCGGCGCGCCTGAAAGCTGAGCTCCTGCTCGTGCTGGCCTTTGCCAAAGAGCTCGGTCGAAGGCACCTGCGCCATCCCCGCCTCGATGGCCTTGAGCAAGAGGGCCCCCGCGACGGCGGGAAGACGCGCCTTGAGCACCAGGCTGCCATCCTCATCGAAATGATAGGTCACGGCACGGCTGCTCTGCTGGCGCTGCTCGCGCGACAGCTCCGCCGCCTGTTGGGCCCGCCGATACAGCCTCACGATGGTTTCGACGTGATACGCGGTACCGTGTAGCGCGATGTTCAGAAGGTTCGCCTCGGTCGCCGCACAGGCGACGCGCGTGAGTGCGCGAACCTTCGAATAGCTGAGCGCTCCTGCCGCCATCGATGCGGCGATTCGAGGCAAGTCATGAAGCGCATGCGCCACGCGCACCTTCTCGCGCGCCGCGCCGAGATTCAAACCGCATTTGAAATTGAGCCAGTGGGCGCACGACGCGATGCCGGCGCCGGCCCAGCCTTTGCGGCGATCGAACTCGCCGATCAGCATCAGCCAGCGGTATTGTGCCGCGTTCAGATGGCCCGCCAGCTCCGTGATACGCGCCTCGAGCTCCCCCAGAGGCAGCGCCGATTCGGCGTCGATCGATCCTCCGTCCATCGCCCTTCTCCTCGAACGAATTCGCTTTGCCCCGCGGGGCGTTGCCGCCGCAGGTCATTTCCTGACCGTCGCAATCCGCGCGTTGACCGCGATGTTCTGCGCGTGAAGTCCCGGCTTCTGGCCGTGATGATCGAACTCCAGATTCACGCCCGGCCGGAAGATCAGACAGTGAGTGGAGCCGCCGTAGTGAAACATGCCGATCTGATCCCCTTTGTCCACATGCTGCCCCTCATACACGGAGAGCTGACAGGTCGACACCTCGGCCATGCCCACCGGCATGACGCACATCAGGCCGACGTCCGGGCTATCGGCCTCGATGAAGATCAGAGCCCGCGTGGCGACCTCCGTGATGTAGCCTTGCGAGTCATTGGGGCCGGCCGGATCGAAACCCTGCGATGGCGCTTCCGAGAAATAGGTCCCTTCCTTGACGTACGCCTTGGCGATCGTGCCGCTCACGGGGCTGTGCCAGCGGTGATAGCTGAGCGGGCTGAGGTAGGCCTGATACACCGTGCCGCCGGCGAACAGCGGCGCCAGGCCGTCGTTCGCGAGCATGTGCGCGATCGAGTAGGGCTGCGACTTGATCCAGAATCGCTCCTGCAGCTTCACGTGACGCGCGATTCTGTAAGGTGCGGATTCGCAGGCGTTGACGATGACCGCATGGTCGTCGGGGTGCGCGACGGGACGCGCGCCCGGCCGCAATGCTCGGGTGAAGAACTCATCCCATGACTTGAAGCCATGGTGCGGTTGGTCGGGCTGGCAGAGGAAATCGCGGTCGAAGTCCGGCATCGCCGCGCGTGCGTCCGTGCCGAACCAGCCCCTGTGCGGGTCCTGATCGAGGACATAGGTGGAGTCGCTCGAGCGCAGGAACGTGCCCCAGCCGTCCAGCACCTTCTTCAGCTGCGCATTCACCCGTTCGTTCAGGAACGCGGCAAACCCCGCGGCGGTTCCCATCGACCAGTCGAAAATGGTGTTGATCGGACATCCGACCAGTCCGGTCCGATCGAACTCGGGGGCATGGGTCATGACCGTGTTCAAGAGCGCGAGCATGTGGCGGTAGTCGCGCACCTGCGGCCTGCCCGTCGGATCGTTGTCGTAGGGCGGCTTCCTGGGAATCTCCTCGAACATCTGATTGAACAGCATGAAGATGGCGGCGTCGCTCTCGATGAGATCCCGAAAATCCGCGATCACCGGATGCAGCGACTGCGACTCGCTGTGCGTCTTCTGGATCATGGTGTCGAGCCATCGGGCGAGGAAGGCGTGATCCGACGGGAGCCACTCGCCCACGCGGTACGGGACACGGGTTGTAGCGTCTGTGCTCATGTCGAATACCCCTCAGGTCGTGAGGCACTGCGGATCGAACGCGTATTCCCCGCGCAGAAACGCCGCGATCTCCCGCGCGTAGGGATTGGCTTGCAGCGCTTGGTATGCATCGAGCAGGCGCCGGCGTGTGTCGGCGTCGAGCCGTGCGAGCCCCGCGGTTTGCAGCAGCTCCAGATCCCTGAGCAGCTGCGCGGCGACCTCGGCCCCGCACAGCTCGCGGCAGATCTGCGGCAGCGCCTGCCGCAGCCCTGCACCCACGGTCAGAAGATGCCCCAATCCACGCAGCGCGATGCGCGTGAGATGTGCCTGGTTCATGGGATTGACGGCGAGGCCCGCGGCCCGGTCGACCGGCAAGCTCCACGAGTCGGCCGAAGGATCGAGATACAGGTGCTGGGTGCGGATCTTCGAGTCGTTCGAGATGTGATTGTCCCAGATGAAGGGCTTGCGGCCGATATCCTCCGACACCTCCTCCAGATGCCGCGCCGCATAGCCGTGCGAGATGACCTTCTCGCCCGTCCAGAAGAAATCGATGCGCGCATCGACCAGCCGGCCGATGTCCTTGAGATAGGTCCTCGGCGGCGGACCGAATTCGCGGGTGAGGCGCGGATCATAGGAGTAATACGTCGGGCAGAGGATGAAGTGCCGGGCGGTGCTCCAGCCGCAAATGTCCGTGATGGCCTGCGCCTGCAGCGCGGCAAGCCCTTCGACGTCGCCGCGCATGTCGTCGAACAGGATGCCGAGCGAATCCGCGCGGGTCTGGTTGAGCTGCAGCACTTTCGCGCGCAGCGACTCGCGCGCGCCGGCGTCGTAGCTCAGATAGATCTCGAAAGGCGTGAGCCCGATGCCGAAGTCGATGCCCCGATCGCGGCATCGGGTGCCGAGCGCCGCCAGCTGCTCGAGGGTGTCCTCGGGCATGGGCTCGCGCCAGCGCCGCCGCAGATACGCGTCGGCCTTCGGCGCATAGATATAGAACCGATAGCCGGCATCGCGCAGAAAATCGACGCCGCTCCGCCGCGAAGCCCAGCTCCAGGGCTTGCCGAAAAACCCCTCGATGACGCCCGCCCGGATGCCAAGGTCGCTTTTCGGAAAGATCACGTGCCTCACGCGTCTGCGTTGCCGGGGTGCGCTATGTTCGTCTACCCTCGCCAACCCCGCAACCGCCCGCCCGCAACCGCGCCCACCCCGCAACCGCGCCCACCCCGCAACCGGGTCTTGGGCTATAATGGCCCGACTGTCGTCTCGAATCGGTCCCCTCGGGACCGAGCCGATTTCCCTTACATTTGCAGGTCCATGCCGCCCCTAGATCCGTCATGCGCGGATGCCATTCGCATTCGCGGCGCGCGTCAGAACAATCTCAAGAATCTCGATCTCGATATCCCGATCAACGAGCTGGTCGTCGTCACGGGGGTGAGCGGCTCGGGAAAGTCCTCGCTCGTCTTCGATACGCTGTTTGCGGAAGGCCAGCGCCGCTACGTGGAGACCTTCTCCCCCTACGCGCGGCAATTCCTCGACCGCATGGATCGGCCGATGGTGGACGCCATCGACGGAATCCCGCCCGCGATCGCCATCGACCAGACCAATCCGGTGCGCACGTCGCGCTCCACGGTCGGCACGATGACGGAGCTCAACGATCACTTGAAGCTGATGTTCGCGCGCGCCGCGGTGCTGCATTGTCGCGGCTGCGGACATCCGGTCAGGCGCGACAGCGTCGACAGCATTCGCGCCGAGCTCGCGCGGCGCTCTGCGGCGGCGGGCGATCCGCGCCTGCTCCTCACCTTTCCGGTCCCGATTCCGAGCAACTTCGGCGAGGCGGAGATCAAGGCGCTGCTCGCCGCTCAGGGCTATACGCGCATCCATGAGCAGCGCGGCGGCACGTTGCAGGTGATCCAGGACCGCTTTCGCTGGTCGGCGGTCGAGCCGGCGCGGGCGAGCGACGCCATCGAGGCGGCGCTCAAGGTGGGACAGGGCCGTCTCGATGTCTATCCGCAAGCCGATGACGGCCGCGCAGCGCCACCCTGGCGGTTCTCCACCGCGCTGCACTGCCCGGATTGCGACATTGCCTACCGCGAACCCACGCCGAGCGCCTTCAGCTTCAATTCGCCGATCGGGGCATGCGAGACCTGCCGCGGGTTCGGCCGCACCATCGGCGTCGACTATGGCCTGGTCATTCCCGATGCGAGCTTGTCGCTGCGCGCCGGCGCGATCAGGCCCTGGCAGAGCGAGTCCTACCAGGAGTGTCAGGCGGACATGCTCAAGTTCGCCCGCAAGCGCGGCATCCCGATCGACACGCCCTGGGCCGACCTCGGCGCCGAGCAGCGCCGCTGGGTCATCGACGGCGAGGGCGAATGGACCAAGAACGTCTGGTACGGCGTCAGGCGGTTCTTCGCCTGGCTCGAGACCAAGGCGTACAAGATGCACATCCGCGTGCTGCTCTCGCGATACCGCTCCTATACGGAGTGCGCCGCGTGCGAGGGGGCGCGCCTCAAGCCCGAGGCGCTGCTCTGGCGGCTCGGCGAGCCGGCGCTCGGTATCCGCGAGCTGATGCTGCTGCCGATCGATCGATGCCGCGAGTTCTTCGACTCGCTCGTGCTCCCGGCGCCGCTCGATGAGGCCGCCGATCTTCTTCTCGGCGAGATCCGTACGCGGCTCAAGTACTTGACCGACGTCGGGCTGGGCTATCTCAACCTCGATCGCCAGTCGCGCACCTTGTCCGGCGGCGAGGTCCAGCGCATCAACCTCACCACGGCGCTCGGCACCTCGCTGGTGAACACCCTGTTCGTCCTCGATGAGCCCTCGATCGGCCTGCATGCGCGCGACGTGGGCCGCATCGTGGGCGTGATGCAGCGCCTGCGCGATGCGGGCAACACCCTCATCGTGGTCGAGCATGACCCGACGGTCATGCAGGCGGCCGACCGGCTCATCGACATCGGCCCGGGACCCGGCGAGCACGGCGGCAGGATCGTGTTCGACGGCCGCATCGGCGCGCTCGGCAGCGCGCGAGGCTCGCTTACGGCCGATTATCTGCTCGGCCGCCGGCGCGTGCAGATACCGCGCCCGGCGCAGGCCCGGCCGAGCCGCGGCGCGCTGCGCATCGAGGGAGCGGCCGAGCACAATCTCAAGGGAATCGACGTGGAGATTCCCCTCGATCGCCTGGTCTGCGTGACCGGCGTCAGCGGCTCCGGCAAATCCACCCTGGTCCACGATGTGCTGTATCCGGCGCTGCGAAGAGCGCATGGCAAGCCGACGGAGAATCCGGGCCGCCACCGCGCGCTCCACGGTGCACTCTCGATCGACGGCGCGGTGATGGTCGACCAGAGCAGCATCGGCCGCACGACGCGCTCGAACCCCGCGAGCTACGTCGGGGCCTTCGATGCCATTCGCCAGCTGTTCGCGCGGCTGCCCCAGGCCCGGGAGCGCAAGTACACGGCGGGGACGTTCAGCTTCAATTCCGGCAACGGCCGCTGTCCGAGCTGCGCCGGCAATGGCTTCGAGCACGTCGAGATGCAGTTTCTTGCGGACGTGTATCTGCGCTGCCCCGATTGCAACGGCCGGCGCTATCGCGCGGAAGTGCTCGAGTGCAAGCTCACGCGCGCCGGCTCCGAGCCGTTGAGCATCGCGGACGTGCTCGATCTGACGGTGTCCGAGGCGCTGGCGGTGTTCCAGGCCGACCCGGAGGTGTGCGCGCGGCTTGCGCCGCTCGCCGAGGTCGGACTGGATTACCTGCGCCTGGGTCAACCCGTGCCGACGCTTTCGGGAGGCGAGGCGCAGCGGCTGAAGCTCGCGGGCCATCTTGCGGAGAGCGCCGTGCAATCGGCGTCGGCCCGGAGAAAGTCAGCACCCGCCTCGAAGCGGGCCGGCGGGACCCTGTTCCTGTTCGATGAGCCCACCACGGGGCTGCACTTCGACGACGTCGCCAAGCTGTTGCGCGCCTTCAGGCGGCTGATCGAGGCCGGCCACTCGCTCCTGGTCATCGAGCACAACCTCGACGTCATCCGCGCGGCGGACTGGATCATCGACCTGGGCCCCGAGGGGGGCGATGCAGGCGGCGGCATCGTCGCGGTCGGCCCGCCCGATGAGCTCATGGGCATCGCCGCCTCGCACACCGGACGCGCTCTGCGCGAGGCTCTGTCCGGGGCCGCGGGCGGCGCCCTGCTCGCCTCGGGCGTACGCGACGCCGCTCGGCGCCCCGTGGGCTACGGCCCCTCGACATCCATCGAAATCCGTGGCGCACGCGAGCATAACCTGAAGGACATCAGCGTGAACCTGCGCCGCAACCAGTTCACGGTCATCACCGGAGTGTCCGGAAGCGGCAAGAGCACTCTCGCCTTCGACATTCTCTTCGCCGAGGGGCAGCGCCGCTACCTCGAGTCGCTCAACGCCTATGCGCGCCAGTTCGTACAGCCCGCCTCCCGCCCCGACGTCGATGGCATCTTCGGCATCCCGCCCACCGTCGCCATCGAGCAGCGTACCAGCCGCGGCGGACGCAAGAGCACCGTGGCGACGCTCACGGAGATCTACCACTACCTGCGTTTGCTGTATGTGAAGCTCGGCGTGCAGCATTGCCCGAGCTGCGGTGCGCGCATCGAGCCGCAATCCGCCGATGCCATCGCGGCGCGGATCGTCAAGGATTATCGAGGCGAGAAGGTCACGCTGCTCGCGCCGCTGATCGTGGCACGCAAGGGGCTGTACACCGCACTGGCCAAGTGGGCGCGCGGCAAAGGTTTCGCCGAGCTCAAGGTCGACGGAAAGATGCTGCCGACCGCGAAGTGGCCGCGGCTCGATCGTTTCGTCGAGCACGATATCGAGCTGCCGGTCGCCGCCCTCACGGTGAGCGCCGCGCGCGAGGGCGAGTTGCGCGAGGCTCTCGCGGCGGCGCTCGAACATGGCCGCGGCGTGCTGCACGTGGAGCGCGCGAGCGGCGCCGGCGGACCCGCAGCGAAGTCCCCCGCCGTCGTCTTCTCCACCAAGCGAGCCTGTCCCAGCTGCGGCACCGGCTTCCCGGAGCTCGACCCGCGCTTGTTCTCGTTCAATTCGAAACACGGCTGGTGCGCGAGCTGCTTCGGCACCGGCCTCGCGCTCGCGGAATTCGACGCCGCGCAAAGCGGCGAGGAGGCGCAGTGGCTGGACGCGGCTTCAGCCGCCGCGCCTGCAGCCTGCCCCGAGTGCGCCGGCGAGCGGCTCAACCCGGTGGCGCGCCACGTGCTGTTCCGGGAACGCTCCATCGCCGCCCTGACCGACATGCCGGTGGAGGAATTTGCCAGGACGATCGCCAGGCTCAAGCTGAGCGGACGCGAGGCCCAGATCGGCCGCGATCTGCTGGCCGAGCTCTCGGCGCGCACGGCATTTCTGTGCGATGTGGGACTCGGCTACTTGCAGCTCAATCGCGCCGCCCCGACCTTGTCGGGCGGCGAGGCTCAGCGCATTCGCCTCGCGGCCCAGCTCGGCTCGAATCTGCAGGGCGTGTGCTACGTGCTGGACGAGCCCACCATCGGGCTGCATCCGCGCGACAATGCGGCGCTGCTCGACACGCTGGAGCGCCTGCGCGGCAAGGGCAATACGCTGGTGGTCGTCGAGCACGACGAGGAAACGATCCGCCGCGCCGATCACGTGATCGACCTCGGGCCGGGTGCGGGCACTCGCGGCGGCGAGCTGGTCGCCGAAGGCACGGCCCGCGAGCTCGAGCGCATGAGCGAATCGCCGACCGGGCGCTGTCTCGCCGCGCCGCTCGAGCATTCGCGCGATCGGCGCCGCCGCATCGACGCCGATACCCCCTCGATCCGGATCCGCGGCGCCAACCTGCACAACTTGCGCACGGTGCAGGCGCGCATCCCGCTCGGGCGACTCACCGTGGTCACCGGCGTATCCGGTTCGGGTAAATCCTCGCTGGCGCGCGAGGTGCTGCTCGGCAACCTGAGGCGGCTGCTCGCGGCGCGCGCCGCGGCCGGCAAGAGACGGCGCGAGAAGCCTGCGGTCGAGGGTGGTGCATCGATCGAGGGTGGTGCGTCGATCGAGGGCTGTGCGTCGATCGAGGGCTGGGAACCGGTGAGCCGAGTGCTCGAGGTCGACCAGACTCCCATCGGCAAGACCCCGCGCTCGTGCCCGGCCACCTACATCGGGTTCTGGGATGCGATTCGCCGCCTGTACGCCGAAACGACCGATGCGCGCATCCGCGGCTTCGGCCCCAGCCGCTTCTCGTTCAACACCTCCGGCGGACGGTGCGAGGCCTGCGAGGGACAAGGCCTGCAGCGCATTGAGATGAGCTTTCTGCCGGACGTTCAGGTGCTGTGCGATGTGTGCGGCGGCCGCCGCTTCAACGCCGAGACCCTGGCGATTCCCTTCAAGGGCAAGAGCATCGGCGACACGCTCGCGCTCTCCGTCGACGAAGCGGTCGAGTTCTTCGCGGCGCAGCGCTCCGTCCAGCACCCCGTGCAGCTCCTGGCGGATGTCGGGCTCGGCTACCTGAGCCTGGGCCAGCCGAGCCCGACGCTTTCCGGCGGCGAGGCCCAGCGCATCAAGCTGGTGGCCGAGCTCGCCAAATCGCGCACCGATCCGCTCGGCATCGACATCGCAAGGCGCGAGCAACAGCACACCTTGTATGTGCTCGATGAGCCGACCGTGGGACTGCACATGGCGGACGTCGAGAAGCTGGTGAAGGTGTTGCAGCGTCTGGTCGATGCCGGCAACACGGTGGTGGTCATCGAGCACAATCTCGACGTCATGGCGGAAGCGGACTGGATCGTCGATCTCGGACCCGAGGGCGGCACCGGTGGCGGGCGCGTCGTGGCCGAGGGCGATCCGGATGCCATCGCACGCAGGCCGGGAAGCAGCCATACCGCCCGCATTCTCGGCGAATTCCTGTCAGAGCGCGGCGCTCGCTAGCGCACGGCGCATGGTGCTCGCGTTCCTCGTGGCCCTGCTCGCCAGCATCCTGATCGCGCTCGCCGCGGCCTGGGGGACGCTCGCCCTGTGGTACCGGGCACCCGGCCACCGCGTCGCGCGAGCGCTGTGCGCCGCCTTGTGGGCTGCGTTCGCCCTGGCATGCATCGGCGCGCTCTGGCTGGGATGCGCGCTCGCGGCAATCGCGGCATTTGCAGCCGCTCTCGGCGGCCTGCTGCTCTGGTGGATCCGGCTGCGTCCCTCCAACCAGCGGGCATGGGCGGACGATGTCTCGCAGACCGTGAGCGGCACGATCGACGGCGAGAAGGTGACGCTGCACGAGGTGCGCGACTTCATCTGGCGCACCGAGAAGGACTACACGCCGCGCTGGGTGACGCGCACCTACGAGCTCACGCGCCTCGACTCGCTCGACATGATCGTATCGTACTGGACGGGCCCCCTGATCGCGCACATGCTGATCTCGTTCGGCTTCGACGACGGCGCCCACCTCGTCTACTCGGTCGAGATCCGCCGCCAGAAGACTCAGACGTTCTCCGAGATCGGCGGGTTCTTCAAGGAATTCGAGCTCGTCATCATCGCCGCCGAAGAGCGCGACATCGTGCGCCTGCGCACCAATGTGCGGCGCGAGGATACCTATCTGTTCCGGCTGAACCTGCCGCGTGAGGCGACGCGCGCCTTGTTTCTGTCGTACCTGCAAGCGGCCAACGAGCTCGTGCGCAGGCCGCGCTTCTATCACACCATTCGCGGCAACTGCACCACCGTGCTGTACTGCATGCTGAGGCGCATCCTCGGCAGGCTGCCCTTCAGCTACCGCGTGCTGCTCTCGGGCTACATGCCCGAATACTTCTACGGCGTCGGCCGCCTCGACCAGCGCTATCCGCTCGAGACGCTGCGCACGCTCGGCTACATCAGCGAGCGAGCGCGGGCCGCGGACCAGAGCCCGAGCTTCTCGGCGGACATCCGCGCCGGGATTCCGCCGCTCTCCTGAGCGGCCGGCAGTAGGCCGCGCGCACGGATCTGATCCGCCCTATCACGGATCCGATACACCCTATCGCGGACGCGACCCAGGGCTTGCCTGTAACCCGGCATGCGGTCCAGCCTATTCCGCACTCAGGGATTTCGAACGGCTGCTGCCCGAACTCGCCATCGACAATGCAGCATGGAGTGCCGCCTTTGA
>Ga0335075_10007084_pt1 | contig 17289 bp, 12 predicted proteins | sample Lox_Sample_24_FD_206723 | JGI IMG/M metagenome (GOLD analysis project Ga0335075, IMG submission 206723) | Soil microbial communities from Loxahatchee National Wildlife Refuge, Florida, United States - Lox_Sample_2.4 | ecosystem: Environmental > Terrestrial > Soil > Wetlands | place: USA...
CTCCAGGGTGAGCCGTTCCTGGAGCCTGGTGCTCGAGCCGGTGAACTTCTTGCCCCGGGTGTAGAGCGAGCAGTCGAGGTCGCCGCAGATGTACGCGCCGACGGAGTTGCCCTGCTGCCCGGCCTTGCCGGTGCGCGGCGCCACCATGAGCGTGACCCCGCCGACGTGGCCGGTCAGGCAGATGGAGCACAGGTTGGCCTTCTTCTGCCCGGGCGCGGCGGCGGGGCAGCGCAGCGTGACCGCCACCGGCCCGTCGCCAAGTTCGGCGACGAGGTAGGCGCGGTCGGGTGCCTGCGGGTCGCGCCAGCCAAGGAAGTCCAGGTCGTCCCAGGGCAGCCCGGCCAGGTCGCGTGGCACGTGCAGCCGCCTGGCCTCGCCCTTGCTGCAGTTCACGAACGCGGCGCGGATCTCTTGCTCAGTCAGCGGCTCCACGACCGTGAAGGCTAGGACGTCACCCGGAGCCGGGTCAACCGATATTCAAGCCACCCCCGCCCCGGCCACCCGCACCCCGCCCCGGCCACCCGCACCCCGCCCCGGCCACCCGCACCCCCGCGCCCCGCGCCCCACCCGCGCCGCGCACCCCCGCCCCCGGCCACCCGCGCCCCCGCGCCCCCGCGCCCCACCCGCGCCCCGCGCCCCACCCGCGCCCCGCGCCCTGCCCGCGCCCCGCGCCCTGCCCCCCGCGCCTTGCCCCCGCCCCGCCGGAAATTTCGGATATTTCGTGATTTGAACCCCTTCCCGGCCGAATTAACGTGTAAATTTGGTACATCAGGTAAATAAAACTCGTCTGGCGCGAGCTTTATTTACCTGATAAAAAAAATTTACACGTTGCACTTAATCTTCACGTTAATTGCCACCGCGCAAAACGGGCAGCAGGTGCCTTCTGCCACGCGGCCCCCCGCGGACCCCCGCGGGCCCCACGCAGCCAAGACGCGCGGGGAGTAGCGAAAGCTCGCCCTGCCCTCAACGCGATTCTGAATGGGCTGTCCGTCATTACGGCGCCGCCAGGGAGTTCGAGTTCCTCGCTACCTTGCGCGCAATGTCGGCAAGGTCTGCACCCGGCACATGATCACGGAAAGCGTTTGGGGTTCCCGGTACGCGGGGGAGACCCACTACCTGAAGGTGTACGCGTACCGGATCAGGCGGAAGCCGCACGACGAGGGCGGTGCCTTCCGGCAAGGCGACCCGTCCGTCGGCTGCCGGCTGGTGCCGCCGGCCGATTCACCCACGGACTGAGCGCCGCCCGGGTCGTGTGACCTGGGACACGCCCCGGTAAGGAAAGAAACGAAGGAGGGAACTGCGTTTAGACCAAGGTAAGCGCAGTTGCCTCCTTCGTTTTTGCCGCATCCACGTCGTTACGGGGACTTTTATGACACAGCCCATGCACTCAGCCGAGGAGGTCAAGGCCACCGCCGCGACCGCTCCCGTCGAGGACCCGCACTACGCCAGGCGCTGGTGGATCCTGGCGCTGCTCGGCACCGCGCAGCTGATGGTGGTGCTCGACGCCACGATCGTGAACATCGCGCTGCCGCACGCCCAGGCCGCGCTCGGCTTCTCCAACAACGACCGGCAGTGGATCGTCACCGGTTACTCGCTCGCGTTCGGCAGCCTGCTGCTGCTCGGCGGGCGGATCGCCGACTTGTTCGGCCGCAAGCGGATCTTCATCATCGGGGTGATCGGGTTCGCCGCCGCCTCGGCGTTCGGCGGCGCCGCGCAGAACTTCGAGATGCTGCTGATCGCCCGGGTCGTGCAGGGCGCGTTCGGCGCGCTGCTCGCGCCGGCCACCCTCTCGCTGCTCACCACCACCTTCCGCGACCCCGTGGAGCGGACCAAGGCGATGGGCATCTACGGCGGCATCGCCGGGGCCGGCGCGTCCGTTGGCCTGCTGCTCGGCGGCGTGCTCACCGAGTACCTCGACTGGCGCTACGTGATGTACGTGAACGTGCTGATCGCGGCCGTCGCGCTGTTCGGCGGCGTGACGCTGCTCGTGCACATCGCCGCGCCGGAACGGCCCAAGCTTGACCTGGTCGGCACCGTGCTGGCCGCCGTGGGGCTGTTCGCCATCGTCTACGGGTTCTCCAACGCGTCCATGTCCGCGGGCAGCAGCGGCTGGACCAAGCCCGCCACGCTGATCTCGCTGATCGGCGGCGCGGTCCTGCTCGTCGTGTTTGTCCTGGTGGAACGCCGGGTGGCGCACCCGCTGCTGCCGCTGCGCGTCATCACCGAGCGCAACCGGGCCGGCGCGTACCTGGCGATGTTCTTCGCCGCGATCGGCATGTTCGGCGTGTTCCTGTTCCTCACCTACTACCTGGAGGAGAACCTCCAGTGGAGCGCGGTGAAGACCGGTCTCGCCTTCCTGCCGCTGACGCTGGTCCTTGTCGTGGTCGCGGCCGTCGGCAACACCGTCCTGCTGACCCGGGTCAGCGCCCGCATCCTCGTCCCGTTCGGCCTGCTGATGGCCGCGGTGGGCCTGGCGCTGCTGACCAACATCGGCCTGACGTCCAACTACTCGGCGGACGTGCTGCCCACGCTGCTGCTTGTCGGCGCGGGGCTCGGCCTGGTGTTCGCCCCGGCGTTCACCATCGGCACGCTCGGCGTGGAGCCCGGCGACGCGGGCGTGGCCTCGGCCATGGTCAACGTCGCGCAGCAGATCGGCGGCTCGATCGGCACCTCGCTGCTGAACACGATCGCCGCCGTGGTCGCGTCCAGCTACATCACCACCCACGCCGCGTCCATCACCGGGGCGGCCAGCAGGCAACTGGTCGAGGCGAACTCGCTGCTGCAGAGCTACCACACGGTGTTCTGGGTCGCGGCGGCGATCTACGCTGGCTGCGCGGTGCTGTGCGCCCTCGTGCTCCGCTCCGGTGTCGCCATACCGAAGGGCGGCGCGGCCGAGCCGATGGTGCACGGCTGATGACCGACACCGCGGCGGAGCCGGGACAGCGGCGGTTGCGGGCGGACGCGGCCCGCAACCGTCAGCGGCTCATCGACGCCGCCGCGGAGGTGTTCGCCGCCCGCGGGCTCGACGCCACGCTTGACGACATCGCCCGGCACGCCGGCGTCAACGTCGCCACGGCCTACCGGCACTTCGCCAACAAGCACGAGCTCGCCCGCGAGTTCATGCGGCAGTGCATCGACCGGGCCGTGGCCGTCGGCGAGGAGGCGGCCGCGCAGCCCGATCCCTGGACGGGGCTTACCCAGTTCCTCGAGCGCAACCTTGAGCTGCTGGCGTCCAACCGCGCACTCGTCGATGTACTGACCCGGGCCTACGACGGCGAGCACTTCGCCGAGCTGGTCCGGCGGACCAGCGAGCCGCTTGAGCACCTGCTTGCCCGCTGCCGGGCGGCCGGGGTGGTACGCGCGGACGTCGCGGCCACCGATTTCGCGCCGATCATCGAGATGCTCGGCGCCATCACCGACCCGGGGATCTCCGGCCTGCCTTACCTGCCGCACCGCTACATCGGCCTCATCCTCGCCGGGCTGCGCCCGCCGGGGAAGGGAGACCCGGCCGAGCGGCTGCCCGGCGAGCCGCTCACGCAGGAGCGGCTGCTCGAGGTCGCGACCAGCGCCCACTGCCGCCCGTCGCGCCGCGGCGCGGCGCGCGGTGACGGCGTCTGATTGACTGCTCACCATGATGTTGAAAGCTGAAACGGATGCGGCCGTCCCCCCGGCGTGGTTCACCCAGGCCCTTTCCGCTCCCGTTACCGAGCGCGCCGCGGTGGTTGACGGCGTCTCGATCGCCTACCGGATGTGGGGCAGCAGCCGCAGCGGGCGCGGCATCGTCCTGGTGCACGGCGGCGCGGCTCACTCCCGCTGGTGGGATCACATCGGCCCGCTGCTCGCGGTGGACCGGCGGGTGGTCGCGATCGACATGTCGGGGCACGGCGACAGCGGCCGCCGGGAGTCATACAGCTTTGACGCGTGGGCCCGCGAGGTCCTGGCGGTCGCCGCGGACGCCGGGATCGGCGCGCCCACCGTGATCGGGCACAGCATGGGCGGCGTGGTGACGCTGCGGCTGGCGGCGCTGTTCGGCTCGCGCATCGAGGGAGCGGTGGTCATCGACTCCCCGGTCCGCAACCTGGCGCCGGAGCAGCACGCGGCGCAGTCGCAGGACCGGCGCGTCTTCCGTGAGCTGCACATCTACCCCTCCGCCGAGGCGGCCATCGCGCGCTTCCGCCCGGTTCCCGACCAGCCGGTGCTCGGCTACATCGCGGACCACGTCGCCGCGACCTCGATCCGCCCGCTTGACGGCGGGTGGACATGGAAGTGGGACCCGCGGGTCTTCGTCAGGGAGGTGCCGAGGGCGCCGCTGACCCGGCTGGAGTGCCGGGTCGCGCTGCTGCGGGCCGAGCACGGCATCATGTCCGCGGAGATGAGCGAGATCATGTACGACCGGCTTGGCCGGGTGGCCCCGCTCATCGAGATCCCCGCGGCCGGCCATCACGTCATGCTCGACCAGCCCATCGCGCTGGTCGCCGCGCTGCGCACGCTGCTCTCCGACTGGGACCACTCGCTGCCCGCCGAGCCGCGCGACCAGGAATAGCCTCGGCCGGGCTCGCGTTAACTACCCCGGTCGGCGCGTCAGTGTCCCCCGGGCTCAAACTACCGCCTTCATGGAATACCGTTCGGCTGGAGCCATGTCGCGCCTTTCGCCGTGAGGCGACCTGCGCGCCGGCCAAGGCACGCCCTCGTGAGCTTCCGCTCCGGGGGCGCTGTCATGTCCGCGCTGGAAACAGGAATCCACCACCCGTTCAGAAGACCAGTCTTTTTCTCCTGAACGGGTGTCGGCTCTTCCGCTCCCGCCGACGGCACTCGCTGCCGGGGCGGACGGACCGCGGGTCGGGAACCCCGGCCGCTACGCGTTGGCCCGTGGCATGGACGGCGGCGCCGCCGTGGGGGCGGCGGTGAAGGAAGAAAGCGCCCGCAGGATGACGTCGACGACGGCGTCGAGCGGTATCGCCGTGGAGTCGATGACCAGGTGGTAGTGCCGCGGGTCGGCCGGGTCGGCCCGGTACAGGCGGCGGACGTAGGCGGTGCGGGCCCGGTCGGCCGCGGCCTGGTGGCGGCGCGCCTCGTCCTCGGTCAGGTGCTCAATCGCGGCGCCCTGTACCAGGCGGCGGTCCGGTGGCCCGTCAAGGCGCACGTGGAACCCCCGGTCGCGGCCGAGCACCACCGCCGCGCCCCGGCCCAGGATCACGCCCTCACCGGCGGTCGCCGCGCCGCGGATGCCCTCCTCACAGTGGCGGCGCAGCTCCCACTCAAGATGGTGCGCGGGCGGGGGTGACTGCGTGGGGCCGGTCGGCAGCGCCTGGATGAGCGAGGTGAGCAGCCGGTGCGGCGGGGTGAGTTCCGCCTCTTTCGGCACCAGCCGCTCGACGCACGGGTCGGACGCCTCGATGCCGCCGGTGCTGGTCGTCGCCCGCTGGAGGAAGGGGACGCCGAGCCGCTCCGCGAGCGCAGGCGCGACGACGCTGCCGCCGGCACCGTACGACGCGGACACGGTGACCAACCGGGTCTGATCGGAAGTCATCTGGTCTCCATTCATCGTCTCTTCGTCGAAGTCCCTGGTTCACGCGGCCGCGACGGCGACGCTATCGGGCGCGTCGGCCTGCCTGAGCACGCCCGGGCGCAGCACGAGCCCGGACACCACCGCGGCCCCCGCGAAGATCGCGGCCGCCACCCAGAACGCGACCACGTAGCTGTGCACCGCCGCGTTGATCTGGGCCGCCGGGCTGGTTCCGTGGGTCACCAGATAGCTAGACAGCGCGCTGGCGGCGATGGTGTTCAGCAGCGCGGTGCCGATCGAGCCGCCGACCTGCTGGCAGGTGTTCACCATGGCCGACGCCACCCCGGCGTCGGTCTGCTGAGCACCGTAGGTGGCGGTGTTCATCGCGCAGCCGAAGACCAGGCCGAGCCCGGCTCCGACCAGCACCAGGGAGGGCAGCACCACGGCCGCGTAGCTCGCGGTCGCGCTCAGTTGCGTCGCCAGCAGCACGAGCCCGCCCGCGGCGACCACCATCCCGGCGGGCACGAGGACGCGCGGGCCGATCCTCGGCATGAGCAGCCCGCTTGACGTCGTCGACGACGCGATCAGGGCCGCGATCATCGGCAGGAACGCCACGCCGGTCGTCACCGGCGAGTAGCGCAGGACCTCCTCGAGGAAGTAGGTGAGGAACAGGAAGATGGCGAACATCCCCACGGCGGACAGCCCGATGGACAGGTAGGCGCCGCCGCGGAACCGGTCGAGCACGATCCGCAACGGCAGCAGCGGATGCGTCACCCGTCGTTCCACCAGCACGAACGCCACCAGGAGGACCGCGCCGCCGATCAGCAGGCCGATGGTCAGCGGCGCGCCCCACCCCTTGGTCTCGGCCTCGGAAAGCCCGTAGACCACGCCGACCAGGCCCGCCACGACCAGCACCGTCCCCGGTATGTCGAGGCGCACGTCGGTGTTCGGGCGATCGCGGCGCAGCAAGCGGACCGCGGCCGTGACCGCGACCACGGCGAGGATGACGTTGACGTACAGGCACCAGCGCCAGGACAGGTACTCGGTCAGCACGCCCCCGAGCAGCAGCCCGACCGCACCGCCGGCCCCGGCGATGGCGCCGTAGAGGCCGAAGGCCTTGCCCCGTTCCGCCGGGTTGGTGAAGGTCACGGTCAGCGTGGACAGCGCGGCCGGCGCGAGCATCGCGCCGAACGCCCCCTGGATCGCGCGGCCGACCAGCAGCATGCCGATGCCGGTGGCCGCCCCGCCAATCGCCGACGCCGCCGCGAAGCCGATCATGCCGATGACCAGCATCCGCTTGCGGCCGACGAGGTCGGAGAGCCGGCCGCCGAGCAGCAGCAGCCCGCCGAAGGCCAGCGAGTAGGCGGTCACCACCCACTGCCGGTCGGCGTTGGAAAACGCGAGGTCACGCTGCGCCGTCGGCAGCGCGATGTTCACCACGGTGGCGTCAAGCACCACCATGAGCTGCCCCAGGCAGACAACGCCAAGGATCAGCCAGCGCCGGGCGGACTCGTCGTCCGCACTCGGCTGTTGCACCGCCACCGGCGTCGCGCCGGTACCACTCTGCGGGTCCCGCGAAACGGCCGCGTGCTCTGCCCTGTGTGCCATGTGACACCCCCGGCTATTGCTTACCCGCAAAGGAGTCCGCGGCAACGGCTTTGGGCCCGCTCTTAACCCGCTCTCTGGTGGCTGAAGGGTCAGGCCGGACGACGGTGGCGCCGTTACCCTGGCGGTGTGCCGAAACCTACCTCGGTGAGCATCGTCAGTGGCTACTTCAACCCACTGCACGTCGGTCACCTGGACATGATGGAAGCCGCGCGGTCGCTGACCGGGTACCTGGTGGTGATCGTGAATAACGACGCGCAGCAGGTGCTCAAGAAGGGCAAGGTCATCCAGCCCGTGGAGCACCGCCTGCGGATCGTGCGGGCCCTGCGGGTGGCGGACGACGTCGTCGAGGCGACGGACGCGGACGGAACCGTAAGGGAGACCCTGGCGGTCGTGCGGCAGCGCTACCCGGCCGCCCATCTGGTGTTCGCCAACGGCGGTGACCGTTCGCTGCGTTCGTCGGTCGCGGAGTCCGACGTGTGCGAGGAACTAGGCATCGACCTGTCCTTCGGCGTGGGCGGCGTCGCGAAGGCCGACTCGAGCACGCACATCAACCGGCTACTCGGCCTGGAGTCGTGACGCCTGGCCGCCGTTCGCGGCGATTCGGGGGCGGGACGCGGGCCTAGCCGCGGTGGAAGCGGCGGTCGCGGCGCCGTGCGAGTTCGTCCGGGCCGACCAAGGTGAGCATCGGCGCGCCGGGCAGGCACGTCATGACGACAATGAAGCTGCTCTGGGCGTCCTTGAGGTTGTTGGCCGCCTGGTAGTGGATGACGTCACCGCCCGACCGCTGCCTGGTAGGCGTGCGCCGGCGGGGTGCCGTAGCCAACCACGAGGGACGGAGGCGGCGGAGCAGGGGCGGACAGCGCCCGCAGGCAGGCACTCAGCGAGTACACGCCGATCGAAGCGGCCCGCAGCGCGGGTCACGGTGGCCTCGTCCGGGGCGCCATCAGGCAATTGCAGTATCGCGTGCAGCCCGGCCTCGATGCCGAGCACTGAGGTCAGGGTGGCCGGACAGGCGTCCGGCCGGGCGCCGACGGGCATTATCTACCGCAGGTGGAGCGAAGCGCAGCCGACCGATTACGAGAGGAAACCGCGATGGACAGCTTGCCGATAGGCGAGTACGGGCTACTCTCGGACTGCCACTCCGCGGCACTGGTCGGCCGGAACGGCTCGGTGGACTGGCTCTGCTTCCCCCGCTTCGACGGGCCGTCGGTGTTCTGCCGCCTCCTTGACCCGGCTGGCGGGCATTTCTCCATCGGGCCCGCGGGCGAGTTCCACGTCAGCCGCCGGTACGTGGACCGCACGCTGGCGCTTGAGACCACCTTCACCACCGCGAACGGCACCGCGGTGCTCACCGACGCCCTCGCGGTCGGCCAGCACGAGCGCGGTCATCACCTGGGCGCGCATTCCCCGGCCACGCTGCTGCGGGTGCTGGCCTGCACGCACGGCGAGATCCAGGCGGAGGTCAGCTACGCGCCCCGGCCGGAGTACGGGCTCATTCACCCCGTCTTGGTTCCCGTGGACGGCGGGCTGGTCGCCCGGGGCGGTGCCAGCCTGCTGTTCTTGTCCACCTCGGCCGGCTTGAGCCTGGATGGCGCCACCGCGACCGCCAGCGTCCGGCTGGCCGCCGGGCAGTCGCTCGCGTTCGCGCTCGGGCACGGTGACATGGCCGGCCCGCCGCTGACCCCGTGGACCAAGGCGGAGATCACCGGCCGCCTTGACGACACGCTGGCGGGCTGGCGGTCCTGGTCGGAGCTTCACCAGAGGTACGAGGGGCCGTGGCGCGACCTGGTCTCACATTCCGGGCGCGTGCTGCAGGCCATGACGTTCGCGCCCACGGGCGCGATCGTGGCGGCGCCAACCACCTCGCTGCCGGAGACCATCGGCGGCGAGCGGAACTGGGACTACCGCTATACCTGGGTCCGCGATGCCAGCATGACCATGCAGGCCCTGTGGGTGGCGGCCTGCCCGGACGAGGCGAACAAGTTCTTCGGATTCCTGGCCAACGCGGCCGGCTCCGGCCTGCGGCCCGACGCGGACCTGCAGATCATGTTCGGCGTCGGCGGCGAGTGGGACCTGTCCGAGCGGGAGTTGCCCCACATGGCGGGCTGGCGGGGCAGCCGCCCGGTCCGGGTCGGGAACGGCGCGTGGCTCCAGCGGCAGCTTGACGTGTACGGGGAACTGCTCGGCGCCGCGGCGCGGCTGGTCGACTACCTCGGCGAGATGGAGCCGGTGACCAAGCGGTTCCTCATCGCGGCCGCGGACCGGGCCGCCGGCCGCTGGCGGGAGAAGGACCAGGGGATCTGGGAGGTCCGTGGCGAGCCCAGGGACTTCCTGTACTCGAAGCTCATGTGCTGGGTGGCCGTTGACCGCGCGATCACCCTGGCCAGCGCGCTCGGGGCAGCAGACCGGGTGGCCGACTGGGAGGCCGCGCGCGACGAGATCCGGGCGGCCATCCTTACCGACGGCTGGAATGAGGGGGCCGGCGCCTTCACCCAGGCGTTCGGCAGCGACGATCTCGACGCGTCGAGCCTGATGCTGATCATCACCGGGTTCCTGCCGGGCGACGACCCGCGGATGAAGTCGACCATCGACGCGATCGCGGGGCGGCTGACCGACGAGCGCGGCCTGGTGTACCGGTACCTGAGTCACGACGGGCTGGCGGGCGAGGAGGGCACGTTCCTGCTGTGCACGTTCTGGCTAGCGCACGCGCAGGCACTCGCCGGGGATATCGAGACGGCCAGCGCCACCTTCGAACGGGCCGTGGCCGCCATCAACGACGTCGGCCTGCTCGCCGAGGAGGTCGATCACGGCAGCGGCGAGATGATCGGCAACTTCCCGCAGGCGTTCAGCCACATAGGCCTGATCAACGCCGCCTGGGCCGGCTTAGGCGGCCGACTGGTGCGGCGGTAGGGCCGCGGGTACCGGCTCACGCCGGGGGAGCATCGGAGGTTGCGGGAGCGAGCCGCTCGGCTGTCTGCCGGCGAGCAGCATGCGTTCCGGATAGGTAAAAGGACCCATTGTCGATTACCGCCTTCCCAAACCGTGTCGAACTGGCGGACGACCCCTCGAAGAGAAAACGACCGGCGCCTCCCGTGAAGTTCCCGCGCGAGCCGTCCGGCCTTCGCCGCGGGTGGGTCTAGTCCGGGCGGCTCGCCACCGTGCCATCGGCGATGGCGTCGGCCAGCTGGGCGTGATCGCGCTCGTTCTGCCCGGCGTACCTGCGGGCGAACTCGACCATCGCCTCGGTGAAGCGCGGTGCCTTCCCGAGGTAGCTGTCGATGGCCAGCGGGTCGCCGCTGCGGGCGTGCGCGCGGGCGAGGGTGCCGCCGCAGGCGGTCGCGAACTCGACGAGCCGCGGCCCGATCAGCTCGATGCTCGGGATGATCTTCATGTCCCTGAACTGCCGCACGTAATAGTCGTTGCCGTGCAGCGAGCCCCAGCCGACGAACATGTCGGTCGCGCTTTGCAGCAACCGCTTGCCCGTGATCACCCGCTCGCCGTGGGCGGAGCAGGCGCTCGGCGCCGTAAAGGCCTCGTAGACCGCCGGACCGGCCTGCTTGAGCTGCAAGAACAGCGGGTCGGCGCCCGTGCGGCCCTCGAGCAGGACCAGGTACACCCGCATGCCGACGCTGCCGACCCCCACGACCTGGCGGACGACGTCGGTCAGCGTGAACCGGTCGAACAGGCTGCGCCGGTCGGGCTGTAGCGTGAGCCGGTACCCGGCGAGCAGCTCATCGACGATGTCGGCCTGCTCGTCGTCGCCGATCGCCACCCGGACCGGCGGGTCCTCGGTGATCCGCGGCCGTCCGTCGACCATCGCGGTGAGCTTGGTGAACGCCCGCCGGCTGCCCCGCCGATGGCGCTTGCGCTCGATGTAGACCGACACCTGGTCGCGGTCGGCCGGCTCGAAGTACCCGATCAGGCTGTCGACCCAGGTGGCGTCGTACCAGATGTCGAGCTCGGGCACGTCGCGGTAGCGGCGCATGCGCCGCCGGTAGGCCTCGACGCCGGCGGTGACCGCCGCGTCGGCCGTCGACCCGCCGGCCCCGATCTGCCGCGCCGCCACGACGAGGCTGGCGGCGAAGCGCTTGACGTCCCACTCGAAGGGGCCGGGCAGGGTCTCGTCGAAGTCGCGCAGGTCGAACGCGAGGTTGCGTTCCGGCGTGGCCCACAGGCCGAAGTTCAGCACGTGCGCGTCGCCGCCGAGTTGCACCGTCAGCCCGCTGTCCGGCTGGGACGCGAGGTCGGCGGCCATCACCGCGGCGGCGCCGCGGAAGTAGTTCCACGGCGAGACCGCCATCCGGTAGTGCCGCAGCGGGACGAGCTCGGGCACCCGGATCTCGTTCTGCGCCAGGATCGTCCGCAGCGCGTCGTGCCCGCGCCGCTTCTCGTCCCAGTCGCCGAGCCCGCGCCGGCGCACCTGCTTGCGCGCGGCCCGGCCGAGCGCGCGCCGCTCGTCGCCGGTCGCCGGCAGGTCGCGCGACGCGTCCGGCAGCCGAGCGGGGCCGGGCGACCCAGACGCGCTCATAGACTCCGCATTGTGGCCGACATCTTACAGTCTGTCAACTGATGACTACCGAAAGCGACCGGCCGTCGGCGCCCGCGGAGGTCACGGCGGCGCCGCGGCAGTCAGCCGCACCCGTTAAGAAAAATCAAGAGCGTTATCCCGAACGGAGGCCAGGTTTCCGTCCCGCCTCAGCCGTTGACCGCTCGTGCGTGCGGGTCACGAGGTGGCCGACGCGCTCGCGGCCGGCGTGCTCGTCGTGGGGTCCGCCGTCGGGGTGGTCTGGGTCGGCGTCGGTGTCGCCGTGGTCGGCGTCGCCGTCGGGGTGGTCTGGGTCGGCGTGGGGGTCGCGGTGGTCGGCGTCGGCGTGGGCGTCGCCGTGGTGGCGGTCGCGGTCGGCGTCGGGGTGGCCGAGGCCGTCGCCTTCGCGGTCGTCTTGGTCGCGCTGGGCGACGCGCTCGCCTTGGCGGACGCCGACGTCGTGGCGTGCGCCGGCGCGGTGGTCGCCTGGACCGGGACCTGGCACGTCACCGAGTAAGCGGCCGCGCTGGACGCCGCGGCGACCGGGCTGGTGACGACGAGGACCGCGTCACCGCTCGCGGGCAGGGCCGACGGGGTGATCGTCATCGGCGCCGCCGCCTTGGTGCCCGGCGCCGTGAAGGTCAGCGTGCTCGTGGCGGAGTCCTGCCCGTCCGCCAGCGCCCAGTAGTAGCTGACCTTCGCCGCCTTCTTGCTCGTGATCGAGCCGCTGGCGGTCAGGCTGGGCGCCGCGCCCGCGCACGAGGACACCGTCGCCGCCGCCGGCGACACCGACGCGGCCGCGGTGACCTCGCTGTTGGCCGAGGAGCACAGGAGCTTGTACGTGGCCTTGTTGGATGCCTTGGCCGCCGGGCTCAGCATCTTGAGCTGTACCCACCCGCTGACCGCCTTCGTGCCGGTGATGGACCCGCCGGTGACCGCGATGGTCCCGGCCGAGATGAAGGTCAGCGACTGCTTCGGGCCCGCCTTCCCCGACGAGTACACCCACTGGTACGACACCGTCCCCTGCGCGTTGGCGGTGATCGTTCCTGCGTACTTGAAGTAGGTCCAGGTGGTGCACGTGGACGCCACCACCGGCGGCGTCACCGTGGCCTGGGACGTGAAGGCCAGCGTGGACGAGCTGCTGAGCTGGACGTTGTCCGACCCCTTCAACAGCACGACCGCGCCCGCCCCCAGCAGCACGATCATCGCGACGGCAGCCGCGGAAACGAAGGCAAGCACCTTGCGCCGGGCGCGCTTGGTCGCCGTTGCCGAGCCGCCGCCACCGCTGCCGACCAGCGGGAGCAGCTCGGCGGCGCGCTCCGCGAGTTCGCGGCGGCCCTGGTCTTCCCAGTCCGGCCCGTAAGCCGTCAACGCGCGCTCGTCCAGCTCGCGCAGGAACGACCGCGCGGTCCGCGGCCGGTCCGGCGGGTTCTTGGCCAGGCCCCAGGCGACGATGTCCCGCAGCGGCGGATCGACCTGGTCAAGCGCCACCGGCACGGACTCGTGCTGGTGGCGCAGTTGGCCGGGCCGCCCGGAGTAGGGCGGCTTACCGGTCAGGCTCTCGAAGAAGACGGCGGTCGCGGCGTAGATGTCGGACGCGGGAACGTTCGGTGCCCCGTGCCACAGTTCCGGCGCCATGTACGCCGGCGTCCCCGCGGCGGGCATCTGCCTGTCCGACCGCACGGCCACGCCGAAGTCGGTCAGCGTGCCCCAGCCCCTGGCGTCGATCAGCACGTTCTCCGGCTTGAGGTCGCGGTGGGCGATGCGCCGCGAGTGCGCGGCGGCCAGCCCGAGCAGCGAGTCCTTCAGCGCCACGAGCGCGGCCACGGGGCCGAGCGGCCCGCGCCGGACGATCATCTCGCGCAGCGAGACGCCGTCGACTATCTCCATCACGATGGCGGCGCCCTCGCCCGGCTGCTCCACGTAGCCGAACACCCGCACCATGTGCGCGGCGTCAAACGACCGCAGCGGCTCGACCGAGGCACGGATCTCGGCCAGGAACTCCTCGTCGCGGACCAGGCTGGCGTCGAAGTACTTGATCGCCACCCGCTGGCCGGTCGCGTCGTTGACCGCCGCCACCACGCGGCCGCTAACGCCATGGCCGAGCAGCCGTTCCTCGGTGTAGCCAGGAACGGTCCACTCGGCGTAGCTGGGTACTGTCCACGCAGTCATGGGAACTCCTCGCTGAACCAGGCCGGCGAGGTAAATTGTAAGTAATGTTGGCAAATTGCCTGCCAGGGGTTACTCACCCGTTATGAGGCGTAATAACTGTGACGAGCCGGCCGGCCCTGGCGTTGGGTTTACGTAGCGTGCTCAGCCAAGCAGGAGGTCTTCCAGCGTCAGGCCCTCGACGTCGCCCCGCGACGGGAGGCCGCCGCGGTCGACGATGTCTTTCAGCGTCAGGTCGCCCTGGGCCGCCGCCTGCGGCCTGGCCTCGTCGAAGTCGTCCCGCAGCGCCTTGGCCAGCCGCGCCTGCTGCTGGGTGGTGAAGTCGGGTGACTCCCACAGCAACGTGATCGCCTGGTCGGCCAGCGACCGGTACTCCTTCGCCTTGCCCCTGGCCTGGGCCCTGCGCGCGGCCTTGATGGCCTTGTCGATGTCGGGGGTTTGCCAGTCCGGCCGTTCCTGGCAGGCATCGACCCGCAGGACGAGGTAGTCGTGGCCGGCCAGGGCCTGCCCGTCCCTGGTGAGCTGGCCGTGCTCGTTGAGTTCCAGGCGCTCGGCGGGCAGTTCCTTGTCCCCGGCCCTGACCACGGCCAGCGAGCCCGGCTGAACCGGGGTCGGGGTGTTCGGCGCGAGCGTGTCGTGCACCTCGAGCACGGCCGTGCGCGCGTTGGCCTTGACGAACTTGTCGATCCCGTGCGCGACCTTGTCCGCCACGGACACGGCGGTGGACACCCCGGGCGGCGTGATCAGCGACGCGAACTCGGAGACGACGTCGACGGCGGCGAGCAGGTTGTTCCTGCCGATGATCTGGTACAGGCTCGCCTGGATCTCGACCGCCTGGCCCTGATAGGGCAGCCAGTCCGTGAGCGGGTAGTTCGCGAGCGCGGCGTGCCCGCCCGTCACCTCCGGCCGGATGAGCCTGGCCAGCGTCTTGGGCTTTTTCTCCCCGCTGAAGAGCATCGTCACCGAGGCCTGAACCGCGGGGATGCGGTCACCGCCCCACGAGCGCTGGCGGGCGAGGAACAACTGGCTAACGGACAGCCGAAGGTACGAGTCGCCCGGGGTCATGACGACCGGGGCCGGGGCGGGGAAGTCCTTGCGCCGCAACGGGGCCGACTTCGCGAAGACCGGGGCCCACAGGCGGCTGATGTTCACGCTCATCGGTACGGCCTTTCGCTGGGGGATGTTCCCGGACACGCCGTTGGCGGTGCTCCTGGTCACGCGCCGATGTTCCGGTACAGGTCGGCGGCGATCCGGCGCGCCAGGTCGTGGTTGGCCTGCCTGGTCGCCGGGGTGACCCGGCCGCCGCGCTCGCCGGCCTCGCCGCAGTCGGGCAGGGCCCGGAGCAGCCGGGCGGCGAGCCGGGCGGCCCGGTCGCGCAGTTCGGTGTCGCGGAGTTCGGTGTCGCGGAGTTCGGTGTCCCGGAGTTCGGTGTCGCTGAGTTCGGCCGCGATCCGCTGCCAGGCCGCCACGCCGGCGGACGCGCAGAACCGGGCGGCGCTGAGGCCGTGCTCGGTCCGCGGCGGTCCGTCGCCGAGCAGGGCGTCCCGCCAGACCTCGATTCGCTTGTCGGGCAGGAAGGCGTTCGCGGCCTCCGTGCCCAGCGACTTCAGCTCCCGGCCGGAGGGGCCGGTCAGGCCGAGGATCGCCCCGGCCACGGCGGGCGCGGCGTTCATGAGCCGCCCGAGCCGCTTGTCTCGCGTGGCCGGCGTCGGGGGGAAGCCGGGATCGTAGCCGGGCAGTCCGGCCTGGCGGGCCACCTCGTTGGCGACCGCGACCCGGACCAGCGGCGGCGGGTACAGGGACACGCCTTCCGGCACGTGACCGAGGTCCGCCCGCATCTCAAGCTCGGCGATCGCCCAGATCGCGGCGGGGCCGGTGAGCAGCACCGCGAACGCGTCCGCGAACACCTCGCGGGCCCACGTGCCCCACCGGTCGGCCAGTTCGTCGCCTTCCTCGCCGGCGCCGTCCGCGTCGCCGGCCTCGTTTCCGGCGTCGGCGTCGCAGGGGTCGAGCGCGGCCGCCTCGACCCGCGCCGCGGTGGCCGCCGTTAGCCGCGCCTCGGCCTGGAAGAGGTGCCCGGCCTCGTGGGCGGCGACGATCAGCCACCACGGGCGGCGGGTGCACGCCGGCGGCAGCGCGATGACCGGGATGGGCAGCAGGTCGATGTGCCGCCTGAGCAGTTCGTCGCCGTCTCCCGGCTTGATGCCACGCGGCGCGCTGTCGCACGGCATCGCCGACGCGGTGAACCGGGCTTCCAGGTAGGGGATCGGCGCGGCGGGCGGCCCGCCTTCCGCGAGCCGCGTCCAGGCGGTCTTCCAGCAGCTCCAGATGACCTCGTCCGCCGCGCGGACCGTGCGCACCGCCGGGTCCGCTGGCGCGCCGCCGAGCAGATCGAGCTTGTCGGCGTACCATCGCCACAGCCGCCGCACGTGCAACGCGAGTTCGTCCGCCTTCCTGCCGACCTCATACGCGGCGCCCGTCCCGGCCGCCCGGTCGAATTCTGCCCTCGCCCACGCGTCGATGTCCGCGGTCAGGGCACCGAGCACGCCGGCCAGCCGGGCGAGCTGCGTGCGGTGCGCGTCCACCGCCGGGTCATCGTCCCAGCGGTCTCGCCAGGCCGCTATCTCCTCGCGCAGGACGTCGATTTCTGCCAGGCTCTCGGCCTTCCTGAGGCCAGCCCGGGTCATCCGGCGTCCCCGCGCTCGGCGCGGGCGGGGGGAACCATGATCAGTCGAACCGCTGCGCGTTCAGGAACAGGATGACGTCGTCGAGCAAGGGCCGGGCGACGTGCGGGGCGATGAGGCGGCGCAGCGCGGCCAGCAGCCGCCGCGGGTCTTCGCCCCGGCGGGTGCGGGCGTAGGCCCTGACGTCTCCGAAGACCTGACCGGCGAGGTCGGCCGGGTGCAGGGACAGCGTGAGGCCCCTGGTGCGGGTGCTGGCGTAGGACCTGACGGCCCGGGAGATCTGGCCGGCGAGGTCGGCCGGGAGGACGGGCAGCAGGAGGACCGCGGGGGTGCCGTCCCTGATGAGCTCGGCGGCAAGGGCCAGCTTCTCGGCGAGGTCGTCGGTCGGGGAAAGCGTCCGCGCGTCGTCGGCGGGCTCGGCCTGCAGGATGACGAGCTCAGCGGACTCATCGGCCAGTTGCCGCGCGACCAGCAGCCGACCGTCCACGTCCATGGCCGGGCCGCCCGCGGTGCTGATCGCGCGCCCGATGACGTGCAGGACCCACCCCTCCGCGGCCGAGTACCCCGCGCCGAGGTCGCGCTGCCACGCCGGCGGCGCGGCCAGCGACACGTGCTTCTGCGCGCTGGCCTGGTGCACCTGCTGGCTTTCCACGATCCTGGTCCACGCGACCCGGCCGATCGAGGCGGTGCCGAGGCCGGCCACCAGGACGCGCTCCCATGCCTGGTCGGCGCCGTCGGCCGGCATCCTGATCGTGCCGGGGACGTTGCCCGGGCCGCGGCTCCACCAGGAGTCCCCG
>Ga0335075_10007085_pt1 | contig 17288 bp, 21 predicted proteins | sample Lox_Sample_24_FD_206723 | JGI IMG/M metagenome (GOLD analysis project Ga0335075, IMG submission 206723) | Soil microbial communities from Loxahatchee National Wildlife Refuge, Florida, United States - Lox_Sample_2.4 | ecosystem: Environmental > Terrestrial > Soil > Wetlands | place: USA...
TTGCAAGGTCCAGACCGATGATGCTAACTTTTTCCATGGATGCCCTCTTCATTCGTGGGATGCGCAAACATCGCCACCTTGGCACATCGCGATGCCGTCAGGAGGGGGCATCCACTCCATCAATCAGCCTGACCGGCTTCGACATATAGCGGGCATTGGGCGAAGGGCGGGAATGGACAGCAAAGCGGGGGTATTACAAAGGCAGGGCTGTTCAGTTCTCTGAGATACCGACCATTCTGAGGATCAAGGCGACACCTTGACAAAACCAAGGCGGGAGCGCACAGTTCTCCTCGCGCTGAGTGCCGAGTCAGAAGTATCAATTGGGACATGATTCAATCCAGGTGGGACTGGGGCGCGCTGCTTCGCGGGCGCTTTTGAGACAGGCTCTGAATTCCATCCTCTTGACTAGACGGACTTGACATCCGGATTGTGGCCGACTTCACCGGGGTGGTTCGCATGAAGATCCGCGACTTTTACGCCCTGGCACCAGAAGTCGGTCCAGCGATGCTGGAGCTTCACGAGAAAGCAGCCGACACATGCGAGGCGCGCTTCAAAGACCCTCGCATGCAGGCCATGATTCGCGAGTACCTCTCCGATATCGAGTTCCCGGAGGGGGCCCGCGTGCTTGAAATCGGCTGCGGCGTCGGCGCCGTAACGTGCACGCTCGCGCAATGGCCGAAGGTCGCGCACGCGACGGGCATCGACAGATCCAAGATCTTCATCGCGCGCGCCCACAAGCTGGCGCAAGGCGTCCGGAATGTCTCCTTCGAGGAAGGAGACGGCCGCCACACCCGGTTCGCTGCAGAAACGTTCGACATTGTCGTCCTGCACACGGTCATTTGTCACGTCCTGGAGCCTGAACAGGTGATCGCCGAGGCCTTTCGCGTCATGCGACCGGGCGGCTGGCTGGCGGTTTTCGATGCTGACGATGCGACCGTCGCCACGGGAAACTGCGACCCGCTGCAGGCATGTATCGACGTGTTGCCCGTCCAGAATCCTGGCCTGACGCGTCGACTGCCTTCGATGCTCGAGGACTGCGGGTTCAAAGCCTTGCCCATGCGTGGCCATGGCTATGTCGAAGCTGCGGAAGGCGGCTTGATGCTTACGTGGATCGATCGGGGGGCCGACGCGCTGGTCAGGAACGGCCGCATCGGCAACGAACTCTCCGAGGCGCTGCGGGGGGAAGCGAAACGACGAAGCGCGTCCAGGTCCTGGTTCGGACAGATTTCCTTTTTCAGTGCGCTTGGCCGCAAGCCCGCATAGGCGGGACCGGACGAGCGAAAGGCCATCGATCGTCAATCACTCAACAAGGGAGCTTGCAATGAAGATCATGTCTCCAACTGTCGGCGAGCGTGTGGAAGAGAAAGACAACAGGGGGCGCGCCGTAAAGGAGGAGGAAGACGACAAGGGGCATGCGGTAACGAAGTTCATGTCGGCGGCGAAGAAGTTCGTCACTGTGGCCGTCGGCGAGGGAGAGGGGGAACACGACGATTATGTTTTCCGGCATTAGGCCGTTTTGCCTCGACGTGAACCGACACACGATCGCCAAGGGATGGAATCGGGCGGAGTGGCGTCTGCGATCGGCTCGTGCGCTCGCCGGGTTTCGCGTGTGACCGACACAAAAGAGAAATAAATCTCCCACGGCGGCGGACCTTGTGCGCGTCGCGAAATTGTCCGCCCTGGTCAATCCGGTCGATGCACCATTGAGCAGGCCATTGATGGCAGTTGGAGTGCTGCTGCGGCGCAGCAGTGGATTTATCGCGACAGAGGGTACCGCAAGTTCGGCTCAATTCGACTGTTGCGGGGTGGGTTCCGGGACGTCTTGCAAATCATGTCGACGTCGAGACGCGCGCGCTCGGTGCATTGCCTGTCGAGAATCTCTGGGCCCGCGACCAGAGTGAACGAAACTATGCCCCCCAACATTTCCCGTTGCCGCGAATGTGAGTGTAGGGGCTAACCACTTCTCCTGGCAGTATGGCTGGTGAACGTAGACCTGGTCGGGAAATGCCATGGAAGCTGAATACGGGAACGTCAGTCCGGTGTTCGTGGTTGGAATAGTCCGTTCCGGAACCACGCTCATGAGCTCGATGTTGTCGGCGCACCCGGCGATCGCGATTGCGCCGGATATAAATTACATCTATGGCTGGGTTCAGCGGTACCGCCGACTCCAACTTTTGCAACCAGCTGACTTCGAGCGATTCTGGAAGGGGTTCAGCGGTGCCAAGCGCTTCGGCTACCTCGGAATCGATGCGGACGCAGTCCGTCAACGTATCGAGGCCAATCAGCGCTACAGCTTTCGTGGAGTCTATATTTCGACTCTCGAGACCTTTGCGGAGAGCTTGCGGAAGCGTCGCTGGGGCGAGAAGACACCGCACACCGCAGATCATCTGGAGACTCTGTTCAGCTGGTTTCCGGACGCGCGCGTGATATACATGCTGCGCGATCCGCGCGCCGTTGTCAGCTCGCTCCGGAAAACTCCAATGGGCGCCGAGATAAGCGTGCATGCCCATGCGCTTTCGTGGGCTGACGGAGTGGGGCGTGCCCTTGCCGCCGAGGCGGATCCACGCATCTTGCGTGTTCGCTACGAGGCTCTCGTGCATGAACCGACCGAAGTCCTCGAACACGTGTGCCGCTTTCTTGGCGAGGTGTATTCGCCCGACATGCTGCACGGCCGTCACGTGCTTCTGACGTCGACACTCAGAGGCCGGCAAGGATGGGAAAAGGAACACATAAGCGCCGCATTGCGGCCGGTCCATGAACTGTCCGTTGAAAAATGGAAGAACGAACTCGAGCCGGTTGAAGTGGATGTGATCGAGCATTTTTGCCGGTGTGCGATGCAGCAAGCAGGTTACTCGCCCGTCGGGAACCCGCTTCCCGTCGGCAGGCAAGCGCGTCTGTTTGTCGAGGCGCGTGCAGTACAACTTTCACAACGCGTCAGGCAGAGCAGCGCGGGACGAATTTGTAGACGGATCCTGCGAAATTTGAAGACAGCGGGCGTTCAAGTCAGCGCGGGGCGGTGGTTCACGAAAATCGGACGCTACCCTGAGGATACGTCGTAAGGAGGGGCCCCTTTGCACGTAACGATCCTTGGTCACGCGAGCCTGCTATTTGAAACCCGAGATGAGCGGATATTGCTCGATCCGGTCTTGCGCGTCACCAGCCTGCTCGGCAGCGTCGTGCATCAATACCCACGAGCGCTGAATATTGAAGACATGCCGACTCCAACCTTGCTTGTGATCACTCATGAACATTATGATCACTTCGATCCGGAAACTCTGGAAAGGTTGCCAAGAAATATTCCAGTCGTCATTCCGCCTGATCCAAAAATGGAGCGACTGCTAAAAAGCATCGGGTTTGCGGAGCTCCGCCCCCTGGATGCATGGGAACACACGACACATGGCTCGGTGCGATTGACGGCAACCCCATCGGAGGCGGAGGTAACGGAATTCGGCCTCCTGGTGGAGACCGGGGATGCGCAATTCTGGCATATGTCGGACGCAGAACCGCCTCCGGGCGCCTCAGGCAAAATACTAGCCGATCTCGGGGCGTTGGATGTCGTGTCGGTGAAGTATCAGCCGCCGGATCCACTGCTGAATTTCTTGCACAATCTGGGATCCAGCTTCGACCGCAAGTCGGTCGCCCGGTGGTTGGAACAGGCATGCGCCTGCCGCCCGAAGCTCGCATTTCCCTATGCGTCCGGCCTTTGCCTGAGGCAAGAGCACGCGTGGTTGAACCGATACGCGTACCCGTTCTCTCCTGAATATGTTTCCGCGGTGCTCGACGAGCGACTCGTCGGTGTCGGTAAGTCTGCGGTCGTCAGACCGGGAGACATCATTTCGATCGAGAGCCATCAGGTCCGCATCGAGAGACAAGCGAGCGCATTCGTGCGGCAGTGCGACGAGGAGACATCGATTGAATGGGAGCCGGTCGAGGGGGAAGGTCTGCGAAAAATCGCTCGACCTGCGGACAGGCAGACCTTCAAGGATGAATTGACGAAGGTCCTGGCGGGGGGAGAATTCTCCGCCTGGCTGCAAGCCCATCCGAAGCTGTTGAAGCCGTTTCAGGAATGGCGCGTCCTATGCCAGTTCGCAGTGCATCTGGACGAATCGGAACGGATGCATTTCCAGGCGGATTTCACCGGCAGTCGTCCGGAAGTGCGACTAGGCAAGAATGCCGCAGCGAACTACTTCCTGCACCTCGGCGGAGACGCGGCGGCGAGACTGCTTTCCGGTCAAGCGTTGTCCGCCGAGGTGATGTACCAGGGAAACGTGCGGATCTTCGAGCGTATTGTTTCGGTCAGAGACGGGCGGGTAGACGCGCCGGAGGTCAAACATATGCATGGAACATTTCCGGATCCGTTCCTTTGCTTTGCGAACGCGCGCGCCAAACTGGCGCGCCGGTAGGAGAGCAACCGGATGTCATGCGCGCCCCTCGAGTTCCGTGACTCCAGGCGCTGCGCCGACCGCTCGAGGGAAGCGCGCGGAACGCAAACCTTGTGCGAAGGGGTCCAGCGCGCCGAGAATCCGCACGCGCACGGCGTCGTGGACATGATCGTGATGATCGTGGCGCGTGCCAACAAGTTGGAGACGGCCGGCCGCATCATCGGCCCACCGCCTCCCCCGCTGCCGCCTGCGCTGGCGGCCCTGGCGCCGGAGCACGACGATCTTGCCGCCGCCTAATTCGGCCCCGGCCGAGCTGCCCCCGCTGGCCGCCGCAGGCGACCTGGGCGCCATTCTGGAGCGGCTGCAGGCGCTCTCCCCGAAACCGTTCCACTTCAGCCTCGGGCGGGTGCAGCGTCTGCTGGCGGCGCTCGGCCACCCGGAGCGTCGCGCGCCGCCGGTGGTGCACGTGGCCGGCACCAACGGCAAGGGCTCCACCTGCGCCTTCCTGCGCGCCATCGGCGAGGCTGCGGGCTTTTCGGTGCATGTCACCACCTCGCCCCACCTGATCCACGTGCGCGAGCGGTTCCGCCTCGCCGGCCGGCTGGTTGACGACGCCGTGCTGGCCGCCACGCTGGCGGAGATCGAGGCGGTGAACGCCGGCGCCCCCATCACCGCGCTCGAGGCGCTAGCGGCCTGCGCCTATCTGCTGTTCTCCCGCGCGCCGGCGGACCTGTGTGTGGTGGAAGTGGGCCGGGGCGGCCGGCTCGATGCCACGAACGTCGTCGAGGCACCGGCGTGCGCCGTCATCACCAGCCTGTCGCTGGATCACCAGGAGTTTCTCGGCGACACGCTGGAGCGCATCGCCTGGGAGAAGGCGGGCGTCATGAAGCCCGGCCGCCCGTGCGTCACCGGCGCCCACCCGCCCGGCGCCGCGGCGGTGCTGGAACGCCGCGCGGCGCAGGCGGGGGCGCGGCTGCTGGTGCACGGCCGCGACTGGCGCATCGCCCCGCACGGGCGCGGCCTGCGCTACCAGGACGCGGCCGGCACGCTCGACCTGCCGCCGCCGGCCTTGCTTGGCGCGCACCAGGTGGACAACGCGGGCCTCGCCGTCGCGGCGCTGCGCGCCTCCGGGCTCGGCGTGCCGGATGCCGGGTGGCAGGGGCTCTCTCGCGCCGAGTGGCCCGCGCGGTTGCAACGCCTCGAGGGCCGACTCGCGCGACGGTTGCCGCCGGACTTCGAGCTCTGGCTCGACGGCGGACACAACCCGGGCGCCGGCGCCGCGCTCGCGCGCCAGCTCGAGGCCTGGTCCGACCGTCCCGTCTACCTCGTCATTGGCATGAAGCAGACCCGGTACGCGGCCAGCTTCCTGACACCCCTGCTGGCGGGCGCGGTCGGTCTGTGGGCGGTGGCGGAGCCGGCACAGCACCTCGCCCTGGCGGTGGACGCCATCATCGCCGCGTCGGGTGCGCGCGCCCGGGCGGGGCCCGACATCGCGGGGGCGCTCGCGCAGGTCGCGCGGCTCGCGCCGGGCCGGGTGCTGGTGTGCGGCAGTCTTTACCTTGCCAGCGAGGTTTTGAAGATGGACGGACGCGAACCGCGCTAGGCTGGCCGATCGCATGATGGCGCCGTCAACGTGCCGGCGCGAAAGGGACAACAGTACGGTAGCAAAGGGGCGGATTTGTCCCAGTCGCCAAACCGTCCGGCTAAGCCCGCTTCTTGCGCCAAGCGGCCACTCGCCGATTTGGGTTTTGACCCTAGGCCATCAGTAGGGCTCCTGGCCCCCGCGTCAGCCGATCAACGACGCGATTTCGATCACCTTGCCGCTCGCGCCGCGCACAGGGACCCAGGAGCCGCTTTGAGCATCTGGCCGGCGTCGGGGGCCTGATAGGAGCCGAGGCCCGCCACGGGTCGCCTCTGACCAGCCTCGGGGCCGTTTCAACGTGGCTCGACGACGCTAATCTCGAGCAGGCGGCGCACGGAAGCGCGCGCCGAAACCGAACGCGCGGCGGAACGCACGCGGTGGGCGCGCTAGCCGATCAGAGCTGCCGAATCGAACCGCCACGGCGGTTTTGTAAAGGCCCACGTGACGGGTTTCGTAACGGCCGCCAGGGGCTTGTAAGTGATCGGCCGGACGTCGCTTCCTCGCTTTCGGACGCGATAGCGGCGCATCCTTTCGGCCGGGTCATTGGGCGCTCGACGATGCAGGGGCGGCCCATCCGATCGCACTCCCTCGCCAACTAGACGCTGTCTAGACCGCCTCCTCACCGCCCGCCAACCCGGCGCGCCGGGCGCACTATTTCGAGCGCCGAATTTGCGCGCTATCGTACCGCATGGAACGACGGCTCAAGGTGCGTTGTGCGCGGTGCGACAAGGGATTCCGGGCGCGACGCTCCAGCGCGAAGTATTGCTCGAACGCCTGCAGGCAGCTGGCCTATCTCAATCGCCATCATCCGCCCGGCGCCGGGGGGCCGCTGACTTTGGCCGATCTCGACCAGTTGCTCTGGCGGCCAATCCCGCCCAACCCCGACTAAAACCGCGCGACCTTGGCCTAGCCCCGCGCCACCTCCGTTAACGTAAAACGGCAATCGCTAATTCGCGGCCGCTAAAACGAAAGGGGCCCGCGCCGTCAGCCTGAGGGGGGTCTGTCTTTTCGACCCGCCCCCCCGGCGTCTTTGTACGGCCGCGGAATAGCCGGACGGCGGAGGGGCCCCGGCCGACGGCGCCCCCGGTGGGGCGGCGGCCCGCGTGGCCCCCTGGTTTCTCGCCGGCTTGCGAGTGGCGTCGGAAAGCAACCGATTGGCCTCAAATAGCAAGATGCAGTGCCATGTCTGTGCCATTTCAGTGCCACGAGAGGCAATGTCGCTCTTTGGATGAATGCTAAAAGGAAAACGAAACTTTGGAGCAGATGTTGATTATCGCCGGCGGCGTCGCCCTTGGCGGCCTCGCGGTGATTTATCGCAAGCCGATCGCCGTAGGGTTTCTCGGTCTGATCGGCCTCGCCGTTCTCTTGGTCCTCGGGTTGTGGGTCGCCAATGACTTCACCAAGCCGGTCATCCAACTCCTGATCCGTCTCGGTTGGGCTGACGCTCGTGCTTGCGAGGATGAGATTTGGTGGATGATCGCCCTGTTAACGTCAGCGTCCGTCTTTTGCCGCGCCTTGGAGCTGATTGGGGAGCGCCAACTCCCCGGCGGCCTTGGGCGCATGCAAAGGCTGCGCAAGGCGCGTTCCGTCGCCAAGGGAACTGCCGCGCGTTTCGCGCATCTGGCGGGCGACCCTTTGGAGAATTATGATTTCGCGCAATCCTGTCTCGCCCAGCTTTTGCAGTATCGCTCGACCTTGCCCCCTGACGAGGCCGCCTACGCGGTGCTCGCTCCAGTCGTTGAGCAGGGGAAGGCGCTCGTCGCCGCCTGTGAGCGGGCCCAACGCATCGAGCGGATCGCCGAGTTGCAGGAGAGCATTGCTTCTTCCGAAAACATCGCGGCGATTGTCGCCTCAGGCGACATCCCTGATTGGTGGAGCAAGGATTTTGCCGCCCGGATGACTGACCCCGCAGAGCGCGCCCGGTCCGCTAAGTATGTCGAGGAAATGAAAGCTGACCTCATCGCCGCGAAGACCGGGCCGCTGACTTGGTATGTCTCTGAGGAGGCGTATGTAGCGCGCCAGCTCGCGGCGGGCGCGCGGCCGCCGTTAGAGCGGCAGGGCCCGCGCGGCTTGGGGTTGTCGGTGGCGAAGGTAGCGGCGGCGGAGGCTTACCTAGACGGTTTTGCGCGGCCAGAGCCTGAACTGCCGAATGATGATGGTCGGGACGGGAGTCGCTGGTCGGCCGCCTTTGCGCAGCGTATGGCCATCGCTGCGAACCGGGCCGTAACGCGATGAAGCGGCCCAAGAGAGGCGGCCCTCGGATCGAGGAGCGCCCCCTAACCAACGAGGCCAGGAAGCCCTGGCTCAAGCTCGGCATGTCGCGGCGGACATGGTATCGCCGCCAAGCCGAACAGCGTCGGGGCCGGGAGTAATCCCCGGCCTTTGTCGTTTTACCTTGGCGCTCAGCGGTCAGCGAAATGACACTTTCTCCGTCACCCGTAGCGCGCCCCCTCGATGAGGGTGGTCTCGCGTCGTTCGTAGGCGCTGAGCGGGCGAATCCACGGAACATGCGCCGTAAACCGCTCGGTTTCGGCCGTCGTCAGCTCGCTGCCGGCGACGGCTGAGTAGGGCGCGCCGAGGCGCCGCGCACGGTTGAATCCGAAACGCGTTTCGTATTGCCCTCCGGTGAGCTCCGCGTTGGGCTCGGCGTTGGGCTCGCCGTCTCACCCTTCACCCGCCATCGGCCGTCGCCGTCCCTCTCGATCGCGCCCCGCTTGGCGAGTCGTCGCAGGCCGTCGGCGGCGGTCGACCGGCTCATGGCGGCGGCCTTCGCCAGCGCATTGGCGCTCGCGCCCGGGTTCGCCTGCATCGCGGCAAGGAGCTTGCGCTCGCCGGCCTGCGCTTTGGCGAGCTTGCCGCGGCGGGCCTGAACCCCGCTGGGCGGCGCGTCCCCAACCATTGGGGATCTGCCGATCGACGCTGAGGCGGCGGCCGGATGAGGATCATGGCCGTTGGACTTGGAGAGTTCCCGAGCGGTACTCTCGCCATCGCCGCGTCCGTTCGGCTTCGCAGGCTCCGGCGCGAGCCATCGAGCGACCAGCTCGAGGACGGGCTGAGGCCAGGCGAGCACGGCGGTGAGCGCGTCGCGCAGCGCGGCCAGCTCGGCTCGGGTCATCGTCATGGCCTCCTTTCAATGCGCCGCGAGCAGGCCGGCGGGAACCGCGACCGGGCGAGCCGCGCCGAGGACATTCAGGAGGACGAGCTCGCGCTCCCGCGCTGACATCCCGACATAGACGCCGGTGAGGCCGTAAAATGGGCCGCCGGCGATCTCCACCGTCGCGCCAGGCGTGAAGGCGCGCCGCGACAGCGACGGAGAACGAGCGCCCAGCCGAATCACGCCGTCAGGATCGCTGCGCTCGAGCAAGGCGGCGATCTCGGCGTCGGGGCAGCGGGCGGGCGCGGCCCCGAATTTCACGACCGAAAGGACGCCCATCGTCCGCTCCAAAATCCGCCAACGGTCGACGACGCGGACGAAGAAATACGAACCGAACAGCGGCGTGGTGCGCCATCGAGCGCCGTTCTTCACCCGGATGCGCGGGATGAACGTTTCGAAGCCGGCGAGCGCGACGCCCTCGGCGGCGAGGCGTTCATGGTTCGGCGCGCTACGGATGACGGCCCAATATGGCATCGGCGCAGAGAATCATCGCCGCGCGGGCCTCCGGTCAAGGCCAGGCGTTCGCGGCCGTCGAGCTGGCCGGTCCGGCGCCTTGCGGGCGGATACGGATTGTTGATTTCCGATGAAATCGGGCGGGATGCCGCGTTATTCTCGCGCTTACTTGTGGGCGAATCGTACATCTGCGCATTTAGAGGCTTGCGCGCGACGATGCGTGCATTCAACTGAGCGCGCGCCGCAGCTCGATGGATCGAGCGCTCTGGTTTCGATGTAGGTCTTCGTCTTCAGCAAGCGAATCCCTACAGCCGGATAGGTTGCGGGTTCAACTCCCGCCGGCGCCCCAAAGCCGATTTGAGTCGCCAAAATTTTTCCCGCCAGGAGGAATGGCGCTCGCCCCCCCCTCGCGCCCGCACATTTGACCGCTGAGCCGCCCCGCGCGAGCCTGGGGGCTTCCGCCGCCGGCGACGGCTTTCGGCCGCCTGCGAGCCCCGCTGCCCCGGCGCGCGGCAACCTTGAGGGAGGCGCCATGACGGACAATCCCGAGCGCGAGGAGGACACCTATGCGCGCGCCGTCGCCGAGCGCGATGCGGCGATCGCCGAGCGGGATTTCATCCTGGGATGCGTGCAGGATATCGGCGCGGCGCTGGGCAAGGGCTCGCCGTTCCGCCTTCATCTGACCGCCGACGGCGGCGCCGAGGTCCGCGCGCTCTACGATTCGCGCGCTGACGCCGTGGCCGCCGTAATCCAGCTCGGCGGCTTGCGGGCGATGGTCGCCCTGGCCAGCGGCGCAGAGGTGCGCCACGCCGTTAATTGACGCGAGACCGCAGTTTTGCCCGGCCGCCTTTAGCCTACGGCTTGGATATCCTCGGTCGTCGCCTCAAGTATCTTTGCTTTTTGAACTGGCGTGATTTGACCCAGTTTTTCTAGCTCTTCGCAGCAGTACAAATTCAGGGCCTCAAGACCTTCTCCCGACATAGACAGCAATCCTCGATGCACATGAAATCTGCCTGATGCGAGATAGTCGCGGGCTACGTTCATTGTGACATACAGGGCCACGACGCGCGGCGGCTTTCCTTCGTGTATTTCCCGTTTGGCCTGATCGACCCCACGGAAAACATCTTCCCTCACTTGGCGCGCGACTAAATCGGCTCCTAAGCTCGCTCCGACCAAATGCTGAGGACTTTTGCTAAGTCGGCGCGTCTCTTCGCTAAACGCCGACAGGATGAGCCTAACCTCCACAGGCGAGATCAGCTTGCGCAAAACTAACGGCAACGGCATGGCGTCCCTTTCCCAGCTGTTTGCGAGGCGCTCGCCAGCCGCAGGATCACTTCGCTGTAGCTCTCGCGTGGCCCGCGCATCGCCTTGAGGCGGGCGAGGACCGCCGGATCGAGCCAAATCATCCTTTCGCCGCGCTCGTTGGTCGCGTTCTCGTAGCCCACGCTGCCGAGCGGCAGCGTCTTGGCGATCGCGTCGAACGCGGCTTGCGATTCGGACCACGCGGCGTCAACGCTCCCACTTCGGTTAGGTCACCTTTTTGTCATGGCAGCCTCTGTGAGGTCGCGGATGTCTTTCACCGTCGTCTTTACCCTCACGTATCGCGACCACATCACCGACTGACGGGTGTTGCGCCATCGGCATCGAATCTCGACGGTTTTGGCGCCATCGGCGCTCTCAAAACCCTCAAGGCGATGAAGTGAGGCCGTCCTTTGATCGAGCGGCTTTATTACGAGGTAGACCCCTTCGGGCAATTTCCGGCCAGCCCCTCCGTAGAATGCAACCTGTTTCTCTTCGCTGGCCGTGATCAGGTCATTCGCTCTGACCACTTGCAGCAAGCGCGGAGGCGTAATTGTTACATCATCGATAATGATCGTTTCGTTGGCCACGTTGTTGATGCGAAGGTGAGTCTTGTAGTCTTTCGGAATTAAGAAGACGGAAGGGCGAAACCGAATTAACCGGTCGTACGCAAGAAAACCGACCGATGCGAGACCGCTGAGACTGCCAACGAATGTCAGTGCTTTGATCGCGTCGCGGGCGGCTTGGCTGATGGCGATGCGGATCACTCGCCGCCCTTCTCTGAAGGGCCTTGTTCAAGCAGCTCGTCGATCTGCTCGTTGGCCTGCTCGCCGAACAGCCGGACAATAACGGAGCTGAGGTCCTCGTCGCGCGGCCCGCGCATGCTTTCCAGGTTGTTGACCACGCTCTCATCGAGCCAGACGAGATATCCGCCCTGCGCGGTCCGCTCGCGCTCGTAGAGGACGTTGCCGCTCGGGAGCGTGGCGGCGATCGCCTCGAAGGCCTTGGCAGTGATGGCGATGCGGATCATGCCGCGGCCGGTTCCAGCTTCGCCAGCGCTGAGCGCAACGGATCAAGGCGCGGGGCGCGAGGAAATCTGTCCGTCTCGATGGCGCGCCGGACGGCCGCCGTCACCGCGGCGAGCTCGTCGTCGGTTAGGTCAATTGTCGGCACTAATTGCCGCCCATTGACTTGCCGGTGGAACTGAAATGAGCTTGCCGTTCTCGTCCGCCTTGAACATTGGCCCGGCCTTAGTATCGATGGGCGAGCAACTGATTATATCCACCTTCGCGCCCTTCGAATGCCACTTGAGAACCTCTGTCGACATGGCCGATCGGCATTGGCTCGGATCGTTGTAGATGTCCCAAGTTTGCATATACACGCCGCCGAGGTAACCGGCGGTCAACAAAACCCACGACATGCTTGCGCTCCTATCTCGACCCGAGCCACCGGCCGAGCGACCCGTCCCGCGCCTCAATCCGCCAAGCGCCGCCACCACGCCTAGCTGATCGGGATGCGGACCATGCGGCGCGCGGTTCACGGACCTGGTGGCGCGGGCTTAAGCCTGCCGCGCAATTTGCTGCAAGACCGCGCTCACCTCTTGGTAGATTTTCTCGCCTGAACGTAGCTGAGCGGTCTTGGTCGGGGGCAAGTCAAAGGGCTTGATCACTAGAGTGGGCTTTCGCCCACTATGGAGGAGATGCCACAGCGCTTTTTCGAGTGCATCGAGAAAGGCAAAAAGCGCTTTTGTCTCGTCGACGGTGGTTCCTTGCAGAAGCGCGTTCGCCTCACCAGTGTCAGCGACTTTCCTGTGGGCGAAAACCTTGTGGCGAACATCACGATACTTCGCTTCGTAGATTTTCCGCCTCTCTCTAATTTCGTTGCGGAGCGATCTGAAATCGGCCGCTGAGGGCTCATACGCATTACGAACGACAAGCTCGGTTTCGTCAACCGGACGGCCTTCTGCTCGTCTCCGAGCCGCCAAAGCCTCTCTGGAAAACGTAGCAATTTGCTTGGATGCGGCGCCGATCAAACGATCGAGATTGTGATCCGACTTCTGATCGAAAATCCGTCCAAGCGCTATGAAAGCCGACAGGAGCATCGCACTCTCTACTGTCAGCCAAAAGAGAGGGGTCGCGTTCATCGACTTGAGAACGTCACCGTTAGAGGCAGCGATCCCTCGCAGAGACACGTACGAAAAGAAGTATTGCTGGGCCGTCTCGTGCTCGGCCCCGAAAATCGCCAACTCGTTTTCGAACTCGTTTGGGTCGGACATAGTTCTAACGGCCCGCGACCGATGGGGCCAGTAAGAGGTGCAGCGTGGACATTACCGACTCCGAGATAACTAAGCTCAAGAAGATGGTCACCGCCGCTCAGGAGGAATTCGATATGGCGGTGACCTACCACGAGGTCTGGAAGCCCGCAGCCTACGACAAAGACCTTCATAGCAGGATGGGGCAGTCCTATGCCTCGCAAGCCTTCCTGGTCATGCGGACGGCTCTCCGAAGAGAGACGGTGCTCGCGTTGATGCGGCTTTGGGACAGGAACAAGCAGGCCGTCCGTATGTCGCTGATCGTCGCCACGATCCGCAAGAGCGCGGTCATCGACGCACTAGCAGCCGACAGGGCAAAGCGCTTCGATTGGCCTGGCGTAGTCGAGGAGATGCGTGCCGACCTTCAGGCTAAGGCGGACAAAGTGATTGAGTTGACGAATAAATATTCGGAGGGAGGCTCGCACAACGCGGTCCGTGAGGACCTCTTGCGCTTAAGGGATGAACGGCTGGCCCACCGGCAAATCGAACCAAGCATCGTCGCGGGCGCTGACAAGTTCGATGAAGCGATCGAGGAGTTCTACCAGGACAACGCAAAAATCATCCAGGAGCTGCTGAGTTTGGCAAACGCCATGGCTTACGATCCGCTAGATGCGGCTAAGGTTTACCAGCGTTATGCTGCCGAATTCTGGGTCGGTGTGCGCGGCGAAAAGACGGAAGGACACCCGCATTTCAGGTGCCGCAGGTAGTCCTCGCCCGCCAACCGCCGCCATCATGGCTCAGCCCGGCGCGCGGTTCACGGACCTGGTGGCGAAGCGGGAATAACTCAGGCGACTTGACCCTGCCCCGCGCCTAGAGGTGCCGGTTGTGACCCGCCCCCTGAGCGGTACTTTACAGATTGTATTGACGCAGCGAGCCGGTCCCGCCAAGATCGACAGGTGGAAATTGGTGTCCCGGCGACGGCTTCAAATACTGGGTAATGACCACCAACGTGAAGCAGAGCCACGTGATCAATCGGGCGAAGATCAAGGACGACTCGCGCCTGGACGCCATGACCGACGCCGACATCGCGCAGGCGATGGCGAGCGATCCCGACGCGCCGGCGCTCGACCTCGATTGGAGCAAGGCGCGGCTCGTTCCGCCGCTGGGCAAAGACATCGTCACGCTGCGGCTCGACAGCGACGTGCTCGAATGGTTCCGCCGCCCAGGGCAAGGGCTACCAGACCCGCATCAACCAAGTTTTACGCACGTTTTACGAAGCGAAGCGCCAGCGGGCCGCTGAGCGATGATCGACCTCGCCGACCTTCCGTCAGATTGGGCCGTCTGGTCCATCGACAAGCCCGTGGAGGGGTGGGAATTTCGCCGCTGGCTAGACGAGATGACGGCGACGCCTCTGCCCGCCGAGTCGCCCCCGCCCCTACCCGCCGAGTTGCCGCCGCCGATGATCCGCACGCCGGGCGAAATGGTCGAACGCCCGGCCGGCGAGCCGATCGCGGGCAAGCTCTACACCGCGAAAGAAACCGCGGCGATCCTGGGCATCACCGAGACGCAGCTGCTCGAGTTCGTCCGTCATGGCGAACTTTCCTACATCGACGTCGGCCGCGGGCGGCTCAAGCCGCGCCGAAGGTTCCAGCAAGACGACATCGACAAGTTTCTCGCCGCGCACAGGAGGACTGAGGAGTGGCCAAGACACCCGGTGCCATCAAGAAGCGGACGGGTTCACCGTTCTTCCAATACCGGCTCCGGCTCGGTGGACGAGAGTTTTACGTCTCGACTAAAACGGCGTCGCGCCGAGAGGCGGAGCGCAACAAACAACGCTTCTTCGAAGACGCCCTGAGCCAAGCCGCCGCGGCGGAGAAGGCGGCGGCGCTCGACAGTGCCATACGCACCTTCGGTGCGGCGTGCGAACTCTATTGGGACCGCGTCGGCCAGCATCACGACAAGGGCGGCCAGGGGGCGGAAAACACCGCCTGGTCGCTCGATTGGCTGAAGCGCCAACTCGGCGCCGACCGGCGGCTCGCCGACATCGATGACGGCCTGGTCTCCGCCCTGGTCGCCAGACGCCGGGGCGAAAAGCGGGTGCGCGGCGCAAAGACCACCGACGAACGGGTGTCGCCGTCGACCGTCAACCGCTCGGTGACCCAACCCCTGCGCAAGGTGCTCTCGTTCGCCAGGGACATCGGCAAGGCGCCGGTTCAAACGATCGCCTGGAAGCACCACTTGCTCAAGGAGCCGAAGGAGCGGGTGCGCGAACTGCGTGACGAGGAGCAGATCGCGCTGTTCGATGCTGGCCTGCGCGATGACTACAAGCCGATGATCGAGATCGCGCTTCTACTCGGCCTGCGCCGCGGCGAACTCATCGGGCTCAAATGGGCACATGTCGATTTCGGCGCCCGCAATATCCGGGTGCTCGGCAAGGGCGACAGCGACGAGCGGGTGCCAATGCTGGCGGCGGCGCGCGATATTTTCTGGGCCTTATGGTCCGATCCGGACCGTCACCCGGAGTTCGTGTTCACCTTCGTCGCCCAGCGCGGCGGCGTGTATGGCGGCCGGCGGATGGTCAAGGGCGAGCGCTACCCTTACACCGCGGAGGGGTGGAAATCGGCCTTTCGCCGCGCCGTCGAGAAGGCGGGAATCGTCGACTTCCGGATGCATGACAACCGCCACACGGCGGCGAGCCGCCTGCATCGCGAGATCGGCCTGGTCGGCGTGCAGGAAGTACTGCGCCACCGCCAGATCGAGACGACGCGCAAATATACGCACGTCAACGATGAGGAAAAGCGGGAGGCGCTGCAACGGGCCGCCGACAAGGCGGCGCAGCGGCAAGCTGAGATCAGGCGCGCGACAGGGGGGACAAAAAAGGGGGCAGCGGCCGACGAGCCGGCGAAAAAGCCAAGTTTATCAAATGGATAGGAGGCTTTGCTCGCTAGCCCCCCAGACTAGTGCGCTAACCGGGCTGCGCTACACTCCGACTTGACGCTCCTTATAGGGAGCGCCGGCGCGCCATGCAATGCGATGGGCGCCGCGCCGCGGGCCGCGTCAGGAGACCGGCGCGCGCGCTTGCGCGAGGATCCGTTCGGCGGCCGCGATTTCGGCCAGGGCTTCGCGCAGCGCCGCGATCTCGTCATCCGCGAGCCTGGGACGGATCGCTCCCGCGTCCGGAGCTTGCGAAGTCTCGACGGGAGGCGCCGCGGCGCTCACGGCTTCCGCGGATGACGCGACGGGCGAGGCGGCGGCGGCCGACAACGCCTGAACGCCTTGCTCCTTGAACAGCTTCTGAACGCCCTTGATGGTGTAGCCTTCATCGTAGAGCAGGCGTTTGATGAGCTTCAGCCGCTCGATGTCGTCGGGGCGGTAATAGCGGCGCCCGCCGGCTCGCTTGAGCGGCCGGATCTGGGGAAAGCGGGTCTCCCAGAAGCGCAGCACATGCTGCGGCAGATCGAGTGAATCGGCGACTTCGCGGATCGTTCGATAGGCTTCCGGACTCTTCTCCACGGCCGTGTTCGCTGGCGAGAGAATCATGGACGCCTCCTTATGCCCGGCGCCTCACTATCGGCCGATCGGCGCGCAAACGCCAGCGCGCCGTTCGCGCGCGCGGCTCGCGGAAAGCCCCTACTCCTTTTCGGACCCGTCGCGCCCGTTGATCTTGGCTTTGAGCACATTGGACGGCTTGAACACCATGACCCGGCGAGGAAGGATCGGAACCTCGACCCCGGTCTTCGGATTGCGCCCCACCCGCTCGCCCTTGGAGCGGACGACGAACGAGCCGAAGCCGCTGAGCTTCACGGTTTCGCCGCGCGCGGCCGCATCGCAGATTTCGTCCAGAACCGACTGGACCAGCTCCGCCGACTCGGTGCGCGACAGCCCGATCTTCTGATAGACAATCTCCGACAGATCGGCGCGAGTCACGGTCTTTCCGGATTCGCGGCCAAGCCTAGCGTTCGCCATATCGAGCCCCAATCCAATTTCCCCGCCGCGCGACGTCAGCCCTTGACCGCGCAGGCCCCCAAGGCGCAACGGCCCCATTGACCTATCCGCATCGAACTTTCTGGTTCCGGCCGTCCTAAGGATCGAGCCTATAATCGTCGC
>Ga0335075_10007086_pt1 | contig 17288 bp, 16 predicted proteins | sample Lox_Sample_24_FD_206723 | JGI IMG/M metagenome (GOLD analysis project Ga0335075, IMG submission 206723) | Soil microbial communities from Loxahatchee National Wildlife Refuge, Florida, United States - Lox_Sample_2.4 | ecosystem: Environmental > Terrestrial > Soil > Wetlands | place: USA...
CAAGTCGCCTCGCCCGGCGTTGGGGGCAGCGAGCAGCGCCACGCCGCCGAACCCGAGCGCGAGCCCGGCGGCCCGGGCCCTGCTCAGCCGCTCGCTGAGGAAGAACCAGGCGAGCAGCGCCCCGATAGCGGGCACGGATGCGATCAGCAGGCCGCTCGTTGAGCTGGACAGCCGGTGTTCCGCGGTGGACAGCAGCGCCCACGGCGCGATGATCTCGATGAGGGCGTAGGACAAGACCCACGGCCAGTAACGGCGCAGCAGCGCGCGTCCCTCGGGCCGCCAGGCGCCCTGCGCCAGGGCCACCGGCACCAGGATGACAGCCCCGACGGTGACCCTCGTCCAGACGAGTACGGGCACGGACACCCCGCTGTCCGCGACCTTGATCAGCAGGTACGGGATGCCCCAGATGACACCCATCGCCGCGAACAAGATCGCGCCACGCCTGCTCAACCGCCACCTGCCGTCCGCCGGAAAGTTTCCGACAAGGCCAAGGACGGCGGCGGCTGCGAATATTCCGGCTGAGAGACCGAGGCAGCAGTAAAGCCGCCGACTTCGCACGGCGTCGCCATCCCGGTTACCCTGCGGAGGTGATCCCAGCTCAGGCCGACGCCGGCGCAGGCACCGCGCCGGAAGCCGCACTGCAGGCGAGCCCGCCGCTGCGGCTGCGCTGGGGGCTTGTGGCCGGGCTGGCCGGAGGCCTGGCGCTCGCCGCGGCGTTCCCGCCTGCGGGTATCTGGCCGCTTGCCGCGGCCGGGCCCGCGCTGCTCGCGATCGCGCTGTCCGGCCGGTCGCTGCGCGCCTCGTTCACCGTCGGGCTGGTCTTCGGCATCGCCTTCTTCTTCCCGTTGCTGGCGTGGGTGCTCAACGTCGCCTGGTACGCCTGGGTCGCGCTCGCGGCCGCCTCGGCGGTCATCCTCGCGGTGCTGGCGATCGCCCAGCGCGTGCTGCTGAACCTGCCGGGCTGGCCGGTCGCGGTCGCGGGCTGGTGGGTTGCGCTCGAGGCGTTCAGGGACCGCTGGCCGTGGGGCGGCTTCCCGTGGGGCAGGCTCGCGATGAGTCAGGCCACCGCCCCCACCCGGGGCTGGGCTGCGATCGGCGGCGCCCCGCTGCTGACGTTCGCCGTGGCGCTCTTCGGCGCCACCCTCGCCTGGGCGGTCATCACCCTGTGGCCGGGGCTCCCGGCGAGCGCCGCGCCACGACGGCGGACCGCGCTCGCGGTACTGGCGATCGCCGCGACCGCGGGCTTCGCCGTGCTGCCCGCCGTGCTCCCCCTCGACCCGGTGCCGGCCGGCGCCACGACCGCCGTAGTCGCCGCCATCCAGGGCAACGTCCCGCGGTCGCGGGCAAGCCTGGCCGATCAGCTCAGCGAATACCAGACGGTCACGCAGAACCACGTGGCCGCCACGGACAAGCTGGCCCAGGAGGTCAAGGCCGGCAAGCTGCCGAAACCCGACCTCGTGATCTGGCCGGAGAACTCCACCGAGATCGACCCCACCGTCGACCCGCCGGTCTACGATCAGATCGCCATCGCGGCGGAGACCATCGGCACGCCGATCCTGGTCGGCGCAAACCTGCAGAACCCCCAGCGCAACGCCGGGCTGCTCTGGCTGCCCGGCACCGGGCCTGAGCCGCACTACTACGTCAAGCGCCAGCTCGTTCCGTTCGGCGAGTACATCCCGTTCCGGACCATCATCAGCAAGATCACGTCGCTGACCCAGCTCCAGCCGGTCAACTACACGCCCGGCCACTCCAATTACGTGTTCCGCCTCGGCCAGATCCGGCTCGGCGACGCCATCTGCTACGAGATCGGCTTCGACGGCCTCGTGCGCTCCGACGTGCAAGACGGCGCCAACCTGCTGACCATGCAGACCAACGACGCCACCTTCGAGCGCGACGGGCAGACCGGGGAGACCGGTCAGCAGCTCGCCATGGCGCGGATCCGCGCCGTGGAGCATGACCGCGCCGTGGTCGTCGCGTCCACCACCGGGTACAGCGCGATCATCGCGCCCGACGGGCACCTGATCACCAGCAGCGGCACCTGGCAGCAGGCGGAGCTCGAGGCGCGGGTGCCGCTGATCAGCTACACGACGCTGGCGGACCGGGTGGGCCCGTGGCCGGAGTACGTGATCGTGATGCTCACCGTCGCCGCCCTCGCGTACGCCGCGATTCGGCAACAGGCCGGACGGCGCAGGACAACGCCGGTAAACTGACCATCCCCTCAAGAGTCACCTCGAGAGAGGATGGACCCAGCGTGAGACGGCGCCTCCCTGCAGCGGCGCTCGCCGCCGCCGTCTGCCTGCTCGCCGCGGCGTGTCAGAGCAGCACCCATGCAGCGGTCCAGCTCAACCCCACCTCGGTCGCCGGGCAGCCGGCCGCGAAATACCTCGCGATCACGCCCGCGCCCGGCACGAGGAACGCGAACCCGGCGGACGGCATCAGTGTCATCGCGCGGAACGGCGGCAAGCTCGGCAATGTCAGCGTGCACACCAGCGGCGACGCGGTGACCGGCTCGCTGAGCGACGGCGGCAACAGCTGGCACAGCACGTGGACGCTGGGCACCGGCCAGTCCTACACGGTGACCGCCACCGGCACCGATGCGCAGGGCCACCCGGTCACCTCCACCAGCACGTTCAGCACGCTGACCCCGTCCACCGCCTTCCACACTTCGATCTACGAGGGCCAGGGCGCCACCTACGGCGTGGGCATGCCCATCATCCTGACGTTCGACCACCCGATCACCAATAAGGCCGCCGTCGAGCGGTCGCTGCAGGTCACGACCTCCAAGCCCGTCATCGGCGCGTGGTACTGGGACGGCAGCCAGCAACTGTACTTCCGGCCGCGCGACTACTGGCCGGCCTACACGACGGTCAGCTTCACCGGCCACCTCAACGGCGTGTACGGCGTGCACGACCTGAGGCAGACGTTCAGCATCGGGCAGTCCGTGATCGCGGTGGCCAGCACCACGGATCACCACACGCTGATCTACGTCGGCGGCCAAGTCCAGTACGACTGGCCGATCAGCACCGGCCGGACCACGATGCCGACTCCTGACGGCACATACCTGACCGTGGACAAGGGCAACCCCGTGCGGATGATCGGCGGCACGAAGGGCACCCCTGACTACTACAACGAGCTGGTCAACTGGGCGGTGCGGTTCACTTACAGCGGCGACTACTACCATTCGGCCCCCTGGTCGGTCGTCGATCAGGGCACCACGAACGTGAGCCACGGCTGCGTGAACCTGCCGCCAGAGGACGCCCAGATCTACTACAACATGGCGATCCCCGGCGACCCGATCACGATCACCAACAGCCCGAAGGGCGGCAACTGGGACGACGGCTGGACCGAGTGGTTCTTTGGCTGGAGCCAGTTCCTGCAGGGCAGCGCCACGCACATGGCGGTCGAGGCGGGCCCGTCAGGCAGCAAGTTCGTCAGCCCGTCGTCGCTTCCCGCTGATACGGCCACGGCTCCGCTAGGCACCTCCGCCGCGGGGAACTACTTCGCCGGCTAAGGGAGTCACCACGGGCCCGTTCTGAATAATTCGGAACGTAAGCGGGCGGCTCTACGGACGAGGCGTGCTCGTGACGGTGCCGGACGTCGTCTGCTGGTTGACATGCGCGGTCGGCGTACCGGAAGAGACGGCCAGGATGACCCCGAGGGTGAGCGCCAGCGCGATCGGGATGAGCAGCGGAGCGGCGGCGCGTGCTGTCCTGCGGCGCCGGGTGCGGCGCCGAGCGTCGCTCGTCCGGTTGCCGAAGCCCCCCTCGATCAGCGTCACGCTGCCCACCTCCGTTCGGCCAGGTGTCTGAGCAGTTAGACTAACGCCGTTATGCAACGGTTATCTACCGTATAGCGAAACTTGTCAAAATGGCCGTCAGGGAGCTTCCCAGAGGGTCGCGATGCCCTGGCCGACGCCGATGCACATGGCGGCGGCGCCCCGCACCGCCTCGCGGCGGCGCATCTCATGCAGCAGCGTGGTGACGATGCGCGCGCCGGAGCAGCCGAGCGGATGCCCGATCGCAATCGCGCCGCCGTTCACGTTGACCTTCTCCGGGTCGAGCTTGAGCTCATCGACGCAGGCGACCGACTGGGCGGCGAACGCCTCGTTGAGCTCGACGAGCTCCAGGTCCTCGATCCGCCAGCCGACCCGGCCCAGCGCGCGGTTCATCGCGGGCACCGGCCCGATGCCCATGTAGTCCGGGTGCACGCCCGCCGCGGCGGCGCCGGCGTAGCGGGCGATCGGGGTGAGCCCGGCGCGGTCGACGGCCTCCTCGGACATGAGCAGCAGCGCGGCGCCGCCGTCGTTCAGCGGGGAAGAGTTCCCGCCGGTCACCGTGCCGCCCTTGCGGAACGCGGGCTTCTTGGCGGCGAGTTCCGCGAGCGTGATGTCCGCCTTGATGCCCTCGTCAGCGGTGACCTCGCCCTTGCCCGTGGTGACCGGGACTATCTCGCTGCCGAACCGGCCCTCGTCGCGGGCCGCGGCGGCGCGGTGATGGCTGCGCAGCGCCCACTCGTCCTGCCGCTCGCGGGTGATGGCGTACTTGTCCGCCACGTTCTCCGCGGTCTCGCCGAGAGTGATCGGCGGGTACATCTCCTGCATCTTCGGGCTGACGAGGCGCCAGCCCAGCCTCGTGTCGGCGAGGTCGAGAGACCTCGGGTACGGGTCGGCGGTCCGCGCGATCACGAACGGCGCGCGGGTCATCGACTCGGTGCCGCCCGCCACGCAGATGTCGGCGTCGCCCGCCGCGATCGCCCGCGCGGCGTCGGCCACCGCCTCCATTCCCGAGCCGCACAGCCGGTTCACCGTGGCACCGGGGACCTCCACCGGCAACCCGGCGAGCAGTACGGCCATCCGCGCGACGTTCCTGTTGTCCTCGCCGGCCTGGTTCGCCGCACCCCAGTAGACGTCGTCGATGGCGCCCGGGTCGACGGCGGGGTTGCGGTCGAGCAGGGCCTTCAGGACGTCGGCCGCCAGGTGGTCGGGACGGACCTCGGCCAGCGATCCCTTCACCTTGCCGATGGGCGTACGGCAGGCATCCACTACGAACACCGAGCTCACGCTGACCTCCCGGGTGCCGCTTGAGGCTTCGCTACCACGATACCCAGGACAGCACCGGGGCCGGTGCTTACCTTGCGGGGGCTTGCGTGTGCTGTTACACGTGGAAGCGGCTGCCCGGCATGAAGAGCCGCGGGTTCATATGCCGGTGGGGTCCGGTGCTGGCCGTCGCCGTCGGGGACGCGCTAGCCGCCGGGGCACAGGCCGACGGGGACGCGCTCGCCGCGGCGGAAGCCGACGGCGATGCGCTCGCCGCGGCCGCAGCCGACGTTGACGCGCTTGCCGCGGCCGTAGCCGACGGGCACGTGCTCGCCGAAGCCGACGGGGCCGCCGCAGCACCGCCGTTGGCGTTCGCGGTCTGCGTGGTGGTGTTGTAGGTCGCGCCGATCGCCACGCCGTTGCCGTCAAGCGTCAGCGTGACGGGGTTGGTGAGCCCGAAGTTCTGGCAGTTCAGGTTCGTGAACGACGCGTTCTCCCTGGCCGCCAGGAAGTTGGCCAGGGTGTTGCCCAGCGCCGGGACCGGTGACGTGCCCTGCTCCAAGGGCGCGTCCAGCTTTATCACGGGCGTCTGGAGGTTGACCATGTTCTGGCAGTAGGTCGCCGCGTTCTGCGCGGTGCTGGTGTTGGCCGCCAGCAGCGGCTGGTCGGTCTCGGCGCGGTAGACGTTCGTCTTCGCGATGCTGAAGTTGCCGCCGACAAGCAGCTGCGGGTCGTTGACCGGCAGCAGCGCGGGCGTGGCCGGCTGGTTCTGCCGGGCGCTCAGCGCGTTCAGCGCCTGCGAGGACGACGTGCCGGCCGCGGCCGTGGTGTTCGTCGTGGTGAACGGCGTGCAGCCCAGCGCCGGGTTCACGAACGAGTCGAGTAGGCCATCGTCGCTGCCGTTGTTCTCATTCGTGAAGCCCTGCAGGTTCGCCACGTTGGCGGCGGTGTTCTGCGCGGTCTGCCCCGTGTTCGCGTTGAACAGGTACGACGTGTCAACGTTGTCGCTCTGGTCCTGGTCGATCAGCGGGAAGCTCTCAGTGGTCTCGCAGGGCTGGCCATCCTTGCCGGTGCCCACCGGCGGGACCGTCAGCGTGCCGTTCGCGATCTCCCGATTCGCTAGCTGGTAGAAGGCGGCCGCGTTGCACTGCGGCGTCTGGTTGATGATCGAGTTCCCGAGCGCGTCGATGCACTTGCCCTGCGTCGCGCCGGCGCCCGTCAGGGCGAGCGCGTTGCCGTTGAAGCCCGCGCTGATGATCACCTGCGAGCCCGCGGCGATCGTCGGCGCCGTCGGCGCCACGGCCGGCGTGGTGCCCTGGGTCACCACCAGCGGGTCGTACACCTGGACCTGGCCGTTCGGCGCCAGGATCGTCGCCTCCACGAAGGCGCCCTCGGTGCCTCCGTTAGCCCACGAGCACCCGTCGCCGAGCTGCCACGGCGTCGCCAGGCCCTGGGCGGTCAGCGGGTTGGCCGGCACAGTCAGCGTGCAGTCCATCGTGTTGAGCGCCTGCGCCGCGGTCTGGTTAAAGCTGAACGGGTTGCCCGCGGCGTCCTGCGCGTTGGGGCCCACCGCCAGGTCGCCCTGGGTGAACCCGCCGAACCTGTTCCGGAATGCCGACTGGTTGACGTTCGTCGAACCTGAATGACTGGAGACCGCGATGACGACCCCCAGAGTTAGGGCCAACGCCACTGGTATGGCGATGGGAACCGCAATGCGCGCAGCGCGACTACGTCGTGTGCGCCGGCGCATTACGGGTCGATGGCCGGTGAGCATTCAATCCACCTCCGTGTCCGCTGTCACGCTCCCGACGGATTACGTTAGACCAGCTAGACCGGCGTTAACTGTGGAATGTGGAACTTTTTCTCGGAGCTCTTTCTCGCTTATTTCTGAGAAAATTATTGCCAACTTATAACGTGCCTGATAGGTGCGTTAAGCTTCTTTGATATACGGCCGTTATAGACTCGGCCTGCCTCGCCGGGCGGCGACGCCGTAAGAAATTCTCACGATCTGTTCTCGGCTGGAAGCGGACCGTAACCTACTTGTTGCGAGGGTGTTACGCGTTCACTGAGCGAAGACTGCGGCGGAACGCGGCAACTTTTCCGCCCGTAGCGGCGTCTTCTAGTTTGGTGAGCCGTGATGGAAGTTTCCCGTTTTGATTGTTGTTGCGCCTAGACTCTGACCGGGGACTCTGACCGGGCACCAACGAACTGAACAGCGATGCGATCTACGTCCCGTGAGCGCGTCGCACGCGCCGCGTGGCCACTGGCCTGAAGACTGTCGAGGAGACCGTAACTGTGTCGTTCTTGGGGAGCGTGGGCCAGGGCAGCGTGGCGCTGTTCCGGCACCGGGGAATAGCAGCGACTGCGGGCGCGGCCGTGCTGGTCCTGATCGCCGGCGGGACGTTCGCCGCCGTCTCTTCCCAGGGGGTCAGTCACGACACGCTGGCCAACGCCGGCAACAGCAAGCAGCTGACCCAGACGTCGAGTGAGCATGGCAAGGCCGCGGCGCCCGCCGCGCCGCTCCGGGTGGTCTCCGTGACCCCGGCCGGCGGCACGCACGGCGCCAATGGCGCGACACCGGTCACGGTGAGGTTCTCGGCGGCGCTCGCGCCGAACTCCCCGCTCCCCACGCTCTCACCGAAGATCTCCGGGAGCTGGCAGGTGGCCGGCGACGCGGCGACGTTCACCCCCTCCTACGGCTTCCTGCCGGGGACAAACGTGACCGTGCGCATCCCCGGCGGCAACGGCGGCGTGCAGGGAGCGGCCGGCTCGGCCGGGACGCTGAAGACGTCGCAGAGCGTCAGCTTCACCACCGGCTCGTTCTCCACGCTCCGGTTGCAGCAGGTGCTGGCGCAGCTTGGCTACCTGCCACTTGACTGGACGCCGGATGGAAGCATCGCGTCGCCGACGGTGCCGGCCGGGGACCTGAACGCGCAGCTGTCGGCCGCCTACGCGCCGCCGTCCGGCACGTTCAGCTTCCAGCCGGGATACCCGAGCCAGCTGACCGACCAGTGGCGGACGGGTTCCGACAACATGCTCGACCAGGGCGCGATCAGGGCGTTCCAGTACGACCAGGGGCTCACGATGGACGGGGTGGCTGGCCCGCAGTTCTGGTCCTATCTGCTCAAGGCGGCGGCACACGACCAGCACAACCCCAACGGCTACACCTACGCGCTCACCACGCAGGGTTCCTCCGACGAGTCCCTGCAGGTCTGGCACAACGGCAACCGGATCCTGAACACCCCCGCCAACACCGGGATCCCGGCGTCCCCGACCGCCGACGGGACGTTCCCCGTCTACGAGCGCCTGCAGTTCCAGATCATGAAGGGCACGAACCCGGACGGGTCGAAGTACGCCGACCCCGTGAGCTGGATCGCCTACTTCAACGGCGGTGACGCGGTGCACGGCTTCTACCGGTACAGCTACGGCTGGTACCAGAGCCTCGGCTGCGTGGAGCTGCCGCCAAGCACGGCGCAGCACATCTGGCCGTACCTGACCTACGGCACGCTGGTGACTGTCCAGGGACCGGTAGCGTAAGCGGCTGGTCACGCTGGCCTGGCGCCGGCAGGCGCCAGGCCAGCCGTCACAAGGTCGAACGCCGCCGCGAAGAAGGAGCCGGGGATCGCGGCGGCGACCTGCTCGGCTTCCCTGACGGTGTCCACGTCGGTCAGCTCGGGCATCATCGCCACCCGCAGGCCGGCCGACGTCAGCCTGTCGAGCTGATGTCTGCCGGTGTCCGGGCGGGACATCGGCACGCCGGCCAGCAGCGACCGGTCCGGCCTGCGCAGGCCCAGCAGCCAGTACCCGCCGTCGGCCGCCGGGCCGAACACCGCGTCCGCCTCCCCGCTGACCAGCGCCTGCGCGGCGTCCGTGAGCAGGCCCGGCGTCACTTGCGGGGTGTCCATGCCGATCAGCACCATGGGCAGCGGAAGGCTGGCGTGGGTGTCCGCGAACGCGGCGGCCAGCCTCTCGTCTAGCCCGCCGCCACGCTGCCCGACGATGTCGAACCCGGCGGGCAGCCAGTCCCCCGGAGCCCCTGCGAGCGCGAGCACCCGGCGGGTCAGCGGCGCGGCCGCCGCGGCGGCCAGGCTGTCGCTGAGCGCCGCTTTCGCCAGCAGGGCGGCGTCCTGAGGAGTGAACGGCGGCGTCAGCCTGGTCTTGACCCGGCCTGGCACGGGCTCCTTCGCGATGACGATGACCTGAGCGGCAAGCGCGTCCGGGTGCGTGTCGCGCGGCCCCGCGGCATCGAACCAGCTCATGCGGCGTACGCGGCCAGCACTCGCCGCATGTCACGGACGGCCTTGACGGTCCCGCCGACCGTGCCGGTCACCTTGGACTTCCCGGTGCGCGGGTAGTACGGCACCGGCGCCTCGCCGATCCGCCAGCCGGCCGCCGCGGCCCGCATCACCATCTCGAGCGGGTAGCCGAACCGCCGGTCGGTCAGGTCAAGCGCCAGCAGATCCTGGCGGCGGGCGGCGCGCATCGGGCCGAGGTCGCGCAGCCGGACCCCGGCGCGGCGCCGGAGCTCAGCCGACAGCACCATGTTGCCGAGCCGCGCGTGCGCGGGCCACGCGCTCAGCGCTCGCGGCGCCCGCCGCCCGAGCATCAGGTCGACCGTCCCGCTCCTGACCGGGCCGCTGACGATCTCCAGGTCTTGCGGGTCGAACGACCCGTCCGCGTCCATGATGCACACGAGGTCGCTCGTGGCGGCCAGCAGCCCGGTGTGGCACGCGGCGCCGAAACCGCGCTGCGGGACGTCCACCACCGTGGCACCGTGCTCAGCCGCGATCCGCGCCGAACCGTCCGTGGAGCCGTTGTCGGCCACGATCGGCCGGTATCCGGCCGGCATCCTGGTGAGCAGCCACGGCAGGGCGCCTGCTTCGTTGAGGCACGGCAGCACCACGTCAATGGGTTGCGTAGCGGTTTTCATGGCGCCGACGCTAGCGGCGGCGGCCTCGTTTGGGCTGGAAACGGGCCTTACGGATCTGTGACGGCTGACCACGGACGGTCGTCCGCACCCTGGCCGCATGCTTGGCTCACAGCTATGCGAGTACTAGTGACCGGGGCGGCGGGGTTCATCGGATCCCATGTGATGGAGGCCATGGCGGCGGCCGGATACGAGGTCCGCGGCCTTGACTCGCTCAGCCCGGCAGTGCATGACGGAAAGCCGTCCTATATCCCTGACGATCTCGAACTCCGCGTGGCGGACGTCCGTGACCCCGGCGCCGTGGACGACGCGCTCGACGGCATCGACGCGGTGTGCCACCTGGCGGCCATGGTCGGGCTCGGCGTCTCGCTCGGTGACCTTCCGCTGTACGCGGACGTCAACGTGACCGGCACCGCTGTCCTGCTCGACGCGATGGGCCGCCGCGGCGTGTCGCGGCTGGTGCTGTCCTCGTCGATGGTGGTGTACGGGGAGGGCGCGTACGAATGCCCGCTGCACGGCAGCGTGCGGCCGCTTCCCCGGGCCGCCACGGACCTGAACGCGGGCTCGTTCGAGCCGCGCTGTCCCGGTTGCGACTCCGCGCTGTCCTGGGCCACGGTGGCCGAGGACGCGGTGCTCGATCCGCGCAATGCCTACGCGACGAGCAAGCTGGCCCAGGAGCACCTGGCGGCGAACTGGGCTCGGCTGACCGGCGGCACCGGCGTGGCGCTCCGCTACCACAACGTGTATGGCCCCCGGATGCCCCGCGACACTCCGTACTCGGGAGTGGCCGCGATCTTCCGCTCCTGCCTGGAGAACGGCGTGCCGCCGCGGGTCTTCGAGGACGGCGGCCAGCGCCGCGACTTCGTGCACGTCCGCGACGTGGCGGACTGCAACGTGCTCGCCCTCACCGCGACCGCCGCGCTGGCACCGGGCACCGTGCGCGCCTACAACGTGGCCAGCGGAATCCCGCACACGGTCGGCGAGATGGCCGCGGAACTCGCGGTCTCGTTCGGCGGCGGCGCGGTGGAGCCCAAGATCACCGGCGAGTACCGCCTCGGCGACGTCCGCCACGTGGTGGCCTCGCCGGAGGCCGCGGCCCGCGAGCTTGGCTTCCGCGCCCAGACCGGCTTCGCCGAGGGCGTCGCTGAGTTCGCGCACGCCCCGCTCCGCGCCCCCGCCGCCGCGACGCGCTAACGCGTGCTGCCTGGTTGGGTCCCGTCTTTCAGACCCGCTAGGGCTGGGTGAGGTGGAAGACGTCGATCGGACGCTCGCACCACTGGTCCCACGGGTTGTCCGCGGCTACCTGGAAAATCCGCTCCGCGGAAGCCTGGAAAGCCTCCTCTGACTCCCATATGGCCAGACCGACGAGGCGATCACTGTTCTCGTCGCGCCAGGGGCCCATCTGAATGAGGCCGGGGGCACCCTCGGCGGCTTTGTCGACGCGGTACATGGAGGCGAGCACATCGTCGACGTGCTCAGGCCTGGGGTAGTGGATAGCGAGATGGACGAACATCAGCCCTCCTCCGCTGCCTGGGCGTAAAAGCCGAGCAGCTCTTGCCTGGGGCTTGCCCGCTCAGGGCGCGGCGTGGACCTTGCGGGCTGCCGGGGCTAGGCGGGATACGGCCGGCGCGGCTGGGCGGGCGAGCGGCAGCCTGATACGGAACTGGCAGCCCGGGCCGGTGTTGCGGACGCTGATCTGGCCCGAGTGGGCCTCGACGATGCCGCGCGCGATCGACAGCCCGAGCCCCGCGCCGCCGGTCGGGTCCGGGGTGCGCGCGCTCTCGCCGCGGAACGCGATGTCGAACACCCGCGGCAGGTCCTCAGGCGGAATGCCGCCGCATTCGTCGGCGACGCTCACGCACGCCATCCCGGCCTGGATCTCGCCGAGCACCTCGATCGTCCCGTCGAGGGGCGTGTGCCTGATCGCGTTGGTCACCAGGTTCCTGACGGCGCGCCCCATCTCCGCGGTGTCGATGAGGACAGGCATGCCGCGGACGGCGGACCCGGTGAGCCGGATTCCCTTCGCCCTGGCCACCGGGTCGGCGCTCGCGACCACCTCGGCGATGAGGTCCTCGAGTGCGACCAGCCGCGGCGACAGGCGCAGGGTGCCCGCGTGGATCTTGGACAGCTCGAAGAGATCGTCGATCATCGCGGACAGCCGGTCGGTCTCACGGCGAATCTGGGAGTGGTAGTGGCCGACCTCGCGCGGGTCGGTCACCACCTGGTCTTCGAGCGCCTCGGCCATCGCCCGCAGCCCGGCTAGCGGGGTACGCAGGTCGTGGCTGACCCAGGCGACGAGCTCGCGACGGCTGGCCTCGAGGGCCTGCTCGCGGGCTCGTGCCTGGCCGAGCTTGTCGTGGGCCTCGGCCAGGCCTTTGGACAGCCCGGCCAGTTCGGCGGGCAACTGGACGGCCGGCGGCGTGTAGATGCCGCTGTCGCCTACTTCCCGCACCGCGCCGAGCAGCTTCCTGCTCGCCTTGGTGAGCCTTCGGCCGATGACCAGCGCGACCGCGAGGCCCGCCAGGCCCGCGATGCCCATCAGCTCGAGCATTACCTTGCGGTCGCCGACAGAGAGCATCAGGAAGGCGATATCCCCGATCGAGAGCAGCAAGGCGACGACGGTCACCAGCGAGACCATGGCGATCTGGATGCCGACGGAACGCTGGGCGAGCAGCCGCAGGACGATCAGCCCGATGATGGCGCTAATGACGGCGGCGCCTACCGCTCCCTCCGTTACGTGAAGCAGGTCGGTGGACGCGACCCCCGACATGACGTCCGCGAGCGGCGCTGTCATGCCGACTCCGGCTCGTACCGGTATCCGACGCCCCAGACGGTGACGATGCGCTTGGGCAGCGTCGGGTCGGCCTCGAGCTTCTCGCGCAGCCGCCGTACGTGCACGGTGACCGTGGACGTGTCGCCGAATGTCCAGCTCCACACCTCGTTGAGCAGCTGCTCCCTGGTGAACGCCTTCCTCGGGTTGCGCATCAGGAAGACCAGCAGGTCGTATTCGCGCGACGTGAGCTGGATCAGCCTGCCAGCCGCGCGCACCTCGTGCGCCGCCAGGTTGACGGTCAGCTCGCGGTCGGTGATGATGCCCTGGTCCGGCTTGTCCGGCAGGCCGCTGCCGCGAGCGCGGCGCAGCACCGAGCGCACCCGCATCGCCAGCTCGCGCGGGCTGAACGGCTTTGTCACATAGTCGTCGGCGCCGATCTCGAAGCCGGCCAGGCGGTCGGTCTCGTCACCAAGCGCGGTCAGCATGACCACGGGGATCGGCCACCGCTCGCGCAGCCGCTTGCAGACCTCGAGGCCGTCGATCCCCGGCAGCATCAAGTCGAGCACCACCAGGTCCGGGGGCTGATCCGCGATGCGCCGCAGCGCCTCGTAGCCATCGTGCACGCATTCCACGGTGTGCCCGTCGCGGACCAGGTAACGCCCGACGACGTCAGCGACAGTCGGGTCGTCGTCGACGACGACGATCCGGCCAGGCGGGTCCGGGTTGTTAGCCATGGTGCTCCCAGCCGTGTGACGGCACGACAAATCCAGGGTTGGTCACGGTTACAAGGTAAGTCGATGCGCGACGGCGCGACCAGGAAACGGAACGAATACGTCACCACTCCGTAAGGTCCATGACGATTCAGTAAGCTCCGCCCGAATCCGTGCATCAGCGGGTGTCTGCCCGGTGAACACTGGTCTGCGTCCGGCTGCCTGCCTGGGGAGGAGACCCGCGTGATCGGCGAACTTTACGAAACCGCCCTCGCCGGGCGCGCACGGCCGGAGATAGAGCATGCCGACGGCACTACGTCGCCGCTCCAGGTGGACCACTGGCTGCATGTGCGGCCGGGCGACGTCTCCATCGTGGACCGCTGCAATGGCCCGACGCTTGACGTGGGATCAGGTCCCGGACGCCTGACCGTCGCGCTGGCCGAGCGCGGCATCCCCGCCCTCGGCATCGACGTCACGCCCTACGCCGTGAGCATCTCCCGGACGGCAGGCGCGCTTACCCTGCTGCGCGACGTCTTCGGCCGCGTGCCGGGGACCGGCCGCTGGATGACCGTTCTGCTGGCCGACGGGAACATCGGGATCGGCGGAGACCCGATCGCCTTGCTACGCCGGGTGCGGGAGCTACTGACGCCGCTCGGACAGGCACTGGTCGAGGTCCAGCCGCCGGGGACCGCGCAGCGCAGCGAGCAGGTCAGGCTCCGGCACGGCGGCCAGATCAGCGCCTGGTTCCCCTGGGCATACGTGGGCGCGGACCAGATCGCCGAGATAGCCGTCGAGGCCGGCCTGTCGGCGGCCGAAACGTGGTCCGCGCACGGCCGCTGGTTCAGCGTGCTGCGGCCGCTCAGAGACTGATCCGGTGCACAGACGGTAGCGTCACATGGCATGGCGGACTATGACGCGGACCCGCAGGTGGTGCCCTATCTCTTGTACGAGGACGCGGGCGCGGCGATGGACTGGCTGATCGCGGTGTTCGGTTTCACCCAGCGTGTACGCGACCGGCAAGGCGACGGGACGGTCCGGCATGGCGAACTGCTGCTCGACAACGGCGGCGTCATCATGCTGGGCTCCCCGGGCGGGGCCTTCCGGGGACCTGCGAGGCTCGGCGGGGTTACCCAGCTCCAGTGCGTCACGATCAGCGACTTGATGGCACACCGCGAGCGCGCGCAGGCGGCGGGTGCCGACGTATCCGAGGTTTCGATGCGGGCGAACCGCGCCCAGAGCTACACAGTTGATGACCCCGAGGGCCATCGCTGGTACTTCAGCGAACCTCTTTAGGCCAGTAAGCCCTCATAAATCCGTTGCTTGCCGCCGTGCGGGTCGCCGATGATGTCGACCATGGCCACTACCCGGCGAGCCGACATGTTCACCGCGGACGGCAAGCCGTCTGATGACGACCGGCGTGAGCACAGAGCGAGGCTGGGCGACGAGCGCGTCACGCTGACCGAAGCCCTGCGCTGCCAGCGCCTCACGCTGGAGATGAAGTGCGAAGGCCTTGATGCGGAGGCCATGGCGCGGCGTTCTGTCGAGCCGTCCACGATGTCGCTCCTTGGGCTGGTACGGCACCTGGCCGAGGTAGAGCGTGCGACGTTCCGGGTGCTGATGGCTGGGCAGGATGCGCCCCGGCTGTACACCTCCAGGACTGATCGTGACGGGGATTTCGATGGTGCTGTTCCCGACCCCCGGGTGATCGCGGAGGCGTGGGACGCGTGGCGTGCGGAGGCGGACTTCGCCACGCGGTTCGTGGCCGCGGCATCCAGTCTCGACATCACCGCCGACGATCCCCTGAATGAGCATGGCAGCGGCGGCGGCCCGATGTCGCTGCGCGAGGCGCTGGTCGGAATGATCGGGGAGTACGCCCGCCACATGGGTCACGCCGACCTGCTGCGCGAGAGGATCGACGGACGCCTCGGCCAGTAGCAAGGCCTTAAAGATTGGTTACGGTCTCCGCAGCCATCAGCCCGAACGCGCAGCGTGGTGGCACCCTCGGCGCATGAGCGCAAAACTCCGGGTCACCGCGATCATCTCGTTGCTGCTTGTCCTCGGGAGCATGGTCCTGCTGGTCGCGCAGCCTGGGCTCGACCCGGCCCGGCTCTTGCCGCTGGCCCTGGTCGTCGGCGCGTGGATCGCATTCGGCTGCGCGGCGTGGCTGCTGCGGAAGGTCACGCTGAAGCTCGCGGTCGGGCTGATCCTCGTCGCCGGCATCGCGCTCCAGGTGGTCGCGATGACCGGGCCGCCGCGAAACAGCACCGACTCGTACCGGTACATCTGGGACGGCCGGGTTCAGGCGGCGGGCATCGATCCCTATCTGTACGCGCCCTCGGACGAAGGTGTCGCCAGGCTGCGTAACGACTTCCTGTGGTCTAGCACCGGGCCCGGGCACTACGTGGACTGCGTGCTCGTGAATCACGTCAGCAAGGTCGATCCGGCGGACAGCCTGGTGGCGGGCTGCTCGAAGCTGAACAGGATCAAGGCGCCCACGGTGTACCCGCCGGTGGCCGAGGCCTACTTCCTCGCGGTGCAGCTCGCCGCTCCCGCGGACGACTCGGCCGTCCCGATCCAGGCCGCGGCGGCCAGCTTCGCCGTGCTCGTCACGGTGATCCTGCTGTTCGGGCTGCGCAGGCTCGGCAAGGACCCCAGGCTCGCCGCGCTCTGGGCCTGGTGTCCCACCGTCATCCTCGAGTGCGGACAGAACGCGCACGTCGACGTCGTCGCGGTCGCGTTGACCCTAGTCGCGCTGCTGCTGCTGGCGAGAGCCAAGACCGAGGGCAGAACCGTGCTCGGCGGGGTCCTGCTTGGCCTGGCGATCGCCACCAAGGTGACACCGGTCCTCGTGGCGCCGGCCGTGCTGCGCCGCGGCTGGCTGCTGATCTCCGCGTCCGCCGCCGCGGCGATCTCACTGGTCTACGCGCCGCACGTGCTGGCGGTGGGGAGCAAGATCATCGGCTTCTTCCCCGGCTACCTGCATCAGGAGGGGTACTCGACGGGAGGCGGGTTCAGCATTATCGGGCTGTTCGTGCACGGCAAGGCGGCCACCGTGGCGGCCGTCGTGATCCTGGCCGCGATCGCGGTGGCGATCTACCGGTTTTGCGACCCGGACCAGCCGTGGCGCGGCGGCGTGCTGATGACCTCCGCTGCCCTGGCCGTGTGCACACCGGACTTCCAGTGGTACGCGATCCTGCTGGTGATGCTCGTCGCGCTCGACGGCCGCCCGGAGTGGCTGGCGATCGCGGCGGGTGGCTACTTCACGAACAACACGAACCTGTATCTCGCCGGCATCGCCATCCATCACACCCGGCTGTGGGGGTATGGCGGCGGCGCAGCCGTCGCCTGCGCCTGCGCCCTGGCCCGGTACGTGCTCGAGCGGCGCGCCGCGGGCCGCGTCCCGGCCGTCCTCGCCGGGACGCGCCAGGTACCCCAGTCGGCTGAGGCGGCCCGCGCCGAGACGGCCGACGGTGAGACCACCTCCGTACGCGCGGCGGCCGACCGGGTGCTCGAGCCGACCGCGGTATACGTCAATCCCGCCGTCTCGGTGTCCATCGGCGCTGGCGGCACGCCCGCGTTCGCGGCAGAGGACGCGGGCGCGGCAGAGCCCGCCGCGGACCTGGCAGGCTCATGATCGACGCCACGCGCGGTTCTTACCGCGTGCTTACCGTGAGCGCGATCTCCGAACGCGGCGGCGGCCGAGCACCGTCAATAGGGGTATGAGTTACCAGGACCCGCCGCGTCACCGGCACTCGTCGCGCTACCCGACGCTCGCCCAGTACGAGGACAGCCATCCGCCGTACCAGGACTCGCAGCGTTACCAGTCCTACCAAGATGCGTCCT
>Ga0335075_10007088_pt1 | contig 17284 bp, 7 predicted proteins | sample Lox_Sample_24_FD_206723 | JGI IMG/M metagenome (GOLD analysis project Ga0335075, IMG submission 206723) | Soil microbial communities from Loxahatchee National Wildlife Refuge, Florida, United States - Lox_Sample_2.4 | ecosystem: Environmental > Terrestrial > Soil > Wetlands | place: USA: Florida...
AGTTACTGCAACCGGTTGCCAAGACGTTGCCGAGGGCTGGCCGGGCGCCGACCATGCCGTGAATTAGCACCCGCATGCCGAATCCGCCGGCAAAACCGGCACGCGGGCTGGTCCGTTCGCCGCCGCCAGCGGCGGGCGGTCGGCCGCCGAGACCGGCCCGGCCGGTGTCGGCTAGCCTGATCCGCGAGGACAGGAACCGGCAGGCAGTACGGAGGGGGCAGCGTGGCGATAGTGGCGCTGGTCCTGTGGGTGATCACCGCGGCAGCGGGCGTGTCGCTGCTGAACACGGGCGGCGCCGCCCGGCGGCGGGCGGCCGGGGCGGCACGAGCGCCAGCCGTGGCCGCGCCGGCGGCGGCCACCCCGGTTGCGTCCGCGGCAGCTACCCCGGTCACCCCGGCGGCGGCCACCCCGGCCGCGCGGGCGGCCGCCACCCCGGCCCGGTCGGCCGCGATCCCGCTGACCGCCGACGGGCGGCCGCCGCCGGTTCCGCGGCCCAAGGTGGCCACCCCGCCGGGTGAGCACCCGCTGCTCGAGTTCTGCCATCCGATGCTCGCCATCACCGGCTCGGCCTGCTGGTTCATGTACGTGTTCGTCCGTTACACGCCGTTCGCCTGGATCTCCTTCGGCATCCTGATGGCCGCGATCGGGCTCGGGCTGACCTGGCTGGCCCGCAACGCCCAGGCTGCCAGGCGACACGCGGGCACCGCCTGGAGGTTCCCGCCACAGCTTGTCGCGCTGCACGGCGGCGTGGCCGCGATCGCGATCACGCTCAGCGTGCTGACCGCGGTCACGGCCAGCCACGGCTGAGGCGTGCTCAGCCGAACTCGCAGGGCAGGTGCTTGATGCCGTTGATGAAGCTGGACAGCAGGTAGTCGGGCTCGCCTGCGGCGCGGATGCCGGGCACCCGGGTGAACAGTTCCCGGAGAATGGCCGTGATCTCGCGCCTGGCCAGGTGCGCGCCCAGGCAGAAGTGCGGCCCGGCCGAGCCGAAGCCGACGTGCGGGTTGGGGGAGCGGCCGATGTCGAAGCGTTCCGGGTCGCCGAAGACCGCCTCATCCCGGTTCGCGGCCTGGTAGACCAGCACGGCCTTGTCGCCCTCGCGGTAGGCGTGCCCGTTCATCACGCAGTCGCGGGTCACCGTGCGCCGCATGTAGATCACCGGTGAGACGTAGCGGACGATCTCCTCAACGGCGCCCGGTATCCGCCCCTCGAAGTCGGCCAGCAGCCTCTCGCGCTGATCCGGGTGGTGCGTGAACAGGTTCAGCGCGTGCGATATCGCGGTCCTGGTGGTCTCATTGCCGGCCACCACGAGCAGGATGAAGAACGAGGCCAGCTCGGCGGTGGTGAGCTGCTCGCCGTCGATGTTGGCCGTCGCCAGCGCCGACACCAGGTCGTCGGCGGGCTCAGCCTGCCGCCGCTCGGCCAGGCCGGTGACCAGGCCGGCGAGGTCCTCGCCGGCCTTGAGGACCTGGGTGATCGCCTCATTCAGGTCCTCGCTGACGAACTCCGGGTCCGCGCCGGAAAGGATGATGTTCGTGTTCCTGAGCACCATCGCGAAATGCTCATCGCCGATGCCCATCATGTCGCAGATGATCTTGAGCGGCAGCCGGGCGGAGACGTGCTGCACGAAATCACATGGACCGGTCCGCAGCAGGTCATCGACGATCTCGCCGGCCGCCCGCTGCACGTCATCCTCGAACTTCTTGATCATTTTCGGGGTGAACGCCCGGGACACGATCCGGCGCAGCCTGGCGTGCCTGGGATCGTCCATGTTGATCATCGAGCCGAAGTACTCGTTGAACTCCACCGGCAGGTCGATGATGCTCGTGGCCCCAGCGGCCGACGAGAACACCTCTGCGTTGCGGCTCGCCTCGGCCACATCCGCGTGCCTGACCAGCGCGTAGTAGCCACGTTCCGGCGTGCCGAACGGGGACTCCGGCGCCTCGAAGTATGGTGGCTGCGGCATGGCGCGCAGCTGGGCATAGGCGGAAAAGCGCTCCGCGGGCGGCCGCTCCCAGAACTCGGTCTGCGACAGATCCAGCGGACCGTAAAGCGGCTCGGGGGGTGGACTGGTCACGGCGGGCGCCTTCCGATTAGAACTCGGTTCGGTTTCCCATAGTGACACCGTTTTCGCGCCCGGGGAAAGGGCATGCCGCCGCAGCTCACGCCCGGCCCGCGGCAGCCGCGAGCCGGCCAGCGGCCGGAGTCAGTGCCCGGTCTCGCCGCGGCTCGGGACCCCGGTGCGCCCGGCCGCGCCGGACGCCGAGGCCACGGCCTCACGCCCCTCGCGGATCAGGCCGGCGTCCCCGGTCATGATGGCCACCGCCACCTGGCAGGTAACACCGCTGATCTCCACGACCGTGCAGGCCAGGGTGGCCCGGCCCACGCGCAGCAGCAGCCAGCCGTCGTCATCGGCGATGTCGGCCACGACCGGAGTCGCCGCCGGCGCACCGGCCATGGCAAGGCACGCTGCTATGGCCCTGAGCCGGGCGCCGAAGAGGGCTGTCGGCTCACCCCAGCCGCTGCGGAGCTGGTCTTCGATGTCCGCCAGACCCGGGCCAGGCTCCGGCCCGCGGCCGGGCCCTGGCCCGGGGACGACCGGTGCCCAGCCGCACGCGGCGGCCTCGCGCGTCGCGATGCTCAGCGCCAGGCCTTCGAGGGGTCCGCTGCCCTCGGCGGTGTGCATGCTGCCGGCGCCGTTCGGCTCCGGCCGGGGTGCGCCGTGGTGGATCATGACGCGGAGCTCGGGGCTCAAGCCGTGCGCCACCGCGCTGCGCTCGAGGTAGACGGACAGCAGCGACCGTGGCCACCCGCCTTCGCGGCGTAACGGGCCGGCATCATCGAGCCGCAGCCCGCGCCAGGTGACCAGCGGCTGGCCGGAAGCGTCGACCGCCTCGACGTCCCAGACGAGTTCTCCGTCGGGGCGGGGCGGCGGAGCCGCGTCGGGCGACCCGGCCTGCGCCGGGACCACCACGGCCGGGGCGCCGCCCGACGAACGCTGCCCCGGCACGGCCAGCGCGCGGCTGCCGTGCTTGGTCTGCATGGCCCGGATCTCGACGGCGCCTTCGGCCACCCTGCCGCTGAACGTGACGGTCTCGCACCCCGACGGCAGCAGCCTGCGGTGCGGAGCGCACGCCTGCAGCACGTGCCACGTTGCGTCATTCAGGCCAGCGCTGCCCAGGATCAGGCTGGTGTCGGCGACGCCGTCCAGGTACCCGAACCAGGGCTCGCTGTCGCCGCCGCGCACGAGGGCACGGCATGACCGGGAGCTGACCTCGGGAAGCAGCGCCGCACGGCGGAACGGCCCGGACTGAAAACAGATCGCCTCGTACAGTTCGGTGCCGTCGATGATCCCGCTGTCGTCGGCGGGCAGCTCGTCGAGCTCCGGCATGACCGCAGCCAGCGACCGCACCGGGGTGCGTGCCGGATCGCTGTCGTGGAACGTGGCACGGAAGTGGTCGGCGGTAAAGCCGCTTTCCGCGCAGCGGAGCACGGCGGTCACCGTGCGGGCGTCCCTGAGCACGCAGATCCGGATGAGCGCGTGCGCATCCTCGGATCCGGCCGGGACCACGACCGGTGCGTTCATCGAGACTCCGGTGAGCCGCCGCATCGGCACCCCGGCGAGCGCGGCGACAGCTTCCGCCATCGCCTCAAGCGCCATCGCCGCGGGCAGCACCGGCAAGCCGTCGACCCGGTAATCGGACAGGTAGGGGTCGGTGCGAAGGGTCAGCCGGGCATCGCAGACGAGCTCGATTCCCGGGTAATGCACGCGGACGTTCTCCAGGAACCGGCCGCGCCAGAGCGCAGCCGCCTCGGGCGGCACGACCGCAGCCGCGGCAATCGCCGGCGGCGCGGGCACCCCGACCCGGCCGTGCACGGCGACGCGCGCAGGCAGCCCCGGCGTGCCGAGCGCCTTGAGCAGGAGCCGCGCTCCCTCGGTGACCGGGATGGCGGTTGCCCCCGACCGGTGCAGGGCCTCGGCCAGGCTGTCCCGCTGGCCGAGGCCCGATCCGGACCAGGCAGGCCAGTCCACGTGCAGGGACCGGCACCTGGGGATGCCGCCCGCGATCCGGATGGCCTGGTCGGCGAGGGCACCCGTGGCCATGGCCAGCGGGCCCTCGCCGGCCAGCCCGTAGCGCCCGGCGACCGACCCGAACGTGATGATCAGCCGGAGCCGTTTCGCGGATACCGCGCTGACCAGCAGGTGCAGGGTGGTGGTCTCCGCGGAGATCTGCGTCCGGAGCTCGGTCTCGCTGAGTTCGGCTATCGGGCGCGGGCCGTCGGTGCCGACCGCGTGCGCCACCGCGGTCACCGGGCCCAGACGCCGCTCGACACGCTGCATCGCGCGCCTGAGGCTGGCCTGATTGGTCACGTCAACGGCCTCGATGGCCATCCGTACCTCGGCCGCCCTGAGCTGTTCCAGGCCCGCCTCGACCTCGCCGGACTCGCCGGGGCTCTCCCGCCCGATCACGGCGATCCGCGCGCCACAGCAGGCGAGCACCTGGGCGAGCGCCAGCCCCGCACCGCCTAGTCCCCGGCTGACCAGCACCACATCGCCGGGTCCGAGCGGGAACTCCGTGGAGCCGGGCGTCTCGGCCGGTGCCATCGCAACCTGGTGCGCGTTGCCGTCTGCATCGATCACCAGCTCGCGGAACGTGCCGGGTTCCGCGGTGGCGAAGCGCCGGGCGGCCCGCAGCCCTTCGGCAGTCTCCGGCACCCGCAGCACCGTGATCCCCAGCCGGGGGTGCTCGGCGCGCAGGCTCGCGCACAGGCCGGTGAATCCCGGGCCGTGTGTGATCAGCACCAGGCGGCCGCTGGCGATCGCGTCGCGCGCCGCGGCAAGCGCCACCGCGCAGCAGTCGGGATTGCGGGGCTCGCCGACGATCGCCAGCGCACGGTTGGCGGCAGGATCATCCGGGAAAAGCTCGCTGACCAGCGGCCCGAACTCCTGCCTGGTGGCGGCGCGAACCCGCCACGGTCTGTCGTCGTACGTGGCGTCGGGCACCGGATCGGCCGGCCGCAGTTGCTCGATGAAGCAGCGCGTCCACGGCCGGACCCCGGCGACCGCCGGGTTCTGCGCGGCGGCGGCCGGGGGCGCGCAGGCGGCCGGGGGCGCACCGGCGCGGCCCGGTGCTGGCGCGGGGGCCGGCCGGCGGCCGGCCGCTTTGGCCCGCTCAATCGGGCTGGTTCCGCGGGCGGCTATCGCCCGGATGGCCCGGCTCGCGGGCTTTGGTGCCGCGGGCCCCGCGTCCGGACCCGAAGGCCCGGCTGGCGCGGTGCGTGTGGCCGGGGTGGTGTTCTCGGCTGGGGTGGCGCGTGTGGCTGGGATGGCGCGTGTGGCTGGGGTGGCGCGTGTGGCTGGGGTGGTGTTCTCGGCTGGGGTGGTGTTCTCGGCTGGCGTGGCGCGTTCGGCTGGGGCCGTGTGCGCGGCTGCCGCTCGCTCGGCAGCCGCCGCGAGCCGCGCCGTCGCGGCGGCCTCCGCCAGCGGCCCGGCCGGTGTGGCGGCCCGCTCCCCGGGAGACGCGGCCGGCGGCACGGCTGGCTGCGCCGTCTGGCAAGGACTGGTGATGAACGTGCGCTCCCGCCAGATGTCGATCGGCCGGGCCGCCCAGTCGGCGAACAGCGCGGGCGCGTGTTCGAGCGCGCCGGCCGCGAAAAGCGCGGCCGCCGCACGGGCCTCGTCTGCACCGCCGCCCGAACCGAGGCTCACCGCCGGAACGTCGCACTGCACGGACGCGGCCTGGGACAGGGCCTCGCCCGGGCCCGTCTCGAGCAGCAGGCTGGCGCCGCTGGCGCCGATGCCGAGGGCCGGGCCGAGGCCAGGCGAGCAGTCAAGCTGGGCTGACAGCAGGTCAGCGACGTCCTCGGCCGTGGCGACCTCCCGCCCGATGGCCGCCGATATCAGGCGGAGGCTGGGCGCCCCGATCGTGAGGCTGGCCACGGCTTCGCGGAGCCGGCCAGCCACGGCTTCGCGGAGCCGGCCAGCCCGGCCGTCGGCGCCTGGCTCGGCCGTGCCGGAGCCGGTTGCGCTGGCCACATCGGGCCCAGCCTCGTCGTTCAAGATCCCCGAACGAGCGGCCGTGAGCGCGATCGCCTCCCCCTGGCTGAGACAGCCCGCCCAGACGAGGCCGGCGATCTCGCCTTGGCCGTAGCCAACCGCCGTGTTTGCGCGCACGCCGAGCTGCTCCAGCCAGCGGAGGGCGGTCGGCAGGGCGTCTGCCTGGCCGGCAGCCCGGTCGCCGGCGCCGGGCGGGGCGTCCGAGAGCAGCAGCGTGACGTGCCCGTCCGCGTCGTCCGCCGCGTAGATCCCCGGCCGGGTGGCAAGCTGGCCGCCGGCCAGCCCGGGCAGCAGGGCCGTCGCCTGGCTGGCAAGCCTGGCCAGCTGGTCCTGGTTCGACGCGACGATGGCCATCCGCACCCGCTCCTGGCGCGCGGCATCGTTTCCGAGCTGCACCGCAAGGTCGACGAGCTCTGCGTCGGACAGCCAGGGCGCGACGTGGGCCATCCGTGCCAGGATCGCGGCCAGGGCACTGCGGTCCGGAGCGTGCAGCAGGTACGCGGCCGGCCTCGCCTGGCCGCCGGCGGCCCGGGACGATGCCACCGGCCCGGACTCCGCGGATTGCGACCGGGACGGGCGCTTGCGCTCGTGCCGGCCGCGCACGGGCTCGCTGCGCAGCACGACGTGCACGTTCGTGCCCGGCCCCAGGGCGCTCACCCCGGCGATCCGCGGCCCGTCGGGCCAGGCCTCGGGCTCGGCTGGCAGCCGCAATGCCGCGTCGCCGTTGCGCAGCAGTGGATGCGGCTTCATGACCCCGGTCGTCGGCGGAATGTAGCCGGTGCTCATCGCGAGCACCGTCTTGATCAGCCCAGCCGCGCCCGCGGCCGCCTTGGTGTTGCCGATGTTGGCTTTGACCGAGCCGAGCGCCGCCGCGCCGCGGGCATCGGCGCGCAACTCGGCAAGAGCGTGCAGCTCGGTGCTGTCCGCCGCGGCCGTTCCGGCACCGTGCCCTTCGATGAGCTGGGCGTCGGCCGGCGCGATCCAGGCCCGCCGGTACGCCCGGCGCAGCGCCAGGAGCTGGCTGTGCGCGTCGGGCACGCAAGGGCTGGCCTGGCCGGCCGAAGAAGTGCCCCACCCCACGATCTCGGCGTAGACCGGCAGGCGGGCCGCCCGGGCATCGGACGACCGCATCAGCACGAGCATGCCGCAGCCTTCGCCGGGCAGGAACCCGCTGGGGTTCTCGTCGTAGACGCGTACGTCACCCCGGGCGAGCGCGCCGGCCTTGGCCAGCCCGACCAGCTCGAACGGGTCGATGCTGACATCTACCCCGCCCGCCTGGGCGACGTCCAGGTCGCCGACCGCCAGCGCCGAGCAGGCGGACGCCACGGCGAGCAGCGAGGAAGCCTGCGCGCCGTCCATGGCGTATCCGCCGCCCTTGAACCCGAAGTAGCTGCAGATCCTGGACGCGATCGCAGCGGGCGAGCTGCCGGCCAGGGTCTCGTCGGTGACCGGGGGAAACGGTGCGAGGAAGCGCTCCGCGGCGTGCTCGAGCACCGGCACCGCGCGTTCGGCTGGCAGGTCGGCTGCAGCGAGCGCTTCGGCGAGCACGTGCCGGACGTAGGGCCATCGCAGCCGCAGCGCCACGGTGCGCGACCAGTCGCCGGTGAGGGTGTTGCCGACGATGACGCCGGTGCGGCTGCCGGCCAGGCCCTTCCCTAACGCGAATCCCGCGGCTGCCAGCGCGCGAGCCGCGGTCTCGAGCGCGAGCCAGTGCGCGGGGTCGGCCGCGGCATAGACCGCAGCGGGGACGCCGAACGCGGCCAGGTCGAACTGCCAGCCCTCAAGCAGGGCGGCCCGAGCGCTGTACGTCGCGTCCGGGGTTGCCCGGTCGGCGCTGTAGTAGTCGGCCAGGTTCAGCCGGCCCGGCGGAAGCCTCCGGAACGCCCGCCGGCCGGTCAGCACGAGGTCAAGCAGCCCGGCCGGGTCGTCGGAGTCGGGGAAGCGGCATGCCATCCCGATGATCGCGATCGATGAGCGCTCGGCTCCGTCGCCGGCGTCGCCGTCGGACCCCTGCGGCCAGGGCCGGTGGCCAGCACCATTCGGCTCCTGATCACGCTGCCGGTGATTCAGGAAGTACCGAACTGGGCGCAAGGCCTCCGCGCGCGAAAGAAAATCCATTATTACCTTTTCCCCCGAAAACTGGCCTGATCCCGTGGGCCTGCCCAGTCATGAGCGCACCGCCGGCGACGGAACACCGGCGGTTCCCGGCCGCCTTCGCCTTCCCCCATAGAACGTCGGCGGCAGCATCATGGTGGGTGAGACGACATTATTGGTGGCGCCGGCAGCGGTCAAGGTGAAATCACAGAACGCGGTGAACGAGGCGCCGGGGCACTTTCCCGGAATCGAATTGCCTTTTTTAGGTGTCCCGTCCCTGGCCCAGCGGTCGCTGCGGATTTGGTGCTCTATTTGGTGTTCTATGGCCGCGCCGTCGCCTCGGCCCCGGGCCGCCCCGCGACGCGTGCCCGGCATAGCGGCCGCGCGGCGCTCGCGGCCGAGACTCGCAGGTGCCGGCAGCGGGCGGCGGCCCTGCGCTGGGGGTCGGTGGCGGTTGCTCCCGCTTGGCCGCACCGCTGGTGATTCGTTGCGCTACCCTGTGTCCATGCGCCCCGCCAGGCTGCTTCTTACCTAGCCGCGCCGACCGACCCGTCGTTGGCGCGGCTGCCCCTCGTGACCGGGGGGCAGTTTTTTTGAAGCAGAGCGCTTGAGATCAGCGCAGGCCAGGCACACACACCAGGAGCTAGCAAATCGCGAGGGACCAATGAACGCGGCTGAGGACGCGGAACGAGACCGGCAGGCCGCCGCGGAGCAGGGGCCTGACCGCGAGGCCGCGCGGGGTGAGCCATACGATCCCCGGACGGTGCAGGAGAAGTGGCAGGAACGCTGGGCCGCGCTTGACTCGTTCCGGGCCAGCGACGACCCTGCCGACCCGCGGCCGCGTACCTATCTGCTCGACATGTTCCCGTACCCGTCGGGTGACCTGCACATGGGTCATGCCGAGGCGTACGCGATCGGGGATGCCATCGCGCGTTACTTCTTCGAGCGGGGGCACAACGTCCTGCACCCGATCGGCTGGGATGCGTTCGGCCTTCCCGCGGAGAACGCTGCGATCAGGAACAACTCCCACCCGGCCGACTGGACGTACCGGAACATCGAGACCCAGGCGGCCTCGTTCCGGCGGTATGCGGTCTCTTTCGACTGGTCGCGGCGGCTGTACACCTGTGACCCCAGCTATTACCGGTGGAACCAGTGGCTGTTCCTGCGGTTCTACGAGCGCGGCCTGGCTTATCGCAAGGACGGCTACGTCAACTGGTGCCCGGTGGACCAGACCGTGCTCGCCAACGAGCAGGTCATAGCCGGCCGGTGCGAGCGGTGCGGTGCCGAGGTGGTCCGCCGGGTCCTGACCCAGTGGTACTTCAAGATCACCGAGTATGCCGAGCGGCTGCTCGAGGACATGGCGCAGCTCGAGGGGAACTGGCCGGAGCCGGTGCTGCTGATGCAGCGCAACTGGATCGGCCGCAGCGAGGGCGCCGAGGTGCAGTTCACCATCGAGGGCCGCGACGAGCCGGTCACGGTGTTCACCACCCGGCCGGACACCTTGTTCGGGGCCACCTTCTTCGTCATCGCGGCCGACTCGCCGCTGGCGCTGGAGGTCTGCGCCCCGGACCGGCTGGCCGCGCTGGAGGAATACCTGTCCCAGGTGCGCAAGCTGACCGACATCGAGCGCCAGTCCACCGAGCGGGAGAAGACCGGCGTGTTCCTGGGCCGGTACGCGATCAACCCGGTCAACGGGGAGCGGATCCCGGTGTGGGCGGCCGACTACGTCCTGCCCGACTACGGAACCGGGGCGATCATGGCGGTTCCCGCGCACGACCAGCGGGACCTGGACTTCGCCCGGGCCTTCGGGCTGCCGGTGCGGGTTGTGGTGCGGACCGGGGCTCCCGATCCTGCGGAGACCGGGACCGCCACACCCGGCGACGGTGAACTGGTCAACTCCGGCCCGATCAACGGGCTGCCCAAGGCCGAAGCCATCAAGTCGATCATCGAGCTGCTGGCTGAGCGCGGCCTCGGCAGGTCGGCGGTCAACTACCGCCTCCGGGACTGGCTGGTCTCGAGGCAGCGGTTCTGGGGCACGCCCATCCCCATCGTCTACTGCCCGTCCTGCGGTGAGGTCCCCGTGCCTGACGAGCAGCTGCCGGTCGTCCTCCCCGACCTGCGCGGTCAGGATCTGGCCCCGAAGGGGGTCTCACCCCTGGCTGCGGCCACGGACTGGGTGACCACCGAATGCCCGAAGTGCGGCGGCCCGGCCACGCGGGACACGGACACGATGGACACGTTCGTGGACTCCTCGTGGTACTTCCTGCGGTACTGCTCGCCGTCCTATGAGAACGGGCCGTTCGATGTCGACGCGGTCCGCCGGTGGAACCCGGTCTACCTCTACGTGGGCGGCAGCGAGCACGCGATCCTGCACCTGATGTACTCCAGATTCTTCGTCAAGGTCCTGCACGACATGCGGATGGTCGAGTTCAGCGAGCCGTTCACGCGGCTGCTGAACCAGGGGCAGGTGATCAACCAGGGCCGGGCGATGTCCAAGTCCCTGGGCAACGGCGTCGACCTGGGCGAGCAGCTCGCCGCGCACGGGGTGGACGCGATCCGGCTGACAATGATCTTCGCCAGCCCCCCGGCGGACGACATCGACTGGGCTGACGTGCGCCCCGAGGCTTCGGTCAAGTTCCTCGGCCGGGTCTGGCGGCTCGCCGCGGAAGTCGGCGGGACGGCGCCGACCGGGCCGCTGGTTTCCGGCGACCCCGAGCTGCGCAAGGTGACCCACCGGGCCATCGACGAGGCCACCAGGCTGATCGAATCCCGGAGGCTCAACGTCGCGGTCGCGCGGCTGATGGAGCTGGTCAGCGCCGCCCGCCGGGCGATCGACGCCGGGCCTGGCGCCGCCGACCCAGCGGTCAGGGAGGCCGCGGAGAGCCTGACCATCATGCTGTCGCTGTTCGCGCCGTACACCGCCGAGGAGTGCTGGGAACTGCTCGGGCACGCGCCCACCGTGGCCCTCGCGGGCTGGCCGTCGGCCGATCCCGACCTGCTCGTCGAAGACATGGTGACGTGCGTCGTGCAGGTCGGCGGGAAGGTGCGGGACCGGCTGGAAGTTCCGCCGGGGATCAGCGAGGACGAACTCAGGGAACTGGCGCTGGCCGCACCGGGTGTGAACCGGGCGCTGGCAGGGCGCGGTGTGCGCAACGTGATCGTGCGGGCGCCGAAGCTGGTCAACATCGTGCCCGCCTGAGGCTAGGGTCGGGTCTCCTGCGGCGCCTGAGGCTAGGTCGGGTCTCCTGCGGCGCCTGAGGCTAGATCGGGTCTCCTGCGGCGCCTGAGGCTAGATCGGGTCTCCTGCGCCGACCCGCTGGCCCTCCGGGAGCCGTTGCTGTTCGCTGCGCCGCTCAGACCCTGCGGAGTACGGCCACCACCTTGCCCAGGATCGTCACGTCGTTTGCGGCGATCGGGGTGTAGGCGGGGTTGTGGGGCATCAGCCAGATGTTGCCGTCGTCGGAGCGCTTGAAGGTCTTGACGGTTGCCTCGCCGTCGATCATGGCGGCGACTATCTCGCCGTTCTCAGCCACCTTCTGCTCGCGGACCACAACCCAGTCACCGTCGGTGATCGCTGCGTTGATCATCGAGTCACCGACAACTTTCAGCAGGAACAGCGTGCCCTCACCGACGATCTGCCTGGGCAGCGGGAAAATGTCTTCGATCGCCTGCTCGGCGAGGATGGGGCCACCGGCTGCGATCCGTCCGATCATGGGCACGTACGCCGCCTCCTGTGACGCGATGTCCATCACCGGGTCTTCTTCCGGCACCTGCTCGGGACGGATGGCCGGGTGGCCAGGCAACCGCACCTCGACGGTCCGCGGCCTGCCGATGTCTCTGCGCAGGTAGCCCTTCCGCTGCAAGGTGGAAAGCTGATACGAGACGCTGGACGTGCTCGTCAGCCCGACCGCCTCGCCGATCTCCCGCATCGAGGGCGGGTAACCGCGGCGCTGCACCGAGTCCCTGATGACCTGGAGCACCTTGCGCTGGCGCCACGTCAGCACGTGGTCGGGATCGGGCTTGTCGGGCAGGTCGGCAACCACAGCAGGAACGCTGCCCTTGGGCTTCCGCCCGGGCCGCCCCTTGGGTCTGTCGACGGCGCCGACGCCGCCGTCGGGCGCCATCCCATGCTCATTCGTGCTGCTCATCGTCGGGCCTCCGGCTCGCTGGGTCTGGGGTCTTCGCTGACGCTAGCGGTTTCGAGCGCCGATCTCAAACATCTGTTCGACACGCGCCGAAAGTGTCAGACCCCTGCGATATGACTGTACCGTATCTTCGTTCGATCGAACGATGTTTTGATAGAACAGAGGTACGATCGAACAGGCATTCGGGATGTAGGAGGCCGGGTATGAGCTTGACGAGCGCGGCAGAGGCTAGCGAGGCACCTGGCGCCGGCCTGGTTGTTCCGTCGCCGCGGCTGCAGATCGCCAGGTCAGCGGGTCGACCCGAGGACGCGGACACCGGCCGCGCCGGAGCCGCGGAGGCGCCGCTCGGTGCGGGCGGCCAGCGGCCGGCGGACGAGTGTGTCACCCAGGGCCAGGCAGCCCTTCGGGTGCGCCGCGTCCGGGTGGTGCGCCAGGTCAGCGTCCGATCGCGGCGGGCCAGCGGGTCGCGCTCGGCAACGCCGGCGGTGGCCGCGGGAGCGGCGCGGGCCGGCGTGAGCGCGCGAACCGGGGCCCCGCAGTCCTGCGAGACCAGCGCGATGGGCCAGGCCCGCGTGGTCGGCCAGGCCCCGGCGGTCGGCCAGGCCCGGGTGGTCGGCCGGGCCCCGGCGGTCGGCCGGGCCCCGGCGGTCGGCCGGGCCCCGGTGGTCGGCCAGGCCCGGGTGGTCGGTCAGGCCCCGGCGACGAGCCTTGGTACGCCTGCGAACCACGGTCAGGCGGCGGTGCGCAGCACCGTAGCTGCCCGGGCCCTGGTGGCCAGGCGCAGTTGGGTGGCGAGCCAGGCGATTCCGGGAGGGCGCGCGCAGCGACGGCCTGGCCCGGTTCGGCTCACCCGGCGCGGGCGCCTGGTCGTCGCGGGGGCGGCGGTCCTGGTGATCGCCGCGGTCGTGATCGTGCTGGCGGTCGCCGCCGCGGGGAGCGTGCAGGCTTCCAGCCACGCGACCGCTCCGGGCTCGGTCTACCGCGGCATGACCCAGGTAGTGGTCCGGCCGGGGCAGACGCTGTGGTCCATCGCCGCGGCCGCCGAGCCGTCGGGCAACGCGTGGGCTGTCGTGCAGCAGATCATCAACGTCAACGCCCTGACCAGCGCCAACGTCGAGGCCGGGCAGCTTCTCTGGGTTCCCGGAGGCTGAGCCGGCCGCTGGCGAGCGGCGGCAGCGGAAGCGGCGCGACACGCCGGCGCGGACCCGAATCCGGGGGCGCGCGGCGCGCGGCGCAACGGCCTGCCGGCCCTTCGCTGACCAGCCGACACGGCGTTACGTTCAGGAGACTTGCATCGGTCGGGCGAGGCGACCACAATATCTAGTAGTTACAGCGCTGTAGTTTTCCTATATGCTGTGTTCAAGGGAGCAGGGCAGCGCGAGGCACCTGAGGGGAGGTGGATCACGTGTATTGCCCGTTTTGCAGGCACCCGGACAGCCGGGTCATCGACAGCCGGACGGCCGAGGACGGCGCGGCGATCCGCCGCCGGAGGTCCTGCCCCGCGTGCGGCCGCCGCTTCACGACGCAGGAGACGGTCATCCTGATGGTGGCCAAGCGCAGCGGCGTCACGGAGCCATTCAACCGGGACAAGATCGTCCGCGGTGTGCAGCGCGCCTGCCAGGGCAGGCCGGTCACCGAGGACCAGCTCGCGATCCTCGCGCAGCGCGTCGAGGACGCGATCAGGAGCCGCGGCAGCGGTGAGGTCCCCTCGCACGAGGTGGGCGTGGCGGTCCTCGGGCCGCTGCGCGAGCTAGACGAGGTGGCGTACCTGCGGTTCGCCTCGGTGTACCGCGGGTTTGAGTCGCTCGCGGACTTCGAGGAGGAGATAGCCGGGCTGCGCCGGGAGCGCGAACGTGACCGCGGCTGGGCCCCTCCGGGCGGCGCCGGCCGGCAGCGGCCTTCGGCCGAGGCGGGCCGGCAGCAGGTCTCCCAGGAGGCAGGATCGCCGGAGCCCGCCGGGCAGGCGCCGCCCCCGGCCCGGGAGCCGGCCGACAACCGGGCGGCAACGGACAGGCAGCGTGCTGGCACTCGGTGAGGCGGCCAGCGATCAACTTCAGACTTCAGCCACGCAGATCAGCGGAACCACGGGGGCTGGCCAGTCCCACGACGACACCAGACGGATCCCTGAAGGGGGAGGACATGACCGAGACAACGGCTAGCGGGGCGGCACAGGGCGGCACGGGCGCGCGCAAGGGCCTGACCATCCGCCGCATCTACACCCGCGAGGGCGTTCATCCCTATGACGAAGTCACCTGGGAGCGCCGCGACGTTGTCATGACCAACTGGCGTGACGGCTCGATCAACTTCGAGCAGAAGGGCGTCGAGTTCCCCGACTTCTGGTCGGTCAACGCCGCCAACATCGTCACGACCAAGTACTTCCGCGGCGCGGTGGGCTCGCCGCAGCGCGAGTGGAGCCTGAAGCAGCTCGTCGACCGGGTCGTCGGGAAGTACGTCGCGGCCGGCCGGGAGAACGGCTACTTCGCCACCGAAGCCGACGCCGGAGTCTTCTCTCACGAGCTCACGTACGCGCTGATCCACCAGATCTTCAGCTTCAACTCGCCGGTCTGGTTCAACGTGGGCACCACCTCGCCGCAGCAGGTGTCGGCCTGCCAGCCGTACGACGCGCTGGTCAGCACGCCCGTCGGGCCGGTCCCCATCGGCAAGCTGGTGGACGGCGACGCGGTCGGCGCCAAGGTCCACGACGCGCACGGCACCACCCGGATCCTGGCGGTCAAGGCCAACGGCGTGAAAGACGTGCTCCGCGTGCACACCTCCGGCGGTCAGTCCCTCGACGTCACCGCCGACCACCTGGTCTGGCGGGCGACCGACCTGGTCGTCGGCGAGTTCACCGTGGCCGGGTTCCTCAGGGTCGGCGACCGGCTGCTTGACGTCGCGCCCGACGTCGGCGGCTCGGACCGCCGGCTGACCACGGTGACCAGGATCGAGCAGCTCGGCCCGATGGAGGTCTACGACATCCAGACCGAGAGCGGCGAGTACCTGTCCGGCAGCACCACGGCGACGCTGCGGGTGCACAACTGCTTCATCCTGGCCGTCGACGACACCATGGACTCGATCCTGGAGTGGTACCGGGAGGAAGGCCTGATCTTCAAGGGCGGCTCGGGCGCCGGGGTCAACCTGTCCCGGATCCGGTCTAGCAAGGAGCTGCTCTCGTCCGGCGGGACCGCGAGCGGCCCGGTGTCGTTCATGCGCGGCGCCGACGCCTCGGCCGGGACGATCAAGTCGGGCGGCGCCACCCGGCGCGCCGCGAAGATGGTCGTGCTCGATGTCGACCACCCCGACATCGAGGAATTCATCGTGACCAAGGCCCGCGAGGAGGAGAAGATCAGGGTCCTCAGGGACGCGGGCTTCGACATGGACCTCGGCGGCAAGGACATCGTCAGCGTCCAGTACCAGAACGCCAACAACTCGGTCCGGGTCAGCGACGAGTTCATGCGCGCGGTCGAGGAGGGCGGCACGTTCGGACTGGCGGCCAGGCGGACCGGCGAGGTCACTGCGACCGTCGAGGCGAGGAAGCTCTTCCGGCAGATGGCCGAGGCGGCCTGGGAATGCGCCGACCCGGGCATCCAGTACGACAGCACGATCAACGACTGGCACACCTGCCCGGAATCCGGAAGAATTACCGCAAGTAATCCGTGCTCCGAGTACGTTCATTTGGATAATTCGTCATGTAATTTGGCGAGTATCAACCTGCTGAAATTCCTTCGGGACGACGACACATTCGATGTCGAGCGGTTCGAGAAGATCACCGAGCTCATCATCACCGCGATGGATATCTCGATCTGCTTTGCGGATTTCCCCACGGAAAAGATCACCGCCATTACCAGGGCTTACCGCCAGCTCGGCATCGGGTACGCCAACCTGGGCGCGCTGCTGATGGCGACCGGGCACGCCTACGACTCCGAGGGTGGCCGGGCCATCGCCGCGGCGATCACGGCGCTGATGACCGCGACCGCGTACCGGCGCTCTGCGGAGCTGGCCGGCGTGGTCGGGCCGTACGACGGCTACGCGCGCAACGCGACCCCGCACAAGCGCGTGATGGCCAAGCACGCCGCGGCCAGCGCCAGTGTCCGGACGCTCGGCGGAATCGATGAGTCAGTTCTCGCCGCCGCCAACCGAGTCTGGAATGAGTGCCTGGAGACAGGCGAAAAGAACGGCTACAGGAATGCGCAAGCGAGCTTGTTGGCGCCGACCGGGACTATAGGCTTGATGCTCGACTGCGATACAACTGGAATCGAGCCAGATTTGGCTTTGGTGAAATTCAAGAAGCTGGTCGGCGGCGGTTCCATGCAGATCGTCAACCAGACGGTTCCGCGGGCGCTGAAGAACCTCGGCTATCAGCCGGAGCAGGCCGAAGCCATCGTCGAGTACATCTCCGAGCACGGCCACGTCGTCGACGCTCCCGGGCTCCGGCCGGAGCACTACGAGGTGTTCGACTGCGCGATGGGGGAGCGGTCGATCAGCGCGATGGGCCACGTGAGGATGCTGGCGGCGGTTCAGCCTCACTTGTCGGGTTCTGTGAGCAAGACGGTCAATATGCCGGAATCAGCGACGATCGAGGACGTCGAGAAGATCTACTTCGAGGGCTGGAAGCTCGGCCTGAAGGCCCTGGCCATCTACCGCGACAACTGCAAGGTGGGACAGCCGCTGTCGGTGGCCAAGAAGAAGCCGGCGGAAGCCGAGGCGGCGGCCGCGCAGCCGGCGGCCGGCCAGCCAGCGGCGCCGCATGAGGTCCGCCCGGTGCGGCGGCGGCTGCCCAAGCAGCGGAGCGCGACGGTCACGCGGTTCTCGGTGGCGGGCGCCGAAGGCTACATGACCGCGTCGAGCTACCCGGGCGACGGCATCGGGGAGGTCTTCCTCAAGCTCGGCAAGCAGGGCTCGACCCTGGCCGGGGTGATGGACGCGTTCTCGATCGCGATCTCGGTCGGCCTGCAGTACGGCATCCCGCTGGAGTCGTACGTGGCCAAGT
>Ga0335075_10007090_pt1 | contig 17281 bp, 14 predicted proteins | sample Lox_Sample_24_FD_206723 | JGI IMG/M metagenome (GOLD analysis project Ga0335075, IMG submission 206723) | Soil microbial communities from Loxahatchee National Wildlife Refuge, Florida, United States - Lox_Sample_2.4 | ecosystem: Environmental > Terrestrial > Soil > Wetlands | place: USA...
CGACAGCATCATCATCCGGCATTCGATTCCTCTGGCAAACTCGCCATCTCGTCCTCCGGATTCAACGCCACCGGCCGCCGCCGGGTCGGATTCCAGAGAAAATTACCGATTGCGTACGAGGCGTGCCGGGAGGATAGTGACAAACGGTGACCTTCAGTCCGCAGGGGTTCACCAGCTGATGTTGTAAGTGGTATTTCCAGCCGCGTGCCCGGGCGCTGTTGGCCCCGCCCGCGTCCGCCAGGATTAGCAGTTCTTTGGCCTTTGGGTATCGCTTCTGCCCGCAACTCTTCCACCACAGAGCAATGGCGTCGACCGCAAATGCCGGGGTTTCCCGACTGGTCCCTACCACCACAAAGCCCCGGTTCAGTCCGGGATCGTAAATGCCGTAGGGAATCGCCCGGCCCCTGGCATCGCTGGGGAAGTCGTGGTCGTTGACCAACTCGGGTTGCTGTTCCCAGCAGACCCCGGGGTTTTTGAACTTGCCGACCCACTCCTTCTTCTTTGCATCCACGCTGATGATGGGGTTGGCCCTGGCCGTGAATCGCTGGCGCTGGCCATGAATGTAGATAAACTGCCGGTTGCGCACCCGTCGCGGCGGCGGGTTGTTGTTGCCCGATTCCAGGCGCTTGTGATTCACCCGCAGGCTGAATCCCAGCTGTTTCAACAGGCGACGCACCGTGGTGGCGCTGACCTGGATCTTCACCCGACGCAGCTGGCTGGCGATTTTGCGGATAGCTCGGCGGGACCATTTCAAATCCCGCATGGGATCGCCGCCGGTTTCGTGCTGCAGCAGACGGGTGATCGCATCCATTACGGCAGGCGTTTTTTTTCCGCCCGCCTGCGTCCCCCCCCGGCCTGGCGAATGCGCTGCCGTTTCACCTCTCCCCCCAGCAACTCCCGCCGTCCCCGGGCTACGGTGTGCACATCCAGTCCCAGAAACTCCGCGATCCTGCGATCGCCTCCATAGCCTGCTTTGTGCGCCTCCAACCCGGCATACAGACGCCGCTGCCGCTCATCCAGCAAGCTGTAGAACAAAACGATTCCCGCTTTCAGTTCCGGCGACAGATCGCCCCTCACCGCGGGCTCCTCGATCTCGCGGGCCGCCGGCCGGGCTTCCCGCTGCAACCGTTGTTCCCGCTGCCGCCCCGGCTCCCGGGAAAAGCAGACGTACACCCCTTCCACCCCCCGGCGAGCGATCCTTTTGTGGAGATAAAGCTGGAGCAGGGGCTGCCTGACTTCCACATTCAACAAGGCCTGCAGCTCGCTGGCCGTGAGCCCCGTCGGGGCTTGTTCCACCAGGCGTTGCGCCGTGGCCAGCAAAGTTCCTTCCCGGGAAAACCAGACGCCACGGCAGGACCAAAGCCCCTGTTCGTCGAACTGCGGGATCTCCGCCAGGGTGTAGTACCTGCCGCGGTGGGAATAACTGGTGCGATAGCCCAGGCTCTTCAGTTTGCGGAACACGGTCATGGTCGAGGTGGTTCCCAGCGCCTGTTTCAGTTCTTCCAGGCTGGCGATCTGTTTGCGCTGCAGGAGGGAGCGAAGGACTTCTGCGGCAAAAACCATGTGGTATAGTTCCTCCTGAAAATGGATTCTACAGATGAACTATACCACAGTTGAGTTTACAATTTCCCGCGAATGTGGCGTCCAATGCCGCTTCCTGCCTCACGGTCATTTATGGCATCCCCTGAGATTGGGATAGTTTACCCAAAGAATGTGGAGTTATTTTGGCGCAAGGCCCTATCTTACTCTTCTATCTCAGGATCGAGGTATGGACATACCACCACCCACAGAGAATCGGTCAAATTTGGACTGAAAGTGGTATCCCCCTGACGGATTCTCCCTGTCGAGCCGCGGCGGCTCAGCCCCCTTTGGGCTCGGTTGTCAGAGGTTCTTCCGCATTTCTTTTTTCTGCTTCGCCCAGCGCTTCCGCTGTGCCGCTGCGATCCTTGCCCGCGCCTCGGCGCTAAGAGTGCGCCTCGTCTCGGGACGCTTCGTCCGGACGGCGGAACGCCCTCCGGCCAGAAGAGCGCGGACTTGTTGAAGGCGGGATATCTCGGAATCGATTTCGGAAATCAACTGGGCTGTGTCCATGGCGGACAGTGTAAACCAATACTCTCCGTCTGTGCGCGCTTCAGGCGGCCACACCGGCAAGTGCAACTCTGGTGATTTCTGACATTTCCGACGGCCCGCCGCCTAGCGCCATGCCTTCATCTGACTCGCATCGAGGGATCGGAGCACTTGAAAGCGGTTCGCAGAGTTTCTCTGGCATGATTAGCACATCAGCGTTTTGAATGGGGCTCTGGCATCTCCCGCGAGGCGATTTTCAATGTTTAGACGGCAAGGAAATCCCAGTTGCCCGCCCGGTTTTGGACCCCGAGAATCTCCGTCGTTCCATCGGCGGAGATTTCTAGAGCGTATCGGCCAGGAGCAATCTTTTCCCCTTGGAGTGAACGAATGTAATCGATCTGACCTAGGATTAGGACGCTGACGTGCGGAGCCTCGGTGATCACCTGCACCTTCGGTTACCGCCTAATACTGTATTCAACATCGAATTGAGTCTCCGGAAAGACTCGGCTGCGCAACGTTGCATGACCTTGCTGAATCTCGATGTAACCGTCAGTCATTTCAGTGCCTCTTCATTGCTGTCTTTGCTTTCTTCCGCCGCATGAACCAACTCGCTCCAAATAGCGCGACAGCGACTCCGATCATGATAGGAGCCGGAGCAGTTCCATTGAGTACATCGTTAGCCGCGAAGATCAGGGTCCAGAGCAACCACCAGACGCCCCAGACGATTAGGAAGACGGCGCCGAACTTGACGATCCACATCGACAGAATCTCCGCGCCACGCGCAATTTATGGTACTACCAGGGCCAGCGAGCGACGCCGTGATCCTCGATATCGACGTCACCGTTGGCCATCCCCACGAACGGCTGCTTTTTTCGCAACGGGTGGATCCGACTTTGGCGTCCGTCGCCCAAAAGGGAATGGGACCCCAGCGCATCTGCACCAGCTCCAGCTCTCCGGTTTCCCGGTTCGGACGAATCACCGGCTGAAACGTCTGCGGTGCGATGTTGTAGGAGGGCAGGATCTCGAATGTGGGCGGCACACCGACCCGGAACGCCTCGGCGATGCGCTGCTTGTCAGAACGGCGATAATACCGGCCACACATGTTTACACGTTACTCCGGGCAATCCTTGCCGTCTGGCTGATACCAGGGCTGCTTTCGCTGCGGGAACATTGCCTCGTTGCGCGCCATCAGGTGCGAGAGAACTTTCCTGGCCATGTACTCCGCGAAATCGACCTCCTGATTCAGCTCCGAATCGCTCAGCATCTGCTTGGTGCGCGCCGGCCATTTGGCCGTCCTGATCGCCAGAGTCAGGCAGGTGGCGATGAGGAGCGACGGTCCCATTTTGGGCCAATCCGGAACATCCGTGCATCCGCCGACTTCCAGCCCTATTGCCCGACTACAGCGAAGAAAAGACGAAGACCGCAAGCTCGCCAATCGCGAATGAGATCATGGCAGGGCTTCGTCCTGTGTGATTGCCACAAGCTCTCGTTCAGCAGCCAGAGCAATTCGCCTTCCGTCTTTCACACCTCTTGACAATCGGGAGAAGTGAGCCGTATACCTGTTGATTATCTAGAGGAGCGTGCTGTGGGCGCGGAGAGTCGCGATCTGGTTCAGGGAACGCTGGAGATGCTGGTACTGAAGACGCTGGCGCTTGAATCGATGCATGGGTACGGGATAGCGCTGCGCATCGAGCAGATCAGCAACGGCGTCTTCCGGATAAATCCTGGCTCCTTGCTTCCGGCGCTGAGCCGCCTGGAGCGATCAGGGCGCGTTCGCGGCGAATGGCGCTGGTCGGAAAATAACCGCCGAGCCAGGTATTACACGCTGACTGCTGCCGGGCGGAAGGCCCTCGAACAGGAATGCCGCCAGTGGGGCCGTCAGGTCGCGGCGATCAGCCGGATTCTCGAAGCCTGAGGAGGAATCATGCTGCGGAGCCTGATTGCTGGTGTACGGGCGCTGCTTCGTCCCGCCGAGCGCAATGCCGAAATCGAGGAAGAGCTGAAAGGCTTCCTTGAGGCATCGGTGGACGAAAGAGTGCTGCGCGGCATGACCCGTGAAATAGCAGAGCGCAATGCCCGCGCGGAAATCGGCAGCCGCGAAGTAGTCCGGCACAACGTATGGTCGGCAGGCTGGGAATCGTGGATCGATTCATTCGCACGCGATTTGCGCTTCGCAGCACGTCAGTTGAGGAAGTCGCCGGGATTTACCGCGACAGGTGTGCTGACGCTGGCGCTGGGGATCGGCGCGAATACGGCGGTGTGCGGCATGGTGAACGGACTGCTGTTTAGCTCCATGCACATTCGCGATGAGAGCCGGCTTACCGAGATCGGCTATCGCGAGCAGGGCGGATCGTGGCAGCGGCAAATGTCCTGGTCGGAATACAGGACGGTGCAGAGCGAAACGGGCGGCGTATTCTCGGATGTCTTTGCCGAGGACTACAGTCTGGACGGGCTGAGCATGCGCGGGCGCCAGCCGGAGCGGGCCTTTACCGATTACGTCACCGGCAACTACTTCGAGGGGCTGGGGGTCCGGCCAGAGTTGGGGCGCCTGTTTCATCCGGGCGAAGGAGTGACTCCGGGAGCCGATCCGGAGGTGGTGCTGAGCTACCGGTATTGGAAAGAGCATTTTGGAAGTGATCCCGGCGTTGTGGGGCGCAGCGTGGCTGTGAACGATCATCCGATGACAGTGATTGGTGTGGTTTCGAAGGATTTCGTCGGGATCAACGCGCTCCTCGGAGCCGAGATTTATCTGCCCCTGGCGATGAGGGGATCAGTGGAGAGCCTGCCGGCCAGCGATTTCAACCGTGAGAGCAACCGCAATCTGTGGGTATATGCACGTCTGCAACCGCAGATCAGCGCGGAGCGGGCCAACATCGCGCTGGCGGTGGTGGCGCGTCAGATGGAGGCCGGGCATCCTCAAAGCGAAAAGGGCGCGGCGATGCATACCTTCAGCATGATGGCGGCACGGGCGACGGGCGATTTGGAGGGGGCTGGCGGCCTGGAGGCGATTGCCGGGCTGTTCATGGGATTATCCGGCATGGTGCTGCTGCTGGCATGCGTGAATGTAGGCAATTTGGTGCTGGTGCGGGCCAGCGTGCGCGAGCGGGAAATGGCGATGCGCTCGGCGCTGGGAGCAGGGCGACGGCGTCTGATGCAGCAGATGCTGACGGAGAGTTTGGTGCTGGCGCTGCTGGGCGGAGCGGGGGGCGTGGGCCTGGGCGTGTATGGCAGTTCTTTGCTGAGCAGCGTGAACCTGAATACCGGTTTTCCGGTGCGACTGAATTTTGGGGTGGACTGGCATGTATTGATCTATTCGGCGGCGATTGCGCTGACGGCGGGAGGGCTGGTGGGATTGGCTCCCGTGCTGCGCGTGCGGTGCGCAAATCTGACCGTGATTCTGCGCGAAGGCGCGCGAGGGATTGTGGAGAGCCGGACGCGCTTTCGTGATGCTCTGGTGGCGGTGGAGATCGGCAGCGCGCTGGTGCTGCTGATCGTCGCGGGCCTGTTCACGCGTAGCCTGCAGCAGGAGCAGCACGTGCCGCTGGGATTCAATCCCTCGCATGTGCTGACGGCGATGATGGACGTGAGCGAGATCGGCTACAGAGGGACGCAGACGCGCGATTTCTACACGAAACTGCTCGAAAGGGTGCGGGCACTGCCCGGAGTGACAGCGGCAACGACGGCAGACTCGATTCCGTTTGGGATGGTGAACGGCTCCAGCGAACGCGTGGTTGTGCCCGGAGAATCTCTGCGGCCCGGGCAGCGACCACCGCTGGTTCCATCCACCATCATCGGTGGAGATTATTTCAGGACGCTCGAGACTCCTCTGCTGCAGGGGCGCATGTTTACGGCTGAGGATAACGAGAAGAGTCCCGCCGTGGCGATCGTGAGCGAGGCAATGGCGGAGAGGTTCTGGCCACACGACGACGCGATCAGCAAAACCTTCAGCGCCAGCAGCCGGCCGGGACATCCGATTCTGGTGATCGGCGTTGCCGCGAATGCGCGCTATGAAGACCTCAGTGCAAACATCTGCCGGTGTTCGAGGTGATGACGTTGCGGCAGTCGCTTTACTCCGTCAATGGGCTGCTGCTCTACGAGGTGGTGGCGGCGCTGGCCGGAGTGATGGGCGGCCTGGGGTTGGTGCTGGCGATTGTGGGTGTGTACGGCGTGCTGTCGTATGTGGTGCAGCAAAAGACCGGCGAGATTGGCGTGCGGATGGCGCTGGGCGCGCGGCCGGGGGATGTTTTGCGGATGGTGTACCGGCAGGGGCTCTGGATTGTGGGCATCGGACTCGCGCTGGGAATCGGGCTGAGCCTCATGCTGGCGCACTTGGTTCGGAGCATGATCGAGGTGAGTCCGACCGATTCGGTGACCTATGTGGGCGTGTCGGCGATTCTGATGGCGGTGGCGCTGCTGGCGTGTTACGTCCCGGCGCGGCGGGCGGCGAATGTGGACCCCATGGAGGCACTGAGGGTGGAATAGTGCTCCGCCCTGGCATTGAGGGGCGGCCAATGCCGGCGCGGCGCTGAGCTGAGCTGAGCTGAGGCGGACCCACTTGGAGCACCGCGGGCAAGCAGATGTGCCTCCACGCGCAGGAAGCGCTGCTTCGCAGCGGGTGAAAGTTGACACGTCATCCCCAACGGGGTCGGGTCCGCGTCGATTTGTGAACATCTTGATTTTCAGGTACTTGGCGGAATTGTGTTCTCGTGCGTAAACGCGCCGTTTACAAATGTGAACATCTTTCGATGGAGCGATTTAGCTCCTCGATGTTTGACAACGCCGAAACTCGGGGGTACTTTGCGGCTAAGGCGACTGACAGATGTCTTCCCCTGAGACCAGAACGCCTTCTCTGGTGCCGCCAGCTGTGCCCGCTTCCCGGGCAGGTGAGAGCTTCCGGGCCAAATCCGTCGCCACCCGGATTACCGAGACAGAATTCGCCGAGATCGAATCGGCCGCTTCAGCCGAGGGAAAGAAGGTCGCCGAATGGCTCCGCGAGGCTGCCCTCGCCCAGGCCCGAGGGCGGCGCGCCGGCGAAACGGACTCCGTCCTGCTCGCAGAGTTGATGGCAGTGCGAAACCTCCTCGTGAACCTCTTTGCGTCGGCCTCAAGGGGCCCGTTGAGCGAGGAGTCTATCCGCAAGATGACCGCGTACGCGGATTCGATCAAACTCCAGAAAGCTGAAGAATTTCTCGCAAGTCGAAAGGACGGAAAGACCGGGAGAATGTAGGAGGTCACACTGTGCCACCGCTCCGATTTCCGAGACGGTCCCTGCTCTGGCTCATCGTTTTCTTTGGCATGTTGCTTGCCCTTCCCGCCGTCCCCCTGCTCGGATCCCTCACATTCATCGTTGAGCCGCCGCTGCAGCGGTACTATCTGCGCGCATACCTCGAAAGTGCGAAAATCTTCCGCCAGAGCAGCGCAACCACCCCGGTAGTCTGGCTTTACAAGGTCGCCCCCGGTCGGCGCCGTGCTCTCCTCACCGAGGGAGACGTCCAGTCCGCCTATGGCGGAACTCCTGGTCTTCGTCTCTCGCCCACGGCGCTGGGAGATGGCTGGACAGCCATCGAAGCAGGTGCTCAGGAGCAGGTGAGTTCGGCAGAATTGCATAGTTTCCTGCAGGCGAACATCTACGACGGCCACAGCTCTGCGTGGATCGTTGCGGAACCCCTGGCGGTCGGCTCTCTGGCAGTTGCTGGATTGTTCGCGGCGGTGATCGTCATCCGGCGCAGATCGAGGGCTTCAGGAAGTCACGAGGAACGGCATGGAAGGAGGACCAGGGGTCCGGAACTGGTCTCGCCGGCAGAGTGGAATGCCAGGCTCCGGCCGGATGGAATTCAACTCCAGTTGCATCCGTCCACGCTGCTCCGCCAAATGCAGGATCGAGTGCCTGGCCGCCGGCCTCCTTGCCTCGGGATACGCCGAAGCCTCGAATCGAGCCACATCCTGATCATGGGCGACAGCGGCAGCGGCAAAACTTCCGCCATGCGCCAGATCCTGCGTCAGGTTGCCTCTCGGCAGGACGTGGCAGTCGTTTACGATCCGGCGCTGGAGTTCACGCCTGAGTTTTATTCGCCGGAGCGCGGCGACGTCATTCTGAATCCCCTCGACGTCAGATGCCCCTATTGGGATATAGCCGAAGAGTCAGAATCCGACGACGCCAACGCCGCCATGGCGGCGGCGCTGTTCCCGGACAAGGATTTCGAAAAGGACTATTTCACGGACGCGCCCCGTCGCGTCTTTACCTTTCTGATGCGCCGTCAGCCCAGCCCCCAGCAGCTGATCGCATGGATGAGCAATTCGGACCAGATCGAGGCGATTGCGAAAGGCACCCCCTATGCGGCGTTCCTTGATCCTGAGGCGCCAGCCCAAAGAGGGGGAGTGCTTTCGAGTTTCAATATGATCGCCGAGAGCCTCGAACTCCTGCCGTCGCAGGATGCCGCCCGTCCGGTCTATTCGTCGGGGCGCTGGAATGCGGAACGGCGTCAATGGATATTCCTGACGTCCAGCCCGGCCTCTCGGCAAAAGATTCTGCCTCTTCACAGTGCATGGCTGGACATGCTGATCCTGCGCACAATGGAGCCGGCCATTCATGGCGCCAGGCCCGTCTGGTTTGTTCTCGATGAGGTCGCAAGCCTGAATAAGCTGCCTCAGCTCCATACCGCGGTTACGGAGGCGCGAAAATCCGGGAACCCGGTGGTGCTGGGCTTTCAAGGGCGCAGCCAGATCGAAAAGAGGTACGGAAAAGATGCTGAAACAATGCTTTCTCAGCCCGCGACAAAGCTCTTTTTGAAAACCTCGGAGCCTCATTCAGCAAAGTGGGTTTCTGACGCCATTGGAGAGATCGAGGTGGAGCGCCTTAAGGAGTCCCGGCGGCACGGCCTGCTTCCCGGCAATCGGCAATTCACGATGGAGATCGCGAACAAGCCGCTCGTCATGGCTTCGGAGATAGCGGGCCTGGAGCCCCTTCACGGCTATATCAAGCAGGAGAATTTTGTCGTCAGGGTCCGTTTTCCATACGTCGGTGCAATCGCGCGACAGCCTGCCTTTTTGGAGCGGAAAGCCACGGCCCTTTCGGCAACGGCAGCAGTGAACGAGAAGGCTACGCCAGCGTCACAGGAACCGGTCATCGCGATGCCGCCCAGGAGTCCCGCCGGAAGACAAGGGATATTTCCCGCTCCGTCGAAACGGAAGGTTGCCAATGCCGAACCTGCCGTCTGGGACGAATCTCAATGGATTGACTGAATCCTGCCTGCCTATCTGGGGCACTGACCACCTCGGAATTTGGAGCTGAAGGCGATGTTGACCATTTCGAAAGCGCTCTCTGCAGGGCAGGCGCAAACGTATCACTCTCGCGAATTCACTTCTGAAGAGCAGAACTATTGGAGCCGAGACCACCAGGCTCACAGCGAATGGCGCGGGGCACTGGCAGAAGAGTGGGGCCTGAGCGGTCCGGTAGGGGCGGCACAATTTGCGCGGTTGAGCGAAGGTCAACACCCCGAAACAGGCGAGCAGCTTGTCAAACATCAGACTGCACGGACCTACGAGAACGAATATGGGAGGCAGGTCACGAGCGCGGAGCATCGGGCCGGATGGGATGCCACCTTCTCGGCGCCGAAATCGGTCTCGTTGACTGCCCTCGTCGGCGGTGATGACCGGATCCGCGAAGCCCATCGCGAGAGCGTACGTGTCGCATTAGCGGAGCTGGAGCGCTATACGCAGGCCAGGATCGGGAATATCCGAGCTCCGGAAACGACAGGGAAATTCGTTGCCGCAACTTTTGAACATGACACAGCGCGGCCTGTCGAGGGATATGCTGCCCCGCAGCTCCATACCCATGCTGTCATCTTCAATGTGACCGTCCGCAGGAATGGGGAAACCCGAGCCCTTCAGGAGCGCAGCCTTTTCCAGTCGCAGCATTACGTGACGAGTGTCTACCGTTCAGAACTCGCCCTGCGCCTTCAGGGCCTGGGCTATTCGATCGAGCGGGGCAGGTATGGGCAGCCCGAGATCGGAGGCTACACGCAGGAATACCTCGACGCCTCCAGTCCACGGCGGGAGCAGATTCGGGAACACCTGCAGTCGATTGGAATGGAAGGCGCCGGGGCAGCCCAGGTCGCCGCTCACAGAACCCGCGACCAGAAAGAGCTGCTTTCCCCAGCCGACGTTCTCAAACGACACCACGAATTGGCGGCCCAGTATGGGCATCAACCGGATCGAGTCATTGCCGAAGCCCGCCAGCATATCCCAACTCGCTCTCAGCAGCCCGAGAAGATCCTTCAACAGGCAGTCACCTATGCCCGCAATCATGTCTTCGAGCGCGCCGCCGTTCGGGACGAGCGAGTTGTCCTTTACTCTGCGCTGGATCGTGGAATGGGAGACGTGAACTGTCGGGAGGCACGCGAAGAACTTCAGCGACGGTTGACGACCGGTGAGTTTCGCATGCTGGAGCCGCAGCAGGGAGAGGCTGGGCGACGATACACAACGGCAGAAATGATACGGCTTGAAAAGGAAACGATCGCCCGAATGCGAGACGGCAACCAACGCAGCGGGGTCAATTCACCGCTTATTCGCTCGGAAAGCGGTGCTGCCGTGCTGAATCGCCACCCTGAGCTGAACGCCGCGCAACGCGGCGCTGTTCTTGAGATTTTGAATTCCCGCGAGCAGATCGTTGGACTTGACGGCAAAGCAGGTGTCGGGAAAACGACAGCCCTTTCAGTTCTGCGTGAAGCGGCCGAGGCGGAGGGCTACCGCATGGAAGGATTCGCCCCCACCTCTCGCGCAGCACAGAAGCTGGCCGAAGCCGGACTTGAAACCACAACGTTGCAGCGCCACCTCGCCCGCGGCCAGCAGCCCGATGCCGGCGACCGGCGTGTTTATGTTCTTGACGAATCATCTTTGGCATCAACGAGGCAAATGCACGCATTCGTGAGCCGGTTGCATCCGAGTGACCGGGTGCTCCTGGCAGGCGACACGCGGCAGCACGAGTCAGTTGAGGCAGGCCGACCCTTTGCGCAGCTTCAGGAAGCCGGCATGAAGACGGTTCGGCTCGACGAAATTGTCCGCCAACGGGACCCCGAGCTTAGGCGAGTCGTGGAGCAACTGGCTCGTGGAGAAATACAGGCAGGCGTGGCAAGCCTTGAACGCCAGGGACGGGTGATCGAAATACCGGCTCGCGTGGACCGGATCGCCGCGATTGCCCGCGAGTATGCTCAGGCTCCGGGCGGCACATTGGTAGTCTCACCGGACAACCGCTCCCGCAGAGAGATCAATGAGCGAATTCATGCGGAGCTACAGGCGCGTGGCATGGTGAGCCAGCGCGAACACCAGGTGACCACGCTCGTTGCCCGTCAGGACATGACAGGGGCTGACCGCACCTGGGCGCAGAAATATCAGGTAAACGACGTGTTGCGATACTCCCGCACGTCAAATGAAACCGGCATGAAGAAGGGGGAATACACGCGCGTCACGAGTATTGATGCTCGCAACAACCTGTTGACCGTCCTGCGGAGGGATGGGAGCGAGCGCACGTATGACCCACGGCGGCACACCGGAGTATCGGTCTACCGTGATGAGCAGCGGGCCTTTTCTGTCGGCGAAAGGATTCAGTTCACTGCCCCGAATCAGGACCTGAAGATCGCAAATCGCGAGCTTGGAACAATCAAGGCCATCGACGACAGCGGGACAGTGGCGCTACGGCTCGATAGCGGGCGAGAATTGCGCTTCGATCCGCGGCGTCACCCACATCTGGATCACGGCTATGCTGTCACCAGCTATTCCGGACAGGGGCAGACTGCGGAGCGCGTTCTGATCCACGTTGATACGGATCTGCCGGCCAAAGACCTGATCAACAATCGGATGGCCTACGTCGCCGTCTCGCGAGGAGCGTCCGATGCCCAGATCTTTACGAATGATCGCGACAGACTCGCCGAGACGTTGAGCCGCGATGTCTCCCACGAGTGTGCGCATAAAGCAGAGAAGGTGGTTTCTCCCGCGCGGCAAGATGTCGCGCAATCGCCGCAACTCGCCCGTACCCCTGGAATGGAAGCTGGCATTGGCGTGTAGATTCGACGTGAGAAGCAGGGCTCGTTGGTCGCGTGGCGCCGGGGTCATGCCGAGGCGGCAATGCAGCACAGCCACGAGACAGGCCCTGATTAAGGATCGCTGGATTGAAGCCCGTTTTCATTACTAATCGGCTCTAGGGCGCGCGGCGGCAGCTCGCGGGCTTGCCGCCCTATGCCTGCATCAGCTTCGCGTACTCCTCTCTGGCCTCGCGATAGACGGGGATGTCCGGGTCGGCGTTCTTCCAGAGGGTGAGAAAGTCCTCGTAGGCGGCTAGGGCGCGCGAGCGGGCGGCATCAGAGTCGGTGCCGGTGGAGGTGCGGGCTTCAAGAGCGTTGGCGCGGGCCAAGCCCAGATGCGCCAGCGCGCCGGTCCAGCTGTTCCAGACGATGCCGGGATGGTCGAGGATGGCCTGGAAATCGGCGGAGGCCTGCGCTCCCTGGCCCGCGGCGAGATACGCCTCGCCGCGGATGTAATTCGGGTACAGGCTGGAGATGTTCGCAGCCCAGGCGATCTCCCCATACTGTATTGGGGGCTGTAAATTCTGCAGGTCGGCGATAGCCGAGACCGGATTGTGGCGGTCGAGGGCGATCTGCGCCTGAATCGCCGGCAGCCAGAGCGACTGCATCCGCGTGTCGGAGGAGAAGCGCTTGTTCAGGTCAGCCGCCAGGGACTCGGCCGTCGCGGTATCGCCGGCCATGGCATCGGCCAGCGCGGATTCAATGCCGACGCCCTCACTGTCCGGGGTGAGTTTCAGAGCAGCCGCCGCATCCTCGCGCGCCTGGGTCGGATTGCCGAATGCTGCCTCGCGCAGGGCCGCTTCGTCCCACCAGAGGGAAGCATTCTCTCGGCTATCGGCCTGAATCGCGGAGTCGACCGCCTGGCGATTGAGGTCGCGGGCCTGCTTCAGATGACCCGCGTAGGCCGCCGTATCCGCGGATAGCAATAGCCCCATATGTGTGACCGCCGGATTGGCCATGAACCACTGCATCTGCGCGGCCATGGCAGCCGGATCCGACTGGAAGAAGCCCAGGATTTACAGCGCGTTGCGAAAGATGAAGTTGTCCATTTTCCGCGCCCGGGACTGATCGATCACTTGTTGCGCCTGGCCGTACTGCTGCAGCGCCAGGTAAAAACTCTTCCCCATATACGAGCGCCGCGTCGTTGAGGGCCCTCGCATCTCGCGGATACAGAGCGACTATCTGATCGAACGCGGCGGCCGCCTGATTCAGGTCCCCGGTCACATCCAGGTAATACGCCGAACTGATTTCCAGATTCTCACGTTCGCTGGGTGCTGGCGGAGCGAAAAGGCCTTAGTGAAGAGTTCGCCCACACTGTAGTAAGCCCTTCCAACTAGGTAGGCCATCGCAAAATTGGGATCGAGCTGGATGGCCCGCTGCAAGTACGGAAGCTCCGCATCCGGGCCCTGTTGGTCCATGACACGCTCGCCCAGACACTACCACAGACTGTAGGCCTGGAGAGCTTCCAGCGAAGAAGTTGTGGCCTGCGCGAGGGGGACATCGAGCTGCTGGACGGTGCTGATGGATTCGCTCAGCTCGCCTTGTTCGCAACAATTCGAGCGTCAGAATAGAAGATTGGATCCAGGCGCTCTGTTACATCGCCGCTTATGGCTGGTCGGCTTGTCGCTTCGCCGCCGATTCTATATCGATCTGTGTTTCATCCATCTTGCAGGGAAATTGCCGGCCTCCCCATCCCATTTCGCCTCGCCGCCGCATCTAACAATTCGGTCACCGCAATCAGTTGTGATTTCGCACGGGTAGAGAGAAAGTTAACATCTCCACCTATTGTAAGCAATTGGGCGCCGCGCTCCACATATCCATAAAACTCCTCAGGAGACCACGTTGGCAGACCGACCGGGAGCGACGCTGCGCGAGCTAAATCTATGACGTCGTAAACAGTCTGTTGGATATTCTCAACGTGAACGAGTCCATCACCGTTGATAAAGCTTGCCAAATCACCGTTCCCGATGTAGACACCGTCAATGCCTTTACTATTGATGATCTCCGCAGCGTTCATTACGCCGAGTGGCGTTTCGACCTGTACAAAGAGAGCTATTTCCTGATTCGCGGACTTCCTATACTCCTCAATCTCTGCCAAATAGCGGCTTGCACGGATCGGCCCGAATCCGCGAGAGCCCGTGGGCGGATATCGGCAGGACTGAACAAATTGCGCAACCTCCGAGGCCGTAGCGATCATTGGCACCATAACACCCTGAGCGCCAAGGTCTAGTGCGGTCTGGATATTTTCTCTCGACCCTGAGGCGAGCCTGACAATGACCGTACTACCGCTACCCTTGCACGCCAGCAGGATCATGCGCAAACTCTCCTTACTTATGGGAATGTGCTCTGTGTCGACAAGAAGCCAATCAAATCCCATATCGGCCATGATTTCGACTGAATATGGGTCAGCAAGCGCAATCCAACTTCCAATCGCTGCTCGACCACTCGCGAGTACTTCTTTGAGGCGATTTCTCATAAAGATCTCAATATCCCTCACTCTCCCACTCAGATTCCTCCCGTCTTCCGACGGGCTATCATAAGACGAAGCAGGTCACACTTTTGCGCTTCGCTGGTCGAACTGCTGAGTCAACGCCGGCCAATGCGGGAACGATAATTGATCCACGCGTTGTACTCACAAAGCCGGAGCCTCAACCAGAGATCTTAAGTGTCAAATCAGTCCCAAGCAACAAGGCACCGACCACCGAGATCGAGGTTCAGCTCTCGAACTGCAGCTTCCCTCCCTTCGCGGATTTCGCCTTCCCGTCCGCCAGGCCCACGCTGGTTGACCATTTGCGACAGGAGCGGTCGCCATACTATTCCCGTCATTAGCACATAATCGCTGCTGAGCTTAACTTCCTGTCCGGTTCACTTTTCACCACAGAAAGACACTGTCGACACAAACACCCTCGTATGACTTCCTCATTCCAGGTGCAACGTGACGATGCCATTCCTAATGAAATAAACTCATTCTGCATCTGCCGCGATCGCGTCAAAACCACACTTTCCTCTGCAAGTGAGACATGGAGCTGGTGGCCAATTACTCACAAGCACAGTAAACGCACGATCCGTGCTAGCGAGGACCCTCTGTGACTACTTATTGCAAAGCAGAATTGTACTTGTCAAGCTCATATCCAGATCTAATCCGGATTGCGGACACAGTTTAGGATTCATTGTGACGAAATCGCGTCATCATTCACAGCTGAAGTTGTATACTGGGGGTATTCCAGGCGGACAGATGTAGAGACAGTTGACTCCGACTCAAAACTGGAGGGTTGAGAAGTGGGTCCATTCCGGTCATGTCGAGTCGCACAATTCCCCTGAGCGATACCTCTTCTCTTGGCGCCAACCAGAGGAAATTGTCTGTCCACACAGACGCATAGATATCCGGAAGAACGGCTATACGAACGGGATAAGCAGGAACCTTGCCCACATTATGCACAGTAGCCGTAATCTCCCCCTCTTCTTTCGATCTCTGCGTAAAAACGGCGCTTCCTTCAAGCGAAGTCGAGAATTGAGCCAATTGCGGTTTTAACCAAGGACCTGTTCGGCAGAGCGTCTCCTCAACCGGAGCCTTCCTCCATTCTTTCCTTGTAACTGGGTCTGCAAACATGGGCAGGACCCGAAGCCAATAAATTCGCCGAGAAGCCCGCAAGCCCCGTGAATCCTCCAGCGTTAACTCAAGAAAAAAGTAGCCTCCTCCCATGCCACGGGGAATCGCCCATGAAATGATTCGCTCTTCACTTTTGCGCGCATTGGGAGGAACATCTATCGTCCAGACCTTGCACTCCACATTCTCGAGCTTCTGATTGAGTATGCGCGCAGTCAATCGCATGTTATTGAGGCCAGAATCGTTATCATTGAGCGCAAAAACCGACGCGCGAAAAGTTTCTCCAGGCCCCCAAGAGAAAAATCCCGTATCAGCCATCACATGCACCGGCTGATTTGCTGTCTGTAATGCATAAAACGGAATCTGCGGCTGCCCACACCAGTCGATCACGTGCCAACTAGCCGCAACCGGACCCAGGGAATTGTACGTCCAAAGCGCCTCACCCCCCGTGTACGGGAATTGCGCACGCCATTGTTCACATACGCAGCCGATGGTACGCGCATACGCCATCTGACTACACTCGACCAGTCCACTTACGTCCATTTTGGACAAATCGTCATACCAGCTCGTTTTCAACCAACTTTTGACAAACGCGTAATTAAGCTCAGCACTCCGATCGCTGATTATCGGATATCGTGCTTTAAACCTCTCGGAGTCATAGCCTACCGGTGTGTTCGACAGCTCGGTGGCTGGGACAATCCGTTTGAGTAGAGACATATTTGCAAAACTGTAAAATGACCATTCTGAAATAAAACTCGTCCCCTCATCATAAATCTTGTGATACCAATTCTCATCGCCGGCGAACAGGCCCGCCGGTTCATATGCGTGGACATCCCCCCCACACGGAGAGTTCATTCGGAACGAACTCTTCCTATCGTAAGCGGCGAAGATCTCACGAATCATGCCAACCAATGGTTCAATCCCGTCCGCAAAAGGGTCAAATTCGTTTCCACCCACATATATGCCAGTAGAGGGGTGTTGCCGAAACCGAAGCACACTCTGGGTTAGCTGCTCACGCCATACGTCGATCGACGTCGTGCCCGGAGTTTTCGCCCAGTTAAGAGGCGCCTCCTGCCATACAATTAGTCCATGCTCATCGCATAAATCGTAGAACTGTTCGGTCTCTAGGATACTTGTGCCACCGTTTAGGCGTAATAGGTTTAGGCCACTTAACTTGGCCGCGCGGATCATCCAACTGTTTCTCTGTGGAGAAAGGGCCAGCACATCATCGCTTGTAAGCCAGCAGGCCCCTTTTGCATAAAAGGGCTTACCATTCGCCACCCACGAATAGCTGTAGGCTTCATCTTCGGGAACGTTACCGTTGCGAACCCTCCTTGGATGGTCGGGAGAGGTTGGATTGAATCTGATCTCCAGGGTTCGCACACCAAATCGGCTGGTGATTTGGGCTCTACAGCAGAATTTGTGGGTGAGAGCGGGCCGTGGAAGATGGCGCTCGGAGGAAAAGTTCCAAAGGGCGGAACTTTTCCACCGAGCTTGCAAATGCTGAAAGCAGCATTTGCACATCTCC
>Ga0335075_10007091_pt1 | contig 17280 bp, 17 predicted proteins | sample Lox_Sample_24_FD_206723 | JGI IMG/M metagenome (GOLD analysis project Ga0335075, IMG submission 206723) | Soil microbial communities from Loxahatchee National Wildlife Refuge, Florida, United States - Lox_Sample_2.4 | ecosystem: Environmental > Terrestrial > Soil > Wetlands | place: USA...
CAGAGAAAGCTGCTGGAGAGGGGGGGGTAGCACAGTCGAAGTTGGATGAAGATGAGGAGAGGGATGCGGTTTTTTATCGACTAGAGATGTTAGGGTATAGAGTTGGACAGGGTCTTGTTGAGCGGTATGTCCCGCATCTTGCGCCTTTCCTTTGCTGGGGGTCGTGGACTGAGCGGAGAATCTGTATGGTTGTTGAAAGGCTAGCTTTTGGGGATTCAGCGAGCGAGAGGCTGTCTACAGGGCGGAGATGTTCCATTGGCGTACAAGGAGTATGTGCTGATGATACAATTCTGTGAGATAGGTTTTCCCGCGACCGCCCACGCTTCACGGATACGCTGGACGTGATCAAGTTTCTATGTAAGGACTTATGGATGCTGGTGTTTAGGAAGCAGATTGACAACTTGAAGACGAATCATCGGGTAGGGAACCCTTCCGATTCCCCTCAATGCTCAAAGCACAGGACGGATATGAAGGGTATACGTGTAAGCACATACTAATGCGTTCTTCAGGGCGTTTATGTCCTCACAGACAATTCATTCCGGCCCTTTTCCCGCATGAGTACGGAAGCTGGCGGACAAGCTGTTGTTAGAGCTCAGCCTGTATATATCCCTTCTAATGAGTTCTGTCCTTGTATATGCTGACAGCATCTATACAGTTCCTCTGGTTCCCATGTGGCATTATCCGCGGCGCTCTTGCTAGTATGGGTATCAATGCCACGGTTCAAGCGGAGACTTCGGAGCTGCCAGGTGCTACGTTCCAGATCAAGTCTATTGTTCCGAAGCCGTAAATTCCATTTGCCTTCTCCATACAGCGGTAAGATATGGCATAGTTGAAGTTCTTTATCCTGTGGACGTCGAATATAATTCACATATTAGCATTTAGCGGCATTGGTCGGCGTTGGCTTAACTGGTATTGCATGGCATGGCAAAGGTTGATAGAGGAATTCCATAGCAAATCACAAGCGGCTACATATGACTTCGTTCTTTTAGCATATGAATGCGTAGAGTAATCACCTGAATCAATTGCATATCTTAACATGATAAACGGCATTCTCGCCCCCCGTTTCAGAGATATGTAGTCAAGATACAAACCACAACGCCTTTTGCATGCCTAACGCCACAGAAACACTACTAGCAGGAATCTAAGGGAGGCCGGCGCCTAGCACAGCTCCTCAAGATATATGACATTAAATTCAAAGACACCGAATAGGCTCCATCTGAGTGCGCATATAATCTTTCCAGTACAGCACCGCAACCGTTCTTCCACAGGCTCACTACGAGAAGCTGACGAATTTCGGATCCCTCGGTAACCCATCCCTTCCAATGCCCTGTTGCTCAAGTCTGCGCTCCATATAGACCCGTCTCGCCTCATCAAAGCTCATCGGCGCCCTGATCCAGCTGCCTTTCATGATCTTTTGGATCTCACGCTTTGCGTTGTCGTCGAGGCCGGCGCGACTGTCGCCTCCAGAAACATTACCGGAGAGGTCAAAGGAGGAGGAGGAGAGCCCGGCATCCATGTCACTGCTAAAGGAGGTGGGGATCGGCGTATAGAAGTAGCGGCTGAAAGGAAGAGAGGAGGGTTGGAGCGAGAAATTTCGGATTGAATGTGGTAGGAAGGGGAGCCAGCGAGAGCGGGTGAGATAAAGGACTGGAAAGGGATATTAGTTTGAGATGTAGAGAAGTTTGTTATGGAGGAAATTACCTGTCGAGAGAATGATAAGGAAGAAAGATATCGTGTAGAAGATGTACATTTTGAAGGATCGTGGAGAGAATGGCAGTAAAACGCCCAGGGGAGTTTTCGCGTTGAGGGGTCCTGTGGACAAATGAATGGCACTGGAGCTGTAGGTGTAGTAAAAATCGTTGGAGCTCATAATCTAATCGCGAGACTTCACCTCGTCCTATGCGTGTTCATCAACTACAAGGCCTTAGGGAGAGGCATGACGACCGCCTGAGACAGCTCGGTTGTCTCGACGATGCGCCTCAGGCATTAAGATTCGTCACTAGTACCCGCTTCTAATTTAGTATGCTTCTCGTCAAATCTCCTGTGATTGGCTGAAAGTTCCCACACAATTGTAGAGTCAAATATTCGGAGTAACTGGGCAATAAAATTGATATTCTACGTTCACACAAGAATCTCAACAACAAGATGCCTCACGAGCACCATCACCACTCGAGCCAAGTCTCGGCAGACTTGGTTTGGGAGATTGCCCGTAAGTCTCGTAGATTAATGGCTGGTATCAGGAGATTGTGAAACTGAATTCAAGTCCAGGAAACCAGAATTCTTTTCTAGTCAAGCGCAAGACTGGCGGAGGTGTCCAATTCTCGCGGGACCCCTACAATCTCATGAACACTCACTCCCGTAAAGTACGTCTCTCAGCAGACAGATGAAGTGGGCTACGAAGCTAATTCAAAAAATACAGTACGCTGGATTCGTCAACGACCGAGTAAGCAAGAACCAGTTTCTTAGAGATAATCGACAGGGGATATACTGTCGCCTGAACTATACTGATGAGAAGGACAGGCTGTCGGAGTCATCCCAGCAGAAGGCGATAAGGGCGGAGTCACTCTGATCACCAAGAAGACGAAGCACATCCAGCGACCAGCCCACAATGAGAATAAGATTACCTTTGGCGACAATAAGAGCTCGCGCAAGTGAGTTGCCAATTTTAAGCTTTTCCACCACCAGACCGCCCGCTAATAGAACTTATCTGTACAGGATTCACGTGGGAATCGCAAATAATGTGGCCAAGAACGGTTATAGAGCGGACCTGCGTCAGGCAGCTGTTGCCCGTGCCAGCGCTATTCGCAAGTCACAAAAGCCAGTGAAAGAGAGCCCGGAGAAGAAGCTGCGTGGATCTAAGGCAAAGAAGGCGGCTGCTGAGAAGGATACGTGAGGATGGTCTTGGGGGATGACTGTTTGTTTGCTCGAGTGCAAATACACCTCCAATTTCGAGCGCACGCTTAGAAAAACGATCGAATGCTTCTGGTACACGATATGGACTTGATGTGGCTTCTTCTACTTGCATTTTCCTTAGGGTCATGGAGATGATCCCTCGAGGATAGGAAGGAAGGCTAGCTCGGCCATAGCGAATTGAGCATATGAAGTATATACCATGGATTCTTGAACGTCGCGATAGTCCCTTTAGGCTTGGAAACATGTGATACTGAAGTAGAGTTCGGCGAATATCGTTCTTTACATGTGTAACTCATCCGATCCTCCCCGACAGCCACTAAAATCCTCGGACAGGAACACCGCTGTCAGTACTGTTGAGCCTAGTCCGGAATGTCTCAAAATAGTATAAATACAGGAATATCTCTTTCTCATTAGAATTGTAGTTTAAATTGTTTCCTTTTTTCCTGTTGAGGTATTTACTATCTACCTTGGAGGTATCTGACTGCCCCGCATTCAGATTCGGATTACGGCAACCGCTTAAACAGGTACGGAAAGCTCAAACACCCCACGTTGCTTTTGTGCGCAACCTTCAGAGACTTTTCAGGCTATATGTTGACTGCTCCTGCCTCCTAAAGCTATCTGAAACGCGTAAAAAATTCATTGAAAGGTGTGCAATCAACTTAACTCTAAATTAACGCATTTCGAAGACCAGGACTGACAGTATACCCCGCTTTGCAGCTTCTCGACGTTACCAATCTCAAACATGGTCAAAGCTGGTATGAGGAATCTCCCATACACAAGATATGGCGGAACTTCAGCTATTCTAACAAGATTTTAGTTGTTGCTGGTGCCTCTGGTGGAATTGGACAGGTGAAGAATTAGTTCAAGAGACAATTGTCATTACAAGCTAAGCTGACTGGATCCCGAAGCCATTGTCCCTCCTCCTTAAGGTCTGCCCACTCATCGATGAGTTGTCATTGTATGATGTTGTCAACACTCCAGGCGTCGCAGCCGACCTGTCTCATATCTCAACGCCAGCTGTATGTTTCCTAGTAGACATCGAGACGTAGTTCGAAGGCTGATGGAATTTTAGAAAATCTCTGGCTATCTACCAAAGGATGACGGTGCCAAATTATCAATGAAGGATGCAGACATCATTGTCATTCCCGCTGGCATCCCACGTAAGCACACCTGGATGTTACAAGCATGACGAAGGGCTGCTAATTGCTCCGCGTTGCACAGGTAAGCCAGGCATGACTCGTGACGACCTCTTCAATATCAATGCCGGTATCGTCAAGGGCCTCATTGAAGTCATCGCAGAAGTAGCCCCAAAAGCCTACATCCTCATTATTTCCAACCCTGTCAACTCAACTGTCCCAATTGCCGCCGAAGTTCTTAAGGCCAAAGGCGTTTTCGACCCCCAACGCCTCTTCGGTGTTACAACTCTCGATGTTGTTCGAGCGGAGACCTTTGTTGGCGAGATTACGGGAGCAAAGAGCCCGTCAGAAACCACAATCCCGGTCATTGGGGGTCACTCTGGAGAGACAATTGTGCCCCTATTCAGCCAGGCGAAGCCTCCGGTGAAAATCCCAGAAGATAAGATGGCTGATCTAGTTAAGCGCGTACAATTCGGTGGTGACGAGGTTGTCAAGGCCAAGGATGGCGCAGGTTCCGCCACCCTCTCTATGGCATATGCTGGCTTCCGGTGAGTCAAATATATGAGTGCTTCAGGGCTGCAATTGACCATCAACAGCTTTGCCGAGAAGGTTATCAGGGCCGTGAAGGGCGAGAAAGGCCTTGTCGAGCCCAGCTTCGTTTACCTCCCGGGCGTTCCAGGTGGCGAGGAAATTGCCAAGGAGACTGGCTGCGACTTTTTCTCCGTTCCCATTGAACTTGGGGTAAGCTCTATTTCTTCAGTGCTCTGAGCGTGACTGACAGAAAGCCAGCCCAGCGGTGCCGAGAAGGCAATCAATGTGCTTACAAGCGTCGATGAAAACGAGAAGACCCTGCTTAAGGCTTGCGTCGAGGGCCTGAAAGGCAACATCGAGAAGGGCGTTAACTTCGCTCACAACCCACCTCAAAAGTGATTCGCCCCCTGCTGCCTTTCCTTACTCCCCTCTCGTATGCATGTCTCCGAAAAGCAATCGTGTTTTCTGCATCATTCTACTGCGTACATTCTATAAGTAGAGGGCTGGATGCTGCAAAGTAGCTTGATAAGGACTCTTAACTGATCGTTGGTCTTGCTCAGATAGGCTCTGATGACTTAGCGTTGCTGAGGTCCTGCGCTACCCTCGGTCTTTCATTTTTTACATGTCGAGGGGCTATCAAGTGAGTAAGGGGAGATTGGGTGTGAGGGAAAAGAAATAACTTCTGATTACACACATAAGACTTGCGAATAGACGAATTTGAGTTAAGAGATATTTCTGAAAGTGGGCTTGACGTGCGATTTGTGGTGGTAGACCTATGTCTTGTTCTATGTGATAAATCTGTGAATTGACATGGTTCAGAATACTCGGCTTCCTTGGGCCCTTCACGGTATACAGGCGCATTCATATTTTCAACAGCTAGCAACCCCAGAACATAGGTGCCATTTATAATTGGAGCGGACTTTCTGCATTATAATTTATGCTCATATATCGTTCAAAAGTAACGACAAAATACCAGCGAGCCAGCCGTAGCTGTCCCCTTCTCACGAGAACACGAAACGCCGAAGATCCTTCTAGCCCTATGCATATGGGGAAGAGGAATTTCGAAAACCCAAACGGGCTCTCGGGACATATATGGCTGGGCGTGGTCCTCCCTGCTAACAGATTATGCCGTATGCCCGACAGATTGTGCTGCATGCTCCCTAGACTGTTGCCGCCTGCGCCTTAGCTTCATCCAAAAATTTAGTCATCAATTAAGCTCTCGTTATCTCATCTCATAGTCGTTCCGTCATCCCAGAGTCATTTGCTACGCATTTTGGCGATTATGGATCTGTTTCGGCATTGGTGGGAGACGCGGATGGAGCCATTTCCTACTCTTCTTGCCTGTTTAACCCTGAATCCATCTTGATGCGCTTCCCCCCTGGCTGGACGTCGTCGACTTCTAGCCCGGCTTCCAATTCGTTCATATATTGATCCGCTGCGTCCACACTTAAGAGTGGCTTTCTCCCAATCAGTATCTTCACGGTGGCGCTCAGGCCTTTGGCCTTCTCCTTGTCCATTGCTAGGGCCTTGAGAGTCGTCTCCATGTTTCTGCACATCCGCAAGACTTCCTCCGGCTCCCATCCTAGATCACGAGTCAGAAGCCGCAAACTCACTGCTTCGAAGCCTGCTAGGCACGCCAGAAGCCAGAGTTTAGCTGCACTTCGAGCTTCTGGGTCTTCGGGCCAGACTCCCACTGGGAGCTCATGACGTGTGACTTGGACATCCACGAATCCGGCAGCAGATAATCTCTCGGGATCAAGGTGCGCCACACCCACAGCTCTCCCTGATCGAACCCTTGCCTCGCTCACGGCCATGTACCATTTATACATTTCCGAATCCTCCTTGAACCATTTGATAAATTCATTACTATGGTCATCAAGGTCAACCACTTCTATCCACCCGCCCGGTTTTAAGTGCGTGATCGATCGATCGTACATCTTGTCCCAAGAGCGGAATGAGCCTACCATGTTCCGGAAATGGATCAGGTCGAAAAAGTTATTGGGATACGTCCAGTCATCTTCATCCTCGGCATCGAAAATTTCAAAGAAGACGTTAGGAGGGACGGCGGAGGGTTGAATTGCTGACAGATCAGTGCCGATCACTTCAGCGTCTGGGAAGGCTTCGCCAATACCAATAACCCAGTCACCAGTGCCGGTGCCAATGTCAATGATCTTGGTGGGTTTAACCAGGGGGACGGATGTAAGTTTGGATTTCAGGAGGAAGAGGAAGACTTGGTGTATTATTTGCAAGCGCAGTTGCTCGTCTTCATCGTTTGGCTGGGAATAATCTGAGACGTATCGACGATTGTTCTCCACATGGTAATCAAGGTCACTCTCGTATAGAGATCTCGTCGACCCGCTACAATTTCTCCCGTCAGTCTCTGCAACCAGTAGGCACTAGATGCACTCACAGTGAAATGGAGTCAAGGGCTCTTAACAATCTATGTTGAAGAAGTGCAGACGGATATGTTGAACTGCCATCATCTGGTTGTCGACGCCATCGAATCTCCGCTTCATCTGCAGATGGCTGGTACTCATCATCCACTTCCATGCCCAGGTCTGCAGCGACCTCTAATTGAGAGCCGAAGTCGTCCATAGGGCTGGCAATTGGCACAATTGACCCATTTGGTTCAGCCCGCCCTTCAACTAGTTTTCTAGAAGACTCAGACTCAATTGCTTCCTTTGCTTTAGACATTATAGAATGCTACCGTGTTCCTCCCAATTCCGTACCACTATCACGCTGTGATGATGGCACTGGCATGGCACGAATTGTAGAGTCGACAGTTGATGTTGATCTATCACCAGAAAATGATGCGATTTGGGGGGGGGGCCCCCAACACTCCAATTGAATGAGCAGCTGTAGGCTGGAATCGTCTACTTGAGCGTGGCCGTGTATCAGTGTAATTTCGAACACAGAGCTTGTCGAATTGAGAGCAGTCTTGCGCATTGGGCCATTATGGTAGAACGGGAAAGGTGAAGGCTAGACATCGTTCATGTTAGGATGAGAGGAATACCGAATGAATAAAACAGTACAAGACAACGGGACCCATGGGGTCGGCTCGCTCTTTCCACCGACGCTACATGCAGGTACCTTGTCGAGCCCACGGCCACGGCATCAGAACACTAACTTACAAGGCAGTGGTGGGCTGCCTCGGGTCCTCCTATCAGCACCAAGTAGCCTAAGTGCCTAGATACAAAGCGGCCTGTCAGGCGCCAGAACGAGATTTCGCTCGCCAGGGTACGGCCCGTTGAGGCAGGGTTGATTAGGTCGTGCTAGAATACAAAATGTTACTCTGCTAGAGTAGACTCAATTGATAAATGCTGCCGAGTGCATAGCGTCTGGGCATATTTTGTCGATCCTCTCTTGCGGTCGTGTTCTTGACTGGAGGCAACGGGCGGCTCAAAGGTAATTTCTAGGAGCAGATCATCATGGTTTCTGTGACGCCATCGAACGAGCATCAGAACAGGTGAAGGGTATGTCACCGGGTATGTGGATAAGTTCTCCGGAGTTGATCTGTGCATCCGCTGCAAGCGACGTGATTCGGATCAAGTCCAGCGCCCGCGATAGGTGGCCCGTAATGCCCCAGAGTAAGCACATCCTGTTACGACGGCGGTCCCAGAGCTCTCACTCTGATTCGGGTCGGGCCTTCGATGATCTCGTGCTAGGGTGCGATCTCATCTTTGTGTATGCCAATGATAGGGAAACACGAAACGGTAGAGCGTGATATATCGCGCTGAGCGCAACGAATGAGCTTGATCCTCGGCATGCCTTTCTTCATTTGACGCACCCCACTTCATTATTGGTCCTGGTCTGTACATACATTAGTCGAAGTTTGTGGGGTTTTCAAGTAGGACAAAACTTGGCTGCCAGGTTTCATTCCATTAAAGAACCCGAGCTCAGTTAGGGATGACTTATGCATAATTTCCACCACCATGCGCGCTAGATGGGCTTGAAAGAGATTAGATCTGGTCCTCCTGGTCCTGAACGCTACTATGATCCTTCCTGACATCTACTTAAATGTCCGCTTGGGGCTGCACTGCACTTTCACACTGCATGCATGATGCATCATTCTTAACACCAACACATGCAAGTTCATTTCTAGAATGAATAAAAACCATGAAAGCCACTGCCAGGTATGAGAAAAAGAGGCGGAGAACTCCCACTCATTGTCTAATACGTATTCGCCCAAAATGGATTTTGCTCCACATTCTTGCCAGTTCGAGGTTGCATTTCCCAACTAAGCTCCAGCCTCCATAAGCCATTCCATTGCACCCCGTAATTTCCCTATACGACCATCGCCTCGGCATGCCCATTGGTCTCACCATCTGTTGTTCTCTTCTTCAACGTCATATCATCATTCTTGTCAACGACCATATCGCCCTCAAGATTCTCAATGGGTACTTCCTTGGCGGACACCACTTTCTTGTTCGCAACTTCTGGGAATGGTGTGAGGACTTTGGTAATGTCGCCCCACCATTTCTCGCCATACTTCCGGTACCAGTCAACTGTAATGGCGAGGCCCTTCTCGAAGCTGGTCTTTTGATCCCAACCCAGCTTTCTCAGCTTTGTGCCGTCCACAGCATATCGCCTGTCATTGAAGGGACGGTCATGAGTATGTTTGATCCATTTGTGAAGCTCTTCTTGCGTTGAATGTGGAATCTCCATGTATGTGAGCAGTTTAGAACATAGGCTCAGATTGGAGATCTCATCGTAAGACCCAACATTGTAGATTTGACCAATGGCACCTTTGTGAAGAATTGTGTCGAATGCATCTGCTGCATCTCCAGCAAATAGATATCGTCTTGTAGGAGAACCGTCACCATGGAGCACGAGAGGCTGGCCACGGTTCAGGAGACAGGTGAATTTCGGGATGATCTCTGAATACCAATCAGTAATTTAATCGATGACAAGCCATAGTTCTAAGATAGGCACCTCTGCTTGAACTTACTTTCGGGAAACTGATGCGGGCCATAGACGTTGTTACTTCGTACAATTATGATAGGGAGTTTGAAAGACTTCGAATATGAGTGCACCAACATCTCCGCAGCCGCTTTACTGGCAGCATATGGGTTTGTTGGAGCCAGAATGCTCGTTTCCAGCAAGTCGTCATCCTCATCCTCTACCTCTCCGTAAACCTCATCTGATATAAGTCAGTTTAAGCCGGCTATTCCTTGCTAGGAAACTTTATTGGGAGTGGGTATTTCAAAAATTCTTGACTCGTTCCGTGAAAGTCAAAAGAAGAGAATAGACTTACCTGTGGAGATATGGATGAACCTCTTGATACCAACCTTTTTGGCACTCTCAAGCAAGACGTGTGTACCAAATACATTATTATAGGTAAATGTGTAGGAATTTCCAAAGCTCAAGTCGACATGGGACTGAGCAGCAAAGTGGAAAATGGTGTCAATTTTGTAGCGTTCTAGGCAGTCCATGACTTCAGAGGGATTGGTGATATCGCCATGGTAGAAGCTGAAGTTCCGCTTATCATTGAGTGCTCTTGTATTGTTCAGCGAGGCGCAGTAGTCGAGCTTGTCGAAAGAGACAATATTGTATGCATTGGGATATGTCATTGTCAAGTGTCGTACCAACCAGCAAGCACTGTGAGGTAGATAGTGAGCCTTGAGATCTGTCCAAGCCCAATTGCGCAGAGGAATATGCCTACATGAAACCAGCACCGCCTGTAATCATGATATTCTTGACATCAGGCAATGGCTCGAATTTAGTGCTTCCTGTAAGAATTGGTGCGCTTTTCCAGACACCAAAGTCCTCGAAGAAGTTGCTACTATCGCCATTGTCTCCTGGAGCTACACCGACACACATGAAAATCAGCGACCGAACAGCCCCTCTCGCAGCGTTTTGCAACACTTACTTGAGTCCCGTGTGTAGGTTGTAGCCATGATGAGAAATTCGAGTTGGGAGTATGCGACAAGAAGAAATGTTTCCCAATCAACAAGTTTTGACGGGAGTCGCAATTCTTCAAAGTTCGGTGTGGAGAGGTTTTAATCTTCAAAAATGCAAAAGCAGTTTGTTTGCCTATCAGCTCAGCGATTAGAAGTCAACCCACCAAAACCAAAGCCCGTTTCGTATTTGGCGGGCAGACCGTTTTCATGCCTAGAAACCAAAAGGGTAAATAAGGCCGGAAGTGTCCATTATAGGTTAGCCCCTGAATTTAACTACGAAGCAAATACGGCGGTTGCGCCACACTTAGAATTTCCTGGGTTTGATTCGTGGATGTGTAAATTGGGGTCGATCTTAAGGGGCAGGAGCTGACGGAGCGCACAACAGCTGCTAACTTGCTATATTATTCTACGAAATTGCCCAGCGTGATATCCACTCCTTTATCGGAATGAAGTACGCAGCGTACAGCTAAAGTAATCCATCATACGGAGGGATTCTCCCATCGACAGAGACCCCTTTTTAACCCTTGATCGGAAGCATGCAAGGGAAGCGAACTGAGCATGAACTCATCTAAATTATATTGCGATTGTGTACATGTCTACCCTCAATGGGGTCCTTGTTTCAAGGAGGCATAATAGGTCTCTGAGGAGTGGCAAGGTCTTATCGTATGATGATCAGCAAGTGATGTGAGATGCAGGTAGAAACCCAGGCGAGGCTGTGAGAAGCAGCTCGCAGCAAGGCTCCGGCCCTAATATAAAAATAAATCGCACCAAAAAGATATACGTGGCACATTGCACAGGGGCAGTTTTGCCCTATGCGGTTAGATCGTCATATAATTTACGATTTTTTCTACCCCAACCAGTCCCACTAAAGTCGTCACCCACGAAACTATAGGTGACTTGGGGGTCTTCGCGAATTTCAATCCACATCCTCTTCCTTCAAGTACCCTTTGTGGAATGTTGCAACCATCATAAGCAATTGATACATCTCTATTCTCCTTTCGCCATCACACTCTTCTTCTCTGTGTGTAGATACACAGTGAATAGACAAAATGGCAGTAGATCGCTCCGTTTCCGTCAGCGCGTCGATACCGGAGTCTGAAGCATTCGACGAAAACGAGAAGAATCATTCCCCAACGACAGACGGCAGTTATGTTCATATGAAGACGCCAGAGGAGGGGGAAATTGAAGATGAGGAGAGAGCGGAGCTGATACCAGCGGCAGTGCATGTTGCGCAGGAGAAGGCGACAGAACCGGAGAAGGTTACTGTTAGGTCAGCAGTTATCTGGATGGTCATAAATACATTGGCAACAATAGGCATCGTAGGTCCTAACCTCGAAAGACTACCAGACTATGACTTCTGATGACTGGCTGACTTCCTACCAGGTGTTCACCAACAAAGCCATATTCTCCGACCCATCCCTTAAACTCGCACAACTCACTTTCGCATCTTTCCATTTCTTCGTAACATGGCTTACGCTGTTCACTCTTTCACGGCCTCGATTTGCGATGTTCGTACCCCGCCGTGTCACCATTAAGGAGATTATTCCCCTCGCCATCGCTATGTCTATGAACGTCATCTTACCGAACTTGTCTCTTGCCTTCTCTACGGTCACCTTTTACCAAGTGGCGCGCATTCTACTTACCCCAACCGTCGCTCTCATGAATTTTGTCCTTTACAGAGCAACTCTTCCACGGAATGCAATCTATGCTCTAGTACCTGCTTGTTTAGGTGTTGGAATGGTTTCATACTACGACAGTTTACCAACAGGTGATGAGACTGTCAAGACAACGTCTGGCCTGGGGATCCTCTTTGCCTTTACCGGAATCTTTGCAAGCTCCTTGTATACTGTCTGGATTGCAAGCTACCACAAGAAGTTTCAGATGAACAGCATGCAATTACTCTTCAACCAGGCCCCTGTCAGCGCTTTTTTGCTACTCTACGTCATTCCTTTCGTAGATACATTCCCTGTATGGTCAGAAGTCCCTTTCAATCGCTGGGTTATGATAATGATGGTAAGTGACAAGTTATACCCCCTCTCCTTCTGATCACGCATCCCATTACTTGGCGACTCGAAGCCAAATACGCTCAGAAACGGAGAGGCTAACATAAGTAATCATTGCAGAGCGGACTCTTTGCTTGCCTCATTAATATGTCACAATTTTTCATCATTGCACAGACTGGTCCAGTATCAAGTACAGTAGTTGGGCATGTTAAGACCTGCTCAATCGTCGCGCTAGGCTGGATTACCAGCGGGCGAGCTGTGGGCGACAGGAGCATTATTGGAGTTTTCATTGCCATTGGGGGTATTATTGCGTAAGTACCCCTATGGAACATTGCCCAGGGCAATTGTCAGAAAGACCGAGACTAACCTATCAATCAGATACTCGATTGTGATGTTGAAGCACAAAGCTGCACAAGCTGCTGCGGCTTCAAAATCATAGTGATCTCTCATTCAAAATTGGCATTTCTCTTGCATTTAGATTTTCCGCCAATGGAACCGTGTACGAACTGGCGTACTTCAAATGCTCGTTCGACCACAAATCCATTTTTCTACCCTCCAACCGCTTGGCCGTGCTGGAAGCCTAATTCTCTTCATCTAGAACAATCTTCCACCCGCGCCGGCATTGCACGTGCTGTAGCTTTACTTTGTACTTTTAGTGCCAGACATTTCTATTTTCAAGCGAACTGCTTCTTCTAGTTCTTCATCCAACCTTTAAAGATACGGATTACAAGGGCACATTTGGCGTTGGTGGTTCTGATGTTCCGATGAAGCATGAGCTACATAATTGGAATTGACATTTCCTGAACATCATCTACACATATTTTGCTTGCTGGTTGCCTTTACTTATATCTTGTGAAACTGCAAGTGCCTTTCTCCAAACCTCATCATGCTTCACTCTCACTTTGCCTGTCACTACCTAAAAATGGCATATGCATCACGTAAACGCAGAGCGGAAGTGGATGTCCGATGGAAATAACTGCCAGATTGCTTTGGGCTTGTTACAGCTCCCTTTAAACTGGAAGTGAAGAGTAGATGTAATTCCCCATTTAGGAAGTCTATCGAGCACATCAATGAAAAAAAAATTGAAAAAAATTAAAATAAAAAAAAAACGTCCACTAAATTAACAACCAGTCCCCAAAATCCGAAAGCTTACCGATACCAACTCGCCTCAAGCCGTCCCAGCGGCATTTCAAAGTCCAACCCCCCCACCGTACGGCACTTGCGTATCTAAGGGGATTCTTTCGAGCATGGAGCCATGTTCGGCCCCACCAGTCCGTCCCCGATGCATTACTTGCCCCGGGGAAACCATCCGCTAACGGCTAGTACGATTGCTTCATGCACGAACAGCAGGGCTGTCTTGACGTAAATTACATCTATATATCTATTTTGTACAGCAGACAACGTCACCGGACGCGTGGCGTAGCTTCAGCGAGAGTATTGTGAGGGCAGGGCAGACATAGATGGATTTCCCAGTTCTGGGGGAGGGGGTTGGGGAAGAGTAGTTCGGATGTTGGCCATTGTAGGAAGCGCCTCTGAATCGATCGGCTTTCTGGGTTAAACTAGGACGGGTACGGCGGATGCAGAGGACGAGTGGGATGAGGGACGTGGAAGGGGCTTACGATGAGGTGGTGAGATGAGAGTGTGTATTTCGTACATTGGGGTAGACAGAGTGTAGTTTTTCCTGTGTGGGCGCGCAGCAAGATGGAAGGGGAGGAACAAGATGGGGCGGAGAATAACGATGTGAAAGGGTTGCATATGTGTACAACGTAGATGAAGTAGTCGAATACAGTAATTGTAAAGGGCAAATAAAAAGTAATCACATTGGATCTAATCGAAATACAATACATGTCTATTATCTCAGAAGTGTTTCCCTAGTCCCATGGACTACATTCAAAGTAACACCGACGTGACCTGTCTGCAATAGTGACCCAGAAAGCCCATCTATACGCCTACAAGAGACCCTGTCTTCTTCATCACCAAGGAACCAACCCCGCAGGTAAATATGGATATCCGTTCTCATCAAGCTCAATGTCTCGTTCCCAAAGCATGTCCATGCCGTCGTTGAGGCCTCTCATCATGAAATTCTCGTCCCGTTTCCAGTTCGAGTGGCATGATCCTGGTACATACTCCGCCGCGTCCATATTAAAAATCATTTTGACTTCCGGACAGTAATCCCATATATGCTTTCGAAGTTCAGGTGTCCCCCAAACTTGCCGATGCAAAGTGTTGCCGCTGTCACCAGTATGATATCCCATCGGTTCATAGAACCCATCCCTCCAATCATCAATACCCTCAACCCATCCTTCATCCTGGGGAGTTGAGTCAATTCCTTTGTCCGCAGATTGTTTAGGTGGTTTCACCTTCGTGTTTCCCTCTGCCTTCTCGTGCTCGACCTTCTCTGGCACTCCGCTATGCTGTTCAGCCGAAAACGTGAGAGACATAGTTCCATTTGCAAGCTTCGCGCCTGGGCGATGCCCCAGCCGCTCAGTCAGCCAGACATCTTCTGGCTCGCTGTTGTCGATCCGCACTTGATCTCTTAGGATCTTGATAATCGCTGAAACCCGGCGAAGAGATAAGCCCCCATTACCACCAAAGCGGCCCTCTGGATTCCATGGTGCACCAACCCAGTCATAATCTAGCCAATCGTTCAAGCTCTGCTTGGAGTTGGAACACAGAATACTATCGGTCTGGTAGACTAGAAGCCACTCAGCTGGGTATAAGACTTGCTCGTAAAGCCAAAGATTTGTGAGGAAGCGGCTAATCATCTCTTGGCCAGCAGTCGACATATTCGATGGAATATACATCAGATCCAGTTTCCCGGTCCTTACTTGATCTTGGATGGCGTGGGATTGGTTAACGAAAGCGACAGATTCAACGCTGCCCATAAATTTGAAGCGCCATTCCGGCGGTACCACTGACATAAAATGAAGTATTAAAGGGGCAAGAATAGGATGAGAACGGTCCTCAACAAGGAAGGCGACTTTCGAAGCGTTGTATGGGGACTGTGGTTGGGATCCGGCGTAATCTAAGGTGACTCTGGGCATTTCATATTGTTGATCTGGTCGCCACAGAGAAAGGGCTATGATTCTAGTAGATATGTTAGTATTGATAAAAGTGTTTGCTATATTTTCCCATGGGCGGGGCTCACGTAAATAATATGAAGCTTCCAGCTGCGCGCATACGTCGACTAGTCTTCGTCCACAGCAACAGAGCCCCGGCTTTGCTCCATTGCCAAGCATCCATTACAGCAGTCTTAGCATGCTCAAATGCATCCTCAACACTCCAATCGCCAGCTGCGTAGGCACCTCTCGACGGTCCTGATGACATCGTGAAGATAGGAACGAAAGGATATCAAGTAGTGAAGTCACCTTGGAGACATGCTACGAACAGTTGCGGCTGCAAAAGCCTTAGAATTGATTCGGATGTAGCAGACGACGTCAAAAACTGCGGTAGCGTCTCAAGAGAGGGCCGTTTGCATTACGATTGAGCAATGCGTTTAATCGTAAGAACTTCGTGTACAGCCTTTTCGGGTGAATCGCCGCAGCTATCTAGGCCCTTGTCGCTAGCCATAACGATAGTGCATCCCTTTCCAGAATGTTTGGAAGAGGCTAACCGCTTCGGTACGCATGACATAAATTAGCATATTAAATCGAATATCACCACAGGAATTTTTGATATCTGGACACCAATTCACAGTTGTAAGACGCTTATTTTATTGATTGGTTTTGAGAGGCAGATCAGGGCATGCAGTGCAAGGAAGACGACAGAGGACATGGAGGCCAGTGGGCCAAACCATGAAGATTGGCAGTTGAATTTTATCTACGATCCCTTGGTGGCTTATCACACATCGTCAAAAAAGCCACGGATCACGTATTGCTGACGACAACCTGATGTGTTTGCATTTCTGAGCTGAGTTTTTCCAATAATCTGGTGTGATGATGGGCATGACGAGTTTCAAATGGGCGTCTGTCTAAAAATTCCTAGGCCAGGTCCCACCAGATCTCCACTCACCTGCAACATTCCACGCAATCAGATGACGCCAGTGATACTAGAAATATCACATTCCCGGCCACACCGCCATATGAGAGTGTAATTACATCAGATAGCGAGGGGCATGCTCTTTTGCACGGCGGCCTGTAAATAGACAGGGCATTTCGACGACCCTGCACAAAGGTATCCAGGCCGTTAGGGTGGATAAAAGGCTTGACCAAGTCAGCATTTAGTAGCGAGCATAGGGCTGTGACGAACCTCGTACCACCAGACCAGGTTACATACAGGTTAGGTTACTTGAGACGATCCTTCCTTACTGCATATAGTTCTAGGTGAGACTGACTGTTATCATATTTATATCAAATCTGCTCCACAATAATTAATTGTGATGCTATCATTTGAAAGGGAGCATTCCCAATCCCAACGCCTCCTTTCCTCCACATGTTACCCCGATCTAAAAAAAAGGCTAAAGGAAGGTAGAACGGCAAAGGTAAGAGACTTGTATGACAAAAGACCCCTTTGAAGTCTTTACGTGATGATGCTACTCTTTTTTCGACTATCTTGTTTTCTAGCCCACCTACGGCGGGATCCCCTTACTACGTGCTTCCTTCTAGCCCAACATTCCTCACAACACCTCTCACCTCTCCCTTTTGCTCCAGGCAAAGTCTCTAGCCCAAGGCTGGCGGACCGTGACTGAGGACCGTCTGAACCATAAGACCTTTACATTAAATCACGAAAAGGCAATCGCGGTCCTGAGACAAAGACGACCACGCTGCCTTCTCACTCCTGGTCTAAGCGGGGTTGGTT
>Ga0335075_10007092_pt1 | contig 17278 bp, 10 predicted proteins | sample Lox_Sample_24_FD_206723 | JGI IMG/M metagenome (GOLD analysis project Ga0335075, IMG submission 206723) | Soil microbial communities from Loxahatchee National Wildlife Refuge, Florida, United States - Lox_Sample_2.4 | ecosystem: Environmental > Terrestrial > Soil > Wetlands | place: USA...
GCGTAGCTTGCGGGATAGTCGGCGCTCGGTGGATGCACGTCGACCAGCTTGGCGGTGAAATCGGTGTCGGGACCATCGGTTGCGACGAAAAGCTCGGCCTCGATCGGGCCGACGACCTGCACCGGCTCGGTCAGCGGAGCAGTCTGGAAGACCAGCACGTCCGCGCGCGACGCCAAAGGCAGATAAGGTGGGGTGCAGCCGAAGAAGTTCGGCGCCTCCACCTGGTTCCAACTCCCTGCATAGGCGACAGGATCCAGGCTGCTCATCGCCCCGCCGATCGTCGGCACGGGATGGGCGGGGTCGAAATTGTAGGACAGTGGCGCCGCGCCGGCGGCGGGAGCGGAACGGTCCAGGCGCCCGTCGCCATGCAAATGGAAGGGCACGAAATCGACACCCGGCGGCGGCCAATCGCGCGCGGTGATCCAGCGCCCGCCATGGTGCAGATGCCCGGCGTCATCGCGCCGCCCGTTGCCGCCGCCCATGACGAACACCCGCACCGGCGGTTCATCCAGCGGCGTGCCCTTCACGACGTGGTCGAAAAAACGCAGCCGATAGGCGCGCCAATCGTCCGCCCATGAATCCAACGGTGCCGATGGCCCGAATTCCACATCGCCGAAGCAGTGGTTGCTGCGGTCGCCATGCGTCCAGGGTCCCAGGATCAGGCGCTGCGGCCCACGGCCGGCGCGCTTCAGGCCGGTGAAGTTGCTGGTAGCGGTCAGCGGATACGGGTCCCACCAGGACGACATGTGGACGCAGGCAGCGCGGGAATACCGTGCGTGCCAATCCTCGGTGTAAATCCCAAGCTGCCGCCAGAACGGCCCATCCGCGCCGTGGGTCCATTGATCGAACAGATAGGCTTCGTAGTCGGGATGATGGCGTAACGGCGAGTGGCCGGGTTTCCACGGCATGCGGGTGAACCAGGCGCGGATGTCCTCCGCTTCCAGCGCCGCGCGCAGCTTCGGATCGGCCTGCGCTTCGGGCGAGACCAGGGCGTTCTTGAAGGCCCAGGTGGCCTGTTTCAGCTCGAACGCGCCGGACTGCCGGATGCCGGATTTCCACGCATTGGCGAAGCCGCCGCAATCCAGCACCTGCGCCACCAGCCCCGGCGGATCGAGGCAGCCCAACGCCGCCTGCGTGTGCGCCGCGTATGACAGGCCCATGGTGCAGACGCGCCCGTCGCACCAGGCCTGGTCCTGCAGCCAGGTGCAGGTGTCGTAGCCGTCCTCGCCATCGGACAGGTATTTCACGAAGCGGCCTTCGGAGCCGTAGCGGCCGCGCGTGTCCTGATAGACCGCGGCGTAGCCATGGGCGGTGAAACAGGCGGCGATCTCGGCGCGTGAGGCCGGCGTGCGGTCGGCGGCAGTCAGTTCGGACCGGCTGGTTTGCTGCCGGCCGTACGGTGTGCGTTCCATGATCACCGGAAAGGGGCCGGCGCCGTCGGGCAAGTAGACATCCGTGGCGAGACGGATACCGTCGCGCATGGCGACCATGTGGGTGGTGACGGACATGCGCGCGGTCTCCTTCTCCGGATCGGTCATTGTGAGACGAGTCGCATCCGCCGTGGCAAGTTACGCGCACCGGTCATGGCGGCCGCACGTCCTACGTGGCACGCGGCGGTGAAGCAATTCCGAGCGGGAGGTTGCCCTGTCGCCGCTCGCCTGGGCCAGCGGAGCCTGGCCTCCGGACCTGATCCGTGGTTGCCGCACTTGTGGTCGCCGCACTTGGCGTGACGGAGGTTGGACGGCGCCGGACCGGTAGAGGCCGCAGCCGTTGGCCTGTGCGCGCAAAAAAAGGGGCCGGAGGGCCGGCCCCTTCTGTCCGTCACAGCCGTGGGGATCAGGCCGCTTTGACGGCCGCAACCGTTGCGTCGTTGGCGATGGCTGCCGCAGCGGCGCCGCCGACCGCGATCTTGCGCGGCTTCAGGGCCTCCGGCACGACGCGCTTCAGGCCGACATGCAACAGGCCGTTCGCGAGGTCGGCGCCCTCGACCACGATGTGATCGGCGAGCACGAACCGGCGCTCGAAGGCACGGCCGGCAATGCCGCGATACAGCACCTCACCCTTGTTGCCCTCGGTGGCGACACGGCCGGAGATCACCAGGGTGTTCTCCTTCACGGTCAGGTCGAGGTCCTCGGGGCGGAAGCCGGCCACAGCCATAGTCAGGCGATAGGTGTCATCACCGGTCTTCTCGATGTTGTAGGGCGGATAGCTGGGTGCCTCGGCGGCGGAAACGGCGCTGTCCATCAGCCGGGCCAGGCGGTCGAAACCGATGGCGGTACGGAACAGTGGCGCGAAGTCATAGGTGTTCATGCAAAACCTCCTGCAATAGCAAGGTTTGTGGGTTGGGCCGCCCGTTGGGCCGGCCCGGTTTCACAGGCCCCGGAACCCCGTCTGAGCATTCCGGACGCTCTTGAGATGGGTAAACTGCGAACGCCGGTCAAGGGATTGCCGTCGCGGTCCAGCAGCGGGCCAGGCGACGGCGGACGGCGAAGCGGCACGCGGATGGCACGCTATCGTTGAGGGAAGATGGCCGGCTCGAGCGCGGCCATGACGGGTAGGGTCGGCGCCGGGTGGATTCGTTCAGGGCGGCGCGTCCGCCAGCCCGGCGGTCAACTGACAAGAACCAAAGTCGGCCCTCCTCCTGACCCACAAGGGGCGGGGGCAACCTTCGGTCCGCCGCGGTTTCATCCAGACGAGCGTCGGGTGCCCAGAGCGGTGGTCAACTCGCACGCGATGCCGTGGGGCCGTCCGCCCCAACAACGATATAGGGCGAGCTGCATTGCGCTGCTCTGCTAATTCCGGGTACCAGGTCCTGTGGACAAACCATCGACTGACCTCCTGCGCTGCCCTGCGGCGGCTCTAGCTTGAGCTGATCCGGCAATGGCCGACCCCGGTCCCCAAAAACCGATCGTCCAAGGAGACCAAGATGAGTAGGGTTGCGAGATGCTCCTGTGGGTCTCTGAGCGCCGAAGTCGCCGCTGAACCGGTAGTTGTTGGTGTCTGCCACTGCACCGAATGTCAGCGGCGAACTGGGTCGGTGTTCGGTGTCGGCGCATATTTCACGAAAGACAGCGTTCGAACGTCAGGCCCCAGTACGAACTATGTTCGTGACGGCCAGGAAGGACGCAAGGTTCGAACGTATTTTTGCCCGACATGCGGAAGCACGGTGTTTTGGTCTCTTGATTTCTTCCCCGACTTCATTGGGGTGGCGGTTGGAGCTTTTGCCGATCCTTATTTTGCTCGGCCGGTAGCGTCGGTGTGGGAGCGAACTCGCCATCCGTGGGTAGCGTTCGGACACGATGTCGAACAGCATATGGGTGCAATCCAACGAGGCTGACAGCAGCTTTCTTGGGTTCGTATTGCCTGGCTGCATTCGACTCTGGGTTAGGTTTGTTCACACGGCCTAGTAATTCCGGGTACTAGCGGGCCGCCACCGCGCTCGGTACTGCCTCGATCCGCGCCACCCGGCGATGCAGCAGGTAGAGCGGAATTCCCAGCGCGGCGATCGCCGCCGCGGCGAGCAAGCCTCCGGCCGGACCGCCGTAGACATCGGCGGCATGGCCGCACAACGCCGGTACCACGGCGCCGCCGAGGAAATAGAGCGAATAGAAGATTCCCATCCCGACCGCGCGGTGCTCCTGGCGGGTGGACATGGTGCCGACGGCGATGATAACGCCGGGATGGATCGATCCGATGATCCCGACGAAGACTGCCCAGAGCAATGGCATCGCTGCGAGGGCCGTGCCGCCGGTGCCGATTGCGATCCCGAGCGTGCCGACGATCATGACCAGCAATGGGCCGAACCGCCCGGCCAGGCCGCCGCCGAACAAGGTTGAGGGCACTTGGCCCCAGGTTGCGACGGTCACGACCAGCGCAATCAAGGCTGCCGAGGCACCGTTGGCTGTCAGGGTCGGGGCGACATAGAACAGGTAGCCCTGATAGGCCGAGGTGTAAGAGGTCCAAATAACGCCGGCGATGATCAGCAGCAGAAACTCGCGTCCGTTCGGCAACGAGAAACGTTGCGGTGTTGGAGTGATGTGAGGCGAGCGGCGGAAGCTGAGCACGAAAATCAGCAGGGCAATCGCGGGAAGAACGCAATCGGTCAGGAACCCGGCGCGCCAGTCGAAGCCGGGCGGCATGTGGGTCAGCACGAGCTGCGCGAGGTCGACGCCGATCGGGTAGCCGCATACCACAATGCTGGTGGCAATCATGAAACGAGGACCGATGAACCAATCGGCGATGATCTTCCCTTGCAACACCACCATGCCGACGCCGCCGATACCGGCGATCATGCGTCCGGCGGCGATGCTGGTCTGGGTGCCACCCCAGGCGCTGATGCAAGGGCCGATAACCATCAACGTGAAGCCCGCGGCGGTGATGAGCCCGTCGCCGAGCCAGCGCCCGAGGATTCCGACCGGCAGCGCGGCGAACACGCCGAGCGACATATAGGCGCCGAGCAATACGCCGTAGTCGGTGTAGGACAGGTGGAACAGTGACGTCAGGATTTGTTCGAGCGTGGCAACTGTTTGCAGCTGGTAGCCGAAGGCGATACGGCCCAGCGTCAATGCGACGAGGATAACCCAGGGCCGCAGGCCGCCGGCCGTCTTTTGGCTGCTCGGGGGGTGTCCGGACGCCTCAGGCGCAGCAACGCTCATTGCGACCGTTTCTCTGCCAGCCCGAGGCTAACGCGCAACCGCCTGATAGGCGGCCAGGCAGGCCATATCGACCATCTGGCTGACCGAGGCGTCCATCGGCAGCACCTGTACCGGACAATCCATGCCAATCAGCAGCGGCCCGAGAGTCGTGCCGCCGCCGAGACGATGCACCAGCCGGGAGGTGATCAGCGCGGAATGCAGGCCGGGCATGACCAGCACATTGGCGTCGCCGGTGAGGCGGCAGAAGGGATAAAGTGCACGGATTGATTGCTCCAACGCCACGTCCGGGCTCATTTCCCCATCATATTCAAAATCTACGTTGCGTTCGTCAAGAACTTTTACGGCGTCGCGCATCGGGATGGCGCGGTCGTTGGCGGGATCGCCGAACACCGAGTGCGACAGCAGCGCCACCCGCGGCTCGTGGCCCAAATGGCGGGCGGCCCGGGCGGCGCCGATGGCGATGTCGGCCAGTTCCTCGGCATTCGGGCGGAAGTTGATGAGCGTGTCGGCGACAAAGATGGTGCGGCCGCGATGGCCAAGTAACAACGTGAGGCCGAACGGAACGCCGGTGGCGGCGGGGCTGATGGCGTGGCGGACATCGTCCAGGCAGACCGAGGCGGAACGGGTCAAGCCGGTCACCATGGCGTCGGCATCGCCGGTTGCCACCATGCAGGCGGCGAAGACGTTGCGGTCCTGGTTGACCATGCGCTGGCAATCGCGCTTCAGGTAGCCTTTGCGCTGCAACCGCGAGTATAGCAGGTCCACATACTTGGCATTGGCGCTGGACAGGCGCGCGTTATGGATTTCGATACCGTCGGCGATGCCGAGACCGAGGCTGGCCATCGTTGCTTTCACACGGTCATCACGTCCGATCAGCACCGGATGGCCATAGCCGGCATTGCGAAACGCGACGGCGGCGCGGACAGTTTTTTCCTCTTCGCCTTCGGCGAAGACGACGCGTTTGGGGTTGGCGCGGACGGATTCCATGATGGCGTCGAGCGCATTCGCGGTGGGGTCCAGCCGGCCTGAAAGCTCGCGGGCATAACGGCGCAGATCTGCGATGGGCCTGCGCGCGACGCCGGATTCGATCGCCGCGCGCGCGACCGCGGGTGGGATCCAGGAGATCAGCCGCGGATCGAACGCATTGGGGATGATATATTCGGGGCCGAATGTCAGGCGCCGGCCGGCGGAGGCGCTGTGAACTTCATCGGGGACGTCTTCACGGGCCAGGTTGGCCAGCGCCTCGGCAGCGGCGATCTTCATTGCGTCGTTGATGGTGGAGGCGCGCACGTCCAGCGCGCCGCGGAAGATGTATGGGAACCCGAGGACGTTGTTGACCTGGTTGGGATAGTCGCTGCGGCCGGTGGCGATGATCGCGTTGGGGCTGGCCACGCGGGCTTCCTCCGGCGTGATTTCCGGGTCCGGGTTGGCCATGGCGAAGATGATCGGCTTGTCGGCCATGTTGCGAACCATGGCTGGCGTAACGGCGCCTTTGACGGACAGGCCGAAGAAGACGTCGGCGCCTTCCAGCGCTTCGGTCAGCGTGCGCGCCCTGGTGTTGGCGGCGTGGGCGGACTTCCACTGGTTCATGCCGTCGGTGCGGCCTTGGTACACCACGCCCTTGGTATCGCAGAGCATGACATGCTGTGGGCGCATGCCCATCGCTTTCAAGAGTTCCACGCAGGCGATGCCGGCGGCGCCGGCGCCGTTCACAACGAGCTTGGTGTCGCGCAGTTCGCGGCCGGTGAGGTGGCAGGCATTGATCAGGCCGGCGGCGGCGACGATGGCGGTGCCGTGCTGGTCGTCATGGAATACGGGAATATCCATCAGTTCCCGCAATCTTTGTTCTATGACAAAACATTCTGGCGCCTTGATGTCTTCCAGATTGATGCCGCCAAATCCGGCGAGGAAGCGCACGGCGCCGACGATTTCGTCCACGTTTTCCGAATTGATCTCCAGGTCGATGCCGTCGATGTCGGCGAAGCGCTTGAACAAGGCGACCTTGCCTTCCATGACGGGCTTGGCGGCGATGCCGCCGAGGTTGCCAAGGCCGAGCACCGCGGTGCCGTTGGATACAACCGCGATCATGTTGCCTTTGGTGGTATAATCGTACGCAAGGGCGGGGTCGCGGGCGATGTGGAGGCAGGGTTCGGCGACGCCGGGGGAATAGGCGAGCGAGAGGTCGCGCGCGGTGGTTAATGGTTTCGTGATATGGGTTTCCAGTTTGCCCGGCCGTCCGGCGGCATGCAGGGCGAGCGCTTCCTCGACCGAGATGCGCGCGGTTTTGGTATCGACGATGCCGCCATCGGCCATTGTGCGTTTCCTCTGAAGCCGGTTGGTGAAGGGGCTCTGTCATTTATCATGGCGCTGCCGGGCGGTCGGGGGAAGGGCATGGCTCGGCGAAATCATGTTAATTGTATCATGCTGGGGCGAACCGCGCGGGCGGCCAGGCGCCCGTATGTCATTGCGAGGGGCGCAGCGACGAAGCAAGCCCGGTCGTATTGGTTCAGGGACGGTGCGGGGAGCTAGTCGAGCGAGGTTGCTTCGTCGCTGCGCGCGCGATGACGCAAGGTTTGCACTGATACAAAACTCGCAATGACATAAAGTAAAGAAGGCAGAAGAAAGTTACATTAGCAAGCCTTTGCGCAGCATGCCGTGGACGCCCTTCTCGCCGTTTACCGTCTGCGTCACGTGGAAATCCACCGCGAGAGAGCAGAATTGGTAGGCTTGCTCGCGGGAGAGGTTGGTCCGGGCGGTGATGAAACGAATCATTTCCCGCAGGGCCTGTTTCATGGCGAGATCCAGGTCTTCGTTCATTCCCATGGAAATGAAATGGGTTGGGGTCTCGGCGCGCGGGTAGCTGAGCATGGGATCGCGCGGCCCGCCGCCCTTGTGCAGGTTCAGCGTGAAGGTGCCGGTCAGGCAAATTTCCAGCGCGTTAATGCAGACCTCGCCGTCGCCCTGCACGCCGTGGCCGTCGCCGGCAGAGAAATTTCCTCCCTCGGTCCAGACGGGCAGGAACAGGGTGGAGCCTTCGGTCAGCTCCTTGTTGTCGAGATTGCCGCCATGCTCGCGCGGCTGAATGGTGGAGATCGTGCCGTAGCGGCGCGGGGGAGCCACACCCATCACACCGAAGAAAGGTGCCAACGCGAGTTCGGTGCCCCAGGGCAGGGTACAGACGCGGCGGGTGCGATCTACCGGGATGTGGCTGAGGTAGCGATCAGGGAAATCCTCGGGCAGCGTACCGGCCAGGGGGCGGAAGCCGCAATAGCCCCAGTCATTGCCGAGTTCGATCTTGTCGATGCGGACTTCGAGCATGTCGCCCGGCTCGGCGCCGGCGACCGCGATGGGGCCGGTGAGGATGTGGCCGCCGGCGCGCGGCAGGTTGGAGGCGTGGATCGCGGCGAGCGCCGGGGGGATGCGGAGGCCGGAGTTGGGCGGGGGCATGACCTCCGGTGCACCGGAGACGCATTCCAGGGTGACCGTGTCGGCGGATTGGATGGTGAGGAGCGGCGGAAAGGCGGCATCGAACATGCCCCAGCGCACGGTTTCGGGGCTCGCGGCGATGCGGTGGCTTGGCATGGGTCACCTCTGTCTTGTTGCGGTGCAGCTAAGACCGGGTTGGGGTGGCTGGCAACGGGCATGGGAACCCGTTGCCAAATCAGGTCCGGTCGAGACCGGTCGTCGCCGGCAAATTTATCGCTGAGGCAGACAAGGCACAGAAAAGGCATCGAGCGCTGTCCCGGCGGTTTTCACCCTGGGCGGCCGGGACCGCCGTAACCCGCGTTTGCTTGCGCTCGTTTGCTTGCTCTCGTTTGCTTGCTCTCGTTTGCTTGCTCTGCGGCTCTGCTTGCTCTGCGGCTCTGCTTGCGCAGCGACAAATTTGCCAGCCACCAGCACGTCAGACCCATCAAGCTGTTGCGCTACAGGCAGGATGCAGAATCCATAGTTTGGAAGTTTTCTGCGGCGGCCATACAAGGGTTTGTCCACAGGCCCTGGGGTTCTAACATTGACGGGCCGCGCCTGCTGCCATTGCGAGCGAAGCGATCTCCGCCGCGAGAACGTGTGATCGCCCGCTGGTGATCGCCCGCTGGTGATCGCCCGCTGGTGATCGCCCGCTGGGAATTGCTTCATTGCTCTCGCAATGACATGTGGAGCGTCCGGCATCCGTCTGGATCACAACCTTAGTTCGCCACCTCACCTGCGGCCTTGCGTGTCGCCGTGACGGCCTCGCGCGCGGCGCGGGCCATCAGGCCGCTGTCGTTGGCGATGGTGACGAACTGGAAGCCCATCTTGATCATGCGCGCGGCATAGGCCGGCGTGCCGTTATGAATGCCGGCGAACTTGCCGTGCCGCTTGCAGCTTGCCAGCAGCTTTTCGTAGATGCCCAGGATCAGCGGTTCCTCACGATCCAGCATCGGCACCAGGCCGAGCGAGAACCCCATGTCGGACGGCCCGATATAGATGCCGCTGATGCCGGGGACCTGCAGGATTTCGTCGATGTTGTCGATGCCCTGCTGGGTTTCGATCATCGGAATGACCTGCACTTCGTCATTGGCGATGGTTTGGTAGCTGGAGGCCTCGCCATACATCGCGGCGCGGATTGGGCCATTGCTGCGCTTGCCCAGCGGCGGATACATGCAGGCGTCCGCGAGCGCCTTCGCTTCCGTCCTGTTGTTGACCATCGGGCAGATGATGCCCCACGCACCGCCATCGAGCGCCTTGCCTATAATGCCCGGTTCATTCCAGGGGACGCGCACCAGTGGCGTGATCGGATGGCGGTCCATTGCCTGGAAGCACTGCACCATCGACTGGTAGTCCTGCACGCCGTGCTGCATGTCCACGGTGACGCTGTCCCAGCCGCACTGGGCCATGACCTCGGCGGAGAAGCCGGAAGGGATGGCGAGCCAGCCGTTGACGCACGCCTTGCCGGCGGCGATGCGCGTCTTGAGTTTGTTGGGCATTGGGTGTTTCCCCGGTTGCAACAGAGGGCGGCAAGCTAGGCGCGGGGTTGGGGGGCGTCAACGCGGGCGGTGGCGATCGACGTTGGTTGCCGAGCAGATCGCGGCAATCGCATTTCGGGTCGGGTCCGGGCGGCGGCATGAAGCTCATTACGCAACAAGCCTGCCCTGGCGCGGTAAAAGTCAGGTTCGCCACGGATTCCACAGAACATAACGCGCAGCCGGCGGCCGCAATCCAATCGCCGAGGTGGGGACAATGCGGGCTTCGTTGTTACAAGTTTGAAGGAGCCGCAACGGATCGGGTCGGTATCCAACATCCGCGTGCATCTGCGGCGAGCCTTCGCCACGAGACCCGATCACTTCGGAAGGTAGCCGAACGGCTCCGCGTAGGGGCGACGGAGAAAAAGCTTTTGCCGCAGATGCACACAGATGTTCCGATGCCGTTGCTGGCTTCGCGGCCATCTCGAGAGCCAGCGGGCGCGAGCGATCGACCTCGCCTGCGATTCATCGTCCCAATCTCCTCCGTACGATCGCCATGTGGCGTGCACGCCGTCACGCAACAGTCGGCACGAACCATGGACGCTGCGGCAGCTGTTGCGCTCTGCCGATCGATCCGCTTACTCCCACGGAGCTACATCACAGGTCCACCGATGCCGCCCCGTCCCTGGCAGACCGAGGTCTACGCCGCCCTCAAATCTGCCCATATCCGCCAGATCGGCTATGTGCCCGATGCCGGCCACGCCCACCTGATCGAGGCTGCCCACGCCGACCCCGACATGCACGCCGTCGTCCTGACCACAGAGGAGGAAGGCATCGCGCTCGCTGCCGGCGCCTGGCTCGGCGGTCAGCGGGCAGCGCTGCTGATGCAATCCTCCGGCGTCGGCAACTGCATCAACATGCTGACGCTGCCGCTGAACTGTCGCATGCCGTTCCTCACCCTTGTGACCATGCGTGGCGAATGGGCCGAGTTCAATCCATGGCAAGTGCCGATGGGCGCCGCGACGCCCGCCGTGCTGGCCTCCGTCGGCGTCCATGTCCGCCGCGCCGACAACCCGGACGATGTGGCGGAAATGATCGCCGCTGCCGCCGCCCTGGCCTTCGACAGCCAGGTCTCGGTCGCCGTACTCCTCTCCCAACGGCTGATCGGCGCCAAGGTATTCGTGAAATGACCCACCGCAACGACGGAACCATCGACCGCCGCGCCGCCGTCGCCACGCTGCTGGCGGACCCGGGCGAACTGCTGGTGGTCAGCGGCCTCGGCGCTCCCACCTACGACGTTGCCGTCGCCGGCGATCGCGCCCTGAACTTCTATCTGTGGGGCGCCATGGGCGGCACCGCCATGGTCGGGCTCGGCCTCGCGCTGGCACAGAAGTACCGCCGCGTCCTGGTCCTCACCGGCGATGGCGACATGCTGATGGGCCTGGGCTCGCTCGCCACCATCGCCGCGTCAGGCGCGCCCAACCTGGCCATCGCAGTCCTCGACAACGGCCGCTACGGCGAGACCGGAGCCCAGCGCAGCCACACCGCGCTGACCGCCGACCTGGAAGCCATCGCCGCGGGAAGCGGCTGGAAGCTCACCACCACCGCCCGCAGCATGGCCGACGTCGAGGCGCTGCGCGACCGCCTGCGTCGCGAGCCCCTGTTCGCCGTGCTGCGCGTCGCGCCAGAGGAGCAAGCGCGCCACCTGCCGCCGCGCGACGGCGCCCATCTGGCCGAGCGTTTCCGCCGCGCTCTCGGGGTGGCAGAGACGTAGCCAATCGCCGGACTTACCGTCCGGTAACCCAATCGCCATCTTGTCGCCTTTGTTTCAAAGTATCTCTAACCCGTACAGCCGCGGGAATCCGCCATTTTCCTTCTGGCGGAGACGAATGGTTTCGCCGAGAATGCGAGGCTCTGGAATGACGGCTGATACATCTGCCCGTCATCTTGGCTTTGCGTGCGGGAGCATGGTGTGCAGCACAACGACGATCGGGCCGGCCAGTCGTCCGAGGCCGGCGAGAGTAGGACTCTGACCAAAATCACCGCGCTCAGGGTTTGGCAGCGCGCGCTTTCCCTGGCGGCTGGCCTGCTGATCGCGATCGCAGCCGCCTTGCTCGCGCCCCGCCAGTCCGGCGCGCAACAAGCCTCGCAAGCGGCCACGGCCGCCCCGGCAGTGCCCGTGACGGTCACGCGATCTTCGCGCCAGAACGTCCCGGTCTGGCTGCGCGGCCTGGGCACCGTGCAGGCACTCAACACCGTGCTGGTGCGCGCCCGCGTCGACGGCACGCTGGAGAAAGTTCCCGTCACCGAAGGCCAACTCGTCAAGCAAGGCGACTTGCTCGCCGTGATCGACCCACGCCCGTACAAGGCGGCGCTCGACCAGGCTGTCGCCAAGAAAGCCCAGGACAACGCCCAGCTCGACAATGCCCGGCTCGACCTGCGGCGCTACAGCGACCTGGCCAAGAAGGATTTCGCCTCGCGCCAGCAGGTGGATACGCAAATCGCGATCGTGAACCAGTTCGTCGCCGCGTTGCAGGCAGATGACGCCGCGATCGAGACCGCCCAGCTCAATCTCAGCTTCTGCTACATCACCGCGCCGTTCGACGGCCGCGTCGGGTTGCGCCAGCTCGATCCCGGCAATCTGGTGCATGCCACCGATTCGGGCGGCATCGTGCTGGTGACCCAGGTACATCCGATCACCGTCGTCTTCACCCTGCCGCAGGAGGATCTGCACCAGATCGTGGAGGAGATGGCGAAGCGCAAGCTGCAAGTCGCCGCCTGGTCCAGCGACGACAAGGTGCAGCTTGCCACCGGCACGCTGCTGACGCCGGACAACACGATCGACACCACCACCGGCACGATCAAGCTGAAAGCCACCTTCCCCAACCTGGACGACCGGCTGTGGCCGGGACAGTTCGTCGACGCACAACTGCTGCTGCGCACCGAGCAAAACGTCGTCACTGTCCCGACGCCGGCGGTCCAGCACGGGCCGAACGGCCTGTACGTCTATGTGGTGCACCCCGATTCCACGGTGCAGCGCCAACTGATCCAGGCCGAGGACCGCGGGCCGGTGATGACGGTGACCAAAGGCCTGGATGCAGGCCAGCGCGTGGTCCTGGATGGGCAGTCGCGACTGGAAAACGGCATCCACGTCGCGGCAACGCCCGCCCCTGAAACCGCACAGGCCGGGGGTTAAGGCCCGTGAGCATTTCGACGCCCTTCATCAAACGCCCGATCGCGACGTCCCTGGTCATGGCGGCGTTGGTTCTGGTCGGCATCGCCGCCTATCCGCTGCTGCCGGTCGCGCCGCTGCCGCGCGTCGATTTCCCCACCATCGTCGTCACCGGCCAGCTTCCCGGCGCAAGTCCGGAAACCATGGCCGCTACCGTGGCACAGCCGCTGGAAACCCAGATCGCGCAGATACCGGGTGTGTCGCAGCTTACCTCGGTCAGCGTGCTGGGCGTCACCAGCGTGACGGTGCAGTTCGACCTGGACCGCAACATCGACGGCGCCGCCGGCGACATCCAGGCCGCCATCAATGCCGCCAGCGCGCAGTTGCCGAAGATCATGCCGGGCCCGCCGACCTACCGGAAGGTGAATCCATCGGACGCGCCGATCATGATTCTCGCCGCGCAATCCGACGCCCTGCCGCTGACCCAGGTCGATGATTATTCGGAAAACGTGCTATCGCAGCAGATCTCGCAAATCGCCGGCGTGGCGCAGGTGCTGATCGGCGGCCAGCAAAAGCCGTCCGTGCGCGTGGAGGTCGATCCGGAGAAGATCGCCTCGATGGGCATGACACTCGAGGACGTCCGCAACGAACTGGTGACCGCCACCACCGATTCACCGAAGGGCAGCATCGACGGCCAGACCAAGGCCTTCACGGTCTACGCCAACGACCAGATCATGCGCGCGCACGACTACAACAATGTCATCCTGGCCTACCGCAACGGCGCCGCGGTGCGCGTGCGTGACATCGGCACCGCGATCGACGGGCCGGAGAATCGCTTGCTCGCCGGGTGGCAGAACGGCAAGCGCGGCATCCTGCTGATCATCTTCAAGCAGCCAGGCGCCAATGTCATCGACACGGTGGAGCGCATCAAGGCGGCGCTGCCGCGGCTCGAGGCGTCGATCCCGCCCTCCATGCATGTCAGCACCATCATGGACCGCACGGTGACCATTCGCGCGTCGGTGAAAGACGTGCAGTTCACCCTATTGCTCGCCGTCTGCCTCGTGGTGATGGTCATCTTTCTGTTCTTGCGAAACGTCTGGGCCACCATCATCCCCAGCACCACCATCCCCGTCGCGTTGATCTGTACTTTCGGCGTGATGTACCTGCTTGATTACAGCCTGGACAATCTGTCGCTGATGGCGCTGACGCTGGCGGTGGGCTTCGTCATCGACGACGCCATCGTGATGCTGGAAAACATCTTCCGTCACGTGGAAGAAGGCATGGCGCCGATGGAAGCCGCCATCAAGGGTGCGGGCGAAATCGGCTTCACCATCGTGTCGATCAGTTTCTCCCTCATTGCCGTCTTCATCCCCCTGCTGGCCATGGGCGGCATCGTCGGCCGATTGTTCCGCGAGTTCGCGGTAACCACCACCGCCACGGTGCTGGTATCCGCCTTCGTCTGCCTGACCCTGACCCCGATGATGTGCTCGCGTTTCCTGCATCACGACACCGGCGGCCACGGCTGGCTCTATCGGGTGATCGAAGGCTTCTTCAGTGCCCTGATCGGCGGCTATCGCCGTACCCTGGATGTGGCGCTGAAGCACCATTTCATTACGCTGCTGGTGTTCCTCGGCACGGTAAGCCTGAGCGTCTACCTGTACATCATCGTACCAAAAGGGTTCTTCCCGCCACAGGATAACGGCATCGTCCTGGGCATCACCGAGGGCGCGCAGGACATCTCCTTCAAGGAGATGGCGAATGTGCAGCAGCGCCTGGGCGATATCATCGCCCGTGATCCCGACACTGCGGCCTACGTGTCCTCGATGGGCGGCGGCTTTGGCGGTGCCCCGAACAATCAGGGCCGATTGTTCATCGCACTGAAGCCGATCGAGCAACGGGTTGGCGGGTCGCTACAAGACTACATCAACCGGCTACGGCCGCAGATCGCCAAGGTGCGCGGCGGCAAATTGTTCCTTCAGCCGATCCCGGATGTGCGGGTCGGCGCGCGGCTGGCCAAGACCGAGTACCAGTACACGTTACAGGACGCGAACATCGCCGAGCTCTACCAATGGGCGCCGCGCGTCCTGGCCAGGCTGCAGCAGATTTCCATGCTGCGCGACGTGACCAGCGACCAGCAGGAAGGCGGCACCACGGCGTCGCTCGTCATCGACCGCGACGCAGCGGCCCGCTTCGGCGTACAGCCGCAGGTAATCGACGATACGCTGTATGATGCATTCGGCCAGCGGCAGATCACGCAGTACTTCTCGCAGGTGAACTCCTATCACCTGATCCTGGAGGTGCCGCCGGACATGGCCGGCGATCCAGCCACATTGGAAAAACTGTACGTGCATTCATCGACCGGCCAGACCGTGCCGATGTCCAGCTTCGTGCACTGGAGCACGGTGCCGGTGGCGCCGCTATCGATCAGCCACCAGAGCCAGTTCCCGGCGGTGACCATCTCCTTCAACCTGGCGCCCGGCGCCGCGCTGGGCCAGGCGGTGACCGCCATCCAGGATGCAGTGCGCCAGATGGGCGTGCCGATCACCGTGAACGGCTCCTTCCAGGGAACAGCGGAGGCGTTTCAGTCGTCGCTGGCGAGCCAGCCGTATCTGATCGCCGCGGCGCTGATCAGCGTGTACATCATCCTGGGCATCCTGTATGAAAGCTACATCCTGCCGCTGACAATTCTCTCCACGCTGCCGTCAGCCGGGGTCGGCGCTCTGCTGACTCTGTTGCTGTTCCGTTATGATTTGTCGGTGATCGCGCTGATCGGCATTATCCTGCTGATCGGCATCGTGAAGAAGAATGGCATCATGATGGTGGACTTTGCCATCACGGCCGAGCGTCGCGACGGCCTGGCGCCATTCGACGCGATCCGCCAGGCGTGCCTGCTGCGCTTCCGCCCGATCCTGATGACAACTATGGCGGCCATGCTGACCGGCGTGCCGCTGATGCTGGGCCACGGCGCGGGATCGGAACTGCGCAAGCCGCTGGGTTTCGCGATGGTGGGCGGGTTGGCGCTGAGCCAGTTGCTGACGCTCTACACCACGCCGGTGATCTATCTGTACCTCGACAGACTGCAACACTGGCTGGTGCCGAAGCGGCACCGGATCCCCATCCTGGTGCAGAAGATGGGGGCGGCGGACTGATTTAAGGCGTATCCCACTCTTCCGCAGCGTTCTGCGGTACTGGTCCCGGACCGCGGAACACCTGACGTGACCCGGAGTCCGCAGAGGAAACGCGCTGGCAAGACGAGGGCCGCGCCGGTCCGCCCGCTCTACTTGTCCCGGACAAGCTGCGGCGGCTGGCATGCCGCGCAACGGAATCCGCCGCCATGCCGCCGCCTGTCACCAAAATTGCACTTGATCAGCGCGTGCTGCGATGCAACATAGGACAGTAAGACTGCCTGACCGGAGGGAACGCCGCGCACGATCGGAGGTGTTCCATGTGGGCTTACACGAGCAATGGCGTTCATTCCCTGTCAGGGCGTGGTGCGCGCTACGCCAGCATTCCCCCTGCCATTCGCCGGGCCGTCGCCCGCGCCAACCCACTCCACTGGCTGGGCACCTGGTTCCAGCACCAGGCCACACGTGAGGAACTGTATGGGCTGGATGACCGGACGTTGGCGGATCTGAACATCACGCGCGGCGACTTCCCGCGGATCCTGAATGGAACGTTCCGGCGCGACGACTAGTATTGCTCTCGCCCGGCACCGGGGAATCTACCGATCCCCGGTGTTCCGTCGCATTCTGACGCGCTGCCGGAGTAGCAGCGAACCGATCGCACCGCATGCCGGACCAGCCGCGTTCTGCGGGATTTTGAGATACTGTAAAGCGCGCAGACATCGGTCGCTGCAGGCTGCGACCAGTCGACTGATCCGTTAACGCCTGCGATCGACACCGCCACCCCGGCCAGCTTGCCGCGCCCGCAACGATGCGCCTAGCCTGCATGCCTCACGGCGCCGCTGCTCCTCATCCGGGACCCACCCATGACCCGCCGGCTCCACATCAATCTGTTCATCCACGGCCGCGGTCATCATGAGGCGGCATGGCGCCATCCCGCCGCGTCGCCGCTGCCGTTGACCGACCTGCGCTACTACACCGATCTCGCGCGCAAGGCTGAAGCCGGATGCCTCGATTCGGTGTTCCTCGCGGACACACTCGGCGTCGGCGAGGACGCCGCGCACGCCCCGCGCACCTGGCTGGAACCGGTGACGACGCTCGCCGCGCTGGCCGCTGCCACCACCCATATCGGCCTGATCGCCACATGCTCCACCACTTATACCGAGCCGTTCAATATGGCGCGGCAGTTTGCCTCGATCGACCACATGTCGCGCGGCCGGGCGGGCTGGAACATCGTCACGACCTGGCTGGCCACCGCGGCAGGCAATTACGGCGCCCCCAGCCCGCTGTCGCATGCGGACCGCTACGAGCGCGCCGAAGAATACATGCAGGTGGTAAAGGCACTATGGGACAGTTGGTCGGACGACGCGGTGCTGGATGATCGCGCGA
>Ga0335075_10007093_pt1 | contig 17278 bp, 17 predicted proteins | sample Lox_Sample_24_FD_206723 | JGI IMG/M metagenome (GOLD analysis project Ga0335075, IMG submission 206723) | Soil microbial communities from Loxahatchee National Wildlife Refuge, Florida, United States - Lox_Sample_2.4 | ecosystem: Environmental > Terrestrial > Soil > Wetlands | place: USA...
CCGCCGAGCACGGCCTGCTCCAGGCCGAGATGGTCGAGCAGGCCGAGCACGTCGCGGGCCGAGTCCCAGTACGAGAACGGCCCGTCGGCGCTGGTCCCGCCGAAGCCGCGCTCGTCCCAGGTGATCACCCGGAACTCCGGGGCCAGCGCGGCGACCTGGGGACCGAACATCTCGTGGTCCATCAGGTAGCCGTGGCTGAGCACGACCGGCGGGCCGTCTCCCCCGCTGTCGGCGTAGGCGATGTCCGTCCCGTTGACCCTGGCTGTCAGCATGCCGGACAAATTACCGCCCGGGCCGCTCGCCGGGAAGGTCCTGCTCGCGCGGGACCTGCTGCGGCCGGGATGGCCTTGGCAGCGGGCGCCAGGCGATCCTGGGCAGCAGCGGATCCGCGGTCCGCTCGGCCAGCGCACCCCGGTACACGCCGGCCCCGTAGGCGGCCTCGTCGGCCAGGTAGCCGAGCGTGAACCGCGCGGGGTCAAGCCGCGGCCTGCCGCGCAGCCATTCCGCCGCGGGCGGCGCGAGCACCAGCGCGGCCAGCGCGATCCTGCGCACGGCCCTGGTGCGCCCGCTGCGCCCGCCCGGCCAGATCAGGCCGGCCACGACGGCGGGAAGGACGTACTGCGCGCTCCACCGGCCGGTGTTGAGCCAGGTCTGCCGCACCGACGCAGCCATCGGGCCGAGCACGCCCCTGGGCGGCACGTCCCACTCGCGCAGCAGCCGCACGAGCTGCCCGGTGCCCGCCCCGTAGGCGGCGAGCGCGGTCACCGGCCGGCCGGCCAGCAGCGCGGCGACCGCCGCGGCCGGCCAGGCCTGCAGGACCAGCGGGGGCACCTGGCCCGGGTGCCTGCGGGCCAGCGGCGCCGCCGAGCTGCCGTACCTGAGCCTGCGGGCGAGCAGTTGCCGCCAGCGCCCTGGCTCGGTGTGGCTGACCTCGGCGCGCGGGTCGTACCGCACCCGCCAGCCCGCGCCGATCATCCGCCAGATCAGGTCGACGTCCTCGCCGAAGCGCAGGCTCGGGTCGAACCCGCCGGCCGGGATGGCGTCGGCGCGGACCAGCAGCGCCGCGGTGGGCACGTACGAGAGCCGGGTCAGCGGCGCGACCCTGGCCTCGGCCAGGCCCAGGTCAATCGGCGCCCTGGCGGCCAGGTACCTGCCTGCCGTGCTGCTCCCGGTCACCGGCCTGACCCGCGGCGCCACGGCGCCGGCCATGGGGTCGGCGAAGTGCGCGGCGAGCCCGGAGATCCACTCCGGGCCGGCGGCGCAGTCGCTGTCCAGGAATGCGACCAGCGGCGTGGCCGCCATCGCCAGGCCGTCGTTCCTGGCCGGCCCCGGCCCGCCGGAGACCGGCCGCCGGACCAGCCGTGCGCCGTGCCGCCGGCACACGCCCGCGACCGCGGCCGGGTCGGCCGAGCCGTCATCGACCACGATCACTGGGTAGCAGCCGCCGAGCGCGGACAGGCAGCGGTCGAGCCCTCCGGTCCGGTCCCGGACCGGGATCACCACGGTGACCTCGGCCGGCCGCTGCAGCGCGGGCGGGCGCGGGTGCGCGAGCCCGGTGTCGGTGAGCCGCCTGGCCAGCCGCCCGCTGTCCGCCGACGCCACCGGGCCGGCGCGCAGATCGCCGAGCGCGCGCACCCCGGCGGCGTTCAGCCGCAGCAGCCGCGGCGGGGAACCGCCGAACAGCACGTCGTCACCCACGAACTGGGTGCCGGGATCAAAGGCGACGCCGAACCCGGCCGGGAGCGGGACCGTCTCACGAGACACAGCTTCAGTTCTAGCTTGTCTCTCGGGCCTGGTCGGCGTGCAGGGTGGCCCGTTCCCCGCTCCCGGGTTCAGGAGCGGGTGACGGCGCTGGCCGCTTCCTCGGCAGCTTCCTCGACGACCGAGATGCCACCGTCCTCGCTCGCGTTGTCATCGGACAGAACGGCGATCAGCATCCGCTGGCCATCGTGCGTGATCTCGCCGATGCTGTTGATCTCCCACAGCGTGGGGTTCGGCAGCCAGCCGTTCTTCACCATGAACTGCGTCCCGGGGTCGGCCGCGGCAGGCACGCCCCATTGCTGGTCGGTCTCGACCTGGCTCATCAGGGACTGCACGTACTGCTGGGACGCCGGCGACAGCGGCGACGGGCGGGCGAAGACCACGCGAAGCAGCCGGATCTGGTCATCCACGGTGGTCGTGGTCAGGCCCCAGTACCCGTCGGTGCCAGCCGTGGTCTCGGTGAGCCCGCAGTCCCGGTTGGCGTCGTCGATGGCCTCGGCCCCGCCAGCGTCGTCATAGAGGGCGGAGGCCGAGTCGTTGTCGCTGTTCTCGATCATGGTGGTCGCCAGGTCCTGCTCTTCGGCGGTGAGTGCCTGGCCGGTCTCCTGCGCCTGGTACAGCAGCGTGACCAGGATGTCGACCTTGACGATGCTCGCGGTCACGAACTCCTGGGTCCCGGCGTAGACCGCCTGCTGCCCGTTGGTCAGGTCGTCGACCGCGACCGCGAAGTGGCCGCCGTCGCTGGCGGCCAGCGACGCCAGCGCCGCGGTCAGCTCCTGCTGGGCGGAGGGCGGCTGCGGCGTCCGCTCGGCGGACGGCGTCTTTGGCGTCTGCCGGGCGGACGGCGTCTCCGGCCGCGCCTTCGACTTCGCGGCCGGCCGGTGCCGTGATGTCCGCGCGGCGTTGCTGCCCAGGGCTGCTGTCGTGCAGCCGGCGCAGCACAAGACGACCAGCACCGCGGACAGGCTTGCCATGGCAGCAGTGCGGTGCATGGAAAGCGAACGTAGGGACGAAACCTTAGGGCGCTACGTGATCACTATGCCGATTCGATGTGAGAGCCGGCGCCGGGCGCGGGCGCACAGCGGACGCCAAGGTTCGGGTTCAGACGGGCAGCAGGCCGATCGCCGCCTTGGCCTGGCGCACCTTCTCCCCGCCCTGCTCGCTGGCCCGCGCGGCGCCGGCCCGCAGCACCGACCGGATGTGGCCGGGGTCGCGGGACAGCTCCAGGTAGCGGTCGCGGACCGGCGCCAGCGTCGCCACCACCGCGTCGGCGACCGCCTCTTTCAGGTCGCCGTAACGGCCGAACTGGCCGCTCAGGACCCCGGGTTCGGCACCGGTGCACGCGGCCAGGATCGCCAGCAGGTTCGACACCCCGGGCTTGCGGACCGGATCGTAGGCCACCTCGCCGCCGGTGTCGGTGACCGCGCGCATCACCTTGCGCCGCAGCACGCCGGGCTCGTCGAGCAGGCGCAGCGAGCCCGCGGCCGACGATGCCGACTTGCTCATCTTGCCCGCGGGGTCGGCCAGGTCCATGATCCGGGCGGCGACCGGCGGGTTGACCGCCTTCGGCAGCGTGAACGTCGGCCCGTACCGGCTGTTGAACCGGGCCGCCACGTCCCGCGCCAGTTCCACGTGCTGGCTCTGGTCCTCGCCGACCGGCACCTCGTCGGTGTCGTAAAGCAGGATGTCGGAGGCCATCAGCACCGGGTAGGTCAGCAGCGAGACCCGGACCTGTTCCTGGCGGCGGGACTTCTCCTTGAACTGGATCATCCGCTGCGCCTCGCCATAGCCGGTGGCGCACTCCAGGAGGTAGTGCAGCTCGGAGTGCTCGGGCACGTGCGACTGCACCATGAACAAGCACACGTCCGGATCGGCGCCCGCGGCCAGCAGCAGCGTGGCGAACTCCAGCGTCCGCCGCCGCACGTCGCCGGGCCGGTGCTCCAGCGTCAGCGCGTGCAGGTCGGAGACGAACACCACGGTGTCGGCGATGGCCTGCTCGGCCACGATCGGGCGGATCGCGCCCACGTAGTTGCCCAGATGCAGGTCACCCGACGGGGTGAACCCGGTAAGCCGTCGTGCCATCGGTCGTGCTCCTCTGCCTCAGGCGGCGGCCCGGGCCGCGCGGCCGGTCAAGGCAAAAGAAAACGGCCCCCGGTTCGCCAGCCCGGGCAGCCGCGTATCGATGTGCGCGAATGGACAGTGCCGCCCGGTCAGGGGCGCCACCAGCCGGAGTAGCCGTAGATCGTTCGCACGTGCCCATCTTACAGGGCCAGGCCGCCGTCGACGGGGACCACGGCGCCGGTGACCGCGCTGCTGGCCTCGCTGGCCAGCCAGACCAGCGCGGCGGCGATCTCGTCCGGCTCGAGCAGCCGGTGCACCGGCTGCTGCGCCGCGAACGCCGACGCGCCGGGCAGGCCGTACAGCCGGGCGCTCTCGGCCAGGATCGGCGTGTCGGTGGAGCCGGGGCTCACCGCGTTGGCCGTGACCCCGGTGCCGCCCAGCTCCACCGCCAGCGCGCGGATCAATCCGGCCACGCCCGCCTTGGCCGCGCAGTACGCGGCCAGCATGGGCAGCCCGCGGGTCGCCGCCGCCGACGCCACAGCGAGAAACCGGCCGCACCGCGGCTCCGGCCGCCGCAGCAGCGCCGGGATCGCCGCCCGGGCCAGGCCCAGCACGCCGCCCAGGTCGGTGTCGAGCACCGCGCGCTGCTGCACGGCCGGCATCTCCCAGAGCGGCACGCCGCCGGCGATCACCCCGGCGACGGCCACGGCCGCGTCCAGGCCGCCCCACTGCCGTTCCGCCGCTGCCACCGCCGCGGCCAACTGGCCGTCGTCGCGGACGTCGGCCACGTGCGCCAGCGCGGTGCCCGGCCCGGCGGCCGACGCCTCGGCGACCACCGTGTCGAGCTCTTCCCGGCTGCCGAGCGGGTAGGGCAGCGCCGGGTCGTCGGCGCACCGGTCGACGGCCAGCACGGCCCAGCCCTGCGCGGCGAGGGCGCGGACGGCCGCCGCACCGATGCCGCGGGCCGCACCGGTGACCAGCGCGACTCGGGTCATTCGGCTTCGGCGCCGAGCGTGCGGGTGAACCCGGGCGGGATCACGATGTCGCCGGGGGTCAGCTCGTGCACCGAGGACCGGCCGAGGCCGAGCAGCGCGGAGTCGATGCCGCCGCGCATGATGTCGAGCACGTTCTCCACGCCCGCCTGGCCGTTCGCGGCGAGGCCCCACAGGTAGGCGCGGCCGATCATCACCGCCCTGGCGCCGAGGGCCAGCGCCTTGACCACGTCACCGCCGCGGCGGACGCCGCCGTCGAGCAGCACCTCCACCTGGTCCCCCACGGCCTCGGCGATCGCGGGCAGCGCCCGGATCGTGGCCGGGGTGCCGTCCAGGTTGTTGCCCCCGTGGTTGGACACCGAGATCGCGGTGACCCCGGCGTCCACCGCCCGCCTGGCGTCGTCGACCCGGATCACGCCCTTGAGCATGAACGGGCCGCGCCACTGCTCGCGCAGCCAGGCCACGTCGTCCCAGGTCGGCAGCGGGGCGGCCATCCACTGCCCGTACGCGCCGAAGAAGGTCGGGCCGGGCTCCCCCTTGGCCGCCAGGTTCGGCACGGTGAGGTCGGGCACCTTGCCGGTCCTGGCGTAGTCGAGCAGCCACCGCGGGTGGCGCAGCACGTCGGGCGCGAACCTGGCCATGGTCTTGAGGTCTATCCGCTCCGGGATGACCGGGCTGCCCCAGTCCCGGCCGTTGGCGAACGACCAGTCCAGGGTCGCGATCATGCCGACGGCCCCGGCTGCGCGTGCACGTTCAATGTGCTGGAGCATCTGGTCGCGGGTCCCCACCCAGTAGCTCTGGAAGAACGTCTTCGGGTTGGCCGCCACCACCTCCTCGACCGGCTTGCTGGCGAACGAGCTCAGCCCCATCGCGGTGCCCCGCGCCGCCGCCGCGCGCGCGACCGCGACCTCGCCGTCCGGGTGCACCGCCTGCACGCCGGTGGGCGAGAGGATCACCGGCAGCGATATCTCCTGCCCCATGACCGTGGTGGCCAGGTCGCGCTTGGCGGACAGGCCGACCACGTGCGGGGCGAAGCCTAGCTCGCCGAAGGCGGCGACGTTGTCGCCGACCGTGACCCCCTTCTCCGAGCCCGCGACCAGCGCGCCGTAGACCGACCTGGGCAGCCGCTTCTTGGCGCGCCGCTGCGCCACCGCGACGGTCTCGAACCAGGCGTTGCGCATCTGCCTATCCTCTCGTCTTCATCCCCGGGCGAACAGCCCGGATAGCGCTGGGGCGACGTCGCGGTAACCGCTTATCCTGGCCAGCCGGCCGTGCCCGAGCCTGGCGAGGTCCCGCGCGAGCTCGGCGTCCTGCTCCCCCGACGCGTCGAGCAGCACGTCCAGGCGCGCCAGCCGGGCCGCGGCGGGCCGGGGGTCGGGCCCGGCGTTGTGCACGCAGTCGGACAGCAGCAGCACGCGGGCGTCCCTTGCCGGGATCCTGGCCAGCTGCTGCCCCGCCACCTGCAGCGGGAAGGCGATGTTGGTGAGCCCGCGGGCCGGGATCCGCACCAGCGCGTCGAGCAGCCGCGACGCGGGGACGTGCTCGCCGAGCCGGGCGAGCACGGCCGCGTCCGACCAGAACGCGATCACCGCGAGGTCGTCCCGGCTCAGCTCGGCGGCCAGCGCGCCGACCGTGGCGGCGGCGGTGCGGACCCGCTCGCCGCGCATGGATCCCGACACGTCGACCGCGAGCACCACCGACCGCCGGGTGCGCAGGCGCTCCCGCACGATGACGTCATCGTCCTCCGGGATCGGATGCTCCACCAGGTTGTCGAGCGTGGCGTCGAGGTCGATGTCGTCCGAGCCGCCCTGGTAGCGGACGCTGGCCAGCTCGCCGGCGCCCCGGCGGGCCAGCGTGTCGCGGCGCGGCCGCGGGACCGACAGCCGCGCGGCGATCTGCCGGGCCCGCCGCAGTGTCTCCGGGTCGGCCCGCGCGTCGGCCGGGGCGCTGGCGAGCAGTTCCGCGCGCTCGTCCGTGATCCCCGCCGCACCGCTGCCCGGCCCGGCAGGAGCCGTCATGCCGGCACGCCGGCTGCCGGCGGTGAGCGTCAGCCCCCCGGCCGCACCCCGGCTCGCCTCCAGCAGCACCGGGTCAGCGTCCAGCTGCTTCGGCCGGCGCCGCAGCGGCGCCAGGCCCGCGGCATCCCGCGCGCGCGGGCCGTCGCCGCCGCGCCGGCCACCGGCACCGCCGCGCCTGGTCAGCGGCGTGTCCGCCGCAACCGCTCTTCAACCAGGCGCCGCCGCGGCCGGGACCAGGATGAAGTGGTTCTCCCAGATCTCGCGCAGCACCGCCTCGGGCGTGGCGTCGACGGTCTCGTCGAGCTGGATCCGGCCGGACAGCGCGACCACCATGGCGTCGAACACCGCGGCCGCGTACGCCTCCCGGGCCGGGTCGCCTGCGTGCACCCTGCCGCCGCCCCCGTCGCCGGCGATCCCGCGCAGCGGCAGCAGTTCGCCCGCCACCAGGGTCAGGTCGATCGCGCCGCGCACGCTGCTGCCCTGGCGCACGTCCGGGTGCTCGCGGGTGGCCCTGGTCACCGCGACCGCGTCCGCCACCAGCGCGGCGGCGAGCCCGGGCGGCACCTGGTCCGGCGGCAGCGGCGCGCGCAGCGCCACGATCCCCCGCTCGGCCTGCTCATCCTGGTAGGTGATGGACAGCCGGCAGAGCCGGTCGTGCACGCTGGTGGACAGCCGGGTGGTGCCGGCGTTGTCGAACGGGTTCATGGTCGCGATCACCCGGAACGTGCGCCGGGCGGTCACCCGGCCGACCCTTGGCACCGCGACCTCGCGCTCGGCCATCGCGGTCAGCAGCGTGTTCAGCGTGTCCTCGGGCGCCCGGTTGAACTCCTCGATGTAGAGGAACCCGCCGCCGCGCATCGCCTCGAGCAGCGGGCCGTCCACGAAGTTGTCCGCGCTGTAGTCCTCGCGCAGCACCCGGGCCGGGTTGTGGTGGCCGATCAGCTTGGCCGGGGTGAGGTCGGCGTTGCCCTCGACGAACACCAGCGGCACGCCCCACTCCGCGGTGATCGCGCGGAGCAGGGTGCTCTTGGACGTGCCGGGCGGCCCCTCAAGCAGCAGGTCCCGGCCCGCGGCGACCGCGGCGAGGATCAGCTCGAGCTCGCGCCCCCGCCCGACGACCCTGGCCGCGATCCTGGCCCGGGTGCCCGCCAGCCCGGCCGGATCCCCTCCGCCCGGCCCGCTGCCGTTGCCGCCGGCGTCGCCGCCTGCCATGCCCGCTCCCTACCTGGTGAGCGAGCCGGCGTCCACCGGCAGCGTCACGCCGGTGATGTACCTGGCCTCGTCCGAGGCGAGGAACAGCACCGCGTTGGAGATGTCCCGCGGCTCCACCCACGGGATCGGCAGCGCGTTCAGCGACCCCATCACCTCGGCGTACTGGTCCATCGTGGGGTTCTCCACGTCGGGCAGGAACAGCCGCATGCTGGCCTCGTTCTGCACCATGGGGGTGTCCACCCCGGTGGGGTGCACCGAGTTCACCCGGATCGAGTGCGGCGCCAGCTCCAGCGCCAGCGTCCGCATCAGCCCGACCACGCCGTGCTTGGCGGACACGTAGTGCGCCAGGTTGGGGATGGCCATCAGCCCGGCGGTCGAGCTGGTGAGGATCATCGACCCGCCGGTGCCCTGCTCGATCAGGACCGGGATCGCCGCCTTCGCGGCGTGCCACACGCCGGTCAGGTTGGTGTCGATCATGTCCTGCCAGGTGACCTCGTCCAGATCCTGGGCCGGCCCGTAGGACGCGATGCCCGCGTTGGCGGACACGATGTCCAGGTGACCGAGCTCGGCCAGGCCGGCGTCGAGCGCTCCCTTCAGCGCCGCGAAGTCGCGCACGTCCGCCTGGGTGGCGACGATCCGCCGGTCCAGCGCCTCGACCTGCTTGACGGTCTCCGCCAGGTCCTCCGGCGTGGACATCGGGTACGGCACCGAGCCGACCTGGCCGCAGAGGTCCACCGCGATGATGTCGGCGCCCTCCTCGGCCAGCCTGATCGCGTGGCTGCGGCCCTGGCCGCGCGCCGCGCCGGTGATGAAGGCGACCTTGCCCTCAACTCTTCCGGCCATGATCTCTCCCCTCACTTCTTGTTCGTGAAGCCGGCGTCGACCGGCACCGTGATGCCGGTGACGTAGCGCGCGTCGTCGGAGACCAGCCAGAGGATCGCGTTGGAGATGTCGACCGGCTCGACCATGTCCACCGGCAGCGCGTTGGCCATCGCGTTCGACAGGCTGGGGTCGGCGGCGAGGAACTCCGCCATCACGTCGTTGACCACCATCGGCGTGCGGACGCCGGTCGGGTGCACCGAGTTCACCCGGATGCTGTGCGGGGCCAGGTTGTTCGCGTACGAGCGCATGAGCCCGACCACGCCGTGCTTGGCCGCGGTGTAGCCGAGGCCGCCGCGGGTCGGGCCGCCGATCCCGTTGATCCCGGCGGTCGAGCTGGTGAGCACGATCGCGCCGCCGTTGCCGCGCTCGATCATCGACGGGATCGCGGTCTCCACGGTGTTGAACACCCCGGTGAGGTTCACGTCGATGACGTCCTGCCACGCCTCGTGCGGCTCGTTCATCGACATCGGCGCGATGCCCGCGTTGGCCAGCACGATGTCCACCGGGCCGAGCTCGGCGACGCCCGCGCCGAACGCCGCCCTCAGGCCGGCCTCGTCCCGCACGTCGGCCTGGCGCGCGACGATCCGCCGGTCCAGCGCCTCGACCTCCTTGACCGTCTGGGCGAGGTCCTCCGGCGTCGCCATCGGGTAGCTGACGCTGTCGATCTGCCGGCAGATGTCGACCGCGATGATGTCCGCGCCCTCCTGCGCGAGCCGCACCGCGTGGCTCCGGCCCTGCCCGCGCGCCGCGCCGGTGATGAAGGCGACCTTGCCCTCGAGCTTCCCAGCCACTCGAACCCTCCTTTTCGAAAGGATCTTGGTTTTTATTGTGAACGTGACGCCACGGCCCCGGCCGGAGCCGCGGCGAACCCGGCCAGCGGGTTCTCGTCGCACGGGCGTCCCGGCGGCGCCGCGGGCCGCGGGCCGATCGACACCGGCACCGGCCCGCGCTGGCCGCGCACGCCGCCGCGGTGCGAGTGGTCCGGCGCCGGGCGCGGCGCGGCGTGCGCGGCCAGCAGCGCCTGGGCGCCGTGGCCCGCCGCGCACTCCGGGTCGGGACCGTCCAGCGGCAGGCCGGTGAAGAACTTGGCGGCCATGCAGCCGCCGCGGCAGGAGTTGAAGAACCCGCAGGAGCGGCACGCCCCCCCGGACTGCGGGCTGCGCAGCTCGGCGAACAGCTCCGAGTCCCGCCAGACCGCCTGGAACCCGCCGGGCTGCCGCACGTTCCCGGCCAGGAACTGCTCGTGGATCGCGAACGGGCACGCGTACACGTCGCCGACCGGGTCGATCAGGCAGACCACGCGGCCCGCGCCGCACAGGTTGAGACCGGGCAGCGGTCCCCCGTACGGGGCCAGGTGGAAGAACGAGTCGCCGGTCAGCACCTGCTCGCCGCGCGCGGCCAGCCACTCGTAGAGCTCGCGCTGCTGCGCGGCGGTCGGGTGCAGCTCGTGCCAGGTGTCCGCGCCGCGGCCGGACGGGCGCAGCCGGGTGAGCCGAAGCTGGGCGCCGAAGCCGTCGGCGAGCTGCTTGAACATGTCGAGCTGGCCGACGTTGTGCCGGGTGATCACGACCGAGATCTTGAACCCGCGCAAGCCGGCGGCGCTGAGGTTCCGCATCGCCCGGACCGCCGTGGCGAACGAGCCGGCGCCGCGCACCGCGTCGTTCACCTCCGCGGTCGCGCCGTCCAGCGAGATCTGCACGTCCACGTAGTCGCTGGCGGCAAGCCGCCGGGCCACCGCGGGATCGATCCTGATGCCGTTGGTGGAGAACTTCACGCCCACGCGGTGCGCGGTGGCGTAGTCGACGAGCTCCCAGAAATCCGGGCGGACCGTGGGCTCGCCGCCGCCGATGTTGACGTAGAAGACCTGCATCCGCTCGAGCGTGTCGATGACGCCCTTGCACTCCGCGGTGCTCAGCTCGCGCGGGTCCCGGCGTCCCGAGCTGGACAGGCAGTGCACGCACGCGAGGTTGCACGCGTAGGTGAGCTCCCAGGTCAGGCAGATCGGCGCGGCGAGCCCGCGCTCGAACTGCTCGACCAGCCGCGGCACCGCCTGCGGCGCCGGGCGTTCCGGCGCGAGCGCCGCAGTCACGGCGCCGCCCTCTCAGCGATCATGTGCGATTCGGCGAGCGTCGCCAGCGCGCGCTCGTACGCGGGCAGCGCCGCCGCGCCGACCCCGGCCGCCGCGCAGGCCGAGCGCGCGCTGGGGTGCTCGGCCAGGGACCGGACGACCTCGAGCACCGTGGCGTTCTTCAGGAACGACAGCCGCCTGGTGCCGAAGTGGTACAGCAGCGCCCCGAACGGCTCGGGGCGCACCGCCACCCGGTCGTCGATCTGCCAGGGGCGGTCCAGGTCGAACCGCCCGGCGGTGCCAGCCCGCGGGGCAGGCCGTGCTTCAGTAGACACCGCACATCCCGTCGATCGAGACTTCCTCGACCAGCAGTTCGCCGGCGACCAGGGCCTCCTCGGCGGCGTTGTCGGCGGCGTTGTCGGCGGCGCGGTCCGCCGCCTCGGGACCGGTCAGTTCGGGCTGGGCTGGTTTGGCCTCGATAACGGCCTGCTGCGGCATGCCTGCCTCCATAGGGGGAATATTGGCACCTGGTGCAGATAGTAACGGCACCGAGTGCCAAAGCACAAGAGCGCAGATCCGGCGCTGCGCGGCTGCGGCGATCCTTCGCATGCCGCGGCGATCGTGGCATGCTCCTGTCAGGCCGGCGTGTTGCCGGCCGGGGATGTGAGGCGGTGAGATGGTGCAGGCAGCGGCGCCCGCGGCGGCGGGCCGCGCGGGCCGCAAGCGCGTCACCTCCCGGGCTGAGCTGGAGCACGTCGCGTTCGACCTGTTCGACCGGCGGGGGTTCGAGCGCACCACGATCGGCGACATCGCGGCCGCCGCGGGGATCGGGCGCCGCACGTTCTTCCGGTACTTCCCGTCCAAGAACGACGTCGCGTGGGGCAGCTTCGACGAGGAGCTGGAGCGGATGCGGCTCCGGCTGAAGGCGTTCCCGCCGGAACTGCCGCTGATGGACGCGGTCCGCGTGGCGATCGTGGACTTCAACACGTTCCCCCCGGAGCAGATCCCGTGGCACCGCCGCCGGATGCGGCTGATCCTGCGCACCCCCGCCCTGCAGGCGCATTCCACGCTGCGCTACGCGGCCTGGCGCCAGGTCATCGACGAGTTCGCGGCCGAGCGCACCGGGCAGCCGCCGGACGCGCTGGCGCCGCGGGCGATCGGCTACGTCGCCCTGGGCGTGGCCATCGCCGCCTACGAGCAGTGGCTGGAGGCCGAGGACGCCGACGTGCGCGACCTGCTGGACTCCGCGATGCGCGAGGTGGCCGCCGCCTTCGGCGGCGGGCTGGCGCCCGCGGGCTCCTGCCCGGCGGACGCCGCGGCGGCGCTCACCGCGTAACCACCCCGTCGCCATCGGTGCTAGGCTTACGGCACGTAGTGTCAAAAAACGGGCGGACGACGACACGCGGCGAGGCTGACGGACACGCGGCGAGGCTGACGACGATGAACCACGCTGCCGGGCTCGCGCCCGAGGATGTCCAGCCACCCGGTCCGGGGAGGCCGCCGAGCACCACGCGGCTCGAGCTGCAGCGGATCGCGCTGGATATGTTCTCCGCGAACGGCTACGACGAGGTGACGATCGAGGCGCTCGCGGCCGCGGCCGGGATCAGCAGGCGCACGTTCTTCCGCTACTTCGCCTCCAAGGCGGACGCGCTGATGGCCGACTTCGACGGGGACGTGGAGCGGCTGCGTTCGGTGCTCGCCGGCAGCGACCCGGACCTGCCGGTGATGGACGCGATACGGCACGCTGTGGTGGCCGTCAACCGGTACCACGCCGATGACCTGGCCAGACTGCGGCAGCGCATGCGGCTGCAGCAGGACCACCCGGCGCTGCTGGCGAACGGCATCCTGCACTACGAGGCGTGGCAGGCCGTGGTCGCCGAGTTCGCCGCCGCCCGCCTCGGGCTGGCCCCCGATGACCTGCTGCCGCAGGTGATCGCGCGCTCGGTGTTCGGCGCGGCGTTCGCGGGCTTCATGTCCTGGCTGGCCGACGACCGCGGCGATCTCAGCCCGCGGCTGGACAGCGCGCTGGCCGCGATGGCCGAGGCGTTCCAGCCGCGGTAGCCCCTGCTGCCGGGCCGCGGTCTCAGCGGGCGGCGGCGAGCAGATCGCGCCGGTGCTGCAGGCACCAGCGCCGCGACCGCGTGGCGGGCCCGGCCACCTTGTTCCAGTAGTCGATGAACCCCTGGTGGCCGGCCTCGGCCGCCTCCGTCACGATCGCGTAGGTCCAGTCGTGGTTGGCGATGATCGCCTCCGCCACGCGCCGCCGCTCCGGGCGGGTCAGCTCGCACGCGTGCAGGAAGACCCGGAACCGCTCGATCGCGCGGCCCTGCCTGCAGTCGGTGACGTCCTGCTCGTCAAACAGCGGCGCCCAGGTGCGGGCGGCGGCCGCCAGGTCCCACACGGCGCTGCCCGGGCCCGCGAGGTCGAAGTCGATCAGCGCGACCGCCCGGCCGTCGCGGAACACCATGTTCGCCGGGTACACGTCGTTGTGGCTGACCAGGCCGGTGCGGAACCGGGCCGGGACCGGCCTGGGCCACCGGTAGCCCGCCGGGTCGAACGACCGCACCGCCCGGTGGTACCGGCGCAGCAGGTCGGCGACGCTCACCAGCGCCGCGTCGGTGAGCGTGCTGGCCGGCAGCGGCGGGACGGCGGCCTGGCCGTGCATGTAGGTCAGTGTCTCGGTGGTCGCGTCGGCCGCGAGGATCCGCGGGGCCCCGTCAAAACCGACGAGGCTCAGGTGGGCCAGCAGTGCATGGGTGGCGGGCCAGCATGGCGCGATCGGCCGCCGGATGGTGTCGCCGACCCGGATGACCCGGCCCCGGTTGGCCGTTCCGCCGTCCAGCGAGCCGTCTGCCTGCAGCGGCTTGCCGCTAGCCTGCTCCGGTTCCCTGGTCAGCAAGGCTGAGCAGGGCGCGGGCGAGGCTCGTGTGGGTGACCAGCCCATGGACCATTCCTCCTCGGATCGCGGCGCGTACCGCAGGGGCCTTGGCAACGCCGAACGCAACGGAGAGGACGAACGGGATGCGTTCGAGCGCCGAGCCTGGCGTCACGATCATGCGGCTGTCCAGCGGGGTCGGGACCGGCCTGCCGTCCTCTCCGATAAAGACCCCGCCCAGCTCGGCGCACACCCCCAGGTCGGCCAGGGCATCACGCTCTTCCGGCTTGATGGCGTCGTGGATCGTGGAAAGTCCTGGTCCCCAGGCCCCGATGGCGACCACGGCCATCGTCACGGACGGCACCAGCGCGAACGCTTCGGCGATGTCGGCCTGGCGGCGGATCGCGGCCGCGGTCTGCGGGTCGTCGAGGATCATCGGCGCGTAGAAGACGTGCGCGGTGCCGCCGCCGACGCGGGCCACCCCGCGGACCACTTCCAGCAGGTCCCTGCCATCCGGCGGCCGCACCGCCCCGGTCAGCTGCACGATCGGGCACGGCGGCATCTGGGTCAGCGATGCGGTGAGCCCGCTGAGCGTTCGTGACCAGGACATGCCCAGGACATCGCCTGGCCTGATGAGATCCATCAGAGTCTGGCCGGCCGCCTCGCCGAGGCGGCGGCGCAGCGCTGGCTCATCGTCGTCCGGGAAGTTGAAGACGAACGCGTGCTTCAGCCCGATCGCCGAGCACAGCTCGGCCGACAGGCCCGCGTCGAGAGTGCCGCCGGGCAGCCCGATCTCGATGCGGACCATCCCGGTCTCCCGGGCGGAGTCCAGCAGCCGGGCGACCCGGAACCTGCTGATGCCCAGCCGGTCGGCGATGTCGACCTTCGACACGCCCTCTAGGTAGAACTGCCTCGCCACCCGCGCGGCGAGGACGACTTCGGTTGGCCGATCGCTCGACAACCCGGCCATTTGCGCCCCTCCGGTCCGGCCGAGCCAGGCGCTCATTTGAGCACCTAGGTCTCATATTTGCAGCTTTTCTTGACTTTGCATAGCAGCCAGATCAGTGTGTTCATAGTTCATCTGAGCGCTATCCGCTCAGATGAGCGTACATCGAGTCGTGCCGCGCAGCGAGGAGGTTCCCCCTGAAAACCGGAACGCCACAGAACGCCCGCGTGGCAACGGCTCCCGCGGCTGCCGGCCATGGCGCCGCGGTCAACAGTGAAGGCGCGCGACAGCACATCGCAGCTGACCCGCGAGCTGCCCGCTCCCCCTGATCAAGGACCTGTCGCCGCCGTCGGCGGCCGTTCCAGGTCCACGTCCGCTCCCCCGCCAGACCATTCTCATCGCCGCGGAGGTTCCTTAATGAGATCGTCCCCGTTCAAGCCCCGCACGCTGGCTGCCGCCGGCTGCGTGGCCGCGCTGCTGGCCGTGGGTGCCTGCTCGAGCAGCGGCGGCTCATCTGCCAGCAGCAACAGCAACTCGGGCACGGTGACCGTGGCTGTGGTGTCCAACCCGCTGATCACGGGCCAGATGATCCCGCTGACCACGTCGAACTTCGAGAAGAAGTACCCCGGCATCAAGGTCAAGTTCGCCACGTACACCGAGGGTGACCTGCGGGCCGCGATCGAGAAGGACGTCAGCACGCACAGCAACGCGTTCAACGTCATCATGATCGGCCCGTACGAGGCGCCGCTGTTCGCCAAGGACGGCTGGCTGGACAACCTGTCCACGCAGTACATCGCGAAGGACCCGAGCTACGACGCCAGCGACCTGCTCCCGCCGATCGCCAAGTCCCTGTCGTACAAGGGCGACCTGTACGCGGTGCCGTTCTACGGCGAATCGTCGATGCTCTACTACCGCAAGGACCTGCTGGCCAAGGCCGGGATCACCATGCCGACGCACCCCACCTGGGCGCAGGTGGCGAGCTACGCGGCCAAGCTCAACCAGCCGGGAAAGGTGGCAGGGATCTGCCTGCGCGGCCTGGCCGGCTGGGGCGACAACATGGCGTCGCTGGACACGGTGGTCAACACCTTCGGCGGCGAGTGGTTCAACGAGAAGTGGCAGCCGCAGCTGACCTCGCCGGCGTTTGAGGCCGCGACCAACTTCTACGTGAACCTGGTCCGCAAGTACGGCGAAGCCGGCGCCTCCAACGACAGCTTCAACCAGCTGCTCACCCTCTACGGTCAGGGCAAGTGCGCGATGTGGTACGACTCGACGGTCGCGGCGACCTCCATCGCGACCACCTACCCGTCCGTCTTCGCCAACACCGGGTACGCGTTCGCGCCGGTCGACAAGACCAAGTCCTCGGGCTGGCTGTGGACGTGGTCGCTCGGCATCCCGCAGGGCACCGCCGACCAGGGCGCCGCCTGGAAGTTCGTGTCCTGGGCCACCTCGAAGTCCTACGACTCGCTGGTCGCCAGCAAGTACGGCTGGGCAGCTGTCCCGCCGGGCAGCAGGACCTCGCTGTACGACAACCCGCAGTACCAGGCCAAGGCCAAGGCCTTCGCGGGCATCACGCTGGCCTCAATCGACGGGACTGACCCGGATCACCCGACCGTGAATCCGGTCCCCTACGTCGGCGTCCAGTACGTCGACATTCCCCAGTTTGAAGTGCTCGGCGTCGAGGTCGGCCAGCAGATCGCGGGCGCGATCGCCGGCACGGAGAGCGTGAGCCAGGCGCTGAAGACAAGCCAGTCCGACGCCTCCGCGTACACGCCAGCGGAACTGTCAGGAAGTTAGCACGCACGTGATGGGGCCCCTGGAGGGGCGGAGCCACCGGGGGCCCCATCGTGCCACGTCGCGAGGAGGACTTCTCCAGTGGCAGTAGTCGAAACAGGCGCGGCGCCGACCCCAAAGGTCGCGCTCCGGCCACGTGGGGCCAGCCGCCGTGAGGGGTGGCAGCGCCGCCTCCCCTTGCTGCCCGCGCTGATCTACATCGTGATCGTCACCCAGATCCCGTTCCTGGTGACGTTGTGGTACAGCTTTCAGAGCTATTTCTTCGACGTCCCGCAGCCGGCGCACTTCACCGGCTTCAGCAACTACACCACGGCCTTCACCAGCTCGGCCTTCCGCGGGTCGCTGGTGCGCTCGGTGGTGATGACCGCCACCTCGGTGATCGTCGCCATGCTCCTCGGGGTCGCGTTCGCGGTGCTGCTGGACCGCAAGTTCCTCGGCCGCGGCGTCGCCCGGACCCTGATCATCACCCCGTTCCTGATCATGCCCGCGGCAGCGGCGCTGGTGTGGGCGGGGCCGATGCTCGATCCGAACTTCGGGCTGCTGAACTGGCTGCTGGAGCCGTTCGGCGTTAATCATGTGGCCTGGCTGTCCACGCACGCGCTGGGCTCGGTGATCGTGGTCATGATCTGGCAGTGGACGCCGTTCATGACCCTGATCGTGCTCGCGGGCCTG
>Ga0335075_10007094_pt1 | contig 17276 bp, 19 predicted proteins | sample Lox_Sample_24_FD_206723 | JGI IMG/M metagenome (GOLD analysis project Ga0335075, IMG submission 206723) | Soil microbial communities from Loxahatchee National Wildlife Refuge, Florida, United States - Lox_Sample_2.4 | ecosystem: Environmental > Terrestrial > Soil > Wetlands | place: USA...
CGCTCGATTTTCATGACATCCCGGCTCTGCCCCTCATCCTCGGTGCCGATTTTAACCAGCCGCAAAATCCAGGCCACGCTTTCCCCCAGGTCAAAGGCAGGCCTGAAAAATGCCCGCATGGCGCGGACCCCAAAACTTGCGGCAGTCCCTTCGTCTTCGTCTTTCGCGGCGCACCCTTGCTCGTGCTTCTCTACCTCATTTATTACGGGTCGCCGCAATTGACAGTGGTGCGCGATACAAGATTGTGGACCTTCTTCCGCGATCCCTGGCCCTGCGCCATCCTGGCGATGTCGTTGAACTCGGCTGGTTATCTCGCCGAGATCATCAGCGGCGCTCTGCGGAACGTACCGCGAGGTGAGGTCGAAGCCGCAGTCGCCGCCGGCTATTCACGCTGGGCGACGTTGCGCGACGTAGTGGCGCCCAACGCCGTTCGCCTCGGCCTGCGGGCGTACGGAAACGAGTTGATCTTCGTCGTGAAAGGCACCTCGGTCGCGAGTCTCGTCACGATCATCGAGCTCATGGGAGCAGCGCACGAAGCCTATTTCGAGACGTATGACCCGATTACCCCGCTTCTTCTCGCCGCCGTCTTCTATCTGGCGATTGTGTGGTCGATTCGCCGCGCAATCATGGCGATCGAGCGTTCCCTCATCCCGGAACTGCGTCTGCGGGACTCGGGCGTCAGCCGGAGCGGACACGCATCGCAAGATAGGATGCCAGGCGCTGCGTCTTGGGCAGGTTCAGCAGATCCCCGCCAAAACCCTCTTCGACCACGCGGCCCTCGACCATGAAGATGACGCGATCTGCAAGCCGCTCGGCCAACCCCAATTCATGTGTGACGCAGATAAGGCTCATCGCACTATCGGTCACAAGGTTCGACAGCAGGTCGAGCATGCCTTGAACCAGTTCGGGATCGAGGGCGGAGGTCGGCTCGTCCAACAGGAGCAGTTTCGGCTCCGCCGCGAGCGTCCGGGCAATCGCAACACGTTGCTGCTGCCCGCCGGAAAGCTGGAACGGATATTTCCCTGCGTGCTCCGCAATGCCAACACGCGTGAGCCACACCCGGGCTCGCTTCCGAGCCTCCTGTTTGCTCAACCCAAGGAGCCGTCGAGGCGTCAGCGCGACATTGTCGAGCGCGGTCCGCATCGCGTAAAGATTGAGGCTCTGGAAGACGATGCCGGTCTCACGTCGCGCTGCCAATAATGCCGCGTTGGAGTCCAGAATATTGTGACCGAGCACCCAAGCCGTTCCGGCCATGGGCTTCACTAACCCGACCAGCACACGAAGTAGTGTGGACTTACCTGATCCGGATGGGCCTATGACCACCACCTTCTCGCCGCGGGCCACGTTGAAGTCGATGCCGCTGAGAACATCCGTGCGGCCGAGCATGACTCGAAGCCCCCGCACATCGACTGCCCAATCCGCCATCAGATCCCGAAGGTGCGACGCACGAAATCGGTCATACGGGCGAGGCCCTCGGCGAGCAGATGCGTCTCCACACCGGTAGCGATGCGAATATAGCCTTCGAGCCCGAACCAGGAGCCGGCCGCGACGAACACGCTTTCCTCCTCTCTCAGACGGCGTGAAAAATCCTTGGAGGCAATATCATAGCCGTATCTCACGAATGCCATACCGCCGGCTGCCGGCCGGACCCAGCTCCATCCGTTACGGCCGCCAAGCCAAGCCGCTAGGCAAGACACATTGGTTGCAAGCAGCGACCTCCCACGCGCAAGGATGCGCTCGCGCCGCGCGGGTTGCATGATCTTCTCAGCAAGAGCCTGGCTCAAAATGCCGCTGCCGATGCTCGTATAGTCCTGGCGACGGGCCGCCCCTGCAATGACCTCGGGTGGGGCGATCAACCATCCCAGGCGCAGTCCCGGGCAAGCAAAGGCCTTCGACAGGCCGCCGGTGACGACCACTTGCGAACTCTCGCCCCACAGGCTGTTGGTTTCGGGGCCGTCGATTTCCGCGCCGCGGTAGATCTCATCGGCAAGCAGCCACACATTCCTGCCTCTGGCCATCTCAACCAACCGGCGCCAGCTCGAATCGGACAGGATGGTTCCGGTGGGATTGCCAGGGTTGGTCACTGCTATGGCCCGCGTGTGCGGACCGATCGCCGCCTCAAGCCAGTCGAAGTCCGGCTGGAAGCCATCCTCCACGGCGAGCGGGACCTGCCTTACCTCAATGCCTAGAGCCCGAGAGAGCCCGCTGATCTGCATGAAGTTCGGCACGAAGAAGACGATCTCGTCACCTGCATCGAACAGCGTCATCAGCGCGACGAGATTGGCTTCAGCCGACCCGTTGGTCACCAACACGTTCGCCGCGGATCCTCCGGGATACCATTTCGCAATTGCCGTGCGCAGTCCCGGTCGCCCATCGGTGAAGCCATAGCCCAGGCGCAGCTCAAGCAACTCCTCGATCTCGTCGGCATCAAGTATCTCGCGGATGGTGCACGCGTGGACGCCGCTCTCCGTCAGATTGATATCGACGCTGTTCTCGAACAGCGTCTGGTTCCGCTCCAGCGCGAACGTGTCGAACCTCATGACGGCGGTGATTTGATGCGGGCGAGAACGGCCTTGGCAATCGCGATGTCCTGCACGGCGACACCGGTCAGGTCGGTAATGGTGATAGCTTCATCCGAGCGCCGGCCGACCGCGCATCCCATAATGACCTCACCGAGTTCCACGACTCTTGCGGGATCAATGCGGCCAGCCGCGATCGCATGATGGATTTCTCCGCGCACCAGACACTGCGCGCGGCTGTCGGCAACGACGAGATCCGCCAGCGCCAGCAGATCGGGGTCGAGCTCGGTTTTCTCTGGCGTGTCCGACCCCATGGCCGTGACATGCGTGCCGGGCCGGATGTCTGCCGCCATCAAATACGGCCGATCGGCCAGGTAGCCGTCACGATCAGGTCGCATTGGCTGGCGAGCTCGGAAGGCGTCGTTGCTGTGACGGCGCGAAAGCCCGCGGCGGTGATGTCGCCGGCGCAGGCCCGCGCCTTCGCCTGATCCCGCGCCCAGACAACCAAGTCCCGACACTCCGTGATGCGCTTGAGATACATTGCCTGAAGCCGCGCCTGCACGCCCGACCCGCAAATGCCGATGCGTGTCACGCAGCGCTTGGCGAGATGCTTTGCGACGACGGCACCCGCCGCAGCCGTCCTGATATTCGTGAGCTCTCCCTCGTCGAGAAGCACTGCCTCGACGAGACCCGTGCGTGCGGAAAACACCAACACAAGCCCGGAATTAGGCGGCAGCCCCTTGTCGGGATTCTGGTAGAAGCCCGTCGCCACCTTGATCACGAACACATCATCGCCGGCGATGACGCCATACTTGATGTGCGCATCGCCTGGCGGGTCATGGAATATCAGCTCGCCGACCGGTGGAACGACTACCTCACCGCGCGAGAACGCGGCAAAACCCCGCTCGATCTCTCCCACGACGTCGACCTGAGGCAGCACTTCCTCGATCTCCGAAAGGCGAACGATCCGGGTCATCTGATCAATCCCCGAGACCCGCATGCCGACAAACGATGCCGAACGCCGCGACCATGGCCCTGATCGCGGCGCGCGCGGCGTCGGGAATGAGCGCTCCATCCTCATCAATCGACCCGAGTCCGGGTCCGATCAGCACGTTGCCCGCGTAAATTGTCGATGGGGCGAGACCCATGGCTGTGATCGCCGCGTCGATGGCATTGGTCTCCGCATACAGATCCTCAAGATTGAACAGCGGAATGCCGAATCCTTCCCCATTCCAGGTTTGCGCATAGTTCAGCTCGATTCCACCCATGTGATGCGATTTGGTGACGGTCAGTTTGTCACGGAACCGCCTCGGCCGAAATGCCTCAAGCTCCTCCATTAGAATGGCGTGCATTCGTTCGACCGGGTCTATCACCCGCTCTGGCGCATTGTGCAGTACCCTGAGGAAGGCCAGCAGGCCAACCAGACTGTCGCGCCCCGGATCAGCAAGCGAGAATACGGCCTTAGAATAGGACGACGTCCCGCCCACGCGCGGCCCGTCCCATCCCATGGCCTTGCGGAGCACGGAAAGCGCATCTGCTTTCCCGACCGCCAGCCCAGCAATTGGCGATCGGCCCGCCTTGTCCATCGAATAGATCATCACGTCCGCACCGATTGCCCGCGGATCGAGACCGATAATGGGCAAACACGTCGCCGCATCCACGACGAATGGAACATCGTACTCCGTGGCAAGTCCGCCCATCGCGCGCATCAGGGTGGGAACGCCGTTGTCATCCTTGGCCCCAAAACCCCAGCCCGGGGTGTCATAACCCACGATATGGACGCCCGACAGCATGGTCGCATGGCGCTCCGCCACCCGGCGAGCCAACTGCAGCGTCGCTTCCGGATCAGCCTCGGTCAGCAGGGGAACGAGATTCGGCTTGATACCGTGAATCTCGTACCGGCCACCGGCGAACCGGACGAACAGAGTGTCGAGATTGTTGACACTCTTCGCGTCAACGCCCACCTCGCCGCCGGCAACAGTGCGATCGATCGCCAGATTCTTGTATTTCGGGGGAAACGGCCGGCCATAACCCGCACCCCATTCGAAATCCTCGCCCAGAAGCGTCAGCACGCGCGTCCGATAGGCATCGCCCTTGCGCATCATTGGCGGCGCCATCAACGTTTCGTAGGAGAGGCGGAGCGCGGCCTCCGCCGTATTGGTGACCACGACGTCGTGATCGTCGCCATAGACATCCTTGACCAGCGTCCGGATCTCATCAGCGACCACACGGTTGGGAAGGACGGGTTCACGGTTCGCGGCTGCAATGGCCTGCATCACATAGGAAGGGAGGCGCCCCGGGCACGACGACGAGCCGGCATAAAGCCCAATCCGATTATGCCATTCGCCAAGGCCAAGCGTCTCTGCGACAGTCGCTGCTTCACGGCGAATCGCTGGAAAACTGTCTAGGATCCGCTGGTACCATTGATGCCGATGCTCGCGATTCATTGTGCCCTACCCCATGCTCTGAAATCAGGTGCCGTTCCCTCAACCGCGCGGTTGGTTCCTTATCGTCGTGGCTGACCCAAGGCCTGCCCTGGCCGGGTCAGGAACTGTGACAGCCGGACAGCCAATCTTCCAGCCCACCCGGTACGAAGACTATGCGTGGGCGGAGGCGCTCATTCGATCACGAATCTCCAAAGCAAACTTCGGCGGAATGGCATCCCAGAGTCTAATTCGCTCCACCTCGTCCTGGGTGAGCCGGACACCTACGATCTGATAAGGATCTTGTCGTACCGCCGAAGGAAACTATTGATCGTTGGCAGCGCATTCGTCAGGGGTGTTGGCGGCCCTGCTGTGAACGTGCAGTGCGGCCGTCCGAAGATTGCATAGCAAATCTGGCGAGGATTGTGCCGGGATGTGTAGGCGATGCCGTCCGGTCGATCCCGATGGGACCAAAGATAATCGGACCACGCCCAGCATGGTTCGTAGGGCCCCGTCGAGATGGCATTGGTCGCTCCGACACGGGACAAACCACGGCCGCGCAAGTCAACCAACTTCAACTCGCAGCTACAGAGCAGTTCACTGACAGCGCGCATTGCGATGTATTTCTCTGAGACCAAACCCAGCTCCGGATTGCGCAGTACTGTCTCAACGAATGCCCCTTCGAATTGCTCTGCCACGTAGAGGACGCCGAAGATCCCGGCAAGGCTGTCGAAGCGGTGAGTCGGCGCATGGCGCTTGCCGCTGGGCGGATCGAACACAGGACCAAAGAATACCGCATCATTTGCGAGCTGGTGGATTCGATAGAAGCGCGTGCCTTGGGGCAGCCGGAGAAGGGGCAGCCCGCGCATGGCCAACCAGGCCGGCGGCAGTCCCGCTGCACCAGACGGACCTGGTGCAGCGTGAGCCGGCGTCAAGCAAAACCCTCGCCGCTCTCATGCCCGCGAACGACCGTCATCACGCGCTCGCGCATCTCTGCTCCCCTGAGAAGAGCTTCGCGAGGCGCAAGGCCATCAAGGACGCTGTCCTCGGTGATAAGAAATTCCAGCGCGATCCACGGGCCCGAGTCTTCAAATCCCTTGATGACCTCGGGTAAGCCGGGAACCGTCTCATGTTCGTGGAACTGCGCCCGCGGGTAGAGCCAGTCGCCCCCTTGCCGAATAGCCAGCAGTGCCCTCGCCCGACGGCGCTTGTCGACTGCCTGACGCGTGATGTGGAGAAGTTGCCCAGCGTCCTCGGCCGAAAGCATGCCGCCAGCGCGCCGAACAAGGGCTTCCCGATGCTCGATTTCGCGCACGAACTCCATCGCGTTGGGGTCGATCTCCGCCACTGCTGGCCCGATCGAGCCGACATCGGTCAGCACGCGAGCCAGAGTTCCGAAGTCACTCGGCGCCGCCATTGCCTCAACCAGTGTCGCCTCATCTGCCAGCGTCGCCAGCCGCTCGATCGCATGGATTGTGCGGCGTACAAAGGCGTCCCGGATTGCGCTATGATGCGTCCGGCCTTCGGCTCTTGTCGCTGTGGCAGGTGCTCGGGCCACGATTAATCTCGATTGTTGACTTAGTAATATCTTGGTCTCTTGACCTCCCGATGTCAACCGCAGGGGATGGCTCCTCGCCCCAGTGGTGCTGGAGCTACTATCCGCCGATGACAGAGACTCTCCACGGTATCCAAGCCTGTCGGTTGGCTCGACTTCCGGATGGCCAAAGGCCGCCGGCGCCGCGCGCCACCCTGCATGCGGGTCCGCGAGACCCTTCGCGGGATCGCGCGCACCCATGGCGAGCCCGGCCGGCGGTCCGCCGCACTGACTACCGCAGAAATCAGGCGGCTGGTGGATGTTTACGGCGATCAGCCTGCCCGGACTGCGGGACCGCGCCTTGCTGCTGGTCGGCTCCGCCGGCGCATTGCGCCGCTTCGAGCTCGTCTGCCTCCAAGGTATCCATGTCGGGCCAACGCCGGCCAGTTTGCGGCTGATGGTCCCACGCTCCAAGACCAATGCGACGGGCGAACGTGCTGAAATCGGGATCGCGCGCGGCAGCCGGGCGGAAACTCGCCCGGTGCGGGCACTGCGCGCCTGGCTGCGTGCAGCGTAAATCGTCGACGGGCCGGTGCCCCGCCGGGTCACGCAATGGGGCACCGTCCGCACGAAGTCCCCTCCACCTGATGCCGTTCGCCAGATCCCGGCTCTCGCCGTAACGCACCATAACACGCGGGAAGGACTATTATCACGTGTTACTCGGTGACTGGTGCCACCGTAGACCGCTTTGACTGAAGTTGGACAGTTCGGATCCAGAAGTTATTGAATAGAAGGACGAATCCGGAAAATTCACGGCGACGTGGCACCACGTCGCGGTCGGCCGCGGCGCTTCGGAGGTGGCATTGCTGCCGGGTTGGGCGGCGGTGGGTTGCTCGACAACTGCCGTAGCAGTGGCGGCAGAGCGACGCCCACAGCCTGAAATAGACTGCCGGCACAACCGGGTGCCTGGCGCCTAAGCACATAGCGCTTGGTGCCCTGCTCGACAGTGATTTGCTCGACCCGATCGAGGTCGCGGACGATGTCTGCCCACTCGGCGGTGACGCCGGCGGCGGCCAGCCGTTCATCGAGGTCCTTGCGCAGCAGCAAGGCGAGAAATGAGCAGAACAGGTGCCCGGCGATGGCGGCATCCGATTGGTGATGGATCGGCCGGGTCTCGAGAATGGATTTTGCGGTCCTGAAGATGGCCTCCACTTTCCACAATTGACGATACGCCAGCGCAACCGAGAGGAATGGCAGCTTGCTGTTGGTGCGCAGCACATAGAGCCCGTCGGAGCGGGCATCCTCGGCGACACGGGCCGGATCGATCGCGAACTGCCCCTCGCGCGGGGTTGCCAGGAACCGACGATACCCGGCATTGCCGACCAGTTGCTTGTCGCCCTCTTGGAGTTTGCCACGCAGACTATCGAGGATGGCCGCCCGCGCGGCGGCATCGCGTTTGGCCTCTTCGGGATTGAAGCAGACCACATAGCGGCGCGGCTTGCAGCCGGGGCCCCAATCGCCGACCACGACTTCCTTGACCTCGAGAGCGGTCTCGCCGCCGCGAATCCGCGCCACCACCAGCGGCACCATCGGCCGATTATCCGCCAGCACGACCTCGCGCACTTCGCTGTCGCTGTGCTCGCGCGCACCGAGGATGTATTCCAGGCCGAGCGCCTCCAACTCGGCCATGGTCTCAACGCTGATCATGCCGCAGTCGGCGACCACGCACATCCGGGCAATGCCGAAGCGTTCGCGCAGGCGGTTCACCACCGGCAGCAACGCCTTCACATCGGTGGCGTTCCCCGGCCAAGTCTCCGAGCAGATCGGTCGGCCCGCGTCATCAAGCACCACACCGACGATCACCTGACGCAGTTCGGGGGGTGGTCCTTCGACTTGCCGCGCTGACCCAGCGTCTCACCGCCGCTGCCGTAGAACATCAGCGAGGTGGTATCGAACAGCACCACGGAGAGATCGCTGAACAGGCTGCGCCGGCGGACGAACAGCTTCTCTTCGATCACGTCCTTGGTGCGCCGGGGTGCGCGGGTCGCGCCGGTCTGATCGGCCAGCTCTTCGCCCAGCCAGGCGATCGCACGGTAGAGTTGGTGCAATTCGAGTCCATCCGCGCCGTCGATCAAATAGGCATCCAGCCATTTCTCGCAGGCTCGGTCGGAGCCGGATACCATCAGCCGATGCAGCACGCTGGCAAACACCGCGCGTTCGAGGGAAAAGCCGAACCCGCGCCGCTGTGCCAGTTGTTCAATGACCTGGCGGCAGCCGCTTTGTTGCCAGAGGCGGTCGAACAGCATTGGCGCACCGCTCCGCATGCTGGCGCTGCTCTCGAGGCAGGCGGCGGTGCCGCCGGAGATCAACATGGCGGTCTCGGAGAAGCGCGCGCCGGAGCGCAGCAAGCTGTCGAGCCTGCCGTCGGCTTCGAGGTCTTCGATGCGCCCGAGTGTGGCCCGCACGCGCTGGATGGTGCGCCGGCCATTGCGGGTGTTCTCCACGATCTGCAGATAGCGGCGTTCGCCGGAGGGTTTGATGCGGAAGAACATGCGCCGTCCCGGGTGAGACACCGCAGTGCTACATCGATTCTCTCGATTTTGCCAACGGGCTTTTAGAATTGCTGAGCAAATATGGCATCGCAAATCGGTGGAAATCCAGCCCGCACCCGGGCAAGCTATTGAAATGACTCGTTTCGCCTCTCGCTGCGCCGCAGCGAACTGTCCAACTTCAGTTTGAGGGAGAGCTCACTGGCCACTGTGGGCAGCCAGCCTGATGGTCGCGACGGATATCTTAAATTTGCACATGTGCACAAGCGATGATGTTGGAACTTTCGGAAAGGCCTCTACCGCAAGTCGGGGAGTCCGTTGGGTACTCGACCGCCCGAAGCGCCCCTGCCGGCTGACCCGCAAGCGGAATCAGTTCCCTATGAAGTTCAACCATCGGTTGCTTAACAGGAATGGCCTCTCCGAGGTAACCTGTCGACGACTAGCGAGGGATCGTGCCATGAGGCGTGCCCTTTGGCTTTCGGCCCTGTTACTCGGAACGCTGGCGACTTCGTCGCACGTCGATGCCCGAGGTGGCGGCGGTTTTTCCCGCGGCTTCCGAGGCTTTTCCGGCGTGCACCGCCCAGTCTTTGCCACACGGCATCTCCATGCCCCGGGTTCGCAGAGACGGCAGTCTTTCGGGCAAACCGCGTATCCGATTGGTGGTGACTATTGGTGGCCTGACTGGTGGCCCAACGATAGCCAGATTGCAGAATATTCGCCGGCTCCCGAACCGCCCCGGAGGTCATTGTCATCCACGCGGACAGCAGAGGGGCCACTGTGGCAGATACGGCGCCGGATTATGGGTATATCCCCGGCTGCCACGCGATACCTAACGGTTATCATTGTGACGTCGGTAGCGCGCATTAGGTTTGGGGACCGGCACCAACCGGGCCCTCGCCGCTGCGTCGAAGCGCTCCCTGCTACTCCCTTTGGCCAGAATTAACGGAGCGCCCTCGTGGTACGCATAAGCCGAGTCCGTAACCGTTCTCTGGGACAGGTCAATGTGTTATCGCGCAGGACGCAAGACGGCGACTGGTAGCGCCATGTCGCTGCCCGCACGAAGTAGGCCCATTGCCATGCGCGTTACTGATATGGGCTGGCCATGTTCTCGTGATGTCTGCTTGTGCGTACCGCGAGGGCATTTCGTTATCTCTGGCCCAAGTGCAACGTGGCCGAGTTGTTGACCTGCCATCGAGCCTGAGCGGTGCCGCTTGCAACAAATACGGAGCTGCAAAATCCGGGACCGGGCTAGACCTCGGCAGGGGGCAAGGACGCGGAGACGGTTGTGCTATTCCTCGGCATCAGAATTTAGGCTGCGGTCCAGGAGGCGGAGCCAATTCGCAGGTTCCACTAGTGTCATAGCCTGTCCTTTGGACAGAGGAATTGAATTGCATTTCGTAAAGTGAACCAGTCATGCGGTTAATTGTTATTCGGTACGTATGACCCTCATAATCAGACGTCCAGGCGAGTTGGATGGGAGTCGCCGCCGACAGAGGATCAGAGTAGTTAACAAGGCCTTTGGACAAGTCGATATGATAATGCTGCCCGTTGGTTGGCTGTCGGGACAATGGGTCTTCGCGCGCCCAATGAGTAGAGCAGTTCAGGCCGAACTCCTGCAGCTGTCCAGCCGCACTCTCAATCGGAAGTGGGGCACAAGCACCCACAGCGGTGGAAACTGCAACGAGCGTCGCTGCCTTGCGACTGCAATTCCAACCACGTCCACTAAGAAACTTGCGGCAGGGGGGTGGCCATTTAGAGGGCGCCGTCATCGAGATCCTCCAGCAGTTTCGCCCCGAAGGGGGGCTTGAAGTATCGTCCGACGGCCTCTCTTTCAACCACAGGCGACGGCTCACGTCAGCCGCTATCGCCGGGTCGCCCCGCTGATGGAACGTAGGGGGACGGCCTGAGACAAGCAAGAGCTTCAGTCCCGATCCGACATCGATATGGGCGAATTCTCTATGGCGTGACCCCTACCCTAGCCGTAGAACCGAAGGAGATCCAACGCCGTGAAATTCGACCCGATCGACTGCAACCGCGGGACCAAGCCCGGCTATCCGGAGGCCGCTCCGGTGGCGAAGGCTGTCGAGTTTGAGGTTCGGCCCCAGGTGGGCGACTTTCTGGTCCGGGATGGCAGTACCTTCAAGGTTCTGGCGATCAGCCACCGCATGGACGGTCCAGTTGCCAGCGCCGGGGCGATCTATCTCTGGCGAGTGGACGACGAGGAGTTCGACAAGACCCTTCGGGCAAGGATAGACATCTAGCGGCCTGCTCCCTCGCCGCCAGCATGACAAGCTCCCAGCTCCTGTCGGGGGCTTTTCCGTTAGCTTGCGGACGGCAAGCCGCTGTGTTGCTCAAAGCGATGAGAGCCGCCTTCTATGCCTGCGTCGGCTGGCGGTCCGCGCACCACCAACCTTCGCGCCGTCGTCGACGCGATCTTTTACCTGCTCCGCCCCGGCTGCCAGCGGCCACTTCTGCCGCGCGAGTACCCGCCACGCAGCACTGTCTATCATTATTTCAGCGCCTGGCGAACTGGGGGTGGGCGGACCCGGCTGCAATGCGGCAATGATCGACCTTACCGCTATCCGACTTACGATCAATCGGATCGTCCGCGCATAGAATCTTTCGGAGATTCTCTAAGCGGGAGGCTCCGCGGCCTAAGAATGTCGCGTCGAGCAGGCTCGGAAGCCGACAGAACCGATCCTTCACGGCGTCCGAGATCGTCCCCAGCCGCGACTTCCTCCCCGTGTTCCGTGTGTTCTTTGAATTGGGAGACCCGTCCAGTTATGCCCTCGTCGAGCGCGATGCGGCGTCGCTGCATCTGGTGCCGGAATGCCAGGAGGCTCGCGGTCTCGGCCGGTCATCCATCGACGTGTTTATGAGCTGCACGACGAACCTCTGGCACGAGGTTGTCCGATCACGCGGGCAAGAGTATCGCAGCTCTCCGCCAACTGGCGGTACATCTCCGCTGTCCCTGACTCACAAGTTGCGCACGCATATGCCCTGTATCGCGCTGCTTCGGCGGCATAGTCTCGGCGTACGCATCCGTCGTCCCAGGTGTGCCCGCTTTTCGGCGGAAAGCAGTCTCCAGCCGAGTGAACGAGTCGAACGATGAGATCCCGGAAAATGGCCCTTTCAGAGCCTGAAGGCCGGGGCTGCAACCAGGCGGCGGCAGGCCGAGCCAAAAATACCCACCAGTGTGCCTTGCCAAGCATGACCGCACTTAGTCGAAGATAGGCGAGCTCGATGGCGGCTCGATGTCGCTGGCAACGGCCCGAAGCTTCTTCGCGAACAGCAATACGACCTCCGATGCGGAGACTACACCAAGCTTTCCGCGTTCGAGGTCGGCGGCAAAAAGTTGAGCGTCCTCAGCAAACACGACTGCCATTTGGCAGAGCAGTCGACGTGCCATGTCATGGCTTGCGACGTGAGGAAAGCCGGGGCTAGCGGCGCTTTGGCTATCGAGGGACATACCTGGGTCCTCAATGAGCCATTTTGGCGTAGGCGCCGCTGCGGCGAGCGCTCGTTATGATCACGATACCTTGATGTATCTGAATCGGCGGTTAACACAGCCTCACACGAGCCTGAGACGAAACTCTCCAACCTGCGCCGAGTGCCCCCCGCATACACCAGAGAGGTTGCTGAACTGGCTCCGCCGCTGCACGTCGATCATCGAGGCGGGCTGGCCCCGTTTCACAGTGGGCGCTGATCAGCTCGCCCGCGTTGCCCCCGCCGTGTTTCTCATTCTTGAAACCTCGCCCGGCAATTTCCAGGCCTGGGCAGCACTGACCGAAACGGCCGACACGGATCTCGTGCGGCGGCTGAAGAAGGGGGCCGGCGCCGACGCCGGGGCGAGCGGCGCCACGCGGGTTGCCGGCGGCATCAACTTCAAGGCCAAGTATGCGCCTGACTTCCCGCGCATTGCGATCCGCGCGGTGAATGCGGGGCGTACCACGACGATTGCGGAGCTTGACCGGCTTGGGCTTGTTGCCCCGCTCGTGCGGGTGCTGCGCCGCGCTGCCGACCCTGCGCGGCGTCGGTCTGGTGCCGGCCGGCGTCGATGGCCGAGCTACGCCCGATGCCTGGAGGGCGCGCCGCTGAACGGTGCGGCGACTGGTCCCGACACCAGCCGGGCGGATTTCTTGTGGTGCATGATCGCAATCGATTGGGGCTGGGCGCTTGCAGAAGTGGCGACGCGACTGCTGACAGAGAGCGCGAAGGCGCAGGCACACGGCCGCGGCTACGCCGAGCTCACAGTCCGCAATGCCGCGCTGGCCGTGGAACGACGGGGCCACGCCTGAGCCGGTGATGCCGCCAGGCCGCTGACATAAGCGGGATGCATCTCCTCACCCGGAACCAAGTCCGCACCTGATTCGCGCAGACGCGCGTGATGAGAGGGGAAGACGCTGCCCTCTCCCTCAGAAAGTGCGGCCTACAGCGCGGCAGGACCGCGCCAGCCACAGGCCTAAAGGAGGCCCGCGTCTGCCGCAGCCCGGCCGCGCCCGCCCGCACATCCCCCCACTCCCTCCCTCTGCTCGCCGCGAGGCGTCCGCCAAAAGGCGTTCGGCGCCTTTAGGCGATTATGAAGGAGTGAAACGATGTCGGCAAAAGTTGCGCAGAACCCTCGGCTTCGCGCAGTGATGAGCGTGGAACAGCGGGTCAAGCTGCGAGCAGCACAAAAGGCTTACGTTGCAAACGGTCCACGATGGGCCGCGCACCAGCAGAAACTGGCGGACGCCCAGATCAAAAACCGCAGGAAGCTGGCCCCGGCCGAAATCGAGACAACTCTCACGATGCGCAAGAAGGGCTGGGCATTGTCCTGCGTCGCCAAGGAACTCGGCATCTCCCGCGACACACTGGGGCGAGAGTTGCGGGCGAACGGCATCTCGACCGCCGACAACCGCCCTCGCCGGATGACGCTGTTCGCGAACGAGATCGAGGCGGTTGTCGCGATGCGCCAGCAGGGCAGGACCTTTTCCTACATTGCCGAGGAGATCGGCATCTCTGAGCAGGTGCTGCGGCGCGAGTTGCAGGCCAACGGCATCTCGACTGCCCGGTTGAGCAAGAAACGGCATATCACACGCGGCAAGGGCGCCTGGCGCTGCTTCGATGACCCGTCACCGGCGGCACTCCAGCTCCCTTAAGCGCGATGCGCGAGGGGCCGGACCCGACGGGGTCCGGCTCCGGCAGCCGCAAGAGGGTGCCGCCTCATTGACACATAGGCTGGGGTCGCCTGCGAGTCGAAATTCCCTCAGCAAGTAATCAGGGCGCGGCTGTCCCGCCGCCTCAGGGTGTCATGGTTAACGCCCTAAGTTCCTTCCGAGCCGTACCAAAGCTGCCAAGCTGATAGACCGATGCGCTAGCCGGCGAGAACGTGAAGGATGGGAATGGTTCAGCCAACATCTTGTTAAGGTATTCTTCCGTTCCGACGCCGATCGTCACATGCGGGTTGAAGCGCTTACCCGCCGCGTCTGTGACGAAATTAGCGACGTAGCTGATCAGGGCTTCTTGAATGTCGCGACCGCCCTCCTCGCTGAAGAACGCCGCTGGGGTTCCCGTCTTCACGGTGAAGGGCTTGACGGCCGATGTGAGTTCATCCTGCAGCCGATGCAGGTCTTCAGTTGGTTCGATGACGATTCCCGCGACGCCGATTGGCGGTGCTGGGATGTAGTAATACCTGAACGCCTTCAGCGTCCACGCCGTGGGTTTTTCCTTGACCAGAACTGCGGTCGCCGCCGCATATACCTTGTCCAGGTCGTCCGTGCGGACGAACTGCTGCAACAAGGAGATGTGTGGGTGGTGCGTCGCATCCAGCGTGAAGCCCTTCGGAAAATTCTTGAGCAGACGAGCGTTTGCGTTCCTAGCATGCGAATCATCGTCGCATCGGGTTCGAGCGCGATGTCGATCGCAGTCACCGGATTTTGTTGCGCGACTGCGCCTTGGACGGCCGCGACCGCCAACCCTAGCCCGAGCCCGATGGCCGTGAAGACCTGCAAAGGGTCATGCATGTTCCCCCTCCCTGTTGGTGTCCGACCTGCGGGTGGGCACCACTAGTGGCCTTCTTGACCTGGTGTCAAACCACCAGTTTTGTGGTGGCTTAGAGCCACTTCTGGGCTGGAGGCATCAATGCCGGATGGTCAGTCGCTTCCCTCCCGGAACGACAGCGCGGCGAAATCCGCGATTCTCGACTTAATCGCGCGTGTGACAAAGCCAGGAGGCACCGAATTCGTGCCGCCAGCCGGGCGCATCGCCACGTTTGACAACGACGGGACACTCTGGTGCGAGCAGCCGCTCCAGATACAGTTCCATTTCGCCTTTGACCGCGTGAAGCAGTTGTCGCGAAAGGACCCGACGATGAGCGAGCGTCAACCGTTCAAGGCGGTGCTCGAACACGACTACAATATGCTTTTCGGACTCGGCAAACAGGCGCTGCTTGAATTGGCTTTCGCCACCCATGCGGGTATTACCGATGAAGACTTTGAGAAAGCCGCAAGCGAATGGTTAGCAACGGCGAGGCATCCCAAGTTCGACCGGCTGTTCAAGGAATGCACCTATCGGCCTCAGGTCGAATTGCTCGCCTACTTACGAGCGAACGGCTTCAAGACCTATATCGTGTCGGGAGGCGGCGTGGACTTCATGCGTGCGTTCGTGGAGGAAGCCTACGGCATCCCACGAGAACAGGTGATCGGTTCCAGCGTGAAACTGCGCTACGATTTGAGAGACGGCCGGGTTTCGCTCGTGAAGCTGCCGGAGCTGAACAGCTTTGACGACCGGGAAGTGAAGGCGCTGAACATCGGCCTACATATCGGCCGTAGACCAATATTGGCGTTCGGCAATTCCGACGGCGATCTCGCCATGATGCGTTACACGAAGTCCAGCTCAGGGCCTCGGCTCGCGTTGCTTCTCCACCATGACGACGCAGCCCGGGAGGTAGCATACGACCGAGAGTTCCGGCTGAGCCCGTTGTCCGAGGCGCTCGACAAAGCTCAAGACTACGGCATCACCGTCGTGAGTATGAAGCGGGACTGGAACGTTGTGTTTTGATCGCCGCAAATGACGACGCTCGGCTTCGCGGATGCGGTCTGTGCACAATAAAGAGCGTTTTTAGCTCGGCGGAACTGCACACGGGGCTGCACGACGGAGGACCGACCATCGGGGCCGCGCCGGGGCATGCACGGGGTGGAAGCGCTTGGTTTAGGGGATGCGGAGGTCAATCCACCCTGTTTTCAACCCTTCGGCAGCTATGGCGACGCTATGATCGTAACGGATGGAGCCATTGAGCTGCCGACTGTTCCCGGTATCGGGTTTGAGCTGAAGCAGAAACCTTGCTTCTCAAGATTGTAGCGCAGCATCGTAACCATCGCCGCCTCGTCCTCGATGACCAGGACCAACGGCGTCGAGGCGCTGGAGATTCCGTCGGGTACGCTCAACTTTCTCCTCCGCGCGCCGGCGCCGCCATAGTATAGGCGGAACTGTCGCCCTTCGGTCGTGCGTCCGGCAGCGACTCGCCCTTCACGGCGTAGTGGATCGTTTCGGCTATATTAGTCGCGTGATCGCCGATTCGCTCCAGGTTCTTGGCGATGAACAGCAGGTGCGTGCACGGGGTGATGTTGCGCGGGTCCTCCATCATGTAAGTGATCAGCTCGCGGAAGATCACCGTGTAGAGGTCATCGACCATCAGGTCGGAGCGCCAGACCTGCATCGCCTTATCGGCGTCGTTCTCGCCGATGGCATCGACCGTCAGCTTCAGGCTCTCCTGCACCAGCCGGGCCATGTGCCCGAGCCCGGCCAGGCTGTATGGCAGAGTGAACTGCGCCAGCACGATGCTGCGCCTGGCGACGTTGGAGGCGTAGTCACCGATGCGCTCGAGATCTACAGTCATCTTCAACGCCGCGACCGCCTGGCGGAGATCGCCGGCGACGGGTTGGCGGAGTGCGAGCATGCGGATGACGAATTGCTCGACCTCGCGCTCCAGCGCATCGAAAGCTACTACTGCGGCCACCGCAGAGAACATTCTGCTATGCAACCAGATCGGCGAAAATCGCGGCAGGGCACAGCGTCCGCTTTTGTAAGCGAACCATCAGGCCGCGAGGTTCTTTGGGTCTTCCTTGCTGCCTCTGGCGGCGACAACCAACGCGTCATCCGGCAGAGGTCCCGATTTCGCCATCCCTGCCCGGCAAACGCTACGCCTTGATCGCTCCGGCCGTGAGCCCGCTGACGATTTGTCGCTGAAGCAACAGAAAGAAAAGAACGG
>Ga0335075_10007095_pt1 | contig 17274 bp, 14 predicted proteins | sample Lox_Sample_24_FD_206723 | JGI IMG/M metagenome (GOLD analysis project Ga0335075, IMG submission 206723) | Soil microbial communities from Loxahatchee National Wildlife Refuge, Florida, United States - Lox_Sample_2.4 | ecosystem: Environmental > Terrestrial > Soil > Wetlands | place: USA...
GCAAGGAGCAGGAGGACAACCAAGCCCCTGCGTGATCCCCGAGACCGCAGGATCCCCAGGGTCGCTGAGCCCTGTGTGCTCGTGCTCTTCGGCGTGACCGGCGATCTGGCCACCAAGAAGCTGCTGCCCGCCATCTACGACCTGGCCAACCGCGGCCTGCTGCCGCCTGGGTTCGGGCTGGTCGGCTTCGCCAGGCGGAACTGGGAAAACGAGGACTTCGCCCAGGTCACTTACGACGCGGTCAAGGCGCACGCGCGGACGCCGTTCCGCGACACGGTCTGGCGGCAGCTGGCGGAGGGCATGCGGTTCGTGCCCGGCGACTTCGCCGACGACGGCGCGTTCGACCGTCTCGCGGAGACCGTCGCGGATCTCGATACCGAGCGCGGCACGGGCGGCAACTACGCCTTCTACCTTTCCGTCCCGCCGAAGGCCTTCCCTCAGGTGGTGCAGCAGCTGAAAAGGTCCGGCCTGTCCACGCCCCCGGAGGGCGAGGACGGCCACCGGCCCTGGCGCCGGGTGGTGATCGAGAAGCCGTTCGGCCACGACCTCGCCAGCGCCAGGGAGCTCAACGCGATGCTGAACGCGGTGTTCCCTGAGTCCTCGGTCTTCCGCATCGACCACTACCTGGGGAAGGAGACGGTACAGAACATCCTGGCGCTGCGGTTTGCCAACACGCTGTTCGAGCCGATCTGGAACCGCGGGTACGTCGACCACGTCCAGATCACGATGGCCGAGGACATCGGCATCGGCGGCCGCGCCGGGTACTACGACGGGATCGGCGCGGCGCGGGACGTGATCCAGAACCACCTGCTGCAGCTGCTGGCCCTGACCGCCATGGAAGAGCCGGTGTCCTTCGAGGCGGACGGGCTGCGCATGGAGAAGGAGAAGGTCCTTTCGGCTGTGCAGATCCCGGACGACCTCGCGGTCGGCACCGCGCGGGGCCAGTACGCCGCGGGCTGGCAGGGCGGGATCCTGGTGCCCGGGTACCTGGAGGAGGAGGGTATCCCGCCGGACTCGATCACCGAGACGTACGCCGCGATCCGGCTCGAAGTCGACACGAGGCGCTGGGCCGGGGTTCCGTTCTACCTGCGCACCGGCAAGCGGCTGCCGAGCCGGATGACCGAGATCGCGATGATCTTCCAGCGCGCACCCCACCTGCCGTTCACCCGGACCGATACCGAGGAGCTCGGGCAGAACGCCCTCGTGATCCGGGTGCAGCCGGACGAGGGCATCACGGTCAGGTTCGGGTCCAAGGTCCCGGGCTCGGCCATGGAGGTGCGGGACGTGAACATGGACTTCGCGTACGGCGAGTCGTTCACCGAGTCCAGCCCGGAGGCTTACGAGCGGCTGCTGCTGGACGTGCTCATCGGCGATCCCCCGCTGTTCCCGCGCCAGCGTGAGGTGGAGCTGTCCTGGCGGATCCTCGACCCGATCGAGGAATACTGGGCCGGGCGCAACAAGCCCGAGCAGTATCCGGCAGGCACTCCGGGCCCGTCGAGCGCGGACGCGATGATTGCCCGTGATGGCCGGTCGTGGCGCCGGCTCTAGCCCGGCCAGCCACTAGGAGGCGCCCATGATGATCGACCTGACGGACACCACGACCCATGCTGTCCGCGACGCGCTGACCAGGGCCAGGGACCTGATGGGCGGGCCGGCCACCGGCATGGTGCTCAACCTGATCATCATGACCGACGAGTCGACGCAGTACGACGCGGTCCGGGCGGCGAGCCAGGCCGGCCGCGAGCATCCCTGCCGGGTGCTCGGCGTGATCGCCCGGGACCCCGGCGCCGAATCCCGGCTGGACGCCGAGATCAGGACCGGTGAGGGCGCCCCGGGGCAGACCGTGCTGCTGCGGATGTACGGCCCGATGGGCCTGCACGCGGACTCCGTGGTCATGCCGCTGCTGGTGCCCGACACCCCGGTGGTCACCTGGTGGCCGCGCCTGGGACCCATGCTGCCGTCCGGTGACCCGCTGGGCATCCTCGCCCAGCGGCGGGTCACCGACGCCGCCTCGTTCAGCGAGCCGGGCAGGACCCTGGTGGGACTGGCCGACGGCTACCGTCCTGGCGACACCGACCTGAGCTGGACGCGGCTGACGCCGTGGCGCTCGCTGCTCGCCGCCACCCTGGACCAGCCGCATGGCGGGATCGCGGGCGGGGCGGTATCCGCCGAGCCGAGGAACCCGAGCGCCGACCTGCTGGCCGCGTGGCTGAGCTGGCGCCTCGAAGCGCCGTTCTCCCGGGACGAGTCCGGTGGCCCCGGCATCACCGAGGTGCGGTTCGCCACGTCCGAGGGCGACATCACGATCACCAGGCCGGACGGGCGCACCGCCACCCTGAGCAGCCCGGGCCAGCAGGACCGCCGGGTCGCGCTGCACCGCAGGGACACCGCCGAGCTGCTGGCGGAAGAGCTGCGCAGGCTCAATCCCGATGAGGTGTACGGCGAGACCCTGTCCCACTACGCCGACAACGCCGGGAGGTAGACGATCAGCGCTCCTCAGGTACTCATTCACCGCGACGGCGAGCTGCTTGCCAAGGCCGTGGCGGCCCGGCTGGTGACCAGGCTGGTCGATGCCTGGTCAGCCCGCGGCTACGGCTCGCTCGTGCTCACCGGAGGGGGCATAGGCACCCAGGTCCTTGTCGAGCTTGCCGCGGCACCGGCGAGGGACGCCGTGGACTGGCGGCACGTGGACTTCTGGTGGGGGGATGAACGGTTCCTGCCCACCGGGGATCCGGAGCGGAACGAGACCGGCGCCAGGGCGGCACTGCTCGATCACGTGGACACCGACCCGGACCGGGTGCATCCGATGCCCGCGTCGAACGGGCCGGACGGCCCGGACCCGGAGGCGGCGGCGGCCCGGTACGCGAGCTCGCTGCGGGCTGCCTCGCGGCCCGAAGATCACAGTCAGGTGCCGTCGTTCGACGTGCTCATGCTGGGGATCGGCCCGGAGGGGCACGTTGCTTCGCTCTTCCCCGGCATGCCCGCGCTGTACGAGGAGCAGCGCAGCGTCGTGGCCGTGCACGGCGCGCCCAAGCCGCCCCCGACGCGGCTGTCGCTGACGCTTCCCGCCATCAACGCGGCCCGCGAGGTGTGGATCATCGCGTCCGGCGAGGAGAAGGCGGGCGCCGTCCGCCTCGCGCTGTCCGGCGCGGGGCCGGTGCAGGTGCCGGCCGCCGGCGCGCGGGGCAGGCAGCAGACCCTGTTCCTGCTCGACCGCGCGGCAGCCGCCCACGTGCCGCCGCAGCTTGGCCGGCTGGCCTCACCCTGACCGGCGCACCAGCGCGCCGGCGCAGCCGGCGCCCCGCAGTCACGACGCATATCCCTGATATCCCCGATATCTCTGATGTCCGCCGATCGCTACCTGTGGATGGACATCGCGGGTCTGGTTAAGATCGCGCCGTGGCGCCAGATTCCCGCGCGCGCGGCGGCCGCGATCACCTTGTCGTATGCGGAGATGACGCGCTCGCCTCCCGCATGGTCGAGGAGCTGACCGTCAGGTACGGCGAGGACGTCACGGTCATCCTCCCGTCGGCGCAGCGTAATCACGGGCCCATGATGGCCCGCCTGGCTGGTGTCCGGCTGATCGAGCGGGCCGACCTGGACGACAAGGCATTCATCGCCGCCGACGTGCCCGCCGCCAGAGGGCTTGCCCTGCTCCGGCAGGACGACCTCGGCAACTTCCACGCGGCGCTGCGGGCGCAGGAGCTCAACGCGGACCTGCGGCTCGTCGTGGCGATCTTCAACACCGGCCTCGGCGAGCGGATCCGGACGTTCTTCACCGACTGCGCGGTGCTTTCAGAGTCCGCGATGGCGGCACCCTCGTTTGCCGCGGCGGCGCTGGGCGAGCCCACCCCCAGCCACGTACGCCTGGCGGGCCGCACACTCTACGTGGCCAGGCGCGAGGACGCGCATGCCGGGCACGTGATCTGCGGCGTGGCCCCCAGCGCGGAGGGCGGCTCCCCCAGCCTGACGGCTCCCGGGGAGTCCAGCTCCGCCCTGGTGCTCGCGGTGGCCGACGGCACCCCGCGCAACCCGCTCGCGGCGCAGCGCCGCGACCCGCTCCGGGCGGCCGCCCGGATGTTCCGGATGCTGGTCTGGCACCGGTTCGGTGCCGTCTTGGGCTGCCTGATCGCGGTCCTCGGCATCGGGTTCGCGCTGCTCGCAACCGTGGTGCACTACTCGGCCTGGAATGCCCTCTACCTGACGTTCCTGGACGCAGCCGGGGCGGCCGTGACCCAGCCGTCGCTCAGCGCCCCGGAAAAGATCTCCCAGTTCTTGCTCACCTTCGACGGGATGGCTTTCCTCCCGCTGGTCACCGCCGCGATTGTCGGTGCCAGGCTTACCGGATCCGTCCGCCGCACGGAGCGGCCCATGACTGATCACGTGATCGTGGCCGGGCTCGGCAATGTGGGCACACGGGTGGTCGGCCAGCTGCACGACCTGGGAATCGACGTTGCCTGCGTCGACAAGAGCGAGAACGCGGCCGGCGTGCCCCTGGCACGCCGGCTGGGCCTGAAGGTCGTGATCGGCGAGACCCACCGGGAAGAGACGCTGCTGGCCGCCGGCGTCGCCAGCTGCCGGGCCCTGGTATCGGTGACCGACAGCGACATCGTGAACCTGGAGACTGCGCTGCACGCACGGGCGCTCGCCGAGCAGCCGCGGATCGTCGTGCGGCTGTATGACGACGACCTCGCCGAGCGGGTGCAGAAGAACGTCGGCAACACCATCTCACGGTCCGTCTCTTACCTCGCGGCACCCGCGTTCGCCGCGGCCATGCTTGAGCACCAGGTGCTCCGCACGATCCCGGTCGGCCGTCACGTGCTGCTGATCGCGGAGGTGGCCGTCGGCGACGGGGCCGAACTTGACGGCCGGCACGTCGATGACGTCCACGTCGGCACCGGGGTGCGGCTGATCGCGCTGCGCCGCCGGGGCGCGACCGGGGTCGACTGGTCGCCGCGGCCGGGCGACGAGCTCAGGGCCGGCGACCGGCTGGTCATCCTGGCCACCAGGGCCGGGCTCGGCCAGCTCCTCGCCCGCAGCCGGCCGCAGTAGGCGCTACCTGTTAGGACTTTTGCCGCAGGAAAACTGGGTCTCCCTAAAGTGGGCTCACGGCGTTACGATCATGACAGATCTTCCACTTGGTTCTAGTGAGCCATCTGTGAAGAAAAGGAAGGCCCGCATATGGCCGTAGTCGTCATTCGCCACTGCGGCGGCCCATGGCCGCGCTCTTCTGCCGGGCAGCGCGCCTGCCGGGTCGGCCTGTCGTGAACCTTCCATCCACCCGAGCGCCTGCCCTGTCCCGCGGGCGATTTCCTGCAGGGCCGGAGGGCGCGAGCCCATCAGGAGGAACCCTTTGAGCACCACAGATGATGCTCCCGCCGCAGCAGCACCGGTCGCCGTCCCAGCAGCGCCGGTTTCCGGTATCGCGGACCCGGCACCTCTCGGCCTGGCCGCCTTCGCACTGACAACATTCCTTCTCTCCGCCATCAACGCGGGCTGGGCAAAGAGCTCGACCGGCGGCGACTGGTGGGGGTACGCGATCGCTTACGGCGGCCTGGGCCAGCTGCTGGCCGGCATGTGGGAATTCCGCAACAGAAACGTCTTCGGGGCGACGGCGTTCTCCACTTACGGCGGGTTCTGGATTGGGGTCGGCCTGTGGCTGCACTTCATTGCCCCGACCGCGGCCCATCCGATTGCGATCAACCGGGATCTCGGCTGGATCCTGCTGGCCTTCGCGATCTTCAACACCTACATGCTGATCATCAGCACGCAGGTCAACATGGCCGTGTTCCTGGTGTTCCTCACCCTGGAGCTCACGGAGATCTTCCTGTTCATCGGGAACTTCGCCACCAAGACCCCGATCCTCCCGCCGGACACCGGCGGCCTGGTCCAGGTCGGCGGCTACATCGGCGTGCTCACCGCGCTCGTCGCCTGGTACACCTCGGCGGCGGGCGCGATGAACGGCCACAAGGGCAAGGTGATCTTCCCCGTGGGCAAGCCGCTGTTCCAGCTCTGACGGCGAGGCCACCCCGAGGCCGGGGCCGGGTCCCGCGGACTCCGTGATGAGTCCGCGGGGCCCGGTTTTGCGTCGCTCGGTAGCGTATGCATGTGGATCTTCAGGAACGGCACCAGCTCGACGTGGCCCGGGAGCGCGTCGCCAAGGTCAAGGCCCGCGCCAGGCCGTGGCAGTCGATCTTCGCCGTCATCCTCGCCGTGATCGCGGCGACCGCCTCCGTCCAGGCGCGCCACACGGCCGATGAGTTCGCCCGCAACCACACGAGCAGCACGCTGCTCGCCCCGCTGGGCCACGACGCAAACCGGGCCCTGGAGTACGGGGCCGCCGTAGCGTTCTTCCTGCTCGCCGGGTTCGCCACGATCGGGCTCGGCAACAAGGCCCGGGACGTCCTGCAGCCGTCGGTCGGCTCCGCGCATGCCGCGGTGATCCGGTTCGCCATCCTGGTGGTGGGCGGCCTCTGCACGATCGTGGTCACCCTCGACCTGCTCAACATCGCGATCACCCAGCTGATCCTCGGCGGCGCGGTGACCGGGGTGATCATCGGCATCGCCGCCCAGCAGAGCCTGGCGAACATGTTCGCCGGCATCGTGCTCCTGATGGCAAGGCCGTTCCAGGTGGGCGACCGGGTGGGCATCAGGGCCGGGGCCCTGTCCGGCCTGATCGAGGGGAGCGTCACCGAGATCAGCGTGACCTACGTCAGGCTGGAGACCCCCAGCGGCCCTGTCCACATCCCCAACTCGATGGTCCTGGCGGCGGCCGTGGGGCCTGCCGGCGCCGTGCCGGCGCCTCCGGGGCAGAGCCCGTCCCCAGCGCAGCAGGCACCCGAGACATCACCGGGGCAGGAGCAGCCCGCCCTGCACCCTGTTCAGGCCCTGCGGAAGCGCCGTCATCCCGCCGGACAGGATCCGGCCCCGGGCCCCCGGTCTGCCACCCCGGGAACGCCGGCTCCGTCAGTGACCCCCGCGGACTTGCCGGCCGAAGAGGGCGCACGGCTGTCCGGCGCCGCGGCCCCTCCGGCCGCCCCGCAGCCCGCGCAGGCGGACCCTCCCGGGCCGGAAACGCAGCGCGACGCCGACGGCCAGCCTTCCTGAGCGCCTGGCCGGGACTACAGATCTGTAACGGCGGAGGTTACGGGCTCATGTGACGCATGGGTGGGCTGGCAGCGATCCTCGCCGGGTTATGGCCGCTGAGTGCGTGTCCGCAACCCGGTTTCCGGACGGTCCCGAATCAGGGTTTTCATGATCTGGGTGCCTGAGCAGCGCATACAGCTGTCCAGGTACCCAGATCATGAAACCGGCGGTCCGGGCCTGCCGCGCAGCGAGCCTGCTGGGCGGCGGGCCTGCCGTGCGCTGGTGCGGCCGACGGCGTCAGCGAGACGGAGGCCCGGCGCCGACAGCAACTAACCTAAGCCGACAGCAACTAACCTAAGGAGCGTCTGCAGACCTCGCACCCTTCGGTAACCCCCGCAGTTAAGAATCGTTAGTAGCGCCTGGCCGGGACTAGTTATGACTCGCGTCGTACTCGGCGATAACCTGCGAGGGGATCCGGCCGCGGTCGCTGACGTCGATGCCGCTGCGCTTAGCCCACGCACGGACGTCTGCGCTGTGCTGACGGTGCGCGGCCGTTCTGCGCCTGCCCCGGCTTACCCTGCCTGTCACCTTGCGCGCCCGCTCGGCGAACCGCCTGAATACCTCGTCGAATTTCTCGCTATGCTTCTCGCATAGATCGATCTCGTAGTCCCTGCCATCGAGGCTGAACGCACGCGTCAGGTGCTCGCCCTCGGGTATCTCTTTTGAGTCGTAGTCGCATGCGAATGTGACCGAGACCTTCTGTGCCACTTGCACTCCCCCTTCCCCCGACGCGGATATATCCCCAGGCGCATGGCATCTGTAACGGCGCCCTGGCTGCCGGTTTTCAGGGCAGCTTTAGCGCGCCGATCTGGCGCTGAAAATCATGCCGATCAGGCGGCCGGCGCGGCGCCCGGATGCGCTTGGCGGCTCTCAGCGACCGTCACGGTGCCGGCCGTAGGGAAGCGAATCCCCCGGTCGTTCATCCCCGATGTCATCAGCAACGGCGGCGCCGTAATGCCCCGGGTAATCGGCGGTAGTAGCGCCGAGAGCATCGCCGCGGGGGGGCTCCGAACTTCCAGGCTGGTAATGCTGCGCGGGCGATTCGTATTGCGTCGGGTTCGTGCCGCCGAGGTACGGGTCGATGTCATGCTCGGCTGGATAGCCGCCGCGGCGTGCGCTCTCCTGCGGATAAGCCGCGGTCTCCGCGGCTCCGGCATAGGAAACCCCGGAGTGGTCGCCGGGAGGGAACGGGCCACCGAAGCCAGGGGGATCGGCACGTCCCGCCGCCGGGAGATCCACCAGGTATTCCGTCCGCTGCTCTGCGGGCCGGGCGGGCTGACCCTGCGGTGCGGCCAGGTAGTCAGGAACCCTCGCCGCCTGGCCCGGGCGCTCGGCCGGGTAGCCCGGCGGCGCGGGCTGCGGCGCGTCCGGCTCGCCTGGCCACCCGCCCAGGTACTCCGGGGGGCCGCCACGCTCGCGGGGCGGGTCGGCGAGGTAGTCGCCGTGCGGGGCCCGGTCGCGGGGCGGGTCGGCGAGGTAGTCGCCGTGCGGGGCCCGGTCGCGGGGCGGGTCGGCGAGGTAGTCGCCGTGCGGGGCCCGGTCGCGGGGCGGGTCGGCGAGGTAGTCGCCGTGCTGGGCCGGGTGGCCGGGCAGGTCGGCCGGGTAGTCGTCGCGCCGGGGGGCCGGGTCAGCGGGCGCCTCGCCGGGGTAGTCCCGCGCGCCGGTCGGGTAGTCCGGCTGCTCGCCACGGAAATCCGCTGGCACCCGGCCGGGCACCGGCCCCATGGTGGGCATGTACGAGGTGCCCTCGCCAGGGCCGCCGGCAAGGCCCGGGCCGCCGGCAAACGCCGCGCCGGGGGCGTCGCCGTCCCATGCCGCCTGCTGGCCGCCTGGTCCCCGCTGCAGCGTCTCGACCATCCTTGGCAGGTCGGCGATGGCGAGCCGGAAGGTGCCGGTGCACATGCCGCCCTGCCAGATGCTGAACACCGCCACTCCTGTGTCCGCGTACCAGCTGAGCCGCATGCTCCGGGAATTGCCCCTTACGTCGAAGAAGACCTCGCCCAGGCGGGGCAGCGGAGCAGCATCCGATGCCGACATGGTGCCCATGGTTGCGCGGTCCCATCGGCTTTGTCTAGTTCATGCGCGCTTGTGCTGCCCCCCGCGAGGTACGCTGGGGCTGGCGCTGGCTAGTTTCCCTATCCCGCCTACGCGGCGGTAGCTTTGATGGCAAGATGTGGGGTCGGCTCGCTGAAGGTCGGCCCCAGGCCACCGCTTCGCGCACCTGATGATGCCCGTGCTCGCGGGAACACTACGGCGCCGTAATGCGTTGCGTCTTGTGACGGGGCGAATGCCGCATCACGCGAGATTTTAGGTGGCCAGCGAGCCGGATGCTGCGAGGAACCACTCGGCGAGCTGGGTTGAGGAGAGTTGTCCATGTCTGAGGTACGCCGTCAGGCTGTCCTGATTCCGCGGCCGAACTGGGGCTGGCAAGACGACGCTGCGTGCCGCGGCAAGGATGTCGTGCTTTTCTTCGGCCCCGACGGCGAGCGGCAGCCCGAGCGTGAAATCCGCGAGCGCAAGGCCAAGGCCGTATGCGCCGCATGCCCCGTCCGCGCGGAGTGTCTTGACTATGCCGTGAGCCGCCCCGAGAAGTACGGGACGTGGGGCGGGCTGAACGAGGAAGAGCGCTCGGCCGAGCGCCGCCGCCGGATGCGCCGCGCGAACGCCGCCTGAGTGCCCTGGCAGAGGCCGGGCATCACCCGCATCGAGTGGCGCGAGACACTGGGAACATGGTCTGCTCGTCGTGCCGTTCGCAGCAGCACGAGAAGTGCCCGCAGGGGACCTGGTGCGACTGCCAGCACCAGCCTCGCGACGCCAGCTCCGAACCGCGGCTCGGATGGGTAAGGCAAGGCTGAACCCTGCTGGCGGAATAGGTGTGACTGCCGCGAAGTTGACGAAACACATGGGAGCCACCGCCGTGTCTCGGGAACCTGCCCGGCCCGCGACGCTGACGGCTGCCGACCCGCTGCTTGTCATCCGCAGGCACGTTGACTTCCTTCGCATCCGGAGCGCGCTCTGTCTCCGGCGGCCGCTGACCCGAGCCCGTCATTCCTGACGGGTGCGTGCCGCGAGCAGCGCCCCCCGCAAAGTGACCGGGGACCAGTGCGCCTCCAACGGGCTGCCGCCCGCGCCACGGCACGCGCCCAGCGACCGAAGGGACGCAGCACATGCCAGCGCCGAGCAGCACCGCGGACAGCCGCGAAGCACCGGCCCACGACTCACCCGCCCACGAACCACCGCCCAACGAACCACCCGGCCACGATACGCGTGGACGGCATGCGCCCGGTGAGCCCACGGATGCCCGCAGCCAGCGCAGCCGCCGCCAGGGCCGCGGTGACGGCCAGTGGGCACTCGGCTACCGTGAGCCGCTGAACAAGAACGAAGAGCTCAAGAAGAACGACGACGGCCTGAACGTCCGCGACCGGATCATCAACGTCTACGCCAAGCGCGGTTTCGACTCCATCGACCCGGCCGATCTGCGCGGCCGGTTCCGCTGGTTCGGCCTGTACACCCAGCGGAGGCAGGGCATCAGCGGCGGCAAGACCGCGACCCTGGAACCCGAGGAGCTGGACGACAGGTTCTTCATGATGCGCATCCGCATCGACGGCGGGCAGCTGAGCAGCGAGCAGCTCGGCCGCGTCGCGGGCATCTCCCGGCGCTTCGCCAGGGGCACGGCAGATGTGACCGACCGGCAGAACATCCAGCTGCACTGGGTGCAGATCGAGGACGTTCCGCAGATCTGGGAAGAACTCGAGTCCGTCGGGCTCTCCACCACCGAGGCGTGCGGCGACACCCCGCGGGTGATCCTTGGCTGCCCGCTGGCGGGCATCGATGCCGAGGAGGTCATCGACGCCACGCCGGAGATCCGCCAGACCGCCGCCTGCTACGTCGGCGACCCGGCGTTCTCCAACCTGCCGCGCAAGTACAAGTCGGCGATGAGCGGCTGCGCGGTGCAGTGCACCATCCACGAGATCAACGACGTCGCGTTCGTCGGCGTGATCGGCCCGGACGGCGAACCAGGCTACGACCTGTGGGTCGGCGGCGGCCTGTCGACGAACCCCATGATCGGCAAGAGGCTGGGCGCCTTCGTCCCGCCGCAGCAGGTCCCGGAGGTCTGGGCGGGCGTCACGTCGGTCTTCCGCGACTACGGCTACCGCAGGCTGCGGCACCGTGCCCGGCTGAAGTTCCTCATGGCCGACTGGGGCCCGGAGCGGTTCCGCGAGGTGCTGGAGCGCGACTACCTCGGCTACCGGCTGGCCGACGGCCCCGCCCCGAAGGCTCCCGGCGCCGGGCAGCGGGATCACGTGGGCATCCACCGGCAGCGCGACGGACGGTACTACGTGGGGTTCGCCCCCCGGGTGGGCCGGATGTCGGCCGACTCGCTGGACCTGGTGGCCCGGCTGGCGCTGGAGTACGGCAGCGGCCGGGTCAGGACCACGACCGAGCAGAAGATGGTGATCCTCGACGTGCCCGAGGCGCGCGCCGCGGAGCTGGCCGCCGAGCTCGACGCGGTCGACCTGCCCGCCAGGCCCAGCGCGTTCCGGCGGCACACCATGGCCTGCACCGGCATCGAGTTCTGCAAGCTGGCGATCGTCGAGACCAAGCAGCGGGCGTCGGACCTGATCGCGGAGCTGGACCGGCGCCTGCCCGGGTTCAGCGAGCCGGTCACGATCCACGTCAACGGGTGCCCCAACTCCTGCGCCCGGATCCAGACCGCTGACATCGGCCTGAAGGGAACGCTGATCACGCTTCCCGGCGGCGAGCAGGTGGAGGGCTTCCAGGTGCACCTGGGCGGCAGCCTGAACGGCGGCGACGGAGCGGACTCCGGCTTCGGCCGGAAGCTGCGCGGGCTCAAGACCACCTCCGGCGACCTCGCCGATTATGTCGAGCGGGTGCTGCGCCGCTTCGAAGCCACCAGGACGCCGGGTGAAACGTTCGCCGCGTGGGTAGCAAAAGCCCCCGAGGAGTACATAACATGAGCATCCAGTCTTTTTCATCAGAGCGCGCTGTACCGTTCTATTGCCCCTACTGTGGCGAGGAAGACTTGGAGCCTGCCGAAGCGGACGGCCGCTGGCGTTGCCGCAGCTGTACGAGGTCATTCCAGCTACGCTTTGCGGGAACTGGGGCCATCCGGTGAGCCGCGAAACGCCCGTATCGGCGGAACCGGCGACTACGGACACGACGGCGCCCGCGCCTCGGGAGGAAGTCACCCGCATGGAAAGGCTGGCTGACCAGGCGGCCCAGGAGCTGGCCGGAGCGCCCGCCGAGGACGTGGTCCGGTGGGCGCTGAACACGTTCGGCGACCGGATCTGCATCACGTCGTCCATGACCGACGCGGTGATCGTGCATCTGGTCTCCCAGGTGCGCGAGGGCGTGGACGTCGTCTTCCTCGACACCGGCTACCACTTCGCCGAGACCATCGGCACCAGGGACGCGGTGTCCGCGGTCTACCCGGTCAATGTGATCAATGTCACCCCGGAGCAGACCGTCGCCGAGCAGGACGAGCAGATGGGCCCCCGGCTGTACAGCCGCAACCCGGACCTGTGCTGCTATCTGCGCAAGGTGGTCCCGCTGGAGCGGGCGCTGGAGCCGTACGACGCATGGATCACTGGGGTACGCCGGGAGGAAACCGACGCCAGGAACGACACCCGCGTGGTGCAGTGGGACGCCGGGCGGGAGATGGTGAAGGTCAACCCGATCGTCGACTGGACCCAGGAGCAGGTCGACGCGTACATCGCCGAGCACCGCGTGCTGGTCAACCCGCTGGTCTACGACGGTTACCCGTCGATCGGCTGCGCGACCTGCACGGTCCGGGTGGAGGCGGGCGCGGACGCCCGGAGCGGGCGCTGGGCCGGCACCGGCAAGACCGAATGCGGCATCCACCTCTGACGCCGCCCGCTGGTCCGCCGCCGCTGATCGCCGTCGCGCACGGCAGCAGCGACCCGCGGGCCGCCGCGGCCATCACGGCGCTGATGGGGCTGGTCCGGGCCCGGGCGGCCGGCGCCGGGCTGCCCGGGCTGCAGGCCCGGGCCGCCTTCCTGGGGCACTCGCTGCCTTCCGTTGCCGACGCGCTGGCAGCGCTGTGCCCGCCGTTCTCGCCAGACCAGCCTGAACGTCACGCCCGGGCCGCCGTGGTGCTGCCGCTGCTGCTCACCGCCGCGTACCACAGCGACGCCGACCTGCCAGCGGTGCTGAGCCAGGCCGGTGCCCGGCTGCCTGGGCTGCGGATCAGCTACGGCCGGCCGCTCGGGCCCGACGCGGGGCTGCTGCGCGCCGTGGAGCGCCGCCTGGCGGAGGCCGGCGTGCCGGCCTCCGCCAGTCCGAGAGCTGGCACCGCCGACGCCGGCGCGCCGGCGCCGGCCGCCGGCACCGCCGGCACCGCCGGCACCGCCGGCACCGCCGGCACCGCCGGCACCGCCGGCACCGCCGTGGTTCTCGCCGCGGCAGGGTCCAGCCGCCCGGCGGCGAACGCCGCCGTGGCCCGGGCCGCGGCGGCGTGGCAGCGGGCAAGGGGCTGGCGCGCCGTGGTCCCGGCCTACGCCTCGGCGGCCGGGCCGCGGCCGGGCGACGCGGTGGCCGGCCTGCTGCGCGCGGGCGCGCCCCGGGTCGTCGTGGCGACCTACCTGCTCGCCCCCGGCGTGTTCGCCGACCAGATCCTTCAGACCTCGCTGGCCGCCGGGGCCAGCGCGGTCTCCGCCCCGCTTGGCGCGGCGCCCGAGGTGGCCGACGTGGTTCTGGAACGCTACCGGCAGGCGTTCAGGCGGCTCGGCCCTGGCCTTGCTGCTGGCTCGCTTGCTCTTCGGCGAGGCGGGCGTTAGCTAGGCAGGCCCAGATGGCCAGGTCCAGGTCAAGCCTGTCACCCAGGCCGGCGGGGATGATCGTGTCGGCGGTGATCTCCGCGGCGTGGCAGGCGCCCAGGTCGCCGTCGCTGCCGGGCAGTGCCAGGCCGTTCGGCATGACCTGGCCGCCAGGGCGGGTGAAGATGAACCTCCCGCCGCGGGCGGGCGCGATCAGCCAGCCACGGGCGTGAACGATGACGTGATGCGGCTCGCACAGCAAGATCAGGTTGGATAGCCGGCTGGCGCCGCCCTCGGCCCAGGGGATGATGTGGTGGATGTCGGTCCGCCGGGAGCGGCAGCCGGGGAACTGGCAGCGGCTGCCGTCTCGCTCACGGACCGCGCGGCGCAGCGCTGGGGTGGGCCGGCGGTGCCGCCGCCCGGCGTCGAGCAGGGTGCCGTCGTGGTCGTGCAGCATCCAGGACACCGTCGCGTGGCAGGCGATGGCCTGCGCCGCTGCGGCGCCGATGGCCGGGCCATCGTCGAGGTGGCAGCGCCGCGGGTGCGCCGGATGCCCCGGTAGCCGCGCCGGGCCAGCGGCGGCACCCGCAGCCAGATCCGCCGGCGTTTCCGCGGAAACGCCGGCCGGCGACCGATCCGGCGGGCAGCCGGTGAGGGCCTCGGGACCGACGTGCACGATCACCTGGTAGATGTCCGGGTTGCTCGCGGTGGCGATCTTCCCGGACAGGTACGCTCCGGCCACCTCCACCAGCGCATCGGCCAGGCTCGCCCGGCAGCTTCGGGCACCTCGCCCGGCCTCGGCGCCGTCGCCGACGCCGGGTTCGCCGTCTTCGGCATCGTCGCGGTGCGGCCGGTGCGGGTGCTCGCAGTCGCCCGCGGCGGCACGCAGCGCCTGCAAGACCATCGCGCCGTCGGCGGCGGGCAGCCGGGCGCTTATCGCGACCGAACCGTCCTCGGCCATGGTGACGCTCACCCGCCGCGTCTCCCGGTTCGCCAGCTCATCGGCATTGGATGCCGTGCGGTGCGCGGCGGCAAAGCGCTCGCACTGCGCGGCGGTCATCGGGCCCGTGATCTCGGCCAGGCCCTCCTCGGTCTGCGCGGTGGCAATCCGGGTCAGTGCCCGCACCTTCGCATAGGACATCCGCCCGGCAGCGAACTCCGCCCGGATCACCGGCAGGTCCTCCAGCGCGCGGGCGACGCGTACCTGCTCGCGGGCGGTACCGGGGGCGACCTGGCACTTCCACGCCAGCCACGCCGCGCACGAGGGCAGATCCCAGTACGCCCATCCCTCGCGGGCGTCGAACTCGGCGACCAGCTCCAGGAACCGGCAGGTCCCAGCGGCCAGGTGGGCGGCCAGCTCGCAGATCCGGGCCTCCAGCCGCTCCAGCGCGTCCCGCGGTCCACGGGTGCCCTCCAGGCCGCAATTGAATCGATCATCGATACTGCTTAAGTCATATGCTTCGATCATGTGTTTGATGGTAGCCATCACCTCAGACACTCGGGCAGTGTGCGGCCAGCAGGAGTTGTGGACACGGTCTGAGTGCTGCGGCGTGCTCAGATGCCACGTCAGGCCGCGCCTGTCTGGATGCGCGGCTATCCGGTGGAAGGTCGCGTGTGGGCGCTGGACTTGGTGGTGCTCGATGATGCGGTGGCCGCCCAGGACGCCGTCACCCGGCTGATCGCGGCGATCCGCCGGATCTGTCATGACGTCCCCGGCGCCGGGGCCGTGGTCGCCACGCACTGTCACGCCCATGATTACGGTGACCCCGGCAGGTCGGCGATCGCCTGGGACGACCAGGCCGCTGGAGGAGAAGGCCGCGCAGGCAGTGGCGCTGCTGGCGCTGATCGGCGGGCAGGACGTCGAGCCAGCCGAGGGCAGTGACGGCACAGACGGGCGGCGGCAGATCGCCCGCCAGGTCGCCGCTGACCGGGTGGTGAGCACCGTCGACCCGGACGCCCGGCACGTGCGCAAGACCTGGCACCGCCGCCAGGACGGCTATAAGGCCCACGTGGCGATCGAGCCCGGCACCGGACTGTTCACCAGCGGCCGCCTGACCAAGGCCGCCGGCGAGGACAATCATGAGGCCGTGGCCGGGCTCGAACTGTTGGACAGGGAAGATGCCGGGTCCCTGAGCCTGCACGAGCACGACGCGATCTTGCGGCAGCCCTCCAGGACTGGGCATCCCGCGAGGACCTCCGCGAAACCCGCCGGCAGCACCGGCCGGCCTCAACCTCCGCCGCATGACCAACCTAGGCTTGCAGCACAAGGCCACGGCGGCTGGATCATCCCCGGCCCCGCCTGAACCACCGCCGCGGCGTCCGCTGCAGGGCTAAGGCGTCTTATGTGGGTTGATTGCGGCGTGTTGACTTGATCATGAAACGACCTCTGCGGGAGACAAGCGATTGTCGAAGTCCCTTGCCCGCAGAGGCCGTGCTCCATGTTGCCAACCGAAGATCTGTTCGTCTACGTCTACGTGCTCATCCACGACCTGATGGCCGACGGGCACATCAAGGTCCCGCCGCGTCCGGGGCCAGCGCCGGCCTGCAGCGATGCTGAGCTGCTGGCGATCGCCGAGGTCCGGCACCTGCTCGGCCGGCGCAGCGAAGCAGGGTTTTTGGCCGAGGTAGCCCGGGACTGGGGCCACCTGTTCCCGCACCTGCCGCACCAAAGCGAGGCCAACCGCCGGACCCGCTGGCTGTGGGGCGCTTTCGAGCAGCTGCGGATCACACTCGCGGCACGGCTGCCCGAAGACGACTGCCAGCAAGTGGACACCTCCGCGCTGCCAGTCAAGCATCCCTCCCGGGTCCGCGGCAGCGACGGCTGGACCGGGCCCGGCAACGACCTGGGCGCCCGGTTCGGCCGCGACGCCGCCCATGCCGAGTGGTTCTACGGCTTCCGGCTCGCCGTGAAAACGGACCTGGGCAGCCGGATCGTCCGTGCCTGGGCCATCGTCCCGGCCGCGGTGAACGAGCGCCAGGTCGCCACGGACCTGCTCGAAGCCGGGGCGGCGCCCCGTGACCTGCTCGCCGACAAGGGATTCAACGGCAGGGCCTTCGCCGCCAGCCAGGCCGCCCGCGGTACCGCCGTCCTGGTCCCCCCCGGAAAAGCACCAGCGTGCCGCCATGCCCTCTGCCCTGCGCAAAGTCATCGCCGAATGGCGCAACCGGATCGAGACCACCTTCAGCGACATCACCGACCGGATGGAACTGGCCCGCCACGGCGCACACACCTTCTGGGGCCTGCTCACCCGCACCGCCGCGACCATCGCCGCACACACCCTGCTACTCGTCTGCCTCACCGAGACACAGCAACCCACATAACCCGCCTAAG
>Ga0335075_10007096_pt1 | contig 17273 bp, 18 predicted proteins | sample Lox_Sample_24_FD_206723 | JGI IMG/M metagenome (GOLD analysis project Ga0335075, IMG submission 206723) | Soil microbial communities from Loxahatchee National Wildlife Refuge, Florida, United States - Lox_Sample_2.4 | ecosystem: Environmental > Terrestrial > Soil > Wetlands | place: USA...
CGCCGCGGTTACCCCCCGATCGTCGTCCGCGTCGGGCCGCGTCGCTTCAGTCACCTGACTGAACTGTCGGGACCGGTTCAGTCAGGTGACTCAAGCGCCGGCGGCCGCGTCGTCCTAGCGTCGGGGTATCGAGGCGCGCTGGACTGGAGGAACGGCATGGACATCGACCTGGCCGGACGGACCGCGGTGGTCACCGGTGGCAGCAAGGGGATCGGGCTGGCCGTCGTTCGCCGGCTGGCCGCCAGCGGCGCTCAGGTGATCACGGGTGCCAAAGCCACGTCTCAGGAAATCGAGGCGCTGACGCGCGACAAGCAGGTGACCTTCGCCGAGGTCGACCTGACCGAGCCGGGCGGGCCGGCCCGGTTGGTGGCGATGGCCGAGGGCCGAGTCGACATCCTGGTCAACAATGTCGGCAGCGCCCAGGCCCGGCCGGGCGGGTTCCTGTCCATCACCGACGACGACTGGGCCGCGAGCCTGAACCTGAACCTGATGGCCGCGGTCCGCGCCACCCGGGCGGCGCTGCCGGGCATGCTGGCCGCCGGGGCCGGCGTCATCGTCATGACCTGCTCGGTCAACGCCCGGCTGCCGGACCCGGCCGTCCTCGACTACAGCGCCGCCAAGGCCGGACTGGCCGGATTCGCCAAGGCGCTGTCGAAGGAGGTCGGGCCGCACGGGATCCGGGTCAACATGGTCAGCCCTGGCCCGGTCGCCACCGACCTGTGGCTGGGCGGCGACGGCGTGGCCGCGACCATCGGCCAGGCCACCGGCGCCAAGCCGGCCGACGTGGAAAGGCAGGCCGCCGCGGGGTCGGTCACCGGCCGGTTCACTCAGCCCGCGGAGGTCGCGGGCTTGATCGTCTTCCTGGCCAGCGACGAGGCGGCGAACATCACCGGGTCCGATTTCGTCATCGACGGCGGCCTTGTCCCGACCCTGTAGGCGTTGCCCGGGGCGTCAGGCGGCATGCACGCTGTCGGGGAGGTACCCGACCTGCTTCAGGATCGCGAACTGGTCCTGCAGGGTGAGGATCTCGGTGACCTTGCCGTCGCGGAAGTGCCAGATGGCCGTGTCCCGCACCTCCACCGGCTTGCCCGTCGCCGCCACGCCGTGCTGGTCACGAGATCTCCTCTTGCCATCGTGCGGGTAACCTCACGGGTACCGCTCCAGGCTTTACCGCGAGTCCCGGCCCGCGCTTGCGTCAACCGACTGAATTCCGGCTGCGCGCTCAGACAGCGAACTCCACACCGCAGGCGCCGGCGCGTGGCTCGGCACCCCGGCGGCGCGCAGCTCTTCGCGGGCCCGTTCCGCCCACGGTGCCGGTCTCCCGGTCGGCCAGGCGGGTAGCGATGAGTGCTAGCTCGGGATCCCGGCCAATGGGCGCCCCGCGAGCACCATCGTCCGCTGCCGTCATGACTACCGAGTATCCCACCCCGCCCGCGCGGGCCTCGTCGGAACTGCGCCGAGGCGGTGACCCAAGTCAGCCCGCGCTCCACTCCTCGGCCAGCAGCGCGTAGGAGAGGCCGTCGAGCCACCCTTTGGTCCGGTGCAGGGACTCCTTGACCGTGTGGAGTTCGCGGCGCATGCCAAGGCGCTCCATGAGACGCCAGGACGGCTCATTGTCGAAGAAGCAGTCGGCGTGCACTCGCCGCAGGCCAAGCGGCCCGAAGCAAAGGTCGATCAAGGCCCGCACCGCCTCGGTCGCGTATCCCCGGCCGCCATGGGCGGGATCGAACGCCCAGCCCAGCTCGCCCTGGACGCGCTTCGCCTGGCCGGCAACCTCCTCCTGAGCCCAGGCGTCCTCCACCTTCAGCATCAGGTCGCCGATCACCTGGCCGTCGAGCTCAACGATGAGCAGGTCGGCAAGCCGCTTTTCGCGGAGGTAGCGCTCTTGGTACGCCTCGTACGTCGCGGTCGCGGCCCCCAGCCATTCATGTACTTCCGGCAGCCGCCGGAAGGCCCAGGTGGCGTCGAGATCCTGGGGCGTGGCCCGCCGAAGCAGCAACCGGTCGCTGCGAACCGGCCAATCGAGCGTATCCAGCGGATGACTCATGAACTGCCCTCTCCGGCCGTGGTGGCGGCGAGGAAGGTGAGTGCTTCCTCGGACCGGCTGCCCGGCTCGGCCTGGTCGATGACGAGCGTTGACGGTCGGCGCCGGCCAGGAAGAATTTACCGCAGGAGAGCTTCAGGACGCCGGCCAGCGGATGGCGCCCGCGGTGAACCCGGAGCCCGGGACACAGCCGGGGCGCGGTCATTTTGGTGCGGATCGATCTGTTCAGCCCGGTGTCGCGGACGCAGGCTAGGCATATGGACAAGCTGCGCACCTCGCCTGCCGACGCAATCAGCGACTTGCCCGACGGAGCGTCGATCGCCGTGTCCGGCTTCGGCCCGAGCGCCGGCGCGCCTTTCAGCCTGCTCGCCGCGCTGGACGAGCGCGGCACCAGGGACCTGTGCTTTGTCGGGAACACGATCCCGCCCGGCGCGCAGGACCTGGTCGAGGCCGGGCGCGTCCGGCACCTGATCGTCTCGTTCACCGCGAGAGCGGGCGGTTCGTCCCCGGCGGAGGAACTGATGCGGACAGGCGAGCTGACCTTCGAGCTGGTCCCGCAGGGCACGCTGGTCGAGCGCCTGCGGGCAGCTGGCGCTGGCCTCGCGGCCGTCTACACCCCGACGGGCCTGGACACCCCGATCGCCGACGGCAAGGAGGTGCGGTACTTCGGCGGCAAGCCCTACCTGCTGGAGACGGCGCTCGCCGTCGATTACGCGTTCATCACCGGCCACCGGGCCGACCGCCTCGGCAACGTGGAGTTCCGCGGCGCCAACCAGCACTTCGGGCCCAGCTTCGCCAAGGCGGCGCGGGTGGCCATCGTGGAGGTCGACGAGGTCGTTGAACCGGGCGAGATCCCTCCTGAGCGGATCGGGCTGCCGGGCATCTTCGTCTCGCGCGTCGTCCGCAAGACCGTGGCCAGCACGCTGCCCAAGCACGGACCCGCGCGCCGCGACCAGGACGTTCCCCGCACCTACAACGGCAAGCCCGCCTGGACGCGGCGGCAGATGGCGGAGCTGGCCGCGTCGCTCCTGCCTGAAGGCGGCTACGTCAACCTCGGCCTCGGCATACCGAGCTACCTGTCCTCGTACGCGGCTGGCCGGCACCTCATCCTGCACGGCGAGAACGGGATCCTCGGCTACGGCGAGATCGTGCCCGACGAGCAGACCTACCCGGACGTCTTCAACGCGAGCGGTTACCCCGTCACCCCTGGCCCCGGCATCTCCTACTTCGACAGCGTGACCGCCTTCGAGATGGTGCGGGGCGGCCGGGTAGACGTCGTCGTCCTCGGCGCCTACCAGGTAGACGCCGAGGGCAGTTTCGCCAACTGGCAGACCGACGGCATGGTCGGCGGCGGCATCGGCGGCGCCATGGACCTGGTCGCCTCCGGCCGCACCGTCATGGTGATGATGGAGCACCGCGACAGCCGGGACCGGCCGAAGGTCGTGCAGCGCTGCCGCTACGCGCTCACCGGGAAGGCATGCGTCGACATCCTGGTGACCGACCTGGCGCAGTTCCGCCGCAAGAACGGGAGGCTGGCGGTCGAGCAGGTCGCCCCCGGGTTCACGAAGGAGGAAGTGCTGGCGCTGACCGACATCGACGCCGCGCCCGGCACGCCGGCAGAGGCAGAGAACCCGTAGTCCCCGCTGGCTTCTCCCTTAGTCGCCTACGCCGTGACCTGGCTGGCGTCTATCCCAGGACGTCGCCACGGAGCGGCCAGGTCGGCGACTGCGGGCAGGTGGCGCACCGGGATACCGGTGACCAGCGCGGCCCAGCCGGGCCGGATCCGTATCCCGGTCACCAGCGCGGTGTCGCCGACCGGGTGGCGCACCGGCCGGTCCGCGGGCCGGACGAAGCGGGCGTGCCGTCCGTCCCAGACCAGGTCCAGGCACCCATCGGGCAACAGGCGCATTCGCCGGCGCCAGCCGGGAAGACCCGGCCAGGTGCACGCCACCGCCCGCGCGACCGCCGGGGCAGGCTCTGGCCAACGCGGTCAGGCACCTCAAGGAGGGCGGCGCGCAGGCAGTCAAGCTGGAGGGCGGCCGCCGGGTGCTCGCTCAGGTCCGGGCGCTGGTCGCCGCGGGCATCCCGGTCATGGGCCACCTCGGGCTTACCCCGCAAAGCGTGAACGTGCTCGGTGGGGTGCGCCGGGTCCAGGGCCGCGGTGACGACGGCGAGCAGCTGCTCGCCGACGCTCTCGGACTGGAGCAGGGCTGACCACCGGCCACCTGCCCCGGTTCGTCAAGCAGTACGGCAAACTGCATGATGACCTGCTCACAGCCGCCCGCCGGTACGTCAGCGAAGTCGTTGACGGCCGCTACCCCGATCAGACGCACAGCTACGCATAGACCCCGCCTCGCCCGTCCCGGCCGGTGATCGCGCCGTCAGGCTGCCCTCAGGAGGGCACCTGGACATTCTTGATGAATGCCGGGCAGGCGGAGGCGGGGCGGTCGCCGGTGAGCCGGCAGAGCTGGGCGGTGAGCAAGTCCGCCTCGGTGAGCAGGGCCGCGCCAAGTTCTGTCTTCGGCTGCCGGAGAGCGGCGGCGAGCTGTGGCCACGATTTACCGGTCATCAGCTGCGCGGGGATGGGGCCGGAGCCAATCTGGGCGGCGCGGTTGCCGAAGTCCAGGAACGGTGTCGAGCCTGTCTTGTCGTACCGGGCGAAGATAGCCTGCTGGGCCGGGGTGAGCTGCTGCAGCTTGCGGTAGCTGCTCCGCACGGTCGGGTCGGCCCCGGCATTCACCAGGACGTTGGAGTACTCCTCGACGGGGACGAAGGACAGGTAAGGGCTGGTGTAGCGCGAGGCGTAGAAGGTCCAGCTGTCAACCGGCGCGACGTCGTCAAACTCCGGGGACCGGCTGGTGGTCAGGCCGCTGAACTGGCCGAACCGGCTCAGCGCGACGATCAGCGGCCAGTTCTCCATCGCACAGTAGGGGCAGTACTCGGTGGCCACGTAAAAGACCTCGGGCTTACCGTCGCGGGTAAGGGGCGGGCCGCTGACCGCGTTGAGCGAGCCCGCCCCGATCAGCAGCGTCGACGAGTAAGCGCCGCCGGACGAGGCGGACGCGGACAGCCCGGGGAGACCGGGCACCGACGTACCGATTGGCGTGGTCGTTATCTCGCTGATCAGCTTGGCCAGCCCCGGGTCGGCGCGCGGGCCCTCGGTCAGCCGGAACGTGACCAGCGTGGCGGCGGTGACGAGCAGCGCGCACGCGGCTGCGATGACCGCGAGCCGGCCCACGGTGCCGCGAAGGATCCGCAGCCATGAGAACGCGGGGAAGGTGAACGACCGGGGTGACTGCTCGACGACGTCAGCGCCGGGTTCCGCGTCGCCCTGCTCCGACATAGCGCTCCTTCGCAGTCCGTCAAGCGCCATCGTACGGGCCGGGTCAGCCGGGTCAGCCGGGTTGGCCTCAAGGAGCGGGTGATTCTTGACTTGTCGCGACCTGCGCCCGTCGCTTCGGCCGGATCCCCGGTGGTCATGTGCCCGACTCGTTCCCTGTTCGCGTCGAGCAACCGCGCGAGCGTACCCACGGACCTGAAGGCGATTGACGATCCCCTCAGCTTCCGCGTCATCGACGACCGCGACCGCGAGATCAACGTCCTTGGTGAACCGCGGCTCCGCGCGGAACGCCACCGCGAGCCCGCCGATGACGGCCCACCGAGCGCCAATGGCATCAAGGTCGGCAGCCGCCTGCCTGAGAACCTCATCGACGGACTGCATCTCGCCTACCCGCGCGCCGACAACCGCAGGCGCTCGCCGATCTCGCCGCTTGGCCGACGAAGCCATGCCTGCACCTGAGCCTCGATCTCCTCATCCAGGGCCCGCGGATTCTCGCGCCGTATGCGCTGCCGGCACATCCGCACCCCGGCGTCGTCAGCAGCGGCCATACCACGATTGTAGGCAACGTCGACGGGCCCGGTTGGCCCGATACACCACGTGTACCAGAGAAGGGCCGGGCGTCAGCAGGCAGCGGTCGTTTGCGTTGGCATCGAACGCCGACGCTAGAACGGCTGGTGCATCGTCGAGGCGGCCTGCCTGTCCGTGGTCAAGACTCTGGCCCAGCGCCAGGTGGGGGGCTGTCCGGTGAGCGAGTCGCTGGGCATGGGCTTCGACCTCGGTAATCCGCCCCATTCGCTGGGTGAAGGACCCAAGCAGCTGACAGCTGGCTACGAGCCAGACCCCACAGGATGACCCGTTATTTCTGGCAGTTGGGGCACCAGAACCGAACCCGCTCCTGCCCCGGTGCCCCCGCCTCGCCCCTCCTGATCGGAGTCCCGCACCGTCGGCAGGGTCGCCCCGCCCGTCCGTAGGCCCAGGTCTCCCGGCCCGGCCGGGCATCCCCGGTGGTCATGTGCCCGACTCGTTCCTTGTTCGCGTCGAGCAACCGCTGCCCGAGCGACACCAGCGCGTCAAGGTCGGTAACCGACCCAACCGGCCGCGCCGGATCCACTCCCCGCAGGAACAGCGTCTCCGTCATGTAGATGGTCCCGAGGCCAGCGAGGTTCCGCTGGTCGAGCAGCGCCTCGCCGATGGGCCGGTCCCGGTCGCGGCTGAGGCGGGCGACGGCGGCCGCCTGGTCCCAGTCAGGGCCGAGCAGGTCCGGGCCGAGGTGCCCGGTGACCTGGTCCTCCCGTGAGGTCCGCAGCACTTCGGTGATGCCAAGCTGGTACCCGGCGGCCACCCACTCGGAGTTGGCGAGCAGCACTCGCAGCCGGTGACTTTCCCCGGGAGGCCGCCCGCCCGCCGGCCGGATGCGCCAGGCACCCTCCATCTTCAGGTGCGTGTGCACGGTGAGGCCGCGGTCGGTGCGGATCAGCAGGTGCTTTCCGCGGGCGACGGCCTCGGTGACCGTCTGGCCGACGAGGCTCACCGTGGCGTACCTGGGCACGCGGAAGTCGCTGCGGGTCAGCGCCTGCCCGGCGAGGGCCGCGTGCAGCCGCTTGGCGGTGTTCCATACGACGTCGCCTTCTGGCACGGTTCCAGTCTGCCCGAAGGCGGCCAGGTACCGGGCCGTCCGATCAGGAACGGCCGCTCAGCGGCGGCGGTCGCCGTTCGCGGGGTAGCCGTTACCGTAGCCGTTCCTGCCCTGGTCGCCGCGGCCCTGACCGTAGCCGTCCGCGGGTGACGGCCGGTAGTAGCGGTCGTCGGCGCCGTCTCGCACCGGCCCGTTGTTCGCCGTCGTCCCGCCGCCGAAGGGCTGGCCCGGGTACGGGTAGGAGCCGGTGACCCCGGAGTCGTACGGGTTCTGGCCGCCGGCCGCGGTGGACCGGTTACCGGACGCGGCGCCGTTGGCTGGTCCCGCCGTGCCGGCGGGGCCGGCGCCCTGGGCCACCGCGGCCGGAAGGCCCGTGCCGGGCGGGCCGCCGGGTAGCTGCGCCTGGCTGGGCTGCCGGTGCTGTTGCTGCTGGCGCTGCGGCTGAGCCGGCCGGGGCTGCTGCGCGTCGTACTGCCCGCCTGGCAGACCGGGAACCGCCCGCCCGCCGTTGCGCCCTTGCTGCGTCGCGGGCGCGAGCTGGGCAGGTCCCTGACCGTGACCCGGGCCGGGCTGGCTCCGGCCGGGCTGCGCCGGGTGGCCGCCGTGGTTTCCAGGCCCTTGGCCGCCTGGCGCCGGGTAGCGTGCGGCGGTCGCCTGGGTGACCGTGGTGGGCGCGTCGTCCCGGTACCAGTATTCGCCGGTGCGGCCGGACTCGTACTGGCCGGACTGCTGGTACTGGCCGCCGCCGACGAAGGTCTCCGGTCGCTCGGTCAGCTGCGCCTGCGCCTGGGAGCGCCGGGCGGCGACCCGGTAGGAGCGGCCGTCCGTTTCCGATTGCGCCGTCCGTGAGTACGCCTTGCTGGTGAGCGGGTCTTCATCGCCGGCGCCGCGCGCCTGCGTCGGCCAGCCGCCGCTTGTCTCGCGGTGGCGATCTCGCCGGTCCGGTTCCCTGCGCTCGGGCTGCCAGGCGCCGTTGTCCGGTCGGCCGTGGTCGCCGCGGCCGCGTCCCGGACCGGCGCCGTGGCCAGGTGCGGAGTTGTGGCCGGGCGCGGAGTTGTGGCCGGGCGCCGCAGGGGGGACGGGCCCGTATCCGGGTGCGCGCCCGATTGGCCCGGAGGCCCTGGCACCGCCCGGGTTCTGGCTCCGGCCGCTTGGGCGCGGGTCGGGGTAACCGGAAGCGTTGACGCGGTCGATCCGCTCGGTCCTGTCGCCCCAGTCCTGCCCGCGGCCGGCCGCGGGTGAGTCGGACTGGTATCCGCTGGGCTGGTACCCGTTCGGCTGGAAGGAGGGCCGCGGCGCCGGCTTCGGGAACCCGTTCTGTCCCTGTCCCTGCTGGGTCGGCCCGGTACGCGCGCTGCCCTGCCCGGCGGGTGGCCGGGAGGAAGTGACCCCGACGGTCGGGGTCGGGCCGGTGCCCGGCCGGGCAGGCTGCGGTCCGGTGCCCTGGCGGGCGGGCATGGGGCCGCTGCCGTTGCGTCCGTTGCCGCCTGGCTGACCGCCTCCGGCGGGGCCGGCGTTCGCCTGGGCGCCCGGCTTGAAATCGCCGGAGAGCCCCGGCGGGGGGCCGAGTCGCCCGGTCACGCCGCGGTCGGCGCCACGCTGGTCGGCGCCGAAGCGGCCGTCGGCGCCGGGCCGTGCGTCCATCCGCGGCCTTGCGTCCGCGCCCGGCCTGGCGTTGCCGCCGGGGGTCTGGAGGTTGTCGAGCGGCGCGTCGGTGCCGTTGAGCGGCCGGTCAGCGGCGACCGAGGCCCAGTAGTCCTCGTCAGAGATGCCATCGTCCGGCCAGATGTCCTCGCCGCGGTCACGGCGCAGTCGCAGGATTCCGGTCCGCTCGCCGCGGTCCTCGCGGTCCCTGCGCCTGCGGCGGGTCCGGTCGGAACGGTCCTCGTCGGCCCCGTCGGGCAAGTCGTAGACGCCGGTCGCGAACTCGTCGGCGCCATAGCCGGGGGCGCCGCCGTACTCGGCACCGCCGAAGTCGTCCGCGTAGGAGTCGTAGCCGCGGTCGGCCTCACCCCGGCCGTCGTCACGCCGTCCTCGGCCGCCCGAGCGGCCGTCTGGGTTCTCGCCGGCCCAGCGGCCCTTGATGCCCTCGGGGGAGAAGTACTCGTTGGGCGACCAGCCGTCGTCTTCGTTCTGGTAGGCGTCGTGCGCGTAGCCGTCGTAGTCGTCGTACTCATCATCACGCCCGGCGTCACCGCCACGACCGCTTGGCCGCGCAGGCTTACGACTCAAGAACGACATACAACACCACCCGGCAGAGCACGGCCTGGCGTTGGCGCTAGCGAGGCGCGCGCGGCCATATACGCGAGCCTGCCCCCGTTGTCGCGAGCACCCTTAACCGGCACTGGTTCGTAAGATTGTTACCAACGCTATGCCGGGCTGTCTCGCGAATCGCGAAACTTCACCACTCAATACCGCAAGACTGGACATTCAGGGACGAAGTGCACCGTCAGGAAATCGTAAGTTATGACGTTGCGGTAACAGTGAGCCGGCCGCGGCCGATGGTCGCGGCGGCGATCGCCTGCCATGCCGACTCCAGCGACGTCCCGTTTGGCAGGTCCAGTACCTTGTTGAGAGCGTACACCGTAAAGCGGTAGGTATGCCCGCCTGGCCCGGGACACGGCGGGTCGTAGCGGTCCAGGCCGGCCGTGCCGCGCGCCCGGAGCGCGTCCGGCGGCAGTTGCCCTTCGAGCAGCGAAGAAGTCCCCGGCCCGATGTCGAACACCACCCAGTACACGTAGGGCGTGATGGGCGCGTCCGAGTCGTCGACCACGAGCGCGATCGACTTGGTCCCCTCCGGCGTGCCCGCCCAGGTGAGCGGCGGTGAGGTCACGCGCTTCCCGGCGCAGGTGAACCGCTCGGGCATGATGTTGTGCACGAACTCGCCCTCGGACACGGTCATCACGCTCGGCGTGCCCGACGTGACGCCGGAAGAGAAGAGCCCGCAACCGGCAAGCGGCACGGTGAAGGCCGCCGCCGCGACGGCCGTCGCCGCCCGCCCGCCCGGTCGCCGCCGCCGGCCCGCCCTCGAGTTCGCGTCCCACCTCACCCGCCAGAGTTTAGGGCCTGGCGCCGGTTGCGGCAGTCGGTACGGCGCGGCGAGTTCCCGTCCTGAAGACCTCAAGGATGATCCAGAACGACTTGCGGCTGACCCTGCCCGCGCCCCGCTGGTCCACCCCGCCCGGGCACGCGATGTGGGATACTTCGTGCCCCTCCCGGGGCCGAAAGTATCCCCCATGTCGCCCGTCACCCGGGCAAGCGAACACCCCACCAGATAACAGCAAGAAGCGCTCCGCGCGATCTCGCCTCAGCCGTGCTTCCCGGATAACAGCAGGAGGCGCTCCGCGCGACCTCGTCTCAGCCGACCTCCACCGGATACAGCAAGAAGCGTGCCGCACGACCTGGCCCCAGCCGTTCCCTCACCGAATAACAGCAAGAAGTGCTCCGCGCGATCTCGCGTCAGTCGGCCTTCACGGGATAACAGCAAGAAGCGTGCCGCGCGACCTCGTCTCAGCCGGCCATCACGGGATAACAGCTAGAAGCGCTCGGCGCGACCCTCGTCTCAGCTGTGCCTCCACCGGATAACAGCAAGAAGCGCTCCGCGCTGGGCTGGCGAGGGGGAGCGTTAGCCTCTGAACGCGCTGTGGCCCGTGAGGGCCTGGCCGATTACCAGGGTGTGCATCTCGGGGGTGCCCTCGTAGGTGAGCACCGACTCCAGGTTGGCCATGTGCCGCATGATCGGGAACTCGTAGGAGATGCCGTTGCCGCCCAGGATCGTGCGGGCCGCGCGGCAGATCTCCAGTGCCTCCCTGGTGCTGTTGAGCTTGGCGATGGAAACGTGCTCGGGCGCGAGCCTGCCCTGGTCCTTCAGCCGGCCGAAGTGCAGCGCGAGCAGCTCGCCCTTCGCGAGCTCGACGGCCATGTTGGCGAGCTTCTCCTGGGTGAGCTGGAAGGCGCCGATCGGCGCGCCGAACTGCAGCCGCGTCTTCGCGTACTCCAGGGCGGTCTCGTAGCAGGACCGCGCCGCGCCGAGCGCACCGAAGAAGATGCCGAACCGCGCCTCGTTCAGGCACGACAGCGGGCCGCGCAGCCCGTTCACCTCCGGCAGCACCGCGTCACGCGGCAGGCGGACCGAGTCAAGCACGAGTTCACTGGTGACCGAGGCGCGCAGCGACCCCTTGTGCTTTATCTCCGGCGCGGAGAACCCCGGCGTGTCGGTGGGCACGACGAAGCCGCGGATGCCCTCGTCGGTGCGCGCCCAGACCACGGCGACGTCGGCGATCGTGCCGTTGGTGATCCACATCTTCCTGCCGTTGAGCACCCAGTCCGTGCCGTCCGCGAACGCCGAGGTCCGCATCGACGCCGGGTCTGAGCCCGCGTCCGGCTCGGTGAGGCCGAAGCAGCCGATGGCCTCGCCCGCGGCCATCCGCGGCAGCCACTCGGTCTTTTGCGCCTCCGACCCGAACCGCCAGATCGCGTACATGGCCAGCGATCCCTGCACGGACACCAGCGACCGCAGGCCGGAGTCGGCCGCCTCAAGCTCAAGGCAGGCGAGGCCGTAGTCGACGGCGGACATCCCCGCGCAGCCGTACCCGGTCAGGTGCATGCCGAGCAGGCCGATCTTGCCGAGCTCGCGGGCCAGCTCGCGCGCCACGGGGAGCTCGCCCTTCTCGTACCAGTCGGCGACGTGCGGCAAGATCTTGTCCGCGCAGAAGGCCCGCACCGTCTGCCTGACGGCCAGCTCCTCCTCGCTGAGCAGTGTGTCGATCCCGGCCGGGTCGTGCGGGTCTAGCCGTGGGCGGGCGGAAGGCGATGCGGGGGAGCTCATTGACCGAGCGTATCAGCGCTGCCTGCGGGTGACGGTGGTCGCGTCTGGCGGCATGGCCAGCCGGTACACTTCCGGATGGGGCCTGCTCGGCTCGGCGAGGAAGCGCTTGCCGGACAGCCGCAGCAGCACCGTGTCGCCGAGGATCAGCTGGTCCCTGGTGCCCAGGTGGGTCTCCTGGTCGGCGGGGACCAGCTTGGCGGGCTCGAAGCCGTTGCCGACCCACCGCTGCACCATCGTCCCGTTCGTTGAGTTCAGGTCGATCACCGACAGCCGCCAGTTCGCCGACCCGGCGTTGGTGAGCCGCATCATGAGGTGCTGCCTGCTCACCGTGTCGATGACCGAGCGGCCGCCCTCGGCGTACATCGCCAGGTCGATGCCCTTGACCGACGGGCCGCGGCCCACGATCACCGGGCAGTCCACCTCAAGCGGGAACCGCAGGATCTCCAGCTGCGACTCGAGGTCGGCGACGACGACCTCGTGCAGCGCCGCGCGCGGCCCGAGCGCGACAAGCTGCCGCCTGCAAGACGGGCAGACCGCGGTGCCCTCCGGGGAGATCCCTGGCCAGGCGAGCAGCTGGCCCTGCCATTGCGCGGCCTGGCGGCAGGACGTGTTCGGGCACTTCCAGCGGGTCTGCAGGAACTTGCGGTGCGCCGGGTTCTTGACGTCGAGCTTGGCGCCGTAGCGCAGCGCCTTCACCTCGCGCGCCTGGGAGACGTCCTGCGCGCTGCGGGTCCTGATGCCGAGCGGCGCCAGCCGGACGACGCCGTCGACGGTGTCCCACGCGTGGAACCGCTCGGGCGACTGGTCGATCCACCGGTGCGCCGCGCGGTGGTCGATGTAGTGGTCGCGGGTGATGACGTGCAGCCCGCCCTCGTACGCGAGCCGCAGGATCTCGTCGTCGGCGACGGACGCGGTCCTGATCGCGCCGCCGCGCTTCAGCTCGAGGAACGAGCGCGCGTCGGGGCCGAGGACCCGCACCAGCGAGTCATCGGCCACGAGCTCAAGCAGCGTGTCGGTGCCGTGCTGGTCCCGCCACGCGGCCATGACGAGACCGAGCCGGTCCCAGACGGGAGCCTGCCGCCCGAGCGGCGGCAGGAAGGGCGACCAGCACACGTTTGAGACGTCAACTATCGCATTCCAGCTTGCCATCGCAGAAAATCGTAAGCCTGGGTTCATGGCCGCGCCACTCTGATCGACGTGCTTGTCGCACGAGATGTCGCGCGGGTCATCGGACGGTTGTCGCACCGGGCGAGGGAGAAATCAGACATCGGCGAGTGCCTTCACGGCGGTGGTGAGGTCGTCGGGTGACAGGGTGAACGCGAGCCGGAGCCACGGCGAGCGCTCGGTCGTGACGGACAGCAGCCGTCCCGGCACGACCGCGACGCCGCGCCGCAGCGCGGCCTGCGCGAACCCGCCGGAGTCGGCGTCGCCCGGCCGTCGGGTCCAGATGGTCAGCCCGCCGGCGGGCGCGGACCAGGACCAGCCGGGCAGGAACGACGTGAGCGCGGCCGCGACGGCCGTGTAGCGCTGCCGCGCCCACTCGGCCCGGTAGGCGACGATCTCCTCGTGCGCCGACGCGATCAGCGCCGCCACGATGGCCTGCTGGAAGGGCGGCGAGCCCAGGTCGGCGGCGGCCTTGGCGGCCGCGAGGCGCGCGATGATCCCCTCGGGGGCGCGGACCCAGCCGGTGCGCAGCCCGCCCCAGTACGTCTTGGAGAACGAGCCGATGGTCACGACGTTCGGCAGCCGTGGCGCGAGCGCGGCGAGCGGCGGCGGTGGCGGCCCAGGGTTGAAATCGCCGTTGAAATCGCCCGCGTCGGCGGGGCCGAGCGGTATCTCGGCCAGGGTCATGTCGTCGATGAACGTGACGCCCGGGTGCCGCCGGGCCAGGGCGACGATCTCGTGCCGCTCGGCGGCCGGCAGGACGAGGCCCGTCGGGTTCTGGTGCGTCGGGACCAGGCCGACGACCGCGGGCTGGTGCACGGTCACCGCGTCGGCCAGCCGCGTCATGTCGCCCGGCGGCACGCCGACCGGCCGGGCGCCGGCGCGGTGCAGGGCGTCGATGAACCCCGGGTACGCCGGGTCTTCGGTTACGACGGGGTGCCCCGGCGCCGCCTCGCAGCGCAGCAGCAGGTCGATGGCCTGGTGGGCGCCCGTGGTGACGAGCACCTGATCGGGGGTGGTCGGGATGCCGTGGAACGTGGTGAGCATCGAGGCGATGGCCGCCCGCAGTTCCGGCAGCCCGTAGGGGTAATAGCCGGTGCCGCGAGTCAGCCGCATCCGTTCCGACTCATCCAGCACGGTCCCCGGGTCGACCAGCGCCGCCGCGACCTGGGGAGCGCAGTCGACCGCGGCGATCGACAGGTCGAACTCCGGCGGGGCGGAAAGCAGGCCGGTAAAGAAGCCGTTCGCCCGGTGGACGGCCGCGGGGGTGGTGCGGTGCGGCACGAGCCTGGTGCCCGAGCCCTGGCGGCTCGCCGCCATGCCCTCGTCGCGCAGCACCTGGTAGGCGAGCGCGACCGTGTTACGGGACACCGACAGGGAGGCGGCGAGCGCGCGCTCCGGCGGCAGCCGGATGCCCGCCGGCAGTTCCCCGGTGTCGGCCAGGCGGCCGATCCTGGCGGCGAGCAGCCGGTACAGCGCCCCGTCCGACGTCGGCCAGCGGCCGAGCAGGTCGGAGAGGGCCTCCGGGCTGATCGTCGGCGCGGAAGCCGGGTCCACTTCGCTGTTAATTGGCACTGTCATAACAGTGCCAATGATGCCAGATTTGATGCCGTGCTCACCCCCGTTTTCTGGATAATCGCAGCGGCGTGCGTCTTCGCCGCCTTGTACTACCTCATGACGCAGGGCGTCAGGAACGGCGACCGCCCTGGTGACGCGAGGGTCACCGCCGAGATCAGGACGGGGACGCAGCCCGACGAGGCGCGCCCGGTGATCGTCGTGGCCGTGCGCAACCCGTCCCCCACCCCCGTCCTGCTCGCGCTGAGCGTCCGCCGTGCCCTGCTGCCCGCCCTGCTCGCCGAGCCGCGCGGAGTCAGCGTGCCGCGACGGACTACCCGCGGTAAGTTCCGGCCAGGCAGGTACGAGACGGTCGGGGTCGCGGCGGCGGGCGGGGCGGCGGAACTCGCGGTGCCGGTCACGGTGCGGGCGCGCCGCTACGTGCTGACCGCCGCCGTCGGCCAGGAAGGCGGCAGGCTGCGGGTTCACCGGCTCCGTCTCGGCCCGGTCAGTCGCATGGCCGACGGAAGGCAAATCATAATGGTGCGGTGACCTCTACCGCGGGAGCGCATGGCGGCGTCGCACGGCCTGACCCTGATACTCAGGTGTTCACCGCGCGCCTTACCGGGCGGCCGCTGCTCGACAGTGATGGCCGGGCCATCGGCCGGGTCCGCGACGTGGTCATCTGGCCGGTCGCCGGGGCCGAGCCGCCGCGCGCGCTCGGCCTCGTGGTCCAGCTGCGCCGCCGGCAGATCTTCGTCCCGTTCGGCCGGATCAGGGAGGTGTCGGCCGAGGGGGCGCAGCTGCTCGGCGGGACGGTCGACCTCGACCCCTTTACCAAGCGGACCGGCGAGATGATGGCGAGCAGCCTCTACGGCCGCCGCACCCCCGCGGGCACCGTCGCCGACGTGGCCATCGTCCACCGGGAACGGGCGCGCGACCGCTGGGAGGTGGCCGCGCTCGCCGTCACCAGGGGACGGGTGCTGCGCACCCGCGGGCCGGAGATCGTCCCCTGGGAGGAGCACCGCGAGCTGTTCGAGCCCGGCCCGCTGGCGGAGCAGCTCACCAGCCTGCGCGAGATGGCCCCGGCCGACCTGGCGAGCGCGTTCGAGGCGCTGCCGCAGGCGCGGCGCAGCCAGCTCGCCGCCGCCCTGGACGACGAGGAGCTCGCCGACCTGCTTGAGGAGATGCCCGAGCAGGACCAGATCAGGCTGCTCAACAGCCTCGACGACGTCGAGCGCAGCGCCGACGTCGTCGAGGAGATGGAGCCGGACGACGCGGCCGACCTGCTGGGCGAGATGCCCGCCGAGCAGCGGGAGCGCCTGCTTACCGCGATGGTGTCGGTGCAGGCCGAGGACCTGCGGCGGCTGCTCCGCTACGACAAGGCCACCGCTGGCGGGCTGATGACCTCGCAGCCGCTTGTCTTCGCACCGGACACACCGGTCGCCGAGGTCCTGGCCAGGGTCAGGGACCACGACCTCTCGCCCATGTACGCCGCGCAGGTCTACGTGTGCGAGCCGCCGTCGCTGACGCCGACCGGCCGTTACCTCGGCAGCGTCGGGTTCCAGCGGCTGCTGCGCCGGGCGCCGTCCATCCCGATCGGCGAGTGCATCGAGGGCCGGGTCTACGTCCGGCCCGACCTGCCCGAGCGCGAACTGGCCGCGCGGATGGCCGCGTACAACCTCATCGGGGTCGCGGTGTGCGACAACGCCGGGCGGCTCGTCGGCGCGGTCACCGTCGACGACGTGCTTGACAAGCTGCTGCCCGCGAACTGGCGAACGCTGGGAGGCAAGGCCTGATGACCCGGTTCACTCCCTTCCGCGCGGCCGGTGACCGGAACGACCTGTCGGTACCGAAGGGCGCGCCCGTCCGCGGCGGACTGTACGACGCCGACGCGTTCGGCCGGTTCTCCGAGGCACTCGCGCGCTTCCTCGGCACCGGCAAGTACCTGTTCGGCCAGACGCTGTTCGTGGTCCTCTGGATCGCGCTCAACACCATCGTCATCGTCCACCACTGGGACCCGTACCCGTACATCCTGCTCAACCTGGCCTTCTCCACCCAGGCCGCATACGCCGCCCCGCTGATCCTGCTCGCGCAGAACCGGCAGGACGAGCGCGACCGTGCCACCACCGAGCGCGACCGCCAGGTCGCGGCCCGCACCCAGGCCGACACCGAGTACCTGGCCCGCGAACTCGCCGCCGTCCGCCTCGCGCTCAACGACGTGGTGACCAACCAGGACCTGGCCGAGCACTTGGAGCACCTCGCGAAGCTGATCGCCGACCAGTCGCAGAAAAAGCCCGACGAGGCCTAAACCGCCCCGCCGGCGTCCGCCCTCGGCCGGGTGTCTGCGTCCGGCTGGGTGTCTGCGTCCGGCCGGGCGCCCTCCGCCTGGCCTCCAGGCGCATCTGGCGTCCGCTCCGGCCGGAGCCCGCCCGGCCTGGGCGTCCGCCCTCCGCGTGGCGCCCGTCCCTGCCCGCCCGGCCATCGCCCCCGCCCAGCGCCCGGAATTGTTGAGTGAGAGTTTCGCGCTATAACACAATGCCGCCGAGTTTAAGTCGATCTTGGATGGTTATTCTAGGGGGCGGTGTGACGGCCGTTGCCCTGCGCCCGTTTTGCCCGCAGACAGTTAACCTGTAAATTCGGTTCAACGTGAAGACTTTTTTTATCATGAAGGAAAAGCTCGCGTGGCGAGGTCTTTATTTACACG
>Ga0335075_10007097_pt1 | contig 17273 bp, 7 predicted proteins | sample Lox_Sample_24_FD_206723 | JGI IMG/M metagenome (GOLD analysis project Ga0335075, IMG submission 206723) | Soil microbial communities from Loxahatchee National Wildlife Refuge, Florida, United States - Lox_Sample_2.4 | ecosystem: Environmental > Terrestrial > Soil > Wetlands | place: USA: Florida...
CACTCATGGTTATGGTTTGATGTATATCACATTGTCATTTACTGATTGGACGGCGTTTAGGTGCGCAACTCTACCAATTGATGCTAAAGTCAATTCAATCTTCTTCCTCCACGTCCCGCCAACACTCGCGCAAAAGATTACCAGCCAAGCGGCAACTAAGGCGCGTGCATTTCTCAGTCTAGTTGGAATAGTTGTCGCTGATAGCCTGCTGATGAGGTGAGCAGAGTTCCTAACAATTCTATATAGTTTATGTGCGCTTTGCAGCTCAAATACATGAAGAAGTTACAAGACGATCTCAACGTTTATACAAAGTGCAATCTCTTGCAAGTAACTCCATGATGCTCGCTCCCAACCAAAGTGCAGCACGATGACCAAGCCTCCAAAACGCCAGCCTCGAGTCGATGTGGATCACGACCACACGTCTTCTTGGTACTGATTTGAGGCTCTCATCGCCTTGACAATCTCTTCGCCTTTGGACTCGGGAAGACCACGCTGCTCAGCGATGATCTGGCCGAGTAAAGTGTTCACTTCTCGAGCCATGTTTGCAGCATCACCGCAGACATAGAAGTAAGCCTTCTGTTCAAGGAGTTTGTTGATCTCTGCCGCAGCCTCCTTCATTTTGTGCTGGACGTAAACCTTGCTTGGTCCCTGGCGTGAGAAGGCTACGTGGAGTTCGAACTTGTCGCCAAGATCCTTCTTGAATTGCTATTTAACTGTCAGCCATGAAACTCACAAAATGACACGGTATAAAACTTACCTCCCACTCTTGCTCATACAAGAAATCCTCTTCCCTTCTTCGGCAGCCGAAGAAGAGCATAGTCTTGCCAACAGTCTCGCCTTCTCGTGCCAGAGCCGCGCGCTCTTGGACGAATCCACGGAATGGAGCAACACCAGTTCCAGGGCCAACCATGATAACGGGCCTTAAGGGATCCGAGGGAAGCTTGAAGTTGGAGTGACGAACATGGATTGGAACATGGACGCCGTCGTACTTGTTGCGAGGCCCAGTCAGTGCATAGTTGAGACCATGAGGATCCGGGTTTGGTTCGCCATGTTGTTTCTCCTTGAGAGCCAAGAGATAGTTGGTCGTAACACCCTTGACGATATGCGGCGAACCAGGCTTTTCAATAGATTCAACCACGGCCGTGATGGAAATCTTGTCTTTCTGAACATGAGATGAGGACGAGATGGAGTAATATCTTGGCTGGATCTTGTGAAGACCTTCAATCCAAAGCGAAAACGGAATCTTGGTCCAAGGCTCACCGTTAGACTGAATTTCAAGGAACTGCGCTATGTTCAGATGCAGCTCGGCTACCTTCTCAGCAAAATAATCTCTGTCGCTACCCATCTTCGTCAGCTCAGCCTTGATCGTATCATTCGGAGCAAAGGCAGCTAGCTGCGAGACAAATTGACGCGAAATGGGAGCACAGATTTCCATTTGGTAGCGAGCAACGGCATCGTAGGTGGTTGGCGAGGGGAAAGGAACTTTGGCGGTTGGATCTCGGCCCTTGACGCTGATGACCATGTGGCGCTTATTCTCGAGGCCAGTGATCTTCAAGAATCGATCGACTTCCTTGCCGGCATTTGTTGGCCAAATTGCAATGTGGTCACCAGTAGAGTAGTTGATACCGGATCCGCCAACGTTAATTTCCATGTGTAGACAGTTGCGGTCACCAGTGGTGAATAACTCTTTAGACTCGGCAATTGGAGCAATGTATGGGTTGTTGGCGTTGTAAGGACCTTTGTTCTCACCATGCAGATGGCTCTTGTTGGGTTCGCCAAGATAGACTTCGTCTTCAGAAGCATCCAGATCCGGCTTATCAATGACATCGAAAGCAGGCTCATACACGGCTTCTCGTTCTTCGAGGTTCATTTCCTTGCTTAGAGCTTGCCACATGGGTTCCTTCCAAGCCAAGAAATCTTCTTCCATGGTGCCGGCACCATCGTCGCCTTCGCCAGCCTCGCCGATTCTCTGAGCGCCCAGCTTTTCCAAAGCCGAGTTAACGTTACGGACCATTGAGTTGTAGTGCTCATATGTATTGTTGCCCAGGCCGAAAGCGACATAATGCATTTTGCTCAGAGGTTTGTCCTCCGAACCGCTGTCACCCTCACCGCTGAAAGTCACGTCGTCGCCGTGGATGAACTCATAGAATTCAACTGCATTATCAGTGGGCTCACCTTCACCGTATGTGGCAAGGATGAAGAAGGCCACTTTATCTTCCGGAAATTGATCAAGATTTTCGTAGTCGTAGTCTTCCAGGTCTGCCACCATGGTGGCCAGGCCAAACCTGGCGGCTCCTTCCTTGGCCAGTCTGGATGCGTAGTCTTCGGCCGTGCCGGTCTGGGAACCGTAGAAGACGACACAATTCTTTCCCGACTCCTCCATCTTCTCGATAATGTTGCGGGACTTTCCACTGTGCTTGACGCCATTTGCATGTGCCAGCGAGTTGCCGTAGGGGTCATTTGCTACTGCCCAGTACGTGCCTTTCGTGAAGTAGGCAATGGTACCGAGCAGTAGAATAACGAGGACGACGATGTCCAGAGTATCGAGTTGGGCCATGGTAGCGGCTGAACGAGGGGGATCTCTCCGAGCCGATAACGAATAGGAGGGAAAAGGATGGTTCGCTCGAGGACCAGCGCGCAACTCCAAACAGTGTATCACCTCCGCCTTCTTCTTCAAGGCCTCAGCGTGTTGTTTTTTTGTCTCTCCGTGTGGTCGGAAAACGGGTCGGGAGACGTGGCGATGGCTGAATCTACGATAAAAGTCGGCGGAAAGACTTAACCGGCTAACAAAGTCCCGGGTTGGCGCGCCACACGCAAGTTATGCCTGAAGGCAATTCAGCACCTTAGCTGCACAGAACAATAATAACAAGAATTTGGTCGAAGGTCGAAGACGGCGGAATGCCACTGAGGTCAGAAATTCTCGGGAGAAGGTGCTTGATATGCTTCCTAATGTCACAAGCGCCCATGCTTGCAATTTTATGTCTGCACAACAGCCCACAGCCCTCCCTCGGCCCATGCGCTCCGAGAAGAAATGTTGCCGTCAAACGGCGCCGACCCTTTCGACGCGCCTTCTATGAAAAACCCATGGGCTGATTAACCAGCCAAGCCTTCCACCGGCCTGTTTGCGTCCTCCGGTTCCCAAACATGGCTGCAGCCCGGTCATCATCGCTGACAGAAACGGTACGGCGTGTCCGTTCAGTGTGCCAGCGTGGTATTGACTTGGGCCCTCCATCGTATAAACCCGTCTAGGCTTCTATATAAGCGTTGTCCATTGCGACGCTTTGCGTCAAGTCGTTAACCATTTTTTTGGGGGCGACGCAATCCGCTTCAATCAGGCCAGGTATGCCACTCGTCTCGAAAATGACTGCCTGATCCTTTCGTACGTTAAATCAAGCACGACCTCAGTTGCGCATGAGCCTACTTCCCACTGGGAGCATCTAGCAACGCTCTTTGCTCACATTGCCTATCGTTCAGAGATTCAGCCGACAAAATACCTTCAGCTGCCGAATCACTTGCTCGGAGACGGCTTCAATCCAATAGCAGTCGCGTTTATGCAAAAGGGGCAAATAACCGGGCCTCTATGTCACCACCGTGTTGCTGACATGTGGAACTGGATGGCCCGCGTAAATATATCAGATTGGCTTGACTACACCGCTTACATGAGATCTGACTTAAGTCCAAAACAGTTTACAAGTGCCCTCAAGTCTTGATCGCTTGTCTGCAATACCTTGATTCGGACGTCCGTGATTCCATGGTCAGATTTGATAGTCAAAATCGTCGGCAGTTGGATTCATGGCTCACGGTGGAAGCTCGATGATATCTCGGAACCCCACGCTTTTGGCCTTTCTCGGTCTGGTAACGCTCGCATAGCGGCTCATGGGGTCAAGAATGGTAGAACTACGCGGCAGTTGAGCTGGAGGCTTGTTCCGAATTCTGCTCGTCATTTGTGTGGCTCAATGCACAGCTGTTGATCTACTGCTATGTAGGCGCTGAAATTGGCGTATGCGTGCCGGATCTGCGAGTGCTACTAGTATGCAGAACAGGCTACCTGCCATTCCGATCCGGCTTCCGACGGGTGCGGTGACGAACGGAAGTAATTCCTGATAACCAGCAACAAACCTTCGTGAAACTTATTCCAAAGAGCAAATGAGACCCGAATATTCTTGCTTCAACATCGGAATCACGGCAGTGCTGTAAATGCCTTTGGAGAGGGTCCTGTGCGGAGCGGATGAGCCGGACGCTTACTCTATCGTCCGAGAGCGAAGCGGTACTTCGTAACGAAGGTTCTGCATCGAAGCGTACTCCATCAGTCCAATATGTTGAGGAGTGTGTTTAGCGCTTCGTACCGCTGATCATAGGTGGTAGGCCAAGTAGCATATGCAGTCCTTTTAACTGAGAAATGGGTGATAGCCGCAGAAGATTGGCAAACTGCGGATTGCGAGTACATCACAACAGAGGCGTCCAATCCGAAGTAGGTGATGGTAGTGGGCGCGCTGGGAGGTTATCACATTGATTCCCGCACGGCGCAGGTGACTTCGCGATGTGCTCGAAGACGACAAGAGGCGGAATTCCCTCTGGGCAATCTTTCAGCTGGCGAAGTGTTGCCGCTCTGGGCGTTTAAAGATACACCGCGGGCGGGCTGTGATTGGAGCCGAACGGACGGACCTGCCAGGCACAAAAAACGTCTCTTCACTAGCCCCAGGGACACTTGGGGGTCCAAGTGCGAATGGAGTAAATTGGCACAACACCGCATCGATTATCCATTCCATCATTGCTGCGAGCTCCACTTCTCTCAACACCCCCAAACACCATTCCGGCTCCCTGTGCGTGCCATGCCTGCCTCTCCAGATGTTTAGACGACAACACGGTGCATCCATGAGGCGCATTCACGCTCTAGATGGGTAAGTCCTGCCAACCGTTGAACCTAGTCATCTAGCCCTCCATTCCCCGATCGGTGTTTTAGGCTTTGTCTGCGGCTCCGGCGAGCACTTGTCGCGCTGCAAGGCAATGTTTTAAGAGCCTAAACACTGTTTCCATACCGTTTCCTTCCGTCTGCTTCGGGAACCTCCCTTTATTGTGCGTGTTCGGCCGATGGACCCACTGACGCCTGTCGCCCGTTACAGCAGCACCCCAGATGTCGCATGGTCGACAACGAGCCGAGAGCTTGTCTCACCCTACCATTGATATATCTTCGGTGGCTCCTCTACCTCCTATCCCACCTCGAGAGACGTCCACCCCCCGGGGACGAGCCCTTACCACTTCATCGTCGCGCGGCACTTCGCCTCGTCCTCGGACACCCGTAGCCTCCATCCCCAAAATCTCGACCTCTCACGAAAACCTCGGCCTCGAGAGAAGGCCATCCGGCTCGTATGGCCATCATCGCCAAGCCTCAATAGTCCATGGAAACATTCAGCATTCAAGAAATACAAGCTTCGCAACCACCCCGTCGGCAAGTCCACTAACTCCGGAAATCATTGCTGAAGCCGCCGAAACCAATCAGAATGGGCTAAATACATTGAAAATGGTTGAGGATAGCATTGGCACGCTGCCATCCATCAATGGAAACAATGCCACTGGTGCGGTCCCAGCCAAGGGCCACTCCCCCACGAGCTCCGTCGCAGATGGAACGGCAAAGAGACCGGAACGGATGCATAGTGGGCGGTCAAGGAGAGACAACAATCACAGTCGCTCACAGTCTCGTCATCATCATCCGCAAGAATCAAGAACTGTTGGCGAGTATGCCTTGCATCACCTCTTCAACTCCTTTATCGCGCTTGCCGAGCAAAAGATCACACAGTGCCTAAGTGATCCAAGGGGTTTGGAACCTCGTGTGGAGTCAATATGTGGTCCCAGGGTAGACGCAGCTTTCGATCAACTCATAACTGCACTGGGTCACATCGCAAGGCAGAAACCAAAACCGTTGATCGATACGCTGATGCTCTGGCGAAAAGGGAAGAGCGAGGCTGCAAATACTGCACGCGTCGAACTCAATAGGGCCAGATCTCTCATGCCTACGAATAGTCTATCGCCTCAGGCCGTCAATGACTCCATGTTCTCCTTGCAGCAAGCCGTCCTTCAAGCGGAACGAAAATCCACCGTCTCCATATCTGATGGAGATATTCGCACAGAGCACGCTGGCCGACGTCACATTGGAAATGGCTGATCGATTGGAGGATATAATTTACAAGCAGTTAAGCGCTGCCGAGCCAGAATACCTTGAAGAGTCGCCCTTACGACAGTCTAATTGGGTCATTTTTGGCCAGCTTCTCGGTCAGATGAGTGAACTGAACTTCGACAACGTAACCAATCGGTTCGTCAGCGATCTTGAGCGCATGCAGCTACATCTTGGAGGAGTAAGACGGGACGTCGAGGGCCGCGCGGTTCTTGTCATCAGAGGCATGCGCTGGATTCGTCCGAAGTACAATTCTGAAGCGCTTTGGGTTGGCTTCTGTGATTTTATGCAGTCACTGGCAAGGCTGGCTTCAAATTCCTCAGGGCAAGCCATTAAGCACGAGTTCAATGCTCTTTTCAAGGAGTTGCTCTTGCCTCTCGCCGCCGGTGCAACAACCGAACTTGAGCATCTCAAGTGGCGCGCTACTATGGATGTTCTTCGTCCAAGGCTTCTCTTGATGTTGGCAAAACCAAAGCACTGGCATAATGTCTTTCCGACGCTTACTGTCCTGACCTGTGCTTCCCCAGCCGATATATTTGGTTCACAGTGGCTGAACCTGATCATGCCACTACAGCAAAAGCTCAAGGAACGGACTACTAGACCAGATGCTCTTCGCGCAGTGTGTCAACTGGTTTGGACGTATCTGTATCGAGCGTCAGCCTCAGATACGCCTACATTGGTAATCAGAAACATTAACGAAGTGCTCCGGCTCATATTCTTGCCTGGAAAGAAATCATACATCTCGACGGAGCCTAGCATCGCTGAACCTTACATACAGTTAATCAGGATCATCGGCTTCAAGTATCAGGAACTTGCGTTCAAGAACATAATCTTCCCGCTTATACAGTCCGATCTTTTCACTTCTGGTCGGGAGATCCGCACTGTTGATATCGAGCCGGAGAAGATTGTCATTGGTATCAGAGCGTTTCTAGCACTGATGACTGATCTTGAGAATAATCAGCAACCTGCCTTTCCCACAACTTTCGACAGCGAACAGAGCGCCGAGCCTTTCCAAGTGTTTCCACCTCTCAGTCCCTCGCCAGCCCTTGTCGCACCCGCGAGGTCAGTCGTCAAAGAGGAACGATTATCACGTCCTGTTATGATCACAGGATTTTCGGATATCACCAGGGACTCGTACATCAAGTTTTGCAAAATCCTTGGTGAAATCACCATGTTCTGCGACGTGGCTTTTGGCGGACAGGCAGTGTTGGACGAAAAGTTCTCCCAAACACCCAAAACACCAATGGCCGAAGCGTTCAGCTTTACGCGCCGGGATGATCACCAGAGCGCCGCAGAGATTCGTCAAGGCTTCTATGACTTGTTGCACGTTGCTGTACAAGCACTGCCACGCTGCCTTTCACAGTACATACCATTCAAGTCCTTGGTGAATCTGTTGTGCACAGGCACTGCTCATGTCCAGAGCGCGATTGCTGCTTCATCAGCACAATCACTCAAATCAATCGCACGTCAATCACACGCTCAGCAAGTCACTATCAGTTTTGCAAGATTCATTTTCAACTTTGATGATCGATACGCAACAATGTCTGATGGCGGAATGCTAGGACCTGATCACATTGAGAATACTTTGAGTCTCTATAGCGAACTCCTCCAGATCTGGATCGAAGAGATAAAGCAGAAAACGCGACGAGTTGCTGCTCCCGAGCCAAATGAGGATAACCTACTGACTCTCCGAGGAGCTCAACTCGATATTTCGAGTCTATCGGCTCACGTCGAGGAAATTGAGTCATACGGTCTCTTCTTCCTATGCTCTCCAGCTCCCAGGGTTCGAGCATTTGCAGTGACGGTCTTACGACTAGCTATCGAATTTGACAAGGCCCTGAACAACAATGCACCGCGCATGATCACAATTCTTGACGGTAGCCCATCGGCTGTGATGGATGTGAATGACGAGAAGTTGACTGTTGCCGAGAGGAGTCGTCTTCAACGCGGTATGAGGAAGAGTAATGTGCGAAGCACACTTGTTGAGCTTTGTAGCAGCGACATACCATACGATTCAACGCTATGGCTCAAAATCTTCCCGCACTTAATAAAGCTGGCTTTCGGGCTTTGTCCTCTTGCAGTCACACTTACTCGAGACATCATTTGCGCCAGAATATCGCAAATGCAGAAAACGATTAGTGGGATCGCCGAAGGCTTTTCATCACAGCAATATCCTGGCATTGATTATATGATGACACGAGGTGGTGGCGGTCTTGCAGCAAGAGCCCCTGGATTGGTGATAGAGCAATGGAAGCTCTACCTCGTTTTCGCATGTACGACACTGACGACTATTCGGACTCAACCATCGACATCCTCGCAGCCCGCATCCCATCTTCGAAAAGGTTCAAAGGGTTCCCAGCCTAATGCTGACAAGATTCTTTCCGCCGGAGAGCTTTTCGCACGCATCATCCCCTTCCTTGCGGTTAGCAATACAGCAGTCCGAGAGGCTGTTGTTTGCGGCTTAGGATCAATCAACCAGAAATTGTATCGGACCCTGCTAGAGTCATTGCAACCTGCGGTTGTTAATTGTAATGACGAGGCTAAAGTCCGCGTCGCTAATCACCAAAGAACAATGAGCAGTCCTCGTAGAAGTCGACGGACTGATTTCCTTCGAGCCGAAATCGCCCACACTTACAAGTTGACGGCTCACTTCTTGAAGTCTCCACAGGTGTACAATGACGAGTGGATCCTCACTAATCTTGTCAATTACACACGCGAGCTTGGTCTATTCCTAAATGACGCCGAGATCCAGGCTGAATGGCAATTCACCAAGCTCAGAACACATTACTGTGGTTTGATGGAAGCATTGTATGAAGGCGTTCGTAAATCTGCAGATCCTATTCGCTGGATGTCATTCCAATCAAGAAAAGCCGCTTTTGCACTCATGGAAGATTGGTGCGGTTACTCGCCGAACCAGGCGCAGGTGAAACAAAGAGAAGATACCATGAGAAGATCCATACTTGAACGAGATCAAGAATTTGGAAGCAAAGGAATAGTCACGGCTGCCATGGAAATCGAAAAGCGAGACTTGAGAACTGCTGCGTTGAGTTCGATGGCAACTCTTTGCGGAGGCCCAGTCAGCATTACTACGGACAGCAAAGCACATCTTCAATTTGATGTACTTCGGATGCTTTCATGGATCGACACCATCTTCGACACTCCAAGCGACAAGACTCATGCCATTGGGCGAAGAGCTCTCAAGAATCTCATTGTGCACAACAAGGAACACACGTATTTTGTTGGCAGATCCATCGAAATGTGCTACATGGCAAAGTCTCCTAAAGCCCTTGAAAGTTATTTCGAAGTTGTCACTCAGGTCATTACCGAAAAGGAGGATTTTGCACCGCCCTTCTGGAAAGTCCTCTGTGCTGGCTTGTATACGCTCGGCAACGAGAACAACCAGCTGCGAATGAAGTCTGCCCGTCTACTTAAAAAAGTGGAAGAGCGTCAGCTAAACACTAACTCCAAACTCCAAGAGCTTGACATTAGCATCTCGGACAAGACCATTGCTATTTACAAGCGTGCACAGTTTGAAATGTCACAGCGGCTAGCACAAAATCATCCGGAGCTTGCCTTCCTTGTCTTCTCCGAATTTTCGAAGTTCTTCAAAGAGCTACAACCCGATCATCAGCGAAATATAGTGGCAGCTATGCTACCTTGGGTACAGACCATCGAGCTTCAACTAGATCCGAACGGTGGACCGACTGCCACCTCATACATGCTACTGGTCAACCTCTTCGAGATTACCGTTCGATGTGGAACCAACTTACACAATGAGATTCAAGCCCTTTGGCAAGTGCTAGCAACTGGTCCACATGCCGGAAATGTTCAGCTAGTTCTTGATTTCATGATAACGGTATGCCTCGACAAGAAAGAGCAGAACTTCGTCGACTACGCCAAGCAAATTGTTGTGTACCTTGCAGGAACTCCTGCAGGATCCAAAGTCGTCGAATTCCTCCTCTTACAAATAACGCCAAAGGCAATGGTCCAAGACAAAGACAAGCCCGCCATGATTGTCATTCCTCCCGACGACAATAGTTTGCCATACCTTGCCGATATAAGTCTTGTATTGCCTGGTGGTAACAAGCAGGTAAGCAATCATTCTCTTATGAAATTTGTCTCTAGTTTGCTAATAAACTCAAAGCAAGGACTGTCGCTCGGCCAGCTTAGCTTAGTCCTCTTGGTGGATCTCATGGTGGCCCCCATGTCGTTGTCCAAAGAAAACTTGCCCCTATTGTTGCAGGTGATTCTCATCTTGTGGGACCACTACATTCCGCTTGTACAGGATCAAGCACGTGAGATGCTTGTACATCTCATCCACGAACTCGTCAATTCCAAAATACCAGACGATTCTCCGCCAGAGAAAAAGCGTGCCATCGAAGACTTCATCGAGATAGTACGACGACAGGAGGAAAACGTGATGTGGGCGTACGAAGATTTTAACGGCAAGAAGGAAGAGACTAGTTGTGAGCTCAGAGTACCAGAAGGCATGATCTACGTTGCAACTCAGGTCGTCGAGATATTCAGCACTCAGTATCCAGGCATTCGAGAGGATTGGGGTAAGATGGCGCTCAAGTGGGCATCGAACTGTCCCGTTCACCATTTAGCATGTCGATCGTTCCAAGTTTTCCGGTGTATCCTTACTTCGCTGGATCCGTTGATGCTTGCGGATATGCTTGCCAGACTCTCGAACACTATCGCAGATGAAGGCACAGAAGTTCAAACATTCTCCATGGAGATTCTCACCACACTCAAAACAATCATCGCAGCCTTGGCACCAGAAGATCTTATTCAATATCCTCAGCTCTTTTGGACAACATGTGCATGTCTGGACACCATACACGAAAGAGAATATATGGAAGCACTATCCATGCTAGAAAAATTTATGGACAAGCTGGATCTGTCTGATCCCACTGTGGCCCAGCGACTCACCGATAACCTTCCAGCCAACTGGGAAGGAAATTTCGAGGGTCTGCCGGAACTGATCTACAAGGGCGTACGGTCTAGCATGTGTCTCGATCGCTCTGTACGAGTGCTCGAACGTCTTGCCGCTTTACCGTCGAACAATCTAATTGGCAACGACTCTCGGATAGTCTTCACGATCATGGCCAACTTTCCTCGCTATTTACGATCATTCGAGAATAGTGAACTTCAATCGGACCCAGCCACAATTGCATCTGCGGAGAATTTGGCCAACGTAGCCGAATATCAAGGTCTAACGAGCTTGAGTAAAACACTTCGAGCATTTGCTGCAATGCGATATCGCACAGATAAGGACTTTGCCACGGCTGTCATCGCGGCCGTGCGCGCAAAATTCTTCCCGGATCTGGAACTCAAATGTCTAGTCTTCCTTATGAGTCTCCTCACGAACAAGTTGGCGTGGTTCAAGATCAAAACAATGATGCTACTTTGCATGATAATTCCGGATATTGATATGCGGAAGGCGGAAATCGCGAACAAAGGAGCAGATCTGATCTCGCCTCTACTTCGGTTACTACAGACGGAATATTGCCGACAAGCACTGGCAGTTCTTGATAACGTTATGAATCTGACAGCTACTTCCACGCCAATGGACAATAAACATCTACGTATGAGCATGGCCGGCGCGAATACTAGCAAGGCGTTCCGCAAGGAATACGATAGGACACAGAGCTTATACGGTATCCCGGAAGATTCGGGTTGGTCAATACCAATGCCCGCAATACATTCGACGACTACTCGGGCGAACGTGCATGCCGTGTTTTATACATGTGCCGTCCCAGAGACCTTGAGTTCGTCTGAAGATGCAACACCGAAGATCGAGCTCGTCTCTGAGGAGTTCAACGACTCATACTTCCCGCAATACCGCACGGCAACAATGATGTCGGACGATACACGTGGAGAAGGACACATGGGTGATCTGGCCGCGAAACTCGAATCGCTGGACGACTTCTTCGACGAAGGTGGTTCCAGCAGTAGCGTAACCGCCACATCCGACCATGCTTCCAACTCGAGTTTCGCGGGCCGCCTAACAGGCAGCACAGTCGACGAACTCCGCGAGAACCTCTACGACCAGCAGACGTTCCCGATCCTGCACAAGAGCCTGACGCGCAACGCCAGCGTGAGCTCGCTGAACACGGGCTTTGCGGACATGCGGGTGTCGCCGAGCCGCGAGGCGATGAGCGTGATGACGCCGACGGCGTTCATGGCGGGCGACACGCGCGGCGCGGACCTGGAGCGGCTGCAGCAGACGGTGCGGCCAACGCTGCACGCGCGCAGCGTCACCTCGCCCGCCGTCAACGCCAGCGTCACGCCGCCCGGCTCCGCCCTCTCCCCCGACTCCGACGCCGCCGTCGACGACGCCGGCTTCTCCGACGACGACCTCAGCCTCGGCCGCCCGTCCACCAGCGGCGACCGCGATGCCGGTCGGTCGGCTGGCCTGAGCGCCGAGGGCCTGGCCTTGCGTGCCCAGGGCCTCAGGAGCGGGTTCAGGTCCGGCATTAGGAGACTGACTGGTGGCGCGGCGGACAAGGAGACGCTCGCGGCCAGGGACCGCATCAGGAGGGAGATGCAGCGCAGTCCCAAGGTGCCCAGGGTGCCAGATTGGGCTAGGGTGCCCGGAAGCAGTGAGATTTAGCGGTGTTGCTTTTGATTACGTGGAAGATCTGACGACTTTACGGTGTGCTTTTGGCGTTCGCGGATGGGAATCGGGTAAGCCTTTGCTTCCTTTCATAATTTTTCTGCCATCTCAGAGTACTTCATGCATTTTGGAGGTGTTTGATTGGCGAACTCCATGATTTTGGCATTTTGGCCTTTCATCATCTCTCGGCGCTGTGAGTGGGAATGGCAAAATTTGCATTTAGTTGAGCGAGCATGGCAAGTAGTCTCTCAATAAGCAGCGAAACTCAAAGCTCTTTGAACGTCATACGGATATGCATTTGATTGAACTTGTAAAGAACAGTATGCGTCCTCCCCGATGTTCCCTACTCCTTCACCAAGAGCAATTGTCATACTCCAGGTTTAAAGCTGTTTCCGAGTGGTGATGATACATGCTATTCCATCAGCGGGAATCAATCTCTCTTATGCCCAACACACTTTCCCCAGGCCGGCAAACCACATCCAAAGCCAACAAGCAAGTAAATCAAGAATATTATGACGACGACCAGCAGCACCATAAGCTTGACATTCTTCCACCACATCCTCCTACGCAATCCCCTACTCCTGACTCTGAAATCCCTCGCGGTGCCGCCCAAACGATCAGTCTTGTCGACGAGCAAATCAATGCGCTCACCACGCTCCAGCACGCGCTCGATATTCTCGGTCATGATCTCCCTGACGCCGTCCATCTCGCGCTCGATATTGCGGATGGCGTCGTTCTGGCCGGCCTCGGTGGTGCCGTGGCTGACCATTAGCGCCTTGAGCGTGGCGTTGAAGGCCGCGCAGCCGTACGACGGCAGCGCCGAGAAGTCCGTCGCCTCCGCCCCGTACTGCCCCAGAAACTGCTTCTTGATTTCCACCAGGAACCCGAACGGGATCCGCCGCCCCAGCGACTCTTGCGCTACCGCCAGGAACGTCAGCCCACCGGCCGAGGGAGACGACGGATACTCTGATGGCGCCGATGCGATGTAGTGGACGTAGTTTTGTCCGTGTGTGTAGGTGAGCTTTTGAGGAGTGGTGTGGTTGATCTTTGGGAGGATGAGGGAGGCCAGTGACGAGGCATTGCTGCTTGCGCTGGAAGTATGTTCAGTGAGAATGGTCGTATTGTAGGCTACGCAGGCGTAGAGGAGAGGTGTTTGAGACGACGACGACGCCATCGTGGCGGATCTGCAAGTAATTCGTGATGATACTCAATATAGTAGGATCGATATCGTCTGATTGCGTTGATGAAAAGGTTGCTGCCTCAAAATGCCTTTGACTTTGAAGCTTGAAGTCCAAGGCGGTAGTCGAGCGCCGGGCCACTGTCGTCACTCCATCTGCCAAGCTTTACCACCCGCGGCAATAAGTTACCGTAACAAACTGTATCAAATTCTCCCGATGGAGACCACTATGGACATAAAGCCTTAGTATGGACGCAGTTAGGATGAAATTGTGCTTAATGACTCTCCACAAGGTGGGTAGGCTATGATGCAACGACGTCGCTGTAAGTTTTGTATGTGAAGGGAGCTACAAGCTTAACAATTGCCGGTGAGCGTTTCACCGCATATGAAATCAAATTATCTATGTTCCTGAAGAAGCTGTGCCGCTAAACGTACGAGGTGCCCCCAATGTTTTTGGCCCGGGAGCCATTTCGCTTCGTGAGGATAATGCTTTAGAGTATGGAGCATACCTGCGATTGTGGATATACCCCAAACAGTAAACTTCTAGGCCTGAGGGAGAATTCCCGTGAACGAACTTTGCTAGCAAGACCTCTAGCAAGAATCATGGAACGTACAACCTAGAGTACGCAACAGTGGCCGTTCGGCAGCACACGCACCTCGAAAAGTTCCTCGTCGCCATGTTCACCCTGCAGTCATCACACAGCGCCAGGTGCCCGCAGGGCCACAACAAGATCGTCCGCGGTGCGTCCTGACACAGTACGCATTGCGGTCCGTTGGCACCCATACCGTTGGCGCCTCTATCCCATGAACTATTTGATGGATCAGCGGAAGATGTATGGGGCCTCCGCCGGTCAAGAATAAGTGATTCTAGAAGTCTTTCTTCCTCCTCTTCAGTCAAAACGCCGCTGCGTGGGACCTGTGGGCCGTAGCGAGACGATGTGAGGAGAGAGGAGCGTTCGCGGAAGATGTCACGGTTATATTGGGACCGCGTCATTGGCCCTTTCCGCCGTAGACGGCGGGCGAGCATGCGGGCTTCTTGCTGCTGCTCGTGGTTCTAGCAGTACCGCAAGCTGCTCGGGATCGAAGGTATCGTCAGGTGTGGCTTCTCTTTCCATGGGGAAAGGGTCATCTTGAGTAGGTGTTCTCCGTCCACTCCCATCAACGTCGGTCCACCCAACTTCGGAGTTCGTAACCTCTGTAGAGTAGGATATCATGCTGGTCGTATCATCTTCGTGTTGACTCGCTGTCAATTCGTATTCTCCACTGCCATCGATATCACCCCACCATCCTCCGTGCTTCCACCATCGGTAGAGGTTATCATCTAGCTCACGCTCCAAAGGCGCGGCCGTCATACTACCGTGCTCAGATATCGCCACCAGACGCCGTCTCATCTCGACCTCTACGTCGACTTCACCATTCTCTGGACGTTTCAGCTTCCCATCTTCCGAAAGCATCCAGAAATCTAAATCGTGACTTTGTTCTGCCCTTTCCGGTCTGCGTTTCTGACGATTTCGCTTTGCTTTATCGCCAACCAGCCTTCTTAGCCAATGCGGTCGATAACCTATACCGGTTTTCTGCAGAATGAAAAGAATTATGTGTGCTTGTAAGCTCACCAGAAGCCAGAAGGTGGATTGCAGGTAACGCATCGCCATAGCCCAGCGACCTTGTCGTTCAAGGAATCCGATCCCAGAATCTGGTCCTGTGGCAAGGGCAAGCTCTTCGCTCTTGCTCTCCGCCCTCGCTTTTCTCTCTATGGCGTATCCAGAGTATGCATTTGGGAGAGTTGGATCAGCTCGCTCGTCCTCTGCAAGAGCGCTTCCAGGAACGAGGTTCGCTCCTCGAAGTTCTGGTGGTATAGAGTCCCGGATCCGCTTATACAGCAGACCTTGCCGTTGCACAAGCTCTTCCAGGCGCTTGTCTTCGAGCCAAGTCCTGTCGCCAATCTTGACTTTGGCTCCTTCGTTCAGATAGACCGCTTCGCTCGCCGCCGTAACGAACGCGAAGCCGGCCTTGAGCACCGTTGTAAAGAAGTCGTCCTCCCAACTAAAGTTGACTGGGTTTCCGGTGGATAGATAGACGTTCGCTTGCAAGTTGCGGTATGCCGTGGCAATACGCTCGCGGAAAGTTCTAGGATATGGAATTCCTTGCGGTGGAGAAAGCATGGTGAGAAGGAAAGCCATGGCATAGATAACAGCACAGGATGCCATCCCAGCGATGAGAAGCAGGTGCGGAACGTATCCAACCAGGAAGACAGTTGGAAAACGGAAGATCCAGCTTGCTTCACCGAAGCTTCCGTTTGATTCCCGTACAACTCGCACCAAAGCGCCTGCAAAGACCAACATGTATGTGACTCCTAGGATGGTCGTGTTGATGAGCCTCATCTTTCGTCTGAGCCCGAAGACCGCAAGTATGTTGCTGATCAGGTTGCTGATGGCAGAGACAAGTGACATCAAAAGTACCTCCGGAGTTACGTTGAAGACTTGAAGGACCGTCTTCCGTGTGAGCAGGAGAGGATCATCGTTTGAAGATGAATCTGCACTTGGTGGTTTGCCACCGAGCAAGGCCACTTCGAATGGCTTAAGAACCATAGCCTCAGCCTCGGCGTATGCAAGCGAGTGCTCGAATATTGACGTTTCTGAAAGCGGGTGTCTGCCTTGGATTGTGCAAGCAAGCGTTTCAATGAATTGGCTAAGACACATTGACAGGAAAAATGGCCAGAGTAAGGCCAGCGAGCCATTCAGCTTTTGACCTTTTTGGATGGCGGCCATACCAATACCGCGACACGACTCGACTTCTGTTTCCCAAAACAGGAATGTAGAGGCCATCCAATAAAGAAAGCCACCTTCTCCTGCATAGTCCGCTTTGAATCTCTTGTCAATGTTACCATAGCGCAAATAAGACCAATTTGGTGAGGTTTGACAGCGGATGCCTTGGAGTAAGTGGTATATCTGGATGACCGAGATAACGATTGGCAGCAGGTAAATGCCCAGTCTGAGTGGCCAGCGTAGGGTCAAAGGAATACGACTCGAAGCATAGAATTGGATTCGATTGAGGAAGATGGCCTGATCGCGGTTAGAGTTGCTGTCAATGCGTACGGCATAGCATACTTACAATTGCCAAGGTCACAATGGACCATTTGGAGAAAAGGTAGTTGAAGAGTCCGCCCATCTGCTTGATGTACTCAACATGATACCAAGCTGATGATGACGAGGTGGATTGAGTAGCCATCTTCGCAGTTGTTGACGCTTGAACAAAGGCTCTTGTGCTATTGGTGATTGACGTATTCGCAATTCCGGATACCGTAG